>Ga0181531_10000845_pt1 | contig 19923 bp, 19 predicted proteins | sample PEATcosm2014_Bin_38_FD_119743 | JGI IMG/M metagenome (GOLD analysis project Ga0181531, IMG submission 119743) | Peatland microbial communities from MTU Mesocosm Facility, Houghton, MI, USA - PEATcosm2014_Bin11_10_metaG | ecosystem: Environmental > Terrestrial > Soil > Wetlands > Peat | place... | reverse complement strand
GTGCAGCGTATCGCCCTGCTCGGCGGGGATGCACACCTGCGATTCGTCTCGCCGGCCAAGCTGTTCGTCTACGAGTACGACTGGACGCCCGACGGACACGGCTTCGCGGCCACCGGCGCGTACGGCAACGGTGATGACGATTGGTGGGTTGCGCGCCTGTACGCGATCGGCGTCGGCGGCGACGCGCACGAGATCCTCGAGCCGACCTTCCAGATGAACGCGCCGCGCGTCTCGCCCGACGGCAAGACGGTCGCGTTCATCGGCGGCCTGATGAGCGATTTCGGCTCGGTCGGCGGCGACATCTATACCATGCCGCTGGCCGGCGGTGCGGCCACCGACGTGACGCCGGGGATCGCCGCGTCGGTCAACTCGCTGGCGTGGCGCGCCGACGGCACGCTGACGTTCACCGCGCTGGTCGACGACCGCTCTGCGCTCGAGATGCTCGACCCGGCCAGTGGGGCGACGAAGACGCTGTGGTCGGCGCCCGAGTCGATCGCTGCCAACGACGTGATGCGCATCTCGCTCAGCCGCGATCAATCGCACGGCGCGCTGATCCACCAGGACTTCGAGCACCCGCCGGAGATCGAAGCCGGTCCGGTCGGGCACTTCGCCAACCTCACGCACGACAACGAGGGGATTCCCGCCCTCACGCAAGCACGCAGCATCAGCTGGACGAACGAGGGCTATCACGTGCAAGGGTGGCTGCTCGCGCCCCTGACGCCGGGCTCGATCGGCAAGAAGTCGCCGATGATCGTCGTCGTGCACGGCGGCCCGTCGGCAGCCGCGACCCCGTTCTTCGTCTCGAGCGGCCAGACGGCCGACCTGCTGGCCCACGGCTACTTCGTCTTCGAGCCGAACCCCCGTGGCAGCTATGGACAAGGCGAGAAGTTCGCCTCCGCCAACGTCAAGGACTTCGGCTACGGCGACTTGCGCGACATCCTCAGCGGCGTCGACGCGGTCGAGAAGGTCGCGCCGGTCGACGACGCGCGGCTCGGCCTCACCGGCTTCAGCTACGGCGGCTATATGACGATGTGGGCCGTCACCCAGACGCACCGCTTCAAAGCTGCGGCGGCCGGTGCCGGGGTCGCGAACTGGCAGAGCTACTACGGCGAGAACGGCATCGACCAATGGATGATCCCGTTCTTCGGCGCGTCGGTGTACGCCGATCCCGCCGTCTACGCCAAGAGTTCGCCGATGACGTACATCACCAACGTGCGCACGCCGACGTTCGTGTTCGTCGGCCAGTACGACATCGAGTGCCCGGCCCCGCAGTCGGAAGAGTTCTGGCATGCGCTGCACACGCTCGGCGTGCCGACGGACTTGGTCATCTATGCGGGCGAAGGACACGGCGTGCGGATGCCCGAGCATCAGAAGGATCTCGAAAAGCGCGTGCTCGACTGGTTCGCCCGCTACCTCAACTAGTGGGCGAATCGATCGGCTCGCAGCGGCGCAAGGCAGCGGTCGCGATCGCCATCCTGGCGGAGCCCCCGCACGGCATCGTCTTCGTCGAACGCGGGCTGCACCTGCGCGACCATCCCGGACAGATCGGGTTGCCGGGCGGCTCGGTGGACGACGAAGACGGCGGCGACCTGGCTCGCACGGCACTGCGCGAACTGCGCGAAGAGGTCGGCGTCGCAGCGGAGCGCGTGCGCATCGTCGGCCGCCTGCGCGAAGTGAGCCAACGGCGCAACAACTTCGACGTCACTGCGTTCGTCGCGATCGTCCAACCGGGGCCGTTCACGATCGACGGCAGCGAGACGGCCGGGATGTTCACGATCCCGCTCGCCGTCGTGCTTTCCGAAGCGCTGACCGACGGCATCGTCGAGTACGCCGGCCTCACGATCCCATCGCTCGTGCTCGACTACGAAAACAAACGCGTGTGGGGGCTGACCGCGCAGATCCTGCGGCTGTTCAACGAGTCCTGGCGCGACGAGGGCGGCGAGTTGCGCGGCGCAGTCGAGGCTGCGCTCGCGTCGTGATCGCCGCCGCACTGCTTGCGGTCGCGGTGTGGTCACCGGCGCACGTAGCGCCGGCGAAGGTGTCGCTCGCGGAAGTGCTGGCGCGGGTGCAGGCCGCGCAAGGGCTGCCGGCAGCATACGCGCAGCGCCACGAAGAGTGGACGTACCGCAACGGAACCACGACGATACCCGTCACCGTCGCGGTGCGCGGCACCGATTTCCGCGCGGACGTCGCGCTCGGTGGGCAGTTGTACGAAGCGGGGGTTCTCGATGGTGTCCCTTGGCGCGCGGACGGCAACGGGGTCACGCATGCGACCCTCGCCGACGAGCAAGGGGACCCCGTCGATCGGTTGCCGCACGCATTGCTTCCCCTCGATCCGTCGGACTGCACGCTCGCCGGCGAGACGCACCTCGCCGCGCCGGTCTGGGTGATCGCCGTTCGCCCGTCCAACGACCGAGCGCACTGGCTGTTCGTGGACCAGGCGTCGGGACGCGTCGTGCGCGAAGAGACGCGCGAGGGGAGGCGCGTGGTGACGATCGACTACGACGACTTCGCGCCCGTCGACGGGGTCGCGCGTCCGCGCCATTGGCATGTCGCCAGCGGCGATCGTGCTGACGACGTCGACGTTCACGTCGATAGCGTGACGGCGGGTACGGTGGGTGACGGGGACCTTGCGCTGCCGCAACCGCGCGTCTTCACGGCGCCACCTGGTGCGCCCGGACGTGTCCCGCTGCCGGTCCAGGCGGCAGGTGTGCTCTGGAATGTTCCGATCGAGGTCGTCATCGACGGCCATCGCGCCAGCTTCATCCTCGATACCGGCACCCAGAGCCTGATGCTCGACAGCGCGTTTGCTCGTCAGCTCGGGATCCGCGCAGTTCTGGGTCACGCCGCCGCATCGAGGTTCCAAGTCGGCCCGCTTTCGCTTGCCGACGCGTCGGTGATGGTGTTACCGCTGCGGGGGATCGCCGGCATCGTCGGCTACGATTTCTTCGTCGGCCACGTCCTGCACGTCGACGAGCTGCACCAGGTCTTCGAACTGGCGACGCCCCAAGCTGCTGCGGCCGTCTTCGCGGACGCACGTGAGACCGTCGTTCCGGCATCGTACGACGACGGCTTGCCGGTCACCGCGGTCCGGCTGGACGGTATGCTCGCGCCGCGGTTCGCGCTCGACACGGGGTCGCCCGACATCGAAATTGCGAGCACCTTTCTTCGCGGCGACCCCGATGCGCTCCACCACTGGACGCCCGCGACGTTCCCTCGCTCACCGGGGCTGCGAACCCAAGAGATCGCGTTCCTCGAAGGTTCGGTTCGCGTCGATGCCTACCGCATCGCGCGGCTGCAGTTGGGCCCGTTGACGTTCGCCGACGCCGTCGCCGGCGTCCAAGCTGACAACCCGAACGACGACGCGATCGAGCTGCCGTACGACGGGATCATCGGCAACACGATGCTGCGTTTCCTCGATCTGTGGTTCGACTACGACGGTGGGCGTCTAGCAATGCGGGCGCAGCGCTGATGGCGCGGCTGCTGGCGGAGATCGCCCGGGCGGCGCTGGCTAATTCGGCGCGCGAGCTGCTGCGTTGCGATGCCATGCTGCGGCTCGGCGGGGGCGCTGAAGGCGTGCACGGCGCGCGGGTCGCGGTGCGCCGCATGCGTTCGGACCTGCGCAGCTTCGAGCCGTTCTTGGATCACGAGTGGGCGCGCTCGTTGCGCGAGGAGATGCGCTGGATCGGCGATGCGCTCGGCGCCGTGCGCGATGCCGACATCCTCGTGCAACGGCTCGAGGGCGACGTCGAGGCGTTGCCCGACGCGGACCGGACGCCGGCATATCTCGTGCTGGGTTCCTTTCGCAGCGCGCGCGACGCGGCGCACGCGGCGCTCCATACGACGCTCCACGAAGCGCGCTACGCGGAGCTGCTGGCGCGGGTCGTCACCGCCGGCCGGTATCCGGTGCTCGGCGCGCGGGCGGGGGAAGATGCACGCGACGGGCTCGCCGACGTGCTGGCGGCGAACTGGAAGGGGCTGCGCAAGACGGTGCGCAGCCGAACCCGGCCGGCGACCGACGCCCAGCTGCACGCCATTCGCATCCGCGCCAAGCGCGTGCGCTATGCGGCCGAAGCCGCCGAACCGGCGTGGGGCGCGAAGGCGACCCGATTCGCACACCGGCTCGAACGGCTGCAGTCGGTGCTCGGCGAGCATCACGACGCGGTCGCCGCGGAGGCCTCGCTGCGCGCACTCGGCGGGGGTCCGCACGCGCTGCTCGCCGGCGAGCTGGTCGTCATCGAGGCGGCGTCCGCCGCCAAGGCGCGGCAGCAGTGGCGCGCCGCCTGGAAGCGCGTCGCCGAGAAGCAGGTCCACTTCTGGATGCGCTAGCCGCAGCCAGGAGCGTGGCGTGAGGATCGGCGCGGGGTTCTCGCGAACGAAAAGCCGCGGGAGGTCGCGTGGTGTACGAGCCGCTTCGGAGCCGTTCGGAACCTCGCGCGCCGCGGGCAGCCGCGACGAGCGTGTCGCGGCCAGTTGCGCCAGGGCGAGGTACGCCCGGCTACAGCTTCGGCGAGGTCGCCATCGGAGGACCGCGCCGGTGGGGCCCGCCGTTGCAGCGCTTGGTGGGCTTCGAGGTCGAGTACCAAGTGCCGAGCTTTGGCGCGCCGACCGTCGCGGCCGCGCTCGTCGGTGGCAAAGAAGACTCGGGCGTGCCAGCCGCACCCAGCCCCGAGATCGCAAAGTTTCTCTTTGGCGGCCGTGCCTATAAGTCGGTCGTCGGCGGCGACGCCTCGCCGCGCACCGACGGCTTCAAGATCACGACCGACCACAACGAGCACGTCTCGCGCGAGCCCGTTCGCGCGGCGCTCGCGGCGATCGGCAAGATCGCCGAGGCCGACAAAGCGAAGAAGGACCCCGACTCCTCGAGCAACGTCGAATACGTGACTCCGGCGCTCGACGAATTGGAGAAGGGCGCGGACAAAGCGTTCGGCGCGCTGATCGACAAAGTCGTCGCGCACGCCCAGGGAACCTTGACCCAGGCCGAAGCGACTGCGCCGTCGGCACTCAAGGCGCCGGCAGAGGGCGGCGTCGAGACCGGGACGATCGAGGAGGCGCTCGGAGCGTGGCTCTCGACCCAAGACTATGAGAAGCTCGTGCCGACGCTCGCCGAGTTCCGCAAAGAGCTCGTCGACCGCTGCTATCTCCAAGCGACGGTCGGCGTGCTCCCCAGCTCGTTGCAATTACTCTACCTTCACGCCGAGAAGAACGTCGATCCGCCGGAGAAGAAGACTGCGGCGGGCCAGATCCTCGAGGCGACGAACCTCGTCGCGAAACTCGGCGAGGCGGCGTTCATGAAAGACGCGTTCGCGGCGACGATCGCCGATGACAAACGCGCACTCGACGCATTCAAAGGGATCATTCGTCTCACGGCGTCCTATCTGGTGGGCCAGGCCATCGTCCAGACCAGCGCGTTCCCGGGCAACACCGTGAAGAACGCCGTCCCCTTCCTGCTCAAGATCAACCCAACGCTGGTCCAGCGCGCTCTTCCCGCCGGCCTGCAGCTGGCAGAAATCCCGGACCGAACGCTGACGGCCGTCGCGAAAGCGCTCGAGAGCAGTCCGTTGATCAAACCCGAGACGTGGATCGACAAACTCAAGTACAAGCCGCGCCCAGAGGGCGTCGACGCGCTCGTCCTCGTCACTGCTCCGGTGAATTTGCTCAAACAGCTCCTGCGTGGCGAGTTGCCGGCGCTGGCGAGCGCGCAAACCGGTGGTTCGACCTTGCCCGGTCCGGATGCGCTCCCTGAGGACGTCTCCGACCAGGCGGACTTGGAGTCCGGCGTGCCGGTGGAATTCCGGTACATCCGCGAGCATCCGGCCGCGAGCGAGCTCAAAGGAGTGCTCATGGATATCGTCAAGCTCGCGCGAACGCTGAATATGCGTAACCTCACCGCCGAGCAGCGCACGCCGATTCTCGCGCGCGTCAAGGAATGAGCTTCGAGCTGCCGGCCGTCGAGGTTGCGGATGGCGGCGAGCTGACCGGCGCGATCGCCGTGCACCGCCTGGGCGATCGTGGCCCGACGCTCGAGTACGACCTCGCGTTCCCCGTGCGCGTTGGCGCGCGGACGGGTCGGCTCGCCATCGAGCTGCGTCATCCACAGGCGCGGGGTTGGCGCGCGTTGGCCGGTCGAACCTATCAGTTCGACATTGCCCACGCGCGCACGATCACGGTCGACGGTGAGCGCGTCGTGGGCGAGGACGTCGCGGCCGAGATCCGCACCGCCACCGAGGTCGATGCCGTCCGCATCGAGACCATCGCGTTCGGAGCGGTGACACGCGATACGCTCGCGGTGCGGGTCGTCGGTGCCGTGTGCGCGTCGTACGGCGAGACGCCCTTTGCCTTCGACGGGACCGTGCGCATCGGCCCGATGACGGTCCGCGACGTCACTGCGGCAGAGTTGGCCGAGTTGCTCGACGTCGACGACTACGAGGCACCGACGACGAACGCGGAGACGCTCGTATTCATTCCGCGGGCGCAGACGGCATGATCGTGAGCATCGCGCGTGAACTCGGCGCCGGCGGCCTCTCGGTCGGCGAAGCCGTCGCGGCCGCCCTCGGCGCGACGCTGCTGGACGACCGTGTCTTGATCGACCGCCTCGCCAGCCGGGTTGGCCTGCCGACGGCGTTCGTCGCCGCCCGCGTCGAGCGGCCTCCCTCGGCCGGCGCACGGCTCATCGCCGACCTCGCCGCCGCGACCGCGATGGTGCCCGTGTTGCAAGCCTGGGAGCAGCCGGAAGAACAGATCGTCACCGCCGTGCGTGACATCGTCGTCGAAGAAGCACAGCGCGGTCATGTCGTGGTGATCGGCCACGGCGGCGTCAGCTTGCTGGGCTGGCGGCCCTCCGGCATCCCGGTGCTGGCGATTCTCTTGCGTGCCGGCCGTGCCTGGCGCGTCCACCAGCTCGCCGTGCGCTACGGCATCTCGGACGTCGAGGCCGACCAACGCATCACCCGCACCGACGAGGCGCGTCAGCGCTACCAGCGCCACTACTTCAACACCGACCTCTACGACAGCCGCCAGTACGACCTGGTCATCTGCACCGAAACGCTCGGCCTCCCACGCGCGATCGCGATCGCCGTCGACACCGCCAACGCGATCGCGACGACGTAGCTCGACGCGTTACACGCCGGCCATCAGCTTGCGGTGGTCGGCTTCTTGGAGTTCGCGCCATTGGACTTTGCCGGTGCCCGAGCGCGGGAGCGTGTCGACGAATTCGTAGAGGGTCGGGACTTTGTAGGCGGCCATGTGTTCGCGGGCCCAGGCGGCGATCTCGTCGCCGGTGACGTGCTGGCCTTCGCGCAGGACGATGAGCGCTTTGACTCGTTCGCCTTTGCGCGGGTCGATCGACGCGATGACGCACGCTTCTTTGATGGCGGGATGCGCGAACAGGGTCGTCTCGACTTCGGCCGGCCACACTTTGAAGCCGGCGGCGTTGATCATGCGCTTGAGGCGGTCGACCATGAAGAAATATCCTTCCTCGTCGACGTAGCCGAGGTCGCCACTGCGGAAGAATCGCTTGCCGTCGAGCTCGACGAAGACTTCGGCCGTCGCTTCGGGCTGATTCCAGTAGCCTTGCATGACCTGCGAGCCGTGGATGACGATCTCACCGGTCTGACCGGGCTCGAGTTCGACCTGGCTGTCGGGATCGATGACACGCGAGTCGACGCCGAACGTCGGAATACCCAGGCATTGCAGCTTGGGGCGGTCTTGCGGATTGGAGTGCGTCACCGAGATCGTCTCGGTCAGGCCGTAGCCTTCCATGTAGTTCAGGCCCAGGCGGCCTTTGAGTTGTTCGCCGATGGCGGAGGGGAGCGGTGCGCCGCCGCCGCCCAGGTGCGTGAGCGAGGCGACCTTCTCGGGTCGGAAATCGGGGTTCGCGAGCAGGTCGACGACCATGGTGGAGATCGCGGTCATCGCGGTCGCGCGATAGCGCTCGATCAGCGCGAGCGCCGTTGCCGACTCCCAGCGCGTCATCATGACCAGCGTCGCGCCTTGGTAGAAGGCGTGGTTCATGTCGCACGTCATCCCGGTAACGTGAAAATACGGCAGCACCGAGAGAATGCGCGCGCCGGGCGTCGAGACGCCCCAGTTCGCCATCGTCAGCGTGGTCGTCTGCAGCGAACGATGCGTGTGCACGCAGCCCTTCGGGCGTCCGGTCGTCCCCGAGGTGTACGGCAGGAGCGCCATGTCGTCGCCGCCGGTTACCATCGGACCGGGTGTTTCGTCGGCGGCGAGCGCGTCGCCCCAGGCGATGGCGACCGTGCCGTCGAGCGGTGCGGCCGGCGCGGCGACTGCGGGCGGGAGGCTCAACTGCGTCTCACGCTCGACGTACTCGCTGTAGGCCGCGACGAGCAGCGTGCGCAGCTGCGCGGGCGCGAGCGGCTGCAGCTTCGGCAGCAGCTCTTGGCCGACGATCGCGATAGTCGCACCGCTGTCGGCGACGTACTTCTCGAGCTCCTCGGTGACGAGCATCGGGTTGAGCGGCACCACCACCGCATTGGCGCGCAGAATCGCGTAGTACGCGATCGCGAACTGCGGCGAGTTCTGCATGAACAGCACGACCCGGTCGCCGCGCCGCACGCCGGCGCGCTGCTCGAGCCAGCCGGCGAGCGTCTCGACCTCGCGCGCGATGCGCGCGAACGTGAGCGGGGTGTCGTAGTAGACGATCGCGGGCTGGTCGGGAAAACGTCGCGCGGTGACGAGCAAGTTGTCGGCGACGTTGGTGACCGGGATCGGGATCTCGTAGGGCCGCCGCTTGGGCCAGTACGCATAGTGCCGGGTGTTCATCCTGCGATCGCCTCCGCCCGTAGGCCGTAGATTCGTGCCGCCGCGCCGCCCATCACGAGCGCGAGGTCGGCCTCGCTGAAGTTGGCCGCCCGGGCGGCGCGCTCGAAGCCGGTCTTCCAGCCTTCGAGCGACATCACCAAGCCCAGATACGGCTCGTCGGAGCCCCACATGACGCGGTGCGCGCCCAGCTCCTCGACGAAGCGCCGTACGATGCCGACGACCTCGTCGGGATTGCGCGCGAAGGCCGCCTGCCAGCCCGAGAAGTCGACCGCGATGTTCGGCTTGGCCGAGGCCAGCGAGAGCAACTGCGGATGCCATGCGTGGGCGAGGTGCGCACAGACGATCGTCAGGTCGGGAAACTCGGCCGCCACGTCGTCGACGTGCTCGGGCGTCGTGAAACGCGCCTTGCACGGACCGGGCTGGTTGCCGGTGTGCAGGAGAATCGCCAGGCCCCGCTCCTGGGCGAGCGCATAGAACGGACGGCAGACGTCGTCGTGCGGAAAAAAGCCTGCCGAGCAATGGAACTTGAGCCCGCGTGCGCCGGCCTGGACCGCTTCGCGAAAGGCCGCGAACGCGCCCGGCCGGCGCGGATCGATGGTGAAGACCGGCGCGATCCGCGTCGGGTGTGCACCTGCCAGCGCGAAGACGCGCGCGTTCTGGTCGAGGATCGGCATGGCCGGTTCGCCGGTGAGCAGGCCGTAGTCGAGCGCGAGCAGCACGCTGACGTCGACGCCGGCCGCATCCATCTTCGCCAGCAGCGCGCTGCCGTCGGGATCGAAGAAACGCGTGCGCGCGATCTCCTTGGCGAAGTCGAGCGGCGACTGGTCGATCGGGCGCCCGCGGGCCGCGCGGCGGGCGGCGTAGAGCCGTCCGATGCCGTCCCACCAGCGGTCGTGGAGAAATCCGTCCGCGACCAGGTGGACGTGCGCGTCGATCACCATTCAGGCACCGCTCCCCAAAGCAACGCACGCCCTTTCCGCATTGGGCCGGGACGTACCCTGCCGAGTAGGGATCGTTCCGGGGCCCTTGGAACCGGTGGCCAAAGGAATGGCGACCGCCCGCGGCGGCGCCGGAGGTCGGCATGATCCTCAACAGCGTCGAAGTGATGTTCGGCGGCCAAGCCGGAGACGGTAGCCTCACGACGGGCGATTTGATCGCCGGCGTGTTCAAGCGGATGGGTCTCGAGGTCTACACCTACAAGGACTTCCCCTCACGTATCCGCGGCGGGCACACGAACTATGTCATCCGTGCGGGGGTCAGCCGCGATTACGGTATGGCCGATGCCGTCGACGTCCTGGTCGCCTTCGACCTCGAAGCCGTCGAGGCGCACATCGAAGAGATGCGGCCCGGCGGCTTCGTCGTTTTCGACAACAGCTCGGAAGCGATTCCGGAGCACGTGCGACGCGCCGACGTGCAGTGGTATGAGATCCCGCTCGCGCGCATCGCAAAAGACGAGCTGGGCTTGGAGCTCGTCCGCAACACGATCTCGCTCGGCGTGCTGGCCGCGCTGCTCGGGATGGACCCCGCGATCGTGCGCGCGGACGTGGCCGCCGTCTACCAGCGCAAGGGTGACAAGGTCGTCGATCTCAATCTGCGCGCGATCGAAGCCGGCGAGCTGTACGTGCGCCAACACTTCGGGCAGCAACCCAGCGGCTACGGGCTGATCGCGAGCGACGACGGCGACCGGCTGATCATGATGGGCAACGATGCGATCGCGTACGGTGCGCTGGTCGCCGGCTGCCGCTTCATGGCCGGCTATCCGATCACGCCGGCGACCGACATCCTCGAGTGGATGTCGAAGGAGCTGCCGAAGTTCGGCGGCGCTGCGGTGCAAGCGGAGGACGAGCTGGCCGCGATCACGATGACGCTGGGCGCCGCCTTCGCCGGCGCGCGCGCGATGACGGCCACCTCCGGCCCCGGCCAGTCGCTGATGACCGAAGCGATCGGCTTGGCCGGCACGCTCGAGATCCCGGTCGTCGTCGTCGAGTGCGCCCGCGCCGGCCCGTCGACCGGGATGCCGACCAAGACCGAACAGAGCAATCTCAACACGCTGATCTACGGTGGCCACGGCGAGATCCCGCGCTGCGTCATCGCGCCCGGCACGGTGTCGGAATCGTTCGAATTCGCCGGCGTCGCCTTCAACCTCGCCGAGAAGTATCAGATGCCGGTGTTTCTGTTGACCGAGCAGGCGCTGTGCCAGAGCAAAGCGACGCTCGCGCCACCCGACCTCGGGACGGTGACGATCGACCGCGGCAAACGCATCGACGAGGGGGCGGTCACGTTCGGCGAGTACCAGCGCTACGCGTTCACCGAGAACGGTGTCTCGCCGCGCGTCATCCCGGGCCTCGAGGGGGGCATGCACCTCGAGGCCGGCTCCGAGCACAACGAGGGCGGCGTCATCACCGAGAACGCGCGCAACCGCCGGCGGATGATGGAGAAGCGGATGGGCAAGCTCGAGGCGATGGTGCCAGACTTGCCGCGCGCGATTCTGCACGGCGTCGCCGATGCCGATATCGGGATCATCGGCTACGGCGCCAACCGCGGTCCGATCGCCGAAGCCGTCGATCGCCTTTCGGCGATGGGAATTCCCACGCGCTTCTTGCAGCTGCGCACGCTCTGGCCGTTCCCCGAGGACGAGATCCGCGCGTTCTTCCGCGGCGCCTCGCACGTCTTCGTGGTCGAGAACAACTACACCGGGCAGCTGGAGCGTCTGATCCGCGCGGTCGTCGGACCACTCGGAGGCCTTCGTAGCTTGCGCAAGTACGACGGCCGGCCGTTCCGCCCGATCGAGATCATCGAACCCATCGCGCACCTGAACGACGTGGACGTCGAAGTGGAGGTCGGTTGATGGCGATCGCGCTCACCCCGAAAGACTTCGCGACCGCGACGCCGTCCTGGTGGTGCCCCGGCTGCGGCGACTATGGCGTGCTCTCGGCCCTCAAACAGGCGTTGGCCGAACTGGGACGACTGCCGAAGGACGTCGCGTTCGTTTCGGGGATCGGCTGCTCGGGGAAGATCTCCGGCTACCTGCACAGCTACGCGTTCCACGGCGTGCATGGGCGCGCGCTGCCGGTGGCGACGGCCGTCAAGCTGGCGAACCGCGAGCTGACCGTGATCGCGGCCGGCGGCGACGGTGACGGCTACGCGATCGGTGCCGGGCACTTCGTGCACACGGTGCGGCGCAATCCCGACCTCACCTACATCGTCATGGACAACCAAACGTATGGGCTCACGAAGGGCCAGGCCTCGCCGACCAGCGCGACCGGATACGTCGCCTCGGTCAGCCCCAACGGCAACCCCGACGCGCCGATCAACGGCCTGGCCGTTGCACTCGCCGCCGGCGCGTCGTTTCTCGCCCGCGGCTTCTCGGCCCAACCGAAACAGATGGTCGCGCTCATCAAGGCGGCCATCGCGCATCGCGGCTTCTCGATCGTCGAAGTGATGTCGCCCTGCGTCACCTACAACAAGGTCAACACCTACGCGTGGTTCAAGGACCACGTCGAGGACGTTACGCAGCGCCCCGACTACGCACCGAACGATCGGCTCGCCGCGTTCGAAGCACTGACTCGCGAGGGTGACATTCCGCTGGGCATCATCTACGAGAACGACCGCCCGACACTCGAAGACGGCATGCGACTGCCACAAGCGCCGATTGCGCGCCTCGACTTGCGCACCGACGATCCGCGCTTTGCGTCGATGCGGGAAGCGTTCCGCTAGTCGTGCCGCGACCGATCATGGTTGCCGTCGCCGGCGACTCGGGGACGGGAAAAGCATCGCTCGCGGCCGGACTCCTGCGGGTGCTCGGCGCGGCGCAGTGCGCGGTTGCCGGCCTGGACGGGTACTTCGCGCTCGACCGAGCGCAGCGTAACGCGGTAGGCCTGAGTCCCATGAACCCGAAGGCGCACGACTTCGCCGCGATCGACGAGGACGTGTGGAAGCTCGCGCACGGCTCTGCGATCAGAAAGCCGGCGTACGACCATCTGGCCGGCGCGGTGACGGGGAGCGAGGTCGTCGAGTCGCGTCCGATCGTCGTCGTGCAGGGTCGCTTCCCACTGTACACGCACGTTCTGCGTGCTCTTTTCGACGTGACTGTCTGGCTCGAGCGAGACGATGACGTGCGCTTGCCGTGGACGGTCCACCGCGATCTTCCTGCCGGCTCAGGAGACGAGCGCGTGGGCGCGGCGCGCGAGCGCCGCCGCGTCGACTATGCGACGTACGTGGCGCCGCAAGCGTCGTACGCGTACGTGCGCGTGCGATACACCCCGAGCGGCGTCGTCTTCGTCGACGATCCCGAGCTGCCCAGCGACATCTCCGTCAACGCGAACGGCGACGCGCGACGTGCGGCGGAACTGCGCGGCGCGCTGCTCGCGAGGATCGACGGTAAGCTCGAGCTCGCGCATCCCGATCAGCTCGGCCGCCACGGCACGGAGCATGCGTACTCGGACGCGCTCGCCCTCACGCAACTCGTGGTACTGAGCCGAATCGCTTCGGCTGCCCGGCGCGCTGCCCTGGCCGAGGTGTGAACCTGGTCCACCTCTTCACGGCGTTCGATCTGCTCGCGGTCCTGTTCGGGGTCGGAATCGGGGCGCTCGGGACGCTGGTCGGCGTCGGCGGTGGGTTCTTGATCGTGCCGGTCATTGCACTCGTCCAGCCGAGCTGGGAGACGCGCACGGTCACCGCGTTCTCGCTCGCGGTGGTGTGCGCGAACGCGTGCAGCGGCACGCTCGCATACCTGCGCCAGGGGCGGGTCGACGTCCGCAGCGCAATTCCGTTCGCAGCGGCGGCGATCCCCGGCGTCTTCGTCGGCGTGCTCGGCGCGGATCACCTCGAGCGCGGGTGGTTCGATCCCCTCTTCGGCGTGCTGCTGCTGCTGATGGCGGGCTGGCTCGCGCTCAAGCCGCACAGCGCGCCGGGCGGTCCACCCGGACGCACCCGCCGCGAGCTGGTCGATGCGCAGGGCCTGCGCTATGCGTGGACGTTCGACATGCGGCTGGGCCTGGCCGGCAGCGTCGTCGTGGGGGTGATCTCGGCCCTGTTCGGGATCGGCGGCGGCCCCATCCAAGTCCCGTTCCTGGTCGCGGTGCTCGACTATCCGGAGCACGTCGCGACGGCGACCTCGCACGCGGTGTTGGCGGTCACCTCGCTGGTTGCGCTGGTGCTCCACGCACTCCAGGGCGACTACGCCGGCGATCTCGGGGCGACGCTTGCGACCGCGCTCGGCGCCGTGCTCGGTGCGCCGATCGGGGCGCGCCTCTCGCGCCACGTCTCCGGCGCGACGCTGATGCGCATCTTGGCCGCGATGCTCGCGTTCATCGCCTTCCGGCTGCTGTGGCGCACCCTCGGCTCGGTTAGGGACAATCGGGGCTGAGGACGTCGGGCGCCAGCCGCGCCACCAGGGCCAGCAGCGTTCGCGCCAGCGCACGGCGCCAACCACGCGAGCGGAACAACGGGTGAAGATCGACGGCCGGCACGGCGGCCAGCCGGTTGGCCTGGACCGCGGCGCGGATCTCCGCTTGGCGTTCGAGCGCGCGGGCGGCCAGCGAGCCGCTCAACAGGGGACGCAGCGAGGCGGCGATCGGGTCGGGACCGTCGAGGCGTGCGGGGGTCGGGCGAGTCAGGATCGGCACGGGGATGACCTCGAAAAGCGAGCACGAGTAACCTTCAAACACGATATGCCGGTGAGAGTAACTTGTCAATCCGTTTTGGTGGTGTTATATTGGGCGAGGTGGCCTCCACGCACGACGAGACGGCGCCCGGCGAGCTCGAGCTCGTCCGGACGTTCATCAACACCCTCAACCTGGGGAAGAGCGATGCGCTCATCACCCCGGAACTGCTGCGTGCGTGGCTCGCCGAGCGCGGTCTGGTGGACGCCGATGCCCCCGTCGACGCAGGCGCACTGGCTCGCGCGGTCGACGTACGCGAAGCGTTGCGGGCGCTGATCGCGAGCGGCGGCGATCCCGTCGCCTCCGCCGATGCGACGGCCCGGCTCGACCGCGCGGCGGAACGGCTGCCGCTGTGCGTGCGCTTCGACGGCGCCGATACCCGGCTGGTCCCCATCGAAGCCGGGGTCGACGGGGCGATCTCGCGCCTGCTCGGCATCGTGCACGATGCGATCCGGACCGGAACCTGGCAGCGCATGAAGACGTGCAGCGACGTCACCTGTGTCTGGGCGTTCTTCGACCACTCGAAGAACCGTTCGGGGGTGTGGTGCGACATGGCGTCGTGCGGCAACCGGAACAAGGCGCGCCGCCGTCGCGCGCACGGCTGAGCGCGTGCTCGAGGACATCGCGCGCGACGCGTTCGTGCGCGTCTAGTGGACCCGGTCGCCATCACCGGCGCGGGACTGCTCACGCCGCTCGGCGGCGACGTCGCATCGAGCTGGGACGGGTTTCGCGCGGGTCGGCTCGGGATCACGCGCGCGCCGGCGAGCACGGGCTGGCACGGCTGGTGGGCCGGCGTCCCCGACGCGTTCCTCGCGGGTCGGCTCGACGCGGCGATCGTCAAGCGTACGGACCGCTTCGCACAATACGCGCTGATCGCCGCCGATGAAGCGTTGCGCGATGCCGGACTCGGGCGACTCGATGCGGAGCGCACCGCGATCGTCCTCGGTTCCTCGATGGGCGGGGTGCCGCTGCTCACCGACGCGCGCGCCACGCTCGACGCGCAGGGCCCGACGCGTGTGTCGCCGCGGCTGTTGGCCGAGGTCATCCCCAACATGGCGGCGGCGGCGCTCGCGCTGCGCTACGCCCTGCACGGGCCGCAACTGACGATCACCAACGCCTGCGCGAGCGGGCTCGACGCGATCGGTCTGGCGGCGCGGATGATCGCGCGCGGCGAGGTCGACGTCGCGCTGGCGGGTGGGACCGAGACGCTCTTGACGCCCGTCGTCGCCTGGAGTCTCGAGCGTGCCGGCGCGCTCTCGAGCGCCGAGGACATCGGACGCGCATCGCAACCGTTCGACGTTGCGCGCACTGGGTTCGTGATGGGCGACGGCTGTGGCGTCGTCGTGCTGGAATCGGTCGCGCACGCGCGCAAACGCGATGCCCGCGTGCACGGTACGGTGCGTGGCTACGGTTCGCTGGCCGACGGTTACCACGTTACCTCGCCGGAGCCGAGCGGCCGGTGGGAAGCGCGCGCGATGGGACGCGCGCTCGACGATGCGGGGCTCGGGATCGAGACGATCGACGCCGTTCTCGCCCACGGCACCGCCACGATCCGCGGCGACGCGGCCGAGATCCGTGCGATCGACACCGTCTACCTCGGCCGCCGCGCGCCGGTACCGGTGACCTCGCTCAAGGGCCACGTCGGGCACGCGATGGCGGCCAGTGGCCCGACCTCGCTCATCGTCGCGCTGCGCGGCTTCGCCGAGCAGGTGCTCATCTCGACGCTCGGCACCACGGAGGTCGAGCCGTCCGCCCGCTTCGACCTGGTGGTCGGCAGCCCGCGGTCGCTCGCCCTGCGCACCGTGCAGATCAACGCCTTCGGCTTCGGCGGACAGAACGCGTCGCTCGTCGTAACCTCCGGATGATGGCGACGACGATGCCGGTCGTGTTCTTCGGGCACGGCAGCCCGATGAACGCACTCGAGCACAATGCGGCGACCGATGCGTGGGCGAAGCTGGGCCTGGCGCTGCCGCGGCCGCGCGCGATCGTCGCGATCTCGGCACACTGGTACGTCCCGGGGACGAAGGTCACCGCGACCGATCGACCGCGCACGATCCACGACTTCGGCGGCTTCCCCAAACGTCTCTACGAGATGCACTATCCTGCCCCGGGCGATCCCGCGCTGGCCGAACGTATTGCGGCGCTGCTCGCGCCGGTGGCGGTCGAACGCGACGCGCGCTGGGGCCTCGACCACGGGACCTGGTCGGTGCTCGTGCACGCCTTCCCGGCTGCCGACATTCCGGTCGTGCAGGTCAGCATCGACGAGTCGCAGCCGCCGGCGTTCCACTATGCGCTCGGTCGGGCGCTGGGCGCGCTGCGCGAGGAGGGCGTGCTGATCGTCGGCAGCGGCAACGTCGTCCACAACCTCGAGGCGCTGGCGTGGAGCCGCCACGAGCCGCAGCCGTACGATTGGGCCGATCGCTTCGAGACGCTCGTGCGCGCTTCACTCGAGACCGGCGACGATCAGGCGCTGATCGACTACGCACGGCACGGTCGCGATGCGCTGCTCGCCGTCCCCACTCCCGACCACTACTTGCCCTTGCTCTACGTGCTCGGCGCGCGGCGGGACACCGACGCGGTGCACTTCCCCGTCAGCGGCGTGCAGCTCGGATCGATCTCGATGCTCAGCGCCGTCTTCGCCTGACCGTTCAGCGCACGTACGAACCGCCGTTGACGTCGAGCGTCGCGCCGTTGAGGTGGCGCGCCAGCGGCGTACAGAGAAACGCGACGACGTGCGCGACCTCGTCGGCGCTGGCGACCCGGCCGACCGGGATCTCGGCCGCCAAGCGGGCGCCCTCGCGGGCGAGGTCGACGGCGACCATCTCGGTTTCGACGAAGCCTGGGGCGACCGCGAAGGCGACGATGCCCTCGGGCGCGCAGCGGCGCGCGATCGACTTGGTCAAGTTGACCAAGGCCGCCTTCGAGGCGCCGTAGTCGGCGGAGGTCAACTCGCCGCGATGCGCCGCCCGCGAGGCGATGTTGACGATCGCGCCGGAGCCCTGCGCGCGCATGGGCCGCAACGCCTGCCAGCACAGGTTTGCCGCACCGAACAGGTTGACCGCGAAGGTGCGCTGCCAGCCGGCGCGCCACGCCGCGTAGTCGCTGCCCTCGAACGGGTTCTCGGCGAAGATCCCCGCGTTGTTGATCAGGACGTCGAGTCGACCGAAGCGCTCGATGGCGGCTTCGAGCGCGGCGGGGATGGCGTCGGCGTCGGCCACGTCGAGTGCGTACGCGCCGACCCCCTCGCCGAGCTCCGCGCACAGCGCGTCGGCTTCGTCACGCCGTGCGCGATAGGTGAAGAAGACCTGCGCACCCTCGCGGTGGAGCGCACGAACGATCGCGGCACCGATGCCGCGGCTGCCGCCGGAGACGAAGGCGACCACTACGCGAGCACCGAGGCGCCGGCGAACGCGGCCAGCTCGCGATCGAAGCGATCCGTCGCTTCCCAGAACGGTGCGTGGCCCACTCCGGGATAGAGCGCCAGGCTCGCGCGCGGGATCTGCTCCGCGAGATGATACGCAGTCTGCACGTCGACGATGCGATCGTCCTCGCCGTGCACGACCAAGACCGGGATGCGGATGCTGGCCAGCACGTCGTCGTTGGCGAGCCGGCGCGCGAAGAGTGCTTCGCGCACGCGCGGCGGCGTCGAGAGCGCGATGCCCAGCCACTCCAGCTCGGCGAGGTGGTCGAGCGGCGTCGCGACGCAGTTGCGCACGAAGCGGCGCATCGCGATCGCCGCGTCTTCCGCCGCCGGACTGTAGGTGTTCGGGCCGCCCGAGGGGTCGGGAAACGCGCCGCTCCAGCCCTCACCGAGCAGCCGGTACGCGGTGCGGCCCATGTCGGTCGCGGCACCGACGGTGACGATCGCGCCCAGTGCGCCGTCGCCGTGCAGGCGCAGATAGTCGGCCAAAACATAGCCGCCGTACGACCACGCGACGAGCACCGGCCGTGTCAGCGCGAGCGCGTCGAGGACGGCGGCGAGGTCGGCGGCCCACAGTGCGCCGTCGTCGTACCCGACGGTCGGCTTGTCCGAATCGCCGTGGCCACGCAGATCGCAGGCCACCAGCCGGAAGCCGCGCAGCGCAGTCGAGGTGAGCTGGCGCTGCCACGATGCGTGCGACTGCGACCAGCCGTGCAGGAACACGATCGGCCGGCCGGCCGGATCGCCGCTCTCGACGACGTGCAGCCGCGTCCCGCCGCCGCCCGCCACGTGGTGATGTCGCATCGTAACCTCCTGCGGAGCGTGGCTTCGCAACGCGGCGGCGAGTTCCGCTGCGCAACCGGGCGCGCGCGGGCGCGAGTCTTGGCGCGCGTGCAGCGCTGGAATGCCGTCACGTACGAGCGCAACGCGCGCTTCGTCGCCGATCTGGCCGGTGAGGTCGTCGCCTGGCTCGACGCGCAGCCCGGGGAACGCATCCTCGACGTCGGCTGCGGCGACGGTGCGCTGACCGCGCGGCTGGCGGCAACCGGTGCCGAGTTGATCGGTGTCGACGCCTCGCCCGAGCTGCTGACGGCCGCGCGTCGACGCGGCATCGACGCGCGCGAAGGCGACGCGCACGCGCTGCCGTTCCTGCGCGAGTTCGACGCGGTGTTCTCCAATGCGGCGCTGCACTGGATGCGCGATCCGGATGCCGTCGTTGCAGGGATCGCTCGCGCGCTCCGTCCCGGCGGACGCTTCGTCGCGGAATTCGGCGGTCACGGGAACGTCGCCGCACCGCGGGTTGCGCTCGACGCGGTCCTGGCGCGGCGCGGCGTCGACGCGGCGGCGCTCATGCCGTGGTATCTCCCCACTCCGGATGCATACGCCGCGCTGCTCGAAGCAGCCGGTTTCGTCGTCGATCGGATCGTGCTGCAGCCGCGGCTCACGCCGCTACCCGGCGAGATGGCCGATTGGCTCGAGACCTTCGCGCAGCCGTTCCTCGCCGCAGTCGCGCCCGGCGAGCGGGCAGCGGTCGTCGCCGAGACGGTCGCGCTGCTGCGGGGAGTGCTGTGCGATGAGGACGGCCGGTGGACCGCCGACTACGTGCGCTTGCGGGTACGCGCGCACCGAAACTGACGCCGGCCGTCTCGGGTCGCAGCCGCTATGACGACAGCACTGCAGGGAACCGTCGCGCTGGTCACCGGCGCGAGTTCGGGGATCGGCGAGGCGACGGCGATCGCGCTCGCGGCGCAGGGTGCGGCGGTGGCGATCGCCGCGCGCCGGCGCGACCGCCTCGAGGCACTCGCGGCACGCATCGCCGCCGACGGCGGGAAGGCGCTCGTCCTCGAAGCGGACGTCACCGACGAAGAACAAGCCGGCGCGATCGTGGAGCGGACGGTGGCTGAGCTCGGGCGACTCGACACGGTCGTCAACAACGCCGGGCTCATGCTGCTTGGACCGATCGTCGGCGCCGACCCCGACGAGTGGACGCTGATGCTCGACCTCAACGTCAAAGGGCTCATGCACGTCACCCACGCCGCGCTGCCGCACCTG
>Ga0181531_10000844_pt1 | contig 19932 bp, 22 predicted proteins | sample PEATcosm2014_Bin_38_FD_119743 | JGI IMG/M metagenome (GOLD analysis project Ga0181531, IMG submission 119743) | Peatland microbial communities from MTU Mesocosm Facility, Houghton, MI, USA - PEATcosm2014_Bin11_10_metaG | ecosystem: Environmental > Terrestrial > Soil > Wetlands > Peat | place... | reverse complement strand
TGCAGCTCGCCGCGCGCGAGCGCCGGCTTGATGATGTTCGACGCGTCGATCGCGCCCTCGGCGGCGCCCGCACCGACCAGCGTGTGCAGCTCGTCGATGAACAGGATGATCTCGCCGGCGGCGCCACGGATCTCGTCCATGACCCGCTTCATGCGCTCTTCGAACTCGCCGCGGTACTTGGTGCCGGCGACCAGACCGGCCAGGTCGAGCGTGATGACCCGCTTGTCGCGCAGCGGCTCCGGCACCTCGGTCTTGATGACGCGCTGGGCCAGACCCTCGGCGATGGCGGTCTTGCCGACGCCGGGCTCACCGATCAGGGCCGGGTTGTTCTTGGTCCGGCGGCTGAGGATCTGGATGACCCGCTCGATCTCGGTGGCCCGGCCGATGACCGGGTCGAGCTTGTTCTCGCGAGCGAGCTGGGTGAGGTCGCGACCGTACGCATCGAGCGTGGGGGTCTTCGACTTGCCCTTCGGAGCAGGCGGCTGGCCTTCGGCGCCCAGCAACGAGGTCGTCTGGACCCGGACCTTGGCCGGATCGACGCCCAGGTTGGTCAGGACGCGGGCGGCGACGCCTTCGCCCTCCCGGATCAGGCCCAGGAGCAGGTGCTCCGTCCCGATATAGTTATGGTTGAGTTGCCGGGCTTCTTCGAACGCCAACTCGATCACGCGCTTGGCGCGTGGTGTAAAGACCATCTCTTGCTGGACGGTCTGACCGCCCCGCCCGACGATCGCCTCGACTTCTTGGCGGACCTTGGCCAGGTTCACACCCAGGGTCTCGAGGACTTTGGCCGCGAGGCTCTCCCCCTCGGAGATGATCCCGAGCAAAATGTGCTCGGTCCCGATGTAGTTGTTCCCGAGCCGCTGCGCCTCTTCCTGAGCGAGCACGATGCTCCGCCGCGCGCGTTCGGTGAACGGTTCCCACATAGACATGACGTTCCGAAACTCCCCGAGCGGCCGTGCCGCTCCTGTCACCAAGCCGGCCGATTCCCTCAGAAGTCGGTGCGGCCTTGGTGGTGGTTAAACCTTCGACGGGTTCGCTCAGTTTCAAACCCCTGGCCGAATGCAGCATGGAAGCGGCCACCGCCGGGGCGAACGGTGAGTCGACTTTCCGCCGACCCGCGAGGACGCCGCAATTCATCTCCTCGGACTGTTCTCCGTTCCCGAGCTGCTCGATCAGCTGGTCAACGGCATCACCCTCGGGATGCTCTACATCCTGGTCGCCTTGGGGCTCAACATCATCCTCGGCCTCATGGGGGTGATCAACTTCTCCCACGGGTCCTTCTTCATGCTGGGCGCGTATGTGATGTACACGCTCGTGCCGCTGGTGGGCTTCTGGCCGGCGATCCTGGGCGCCGCTCTCCTGGTCGGGGCCCTGGGTGTCCTGTTCGAGGCGTTCCTGATCCGGCCGCTCTATCGGCGATTGCCCGAATACACGCTGCTCCTGACGTTCGGGACGGCGCTGATCTTTACGGAGGTGGTGCGGCGCGTGTGGGGCGACGACGCCGTGCGCGTCAGTACGCCGGCGTACATGCCGGACTCGATCTCCCTGGGCGGCGTGCAGTTCCCGTTCTATAAGGACTTTCTGCTGGTCATCATCACGATCGTGATCCTGACGGTCGTCTGGCTGCTGCTGAACAAGACGAACATCGGTGTCATCATTCGGGCCGGCACGCGCGACGCCGAGATGGTCACGATCCTCGGCATCAATATGCCCAGGATGTTCACGCTGGTGTTCGGCATCGGCTCGTTCTTGGCCGGACTGGCCGGCGCGCTGGCGGCCCCGATCTACGCAATCCAGCCGCAGCTGGCCTCGCAGTGGATCGTGCTGACGTTCGTCATCGTCATCGTCGGCGGGATCGGCTCGTTCTGGGGCGCGATCGTCGGTGGGTTGCTGATCGGCATTCTCAGCAGTCTGATGGCGCTGGTCTTTCCGCCGGCCGTCGACCTGACCGCCTACCTCCTCATGGGGCTCATCCTGCTGCTGCGACCGCGCGGGTTGTTCGGCGTCGAGGGACTCTTCGAGTGAAGCAGCGCTCTCCGCTCGCGACCGTCCTCCTGCACCCGCTGCTGTGGACGGGGCTCTTCTTCCTCGCGCTGCCGTTCATCGCCGGCGCCAACCCGTTCGCCGGCCAGTGGACCGGTTTCATCGGCATCGCCACGACGATGGTGATCTTCGCGCTCTTTGCGGGCGGCTTCAACCTGCTCTTCGGCCACGTCGGCGAGCTCTCGTTCGGCCACGCGATGTTCTTCACGCTCGGCGCGTACGTGACGGCGCTGTTCTCCAACGGTTTCACCGTCCAGCTCTTCGGCCATACCGTCCATCACGGCCCGACCGACAACCTGTGGCTCGCGCTGCTGCTCTCGGTGCTGGTCGCGGTGCTGTGGGCGTGGCTGCTCGCCCGGCTGATCGTCCCGCGCTCGAGCGGTATCTATTTCTCGATGATCACGCTGGCGTTCGCGCAAGTCATCTTCTTCATCACCTACGAGTGGAGCGACCTGACCGGCGGTGAGGACGGTCTGCAGGGAATCCCCCGACCGAGCCTCTTCGGCGCGCACCTCCTGGGCGAGTCGTACCACTTCTACTGGTTTGCCGCGATCGTCGTCTTCTTGGCGCTCTGCGTGCTCTACGCGATCATCGCCTCGCCGTTCGGCTCCGTGCTGCACGCGATCCGCGAGAACAAGCAGCGCGCGCGCTTCCTGGGCTACGACGTCGACAAGTTCCGCGTCAACGCGTTCGTACTCTCGGCGGCGTTCCCGGCGATCGCCGGGTGGCTGTGGACGTACTACCAACAGGCCATCAATCCCGACGCCGGCTCGGTCGAGTATTCGGGCAACGTCGTCATGATGTCGATGCTCGGCGGGATGCAGACGATCCTCGGGCCTACCCTGGGCGCCTCGATCTACTACGAGATCCAGAACAATCTCTCGCAGGCGACCAAGTACTGGGAAGCCGGGATTGGGATCGTGTTCGTCCTCGTCGTGCTCTTCGCGCCACGCGGCCTGATGGGACTGATCGACTTCGTGCGCCGGCCTCGTGTCGCGCCACCGCTCGACGAGCCGCCCGCGGCCGAGGTGCACTGAGATGGCGGCCATCTTCACCACCGAACGGCTGACGCGCCGCTTCTCCGGCTTCACCGCGACCAACGAGGTCTCGATCGAGATTCCCGAAGGCGGAGTGCGCACGATCATCGGACCCAACGGCGCCGGCAAGACGACCTTCTTCAACCTGCTCAGTGGCATGCTGCCGCCCAGCTCGGGACGGATCTGGTTCCGCGACCGCGAAATCACCGGCCTGCAGGCCTACCAGCGCGCGCGCCTGGGGATCGCGCGTTCGTTCCAGATCACCAACATCTTCGGCAAGCTGACCGTCCGCGAGAACGTCCGGCTCGCGGTGCAAGCCGTGCGCGACGGCAAGTCGAGCTTCTTCTTCCCCGGCCGGCACGCCGAGTCGGAGGCGGTGACGACGGAGCGCATCCTGCACGACATCGGTCTGTGGGAAACCCGCGACGCGCTCGCCGAGAACCTCTCGCACGGTGATCAGCGGCGCCTGGAGATCGGGCTCGTGCTCGCGAGCGATCCGCCGGTCCTACTGCTCGACGAACCGCTGGCCGGGATGTCGCCGACCGAGACGCACGAGACCGTCGAGCTGATCCAGCGCATCTCGCCCGGACGCACGATCTTGCTCGTCGAACACGACATGGACGTGGTGATGGCGATCTCGACCACGATCACGGTCTTTCAGACCGGCGCGGTACTCGCCGTCGGCACGCCCGCCGAAATCCGCGCCAACGAAGCCGTCCAACGCGCCTACCTGGGAGAGTTAGCATAATGCCGCTCCTCGAACTCGAGCGCGTCAACGCGTATTACGACAAGAGCCACGTCCTGCAGAGCGTCTCGCTCGAGGTGAACGCGGGCGAAGTGGTGGCTCTGCTGGGGCGCAACGGGTCGGGCCGCTCGACGACCTGCAAGGCGATCATGGGACTGGTCGCGGTGCGCGCGGGCGCGATCCGCTTCAAAGGCAAGGCGATCACCAACAAGACGCCGTTCGCGCTCGCGCAAGCGGGGATCGCCTTCGTCCCCGAGGACCGCCGCATCTTTCCGAACCTGACCGTCGGCGAGAACCTCCGGCTCGCCGCGCTCGCCGGCCGCAAAGGCCCGTGGACGGAGAAGCGCATCTACGACTATTTCGCGGTGCTGGGCGAACGCAAGGACAAACCGGCGAAGCTCTCCGGCGGCGAGCAGCAGATGCTCGCGATCGCTCGCGCCCTGGTCGCCAATCCGGACATCATCCTGCTCGACGAGCCGATGGAAGGCCTCGCGCCGCTGATCGCACGCAACGTCGAGGAGGTCGTGCGCTCGATCCGCGCCGAGGGCAACACGATTCTCCTGGTCGAGCAGAACGCGCAGGTCGCGATGGGCCTCTCCGACCGCGGCTACGTCCTCTCCAACGGCCGCATCGTCGGCTCGGGTACGATCGCCGAACTGCGCGCCGACGAGGCGATGATGCAGCGTTACCTGGCCGTGTGAGGCGCGCATGTACCGCGAGAGTCTGAGCCGCGAAGAGCACCACCTCACCACTCGCCTGGAGGCGTTTGGCGATATCGTGTTCGGCTTCTCGCTCTCGCAGAGCGCCTTGCAGCTCACCATCCCGCAGCACGCCGCGGATCTGGGAGCGAATCCGACACGCTACGCCCTCTACGGGGTGACGTTCGGCATCCTGGTCGCATACTGGCTGCGCTTCCACCGCATCGTGAGCATCGGCTACCGGCCCGAGCGCCCGGACCTCTCGCTCCTCTTCGCGTTCCTCGCCTCGATCTCGCTGCTACCGTACGCGATGATCTCGTTCGCGCGGTTGCAGTCGGGCGGCGACCTCGACCAGCGCAGCGGGTTCGCGCTCTATGCGATCATCGTGCTCTTGATCTCCGCAACCGGGTTCGCACTCGAATGGCGCGGCTTGCGACGCGCGTACGCGATCCTCGACGAGGCGCGGCGCACGCGGATCTGGCGAGCGATCGTGCGCAGCGGCTTCTCCTGCGTCGCGCTGGCCGCCGGGATCGCCATCGACGTGACCTGGGGGATGTGGTGGGCGTTCACGCCGTTCGTGCTCGCCCCGCTGAACCGGCTGACGCCGCTCGCCCGGGGGCCGGCGCCCGCCCGTCTCTTCGATGCTGGAACTTCTCGGCCGTCCGGCGTATCGTAGCAGGCGCCATGGTTACAACCGATACAGTCCGCGACGCGCTCAAAGACGTGATGGACCCCGAACTCAACCTGGGGATTCTCGATCTGGGCTTGGTCTACGACGTCGCTTGCGAGGGTACCGAGGGCCAGGACGTCACCGTCGTCATGACCCTGACTTCGCCGATGTGTCCGGTCGGGCCGATGTTCAAGCAGGCCGTCCTGAGCAAAGTCGAGAGCGTCGAGGGCGTCAAAAAAGCCAACGTCGAGATCACCTTCAACCCGCCGTGGGACCCCAAGACGATGGCCTCCGAGGACGTGAAGCTGGCACTCGGCATCTGGTGACGGTCGGCCCCTGGGCCAAGCAGTGGCACGCCCGCACGGCCGCCCTGCGCCGGGTCGAGCAGCAGCTCGCGCAGTCGCCCGACGAGGTCGGCCTGCGCCTGGAGCGCTCGCAGCTCCTCGAAGATCTCGGCCTGCGGGAGGAGGCCGCCGCGGCCTACGTTCAGGTGCTGGTCGCGCACCCATGGCACTACGAGGCGATGATGCGCCTGGGCGCGCTGTTCGCGGTCGGCGGCAAGACCGACGGCGCCCGCGCCGTCTTCCACGAAGCCTCGCTGCGCCACGCCGAGCGGCCGGCGCCGCACGCGTGCCTGGGCAACGTCCTGCTCGACCTCGGCGAGGTCGACGGTGCGCAAGCCGCGTTCGAAGCCGCCCTGCGCGCCGATCCCGAGCACGTCGAGGCATATCGGGGCCTGGCGATCATCTACGAGCGCGCCGGCAACGTGATAGCGGCGGAGCGCGCCTGGCGGGCCGGGTTCCCCGACGGCTCGATCGCGATCTCGCCGTTTCGCGGACCGAAAGAACCGGTCCGCGTGCTGCTGCTGACCTCCGCGATCGGCGGCAACATCCCGCTGCAGCACGTCCTGGACGATCGCGTCTTTCAATGGGCGACGTTGATCACCGAGTCGTACGTCCCGTCGATGACCCTGCCGCCGCACGGCGTCGTGTTCAACGCGATCGGTGATGCCGACAAGTGCGGGCGCGCCCTCGATCAGGCCGATCTCGTGCTCGAGCGGATCGACGCCGACGTCATCAACCTGCCGGCCTCGATTCGCGGTTCCGGCCGCGCCGACAACGCGCACCGGCTGGGCGCGCTGCCCGGCGTGCTCGTGCCACACATCCGCACCTTTACCCGCGCCGACCTGCTCGCGCCGGACGGCGCACAGCGCCTGGCCGCAGCCGGCTTCGCCTGGCCGCTGCTCGTGCGCAGCCCCGGCTACCACACCGGGAACCACTTCGCGCAGGTCGCCTCGGCCGACGGGCTCGCCACCGCGATCGAGCCGCTTCCCGGCGCGGAGCTGCTGGCGATCGAATACCTCGATACCCGCCGCCCCGACGGTACCTGGTCGAAGTACCGGGTGATGTTCATCGAGGGCGAGCTCTACCCGCTGCACCTGGCGATCTCGCGCGACTGGAAAGTCCACTACTTTACCGCGGCGATGGACGAAGAGCAGGCGTTTCGCGACGAAGAGCGCGCGTTTCTGGACGACATGGCCGGGACGCTCGGTCCCACGGTGCTGGCGACGTTGCGATCGATCGGCGAGGCGCTCGGCCTCGACTACGGCGGCGTCGACTTCAGCTTCGATCGCCAGGGGCGCTTGGCCGTCTTCGAGGCCAACGCGACGATGGTGATCTTGCCGCCCAAGGACGATCCGCGCTTCACCTACCGCAAGGAACCGATCCAGCAAGCGCTCGACGCGGTACGGGCCATGCTCATGCGACACGCCAACGTATCAGCCGCGCGCAAGCAGTTCTCCTGAGGGCACGAGCGGGTAGAAGGTCGGCGTGAGACTCACCGCACCGCAGATTGCCTTCGCCGTTGTGGCGGCACTGATCGCGCTTCCCGCGACCGGCATCCCCGCTGCCGCCACGCGGGTCCCCGACCCGCCGACCAACAACATCGCGAACCCGATCCCCACCGCGACGCCGATCTTCAACCTGGCCGCTCCGCCGGTCACGGTCGCGCTCGCGCCGGCCGTCGAAAGCTGCCAGGACGACCAGCTCCTCTCTTACCGGTCGATCGACGCGCCGGTGCACTACGGGGTGACCGTCTGCGGCACGATCGTCGCCGCGCCGGCCTCGCACCCGGGCAGCTTCGTGCTCGACGTCGACGGCACCGAGCCGATCGCCGTCGTCTACGACGGCGCCGGCGCCCCGTCGTTCGCACCCGGCCAGCTCGCGGTCGTGCGCGGCGAGTACCACCGCGCCAACGACAGCGCAGAATGGATCGACCAGACGCGCGCCTCGGCGCCGGGTCTGCCCGGTTACGTCCTGCTCGGCACGACGATCTACCAGTAGGCGCCGTCCGGGCTGCGCCGAAGGGCGGGGCGATGTCCACGACCGACTCGCCCCACGCCCGCGCCCTGGCGCGGCTCGACGCGATGCGCGCGGCGTCGCTGGCGCCGGCCGGCGAGGACGCGAACGCAAAGCAACACGCGCGCGGCAAACGCACTGCGCGCGAGCGGGTCGAGGCGCTGGTCGACCCCGGCTCGTTCGTCGAGTTGGATCGCTTCGCCGTGCACCGCACGACCGCGTTCGGTCTGGGCGAACGCGAGTTCCTCGGCGACGGCGTGGTCACCGGCCACGCAACGATCGACGGCCGCACGGTCTTCCTCTTCTCGCAGGACTTCACCGTGCTGGGCGGATCGCTGGGCGAAGTGATGGCCGAGAAGATCTGCAAGGTGATGGACCTGGCGGTGCGGACCGGCGCACCGGTCATCGGCATCAACGACTCGGGCGGCGCGCGCATTCAAGAAGGCGTCGTCAGCTTGGGCGGCTATGCGGAGATCTTCTGGCGCAACGTCCAGGCCTCGGGCGTCGTCCCGCAGATCTCGCTGATCGCGGGGCCGTGCGCGGGCGGGGCCGTCTACTCGCCGGCGATCACCGACTTCACCGTGATGGTCGAGGGCATCTCGCAGATGTTCATCACCGGCCCCGAGATCATCAAGACCGTCACCGGCGAGGACGTCAGCTTCGAAGAGCTGGGCGGCGCGCTCACGCACGCGACGAAGAGCGGTGTCGCCTCCCTGACGGCGGTCGACGAAGACGAGATGAACGAGCACTGCCGCCGGTTGCTCTCGTTCATTCCCGCGAACAACCTCGACGATCCGCCGCTGGTCGCGAGCGACGACGATCCGATGCGGCTGTGCCCCGAACTCGACCAGCTGATCCCGGACGCGCCGAACAAACCGTACGACATCCTCGAGGCGATCGTCCCCATCCTCGACGACGGCGACTTCTTCGAGATCCAGCCGCTGTGGGCGCAAAACGTCGTCATCGGCTTCGGCCGTGTCGGCGGGCGCAGCGTCGGCATCGTCGCGAACCAGCCGAAGTTCCTCGCCGGCGTGCTCGATATCGACGCGTCCATCAAGGCGGCGCGGTTCGTGCGCTTCTGCGACGCGTTCAACATCCCGTTGCTCACCTTCGTCGACGTCCCGGGGTTTCTGCCGGGGACGAGCCAAGAGTGGGGCGGCATCATCAAGCACGGCGCCAAGCTGCTCTATGCGTTCGCTGAGGCGACCGTTCCGAAGATCACCATCATCACCCGTAAGGCGTACGGTGGCGCCTACGACGTCATGGCCTCCAAGCACATCCGCGCCGACATCAACCTGGCCTGGCCGACCGCGGAGATCGCGGTGATGGGCGCGTCCGGCGCCGTGCGCATCCTCAACCGCCGCGAGATCGCCGGCGCGCCCGATCCGGACGCCGAGGCCGCGCGGCTCACCGCCGAGTACACCGACCACTTCGCCAACCCGTTCATCGCCGCCCAGCGCGGCTACGTCGACGACGTCATCGCTGCCAGCGAAACACGCCGCGCCGTCTCACGCGCGCTCGACGTGCTCGCCAGCAAGCGCGTCGACCGCCCCCACCGCAAGCACGGCAACATCCCGTTGTAAGGACTCAGCTCGCGCCGGTCGTGAACGAGCCGAGGGTGGCCCACGACGTCCCAGCGCATGGCCCGCTGGTCGCGAACGTCACGCCGAACTGCACCCGATAGAGCGTGTTCGGCTGGAGCGCCGGGATCTGACTCGTCATGAGCGTCGTCACGGTGCTCGACCAGTTCGCTGGCGGGTTGGCCGCTCCGTTGGGAAAGCCGATGACCGTGACCGGCGCACTGCCCGCGACGCTCGTGCCGGTAGCGGACACGACTGCGATCGAGGGGTTATTCGACAAGGAGCGACCCAATCGCGCCGCGTTCTACAGGTGCGCGGTGATCCAGTCCAAGATGTGTTGCTCGTAACTGTCGAGGCGGATGGGGTCGTGTGGGGTGTGGTGCGCGGTCGGGATGCCGATGAGACGCACGGGCACGCCGCGGTCGCGCAGGGCGTGGAAGAGCGTCCACGACTCACTGAACGGTACCGTCTGATCGACGAGGCCGGTGAGGATCAACGTCGGTGTGCGCACCTGCGGTGCGTAGGTGATCGGCGAATCGATGCGATAGCGCTCGAACATCGCGGCGCTCTCCCACGGGCTTCCGCCGAGCGAGTCGCGGGTCCAGGCCAGGTTGCCGGCCGCCGAGAGATCGTAAGCCTGGAGCCAGTCGACGGCACCGTCGCCGACGACGGCGCAGCGCCAACGGGCATCGTGACCGATGATCCAGCCGGTCATGAAGCCGCCGTACGAATGACCACCGACGCACTCGCGCGTCATGTCGATCACCCCGCGGCCTTCGATCGCCGCGATCCCGGCCATCACGTCGCGCATCGGACCCGTGCCCGGATCCTCGAAAATCGCGTGCTCGTGCGCCGTGCCCAGATCGTCGCTGCCGCGATAGTTCGGCAAGAAGACGTACCAGCCGCGTGCGGCGCCGAACTGCCCGATCGGCAACCCTTCGTCGGTGCCCTCGTCGAAGCCGAGGTTCACCGCCGCTTCCGGACCGCCGTGGTGCCACACCAGCAGCGGGTACTTCACGCCCGGGCGCTCGCCGACGGGATGCACCAGCAGGCCTTCGGAGACCATGCCGTCCGAGGCTTTCCATCTGATCGGCTCGACGCGCGCGTAGTGCAGCGCGCGCAGGCGCGCGTTGACCGCGGTGATCGCGCGCGGCGCCGCGCCGGGCGCGCGCACGACGTAGAGTTCCGGCGGCCGCGACGGCGTCGTGCCGACGAAGGCAATCTCGCCGTGCGGACCGGCGTCGAAGTCGCCGACCGAGAGCGCGCCGACGTCGACCTCCTGCGGCGCGCCGCCGGGCGGGATGACGGCGAGGCCGTTGCGCAGGTGATCGACCATCCCGACCACCAGGACGTTCCCGGACCAGCGCAGCGCCGCGACGTCACGATCGAACGCGATCGTGCGATCCTCGCCCATCCCGTCGCCCGGCGTCGCGACGATCGCGTCGAAGGCACTGATCGGCCCCGGGCCGTGCGGACGGAGATACGCGAAGGCACCGCCGGCCGGCGCAAACGCCGGTTCGTAGACGTAGTGGTGCGGCGCATCGACGTCGTGCACGGCGGCGCTCGCCACGTCGACGACCGCGATCGACGAACGATCGGTCGCCGCGTCGTCGGCGTCGGGCGAGCGCGCGATCACGATCGTACGACCGTCGGGCGACCACGACGGATCGGCAGTCCCGCCGGCGAACGGCGGCACGCCTTCGTAGACGCTCCACGTGCCGTGCGTCAGCCGCTGAGGGGCGCCACCGCCGCTTGCGACGAGCCACAGGTGCGAAGGCACCGCGGGCTTGTCGGTCAGAAATCCGTTGTTGCCGACCGAGAAGAGATCGTCGTGCGCCTTCGCGGCGGTCGCGTTCGGCTCATCGTCGGGCGTGTCGTACGCGAAGCGCCGTCCGTCGGGACTCCACGCGTAGTGCTCGACGCCGTTCGCGGCGTGGGTCACCGTGACGTGCGCACCGGACCCGAAACGCACGACGACGATCTGATCCTCGTCGTGCTTCGCATCGTGCCGCAGATACGCAAGGCGCGTCCCGTCCGGCGACCAGCGCGGCGCACCGGCGAACGGTCCCGGATCAACCACGCGCGCAGCTCCCCCCGCGACCGGTTGGACGATCAGCGCATGGTCCATGCGGTCGTGCGCGAGGTCCGCCGTCGTGCGCACGTAGGCGACCCGCGTCCCGTCAGGCGAAAGACGCGGATCGGAGAGCGAAATCAGCGCACGCAGCGCAGCCAGGGTGACGAGGTCTGCCATCACCGAGCGGCTACGCGCCCCCACCAATCGTCAGCAGCGGCACCCGCGCCTCGACGGTCGCCCCCGGGGCGACGTGGAGCGCGGCGATCGTGCCGGCTTTGTGGGCGCGGATCTCGTTCATCATCTTCATCGCCTCGATGATCGCGACGACGTCACCCTCCGCGACCGCCTCGCCGACGGCGCGCGGCAACTCGACGACGACGCCGTGCATCGGCGCGATGACGTCGTTGCCGGCGGCGGTGCCCGCCTTGCGGGTGGTGCCGCCCTTCTTCGGCGCGGTGGTACGCGCGCCGCCGCCCGGCCCGGCGGTGCCGCGCGGAATGGGCAGATCGACGAAGCGCACCCGGAACATCCGCTCGTTCACCTCGACGCGAATCGTCCCATCGTGATCGTCACCGTCACCAGCAGCGGCTGGAGCCGCGACGTCCGCGGTGACGACGCCGTTGGTCGCCGCCGCGCCCAGCGAAGCGGCGAACGGCTCGAGCGTCGCCGTCCCATATGAGGCGTCGCGCACCGGCCCGAAGTCGACCAGTGCGCGCAGGAGTGGGAGCGTGGTGGGGACGCCGGTGATGACGTACTCGTCGATCGCACGGCCCAAGCGCGCCAGCGCTTCGTCGCGATCGCGCGCCCAGACGATCAGCTTGGCAATCATCGAGTCGTAGTCGGGCGTGATCGTGAAGCCGGGATACGCCGCCGAATCGACCCGCACGCCGAACCCACCGGGCTCGCGGTAGCGCTCTACGGTGCCCGGCGCGGGCCGGAAGTTCTGCGCCGGATCCTCGGCGTTGACGCGCACCTCGATCGCATGACCGCGGAACTCGACCTGATCTTGCGTGAACGCGAGCGGTTGCCCCGCGGCGACGAGAATCTGCTCGCGCACGAGATCGATCCCCGAGATCTCCTCGGAGACCGTGTGCTCGACCTGGATGCGCGTGTTCATCTCGAGGAAGTAGAACTCGTCACCGCTGACCAGGCACTCGATCGTGCCGACCGAGTCGTAGCCGATAGCCTTGGCGGCCTGCACCCCCGCCGCGCGCAGGCCGCGCCGGACGTGATCGGAGATGCGCGCCGGTGCTTCTTCCCACAACTTCTGATGCCGACGCTGCAGCGAGCAATCGCGCTCGCCGATGTGCAGCACGGTGCCGTGCTTGTCGGCCAGCACCTGCAGCTCGACGTGCTTGGGATTCTCGAGGTAGCGCTCGACGTAGATCGTGGGGTTACCGAAGTAGGCGCTGGCCTCGCGGGTCGCGGTCGCGAACGCCGACTCCAGCTCGTCGACCGTGTGCGCGACCTTGAGCCCCTTGCCGCCGCCCCCCCCGGACGCCTTGAGCGCGAGCGGCAAACCGTACGTCTCGGCGGCGACGCGCGCGGCCGCGGCGTCGGCGATCGAATCGGTGCCGCCCGGCACGACCGGGACCCCGGCCGCGACCATCGCCTGACGCGCGCGAATCTTGTCGCCCATCGCGTCGATCGCGTCCGGATGCGGGCCGATCCACGTCATCCCCGCCGCGATCACGCGCCGCGCAAATCCGGCGTTCTCGGCGAAGAAGCCGTAGCCGGGATGGACGGCGTCGACCTCCGCCCGCGCGCAGACGGCCAAGATCTTCTCGACGTCGAGATACGACTGCGAGGGGGTCGCAGGCCCGAGATGATACGCCTCGTCGGCGTAGCGCACGTGCAGCGCGTCGCGATCGGCGTCCGAATACACCGCGACCGTCGCGCAGCCCAGCTCCTTCGCGCTGCGCATGACGCGGATCGCGATCTCGCCGCGGTTCGCGACCAGAATCTTTCGGAACGGCCGCTCAGCCATCGACGCGTCCCGCCAGCGCCCAGCGCGAGCGCGCGCGCGCCGTGCTGCGCACAAGATCGGGACCGGCCGCCGGCAGACGCGCCGCGAGCCGCCAGCGCGGCACCGCCGGCGCGACCGGTTCGTCCGTGGTATGGGTCACGACGAGGTACGCGGCCGCGATCGCGGCCAGCTCCTCGGCGGTCGGGACGCGCATCAGGCCTTGGCCGCCTCGGGGTACATCCCCATCGCATGATACCCGGCGTCGACGAAGTGCACGTCGGCGGTGATCTGCGAGGAGAGATCGGAACTCAGGTAGACCGCCACGTTGCCGACGTCGAGCGCGCTGATTCCGCGGCGCAGCGGCGAGGCCGCCGCGACCTTGACCGGCATCTGCGAGAAGCCGGCGACTTGGCGCGAAGACGCGGTCGAGATCGGACCGGCCGAGATCGCGTTGACGCGAATCCCGCGCACGCCCAAATCGTAGGCCAGGTAGCGCACGATCGACTCCAGCGCGGCCTTGGCGATCCCGGCGACGTTGTAGTTCGGCACGATCTGCGTCCCGCCCAGGTAGGAGATCGCCATGATCGAGGCACCGTCGTTGAGGTTCGGCTCGAGGTGCTGCGCCAGCGCGATCAGCGAGTACGCGCTGATATCCATCGACATCAGGAAGCCGTCGCGCGAGGTGTCGTAGACCTTGCCCGAGAGGTCTTCTTTCTTCACGAACGCGATCGCGTGGACGAAGCCGTCGAGCGGGCCGGCGCCGGCGGCGAGTTCGCGCAGCGACTCGTCGCTGGTCACATCGCACGGGAAGACCGCCGCACCGCCGAGTTCCTCGGCGTGCTGGCGCACCGCCTTCTCGACCCGCTCACCCTGATACGTCAGCACCAACTTGGCGCCGTGCTCGTGGAGCCGGTGCGCGATGCCGCTGGCGATCGACCACTTGTTGGCGATCCCGGTGACGAGGATGGTTTTTCCGTCGAGCAGTCCCACGAGGCTGGAAGGTCAGCCGTCCCGGCCCGACAACCCTCCCAGCCGATGCGCTCGATCGCCGGGCTCGCCGCCCTCGCCGTCCTCGCCGTGACCACGGCCGCGTTGCCCCGTCCGCCGTCCGAGTTGCGCCCCGGTGGCCCAACCGCCGACGATCTCGCGGTCCCGCAGTACCGGCACATCTTCGTCATCGTCGACGAGAACAAGGACGCCGACCAGATCGTCGGCTCGCCCAACGCCCCCGGCCTCTCGGCCCTGGCGGCGCGCTACGGGACCGCCAGCGCATTCGACGCCGAGGTCCACCCGAGCGAACCGAACTACGTCGCCATGCTCGGCGGTTCGACGTTCGGGCTGCACGACGACGACGCGTACTACTGCAAGGCCGGCAGCGACGATGCGGGCTGCCACCGCACCGACGCGCCCGGCTACGCCCCGCACACCATCGACGCGCCGCACATCGGCACCCAACTCGAGGCCAAGGGCCTCACCTGGAAGGGCTACTACGAGAGCATCCCCGCGACCGGCTCGCTGGCCGTCGCCGGCGCGAGCGAGTCGCACGCACCGCCGTGGTACGCCTCCAAGCACTCGGGGTTCATCAATTTCCGTTCGGTGTTGACCGACCCGCGCCGCGCTGAGCACCTGGTCGGGCTCGACCAACTGCAGCACGATCTCGATGCGGGGAGCACCCCCAGCTTCGGCTACATCGTCGGCAACTTGTGCAACGACATGCACGGGATGGGCCCCGGCGCGAACGTGCCCGCCGACTGCGCCTTCGACCCGATCGGCCCGCTGATCAGGCGCGGCGACAATTGGGCCGTCAACATCGTCAACACGATCGTCGGCTCGCCGCTGTGGGCATCGGGCGACAACGTCGCGATCGTGGTGACCTGGGACGAGAGCGACTCGCCGGCTCGCGACGGCTGCTGCGGCGTGACACCGAACGCGCCCTCGAACTTCGGCGGCGGTCACATCCCGACCATCGTCATCACCAACCACGGCCCGCGCGGCGTGGTCGATCCGACGCCGTACAACCACTACTCGCTCTTGCGCACGATCGAGGACGCCTTCGGCATCCACGATTATCTGGGGCTGGCTGCGGCGAGCGAGCGAGGCGTGCGGCCGATGCTGCCGCTCTTCCGCGATCGCTGACCGGAAGCCCGGAGGAAGTATCCTCGGCCGCCCGACGGCACGATGCGCTGGCATCTGCCGAGCGATCGGACTAGGATGGTCGTATGGATGCCATCGCCCACCCGCGGGGCGGGGCGCCGCGCATCGCGCTGATCGCTCACGACGCCCGCAAAGACGACCTGACCGAGTGGGCCTTCTACAATCGAGGCACGCTCGGCCGCTGCGAACTCGTCGCCACCGGGACCACCGGCGCACAGATCGCCAAGGCGACGAACCTGCCGGTCGAGCTGTTGCTCTCGGGACCGCTGGGCGGCGACGCTCAGGTCGGCGCGATGCTGGTCGAGCACAAGATCGATCTGGTCGTGTTCTTCTGGGACCCGCTCTCCTCGCAGCCGCACGACGTCGACGTCAAGGCGCTGCTGCGGCTGGCCGTCCTCTACAACGTCCCGATCGCCTGCAACCGCTCGACGGCCGACTTCTTGATCTCCTCGCCGCTGTTCAGCGACGAGCGCCACCGGGCACTCCGCCAGGTCGCCGCGGCGACCTGAAACGAACCGGCCCGGCGGCCGGGTCAGAGGCCCCATGACCTTGGGAGAGACCCTGCTGTCCGCACCTGCCGCCACCGCGACCGATCGCGTGTGGGCAGCGCTGCGTGCCGATGCGGAAAGGGTCGCCGCCCACGAGCCGATCCTCGCGCCGCTGCTCCGCCGAGCGGTGCTCGCCCCCGATTCGTTCGCCGAGGCGCTGGCGGACGTGCTGGCGAGCAAACTCGCCGACGCCGACCTCGACGCGCGCGAGCTCGCGACGCTGGCCGGCGACGCCTTCGCGGCCGATCCCACCATCGTCGACGCAGCAGCGGCGGATTTGGCCGCCAGCGTCGAGCGCAATCCCGCCTATCCCGATCGGGTCACGCCGTTCGTCTACGCCAAGGGATTCCACGCCCTCGAATGGCATCGCGTCGCGCACCATCTGTGGACGCACGACCGCCGTTCGCTGGCGCTGTACTTGCAAGGCCGCGTCTCCGACGTGTTCGCGGTCGACATTCATCCCGCCGCACGCATGGGTCGCGCGATCTTCGTCGACCACGCGACCGGCGTCGTGATCGGCGAGACCGCCGTGGTCGGCGACGACGTCTCGATCCTGCACAACGTTACCCTCGGCGGCACCGGCAAAGAGAGCGGCGATCGGCATCCGAAGATCGGGCGCGGCGTGCTGCTCGCGGCGGGCGCGAAAGTGCTCGGCAACGTCGTCGTCGGCGAAGGCGCGAAAGTCGGCGCGGGCAGCGTCGTGCTGCGCGCGGTCGCGCCCTACACCACGGTCGCCGGCGTGCCGGCGAAGGTCGTCGGGCGCACCCCCGGCCAGATGCCCGGCCAGTCGATGGATCAGGACTTCTTAGACTTCCAAATCTGACTCACGCGGCGGAGCCCGGCTTGAACACCAGCGCGACGCCGTTCATGCAGTAGCGCAGTCCGGTCGGCTTGGGGCCGTCGTCGAAGACGTGGCCGAGGTGACTCTCGCAGCGCGCGCAGTGGACCTCGGTGCGCTCTTCCATGAACGAGGTGTCGGACTTGGTCGCGATCGCGTGCGGGATCGGTGCCCAGAAGCTCGGCCAGCCGGTACCGCTGTCGTACTTCGTCTTCGAAGAATAGACCGGCAGCGCGCAACCGGCGCACAGGTAGGTCCCGGCCCGCTTCTCCTCGTCGAGCGGACTCGAGAACGGTTGCTCCGTCCCCGCTTGGCGCAGGACCTCGTAGGCCTGGGGCGAGAGGAGCGCTCGCCACTGCGCGTCCGTGTGGGTCACCTTGTCGAAAGCGCTTGCGGGCAGCGCGCGCAGCGCGCCCAGAGCAGCGAGACCGGCCAACAGCGTAGAGCGTCGCATCGTACCTCCAACGATACCGCGCCCGGCGCGGATCGTTCCGTAGGGCGGCTTACATCGGTTTGGGCGGCGGTCCCGGCAAGCTGCCCACCGTGAGGGCGACGACGTCGCGGACCCAGCGCGCCTGCACGCGATCGCACGGGGCGACGACCCGGAACGGGCCGAGCGCGGCCGGCAGCGGCGCGCCCTCGCGCGCGTCGGCGAGGATCGGCGCGCAGCCCGCCGCCGACGTGTCGAGCTCGGAGAGCGAGTAGGCGGCGACGTAGCCGTCGGCGCCGGTGACCGTGAGATACGAGCGGGCGGCGACGCCCTTGGCCTGGTCGCCGACCGGGGCACCGGCCGTGCGCAGGATCGTCGCCAGCGTCACCCCGGCATAGTGGCCGGTCGTGCCGTCGTGCTCGGTCACCGCCACCTGCACGTGCGGCAACGCAGCGAGGTCGCCGGCAGCGAGCACCTGGCCGTGCACGAACGCGCCACCGAGGGTGACCGACGCCGCGGCCGGCGCGGCAGCGAGCGTCGCGACCAGCGACGCCAGCACCAGCGCCCGCATCACTCGCCCTTGGCGATCATCACTTCGGTCGATTTGACGATGACGGTGACCTTGTCGCCGTCCTTGAGACCCAGCCGCTCGGCCGATCCGGCGGTGATGACCGCGGTGACTTCACCGGCTTCGATCGCGACCGTGATCTCGGCCATCAGCCCCTCGGTGCGAACCGTGCCGACGACGCCTTTGAGCTGATTGCGCGCGCTCAGTTGCATGGCGCCCAGCTTCGGTGCCCGAGGCCGAGCACCCCCGGGTCGCTACATCCCGCGGTTCTCGACCGAGGCGGCGGTGTGCACCACTTCGCCGTCGGAGAAATGGAACGTCACCACGACGTGCTGACCGGCCACGAGCGGACCGCGCAAACCCAGCAGCATGAGGTGGTATCCGCCGGGCGAGAGCGCGAGGGTGCCGTGCGGCGGGATGACGATGTGCGAGACGGGATGCATCGACTCCATCGGCATCGTCATGCCCTGCATCGTGCCCATCGACGAGGTCGACTCGTGCAGCTCGGCGTGTCGCGCACGCGCCGTCGACGCGCCGACCAGCGCGACCCGATGACCGCTGTTGTTGTGTATCTGCGCGTAGACGACGCCGGTGTCGATGGCGGGGCGCGACCAGGCGCCGGTCACGGTGACGGCGGCGAGCAGCAGTGGGGCAATCATCCGAGCAGCTCCTTGACGTCCGAAGCGATCGCCGGCGCGGGATCGGTCCAATCGTGCAGCACACGCAAGTCGCCGGCCGGGTCGATCAGGTAGACCGATCCGCTGTGTGCCATGAGATAGCCGCTCGCCTTCGTCCCCGGGATCCGTTGGTGCCAGACGTGATAGGCGTCGAACACCGGGTCGAGCTGTGCTTCCGTACCCGTCAGTCCCACGAACGACGGATCGAACAGCGCGACGTAGCGTTTGATGACGGCCGGCGTGTCGCGCTGCGGATCGACGGTGACGAACACCACCTGCACGCGCGCACGGTCGGCGGCCGGCAATTCGCGCTCGACGCGCGCGAGCTGCGCCATCGTCGCCGGGCAGACATCGGGGCAACGCGTGTAACCGAAGAACAGCACGACTTCGCGCCCGCGTTCGCCGGCCAAGCGGAACGGCCGGCCGTTCGCGTCGGTCAGCGTGAAATCGTAGGCGGCCTTCGGCGTGAGCGTCGTCCCGGTGAAGTGCGGCGCCCGCGCACACGCGACCGGCGCCAGTGCCAGGCACACGCACGCGAGCCGCGCAAGGACCCCGAGCGAGATGGGCATACCGTAGTCGTACCCCCTCCGCCCTCGGTACGGTACGGTAAACGTCACATGCGCCTCGGTATTCTGGCAGCGCTCGTCGCTCTGGCACCGTTCGTCGCGCTCGCCCCGGCGAGCGCCGCCGATGTCGTGCCCGTGCACGGCACCGTCTTGGCGGGGAGCCCGCGGGAACTGGTGGTCCGGGCTGTCGGCGTCACCGGCGAACTCGCGCCCGGAACCTACCGTTGGGCGGCCCCGGCCGGGACCCGGATCGCGCCCGGGACCGAGATCGACGGCCTGCTGAGCGGGACGCACCTGACGGCGATCCGGCCGGCCGGCGCGTTCGTGGCGGGCCTGCCGGGGACGCTGCGGGTCCACCACCTCGTCCGCGGGGATCAGCTCGACGATCGGACGCTGGTCGACCAAGACGGGACCGTGCGCCGCTTGAGCGAGTGGCGCGGCAAATCGCTGATCCTGAGCTTCGTCTACACCCGCTGCCCCGATCTGCAGATCTGCCCGGCGATCAGCGGCAAGTTCGCCTACCTCCAGCACCACATCGACCCGGCCGACACGCACCTGGCGCTGGTGACCCTCGACCCGACCTTCGACTCACCCTCGGTCCTGCGCCGCTACGGGGCCCCCTTCGGCGCCGACGCGCGCAGGTGGTCGCTGCTCACCGGCGAGGGTTCGGAGGTGAAGGCGCTGCTCGACGCCTTCGAGGTCTCCTCGTTGCAAGACGGGCCCGGCCAATACATCCACGAGGACGACCTGATCCTGGTCAATCCCGACGGCCGGATCGGCGAAGTCATCCCGACCACCGAGTGGAACCCGGGCGATGTCCTGGCCGAGGTCCACGCTCTGGCCGGGAAGGCCTCCAACCCCTTCCAGCGCGTGATGCTGGCGGCCGTCGCCGGGATCGCGGCGCTCTGCGGGGGCTACTCGCTGGCCGGCGTGATCACCGAGCTGAGCGCCATCGGGATCACCCTGGTCGGCGCGATCGTG
>Ga0181531_10000843_pt1 | contig 19949 bp, 33 predicted proteins | sample PEATcosm2014_Bin_38_FD_119743 | JGI IMG/M metagenome (GOLD analysis project Ga0181531, IMG submission 119743) | Peatland microbial communities from MTU Mesocosm Facility, Houghton, MI, USA - PEATcosm2014_Bin11_10_metaG | ecosystem: Environmental > Terrestrial > Soil > Wetlands > Peat | place... | reverse complement strand
GGGTTGCGGTTGTCAAGGGGAATAATTTTAATTGCTAGGGGGAAAAGGAAGACCCGACACAGATGCAATGTGGAGTTGCTAGTGTCGGGTCGTGGGGCGCTCTCTTGAAAAGGGCCTCCGGTGTGATTAAAGTGTCTCACATTTTATGCGCATTGTCAACGCGCTTGATTGATGCAGCCAACCTGTGATTCAAACCTATATGGTATATTGGCTATTCATTTTGTGATGTTGATGAGCCTTCATTTTTGCCAGGACCGCGTGTGTTTTATGCAGATCGCAATCACAATACACAGTCGCTTTTCGCGGGTGATTAGGGTCGAGGAATTTCATAACCTCATGTGCAGCCTCTACGCAAGCCAGGGCGGACTCGATAGCATCCACTTTTTCTCGATACGTGAAGTGATTTTTCATCACCGTTTCCCCTCCTCTTCCCTCAGCTTCCAGGACGGCGTCAATTCATGCGGCATTTTCATGGTGCGTACTTCCTGCGTTTCTTCCGCCACTCTTGCTGCGTAGCCCTGAAGCCATATCGACTCCAGGACCACGGTTACCAGCGGTTTCAAGAAGTAACACCAACGCTGCACACTTCCAGGCAGACGGGTATAGAGATCAGTAGGCGCATTCATTCGTAATACACTCCGCCCATAGCACCGCGCACTTTGATCAACCCCAAGTCTTTCAATGCTTGATCTCTAAGTTTCCGTTGTAATTTGGCAGCAGCCTTTTTACGTGCAGTTTTTAATCCTGTCTCACATTCCTCGCAAGTGTTCACGCCGTCGGGTGTTGAAATTTCTTCCATACAATACTTGCAAAATTTCATCGCTGTGCCCTCCACAAGCACAACTTAATACTATCACAACCCCACTTTTATGCAACAAAATAATGCATTTTTCTTACGTTACTTTCGTATGTCACCCACCTATGTCACCTATCCACATCGCGGTCTGGCTGCATACGTTTTCAGGGACAGTGTAAAATTTACACGATTACGAAGGTAACAGTGTAAAATTTACACGATTCGATGGGCAACCGTGTAATTTTTACATATTGAAATCCACCGTTGATCCTGTTAGAGTTATCACTCCTAAGCAACCTATCCGATGTGTGGAGCATCGCGACTTGTGGCACGATCTAAACGGCCTGGACTGACACTCCTACAAATCGAGAGCATCCTTGGTGAAGACTTCGAGTCGCTCGCACAGGCTCGACGCGCCTTGTCTGCCACGCGAACCCGCGTCACAGAGACCAGGAAAGCAACCGAGCGAGCGAAAAAAGACATAGCAAAAACGCGTAAGAAAATCACGCGAACGAAGAACGAGATTAAACGCGATGCGAAACAGGCAGCGAAGACAGCAAAGGAAATCGTCAAGCTAGGTAAGGAGCTGAGGCGTGCAACCAAAGGCACTAAGAAAACTGCAAATAAAGCAACTAACACTAGAAAATCGACTGGAAAATCTGGAAGCAAGGCAAAGCAGCCTGGTCGAAGCGCTGCGACAAAACGCACAAAGACGCGATCAGGTAAAAAGACAGCTCAACGTGTTACAGCAGTACCTAGAGCAGCAAAAACAAAGAATGTAGCGATTTTTCCGCCACGTCAGCGCATATACGAGATGGTGGACTTGCCAGAAGCGCTGCGAACGGCAACCAATAACGAAACACTGGAAGAGTTACGGACCAATGCCGACACTTATCAGGCACTCTTGAGACCAGGTGAAGTATTCGGGGGACTGGTCGGCACAGAGCGACAGGGTGGATACACTTATAAAGCATTCGGAACATTCACTGATTTTCTCGACAATCTCGAACATTACAAGTCATTCTCAGACGTTGGTGACGTACCAGACGCACACAGCGAACTAGAGATTTTCAAGATTATTCGTTTCAAGACACCTGGCCCGACAAGCGTAGAGCAATCCGAGATTGCATGGAAACAGCGCAAAGACGCACAGTTAAAACGGCAAAGAGAGAGACACCAAAAAGTAGAGGCGAAGTCACGTGAGCAAAAGAAGACCATCAAGGAAGCACAGCAAGAGATCAAGCAACTAAAACGCGAAAAACGCGAAGCAATTGAGCGCGAAGAGAAGTTGCGTACGCAGTTGCGTGATGCACAGCAGAAAAAGATGATGGAAGCAGCACGCGTGAAAGCAGCAAAAGCCAAGGAACGGAGGGAAACACTGAAAGCCGCACGTGAATATGAAGCACAGAAAAAGGCAGCCAAGAAACGAGTACCAAAGAGGAAGAAGTGAAAGCACCCAAGCGCGCGAAATTGTATGTGAAAAGTGTTCCGGTACTGGCCTGATTCGCACGCAGAATGCACAAGCTGTACAAAGTTGGGGAGTCATTGTCTGTTGCGAGTGTGGCGGATTTGGAGCGTTTCACGTTGACGAACACGGAGAGATCAGGACATACGTTTTGAGGAAAGGACAGAAACGGGTGAACACATGCGTCAAACGATAGATTTGCCATGCCCACATTGCAACGCGAGACCTGGAGAATTATGTCCGCAGATGATTGACAGAAACGGCAACCGTGATTATTCAAAGGTGTTTCACTTCAAGCGTGTCATTGACGCAATCTCGCTGGACATGAATTCACCGGAACCGGATACAAATGAACATCTACACTCTTGACAGTGAGACAGACCCGTTCAAGGAAGGACGCAGACCGCAAGCATTCGCATGGGGCCTGTATGACGGCACATGGTTTGATCACACATGGGGAGAAGACTGCACGCGTCGCATGATGGATAAACTTTATCAGCGGGAACCGGGGATAGTCTACACACACAACCTTGGAAAATTCGACATCTTTTTCATACTGGAGTACATCGATAAGTCGCGACCTATGCTGATCATCAAAGACCGCATAGTCCAGTGTTACATACGATGTGCCAAGGGATTGCACAAACTCAGAGACAGCCTCAAGATTCTACCGTTTTCGCTTGACACATATCAGAAGACAACGATTGATTACACAAAATTTGAACAGGAAGTGAGACAGGATCACAAAGACGAGATTGTTGCATACCTGAAGGATGATTGTGTCTTCCTGTATCAGTTGTGCAGCGAATTCATCAACACATTCGGACCCGCAATCACCATCGGAACTGCCGCAATGAAGGAATTGAAAAAGTTTCACGACATAGGCGACGTGTTCACATTCGCGGAAGATGATATGATACGTCACAAATACTTTTTCGGCGCACGCGTGGAACGGTACCAGACTGGCGTACATGCGGGGGAGTGGAGATGCTACGATGTAAACTCGATGTATCCGTATGTAATGTCAAGTCTCTACCATCCAATTGGGTTGCCGTCAACGGATGTTTCACTGACGGTGAATGCGAATACTTATTTTATTACTGCGCGGGGATACAGCAGAGGCGCGTTTCCGATCAGAACACCTTCCGGTGTATCATTCCCCCACGCGCAAGACACGTACTCTGTATCGATTCACGAATGGGACGCAGCGAATGAGCTGAAGTTATTCGACTGCGACGAAATCCTGGAGTGTGTCAACTTCAGACACTCAAGGTGCTTCGTCGATTACATCCGCCACTTTTACGGTCTGCGGAAAAAAGCACGAATCGACGGTGACAAGATACATGAGATTTTTTACAAGTATTTGTTGAACAATTCGTACGGCAAATTCGCCATCAATCCGGAGAGTTTCAAGGAATACATGCTGAGCGCTGACACTGCCGACTTGCGCTGGCATGGGTTCACAGTTGCAGAGCTGATTCCCGCATTCAATCTGATCCTGTGGGAGAAGCCCGCTGAGGAATTCAACTATGCAAACATTGCTACAGGGGCCAGCATTACGGGTGCTGCGAGGAGTGTGTTGCTGCGTGCTCTCAATCACTGTGATTCTGCTATGTACTGTGATACTGATTCTATTATTTGTCGCAACCTTCGAGGCGTGGAAATGGATGATGTAGACTTAGGTGCCTGGAAGCTGGAAAAGTCGGGAAATTTGCTTGCAATCGCGGGCCGCAAGATGTATGCTTTATTCGACGGGTCCGCCTGTGTGAAGTACGCGTCTAAAGGTGTGCGCATCACACCTGAACAGATTCGTGCTGCCGCTGAAGGTGCGGTGATCACCTACAGACGTGAAGCACCAACCTACAGACTGGATGGTAGCGTTGATTGGTTGACGCGGAGAGTGAGATTAGTATGAAAGGTGGCCCATGCCAAGCACATTTCTAGGATTGCGCAACGTAGGGAAAAAGCAAACCGGAGAGAAGCAGTCAAAAGCTACGCTAAGCTGGCAAGTGGGAATCGTGACCGCTGACGGCGTGGCTGCAACACAGAATGTGCCTGGTATTGGCGCGATAAGCGGATGGGAATTCACGCTTGACCCTGGAAGTGTTCAATCCAGCTTCACTTTTGGTGACGTGAAAACCATACAGGCTGCGGTACAGCGTGCCTTGTCACAGATTCAGGACGCGACTCACGGATACTTTGCAGGGCGCACGTTTCTGTACGTTGTTTCGACAGGCCAATTGTTTGAGTTTTACAAGCAACCAATTAGCACAGGATTCGCGGACACTGGCGGATACACTGTCCAGAATTCCATTGTGCCCTGCGACGCGTTGCAGCCTGGCATTATCAAGGTGTTCATTGAGGCCGACACACTTAACGGTGCGCTCGTTGCACCTGGAAACATGGCACAGACAAACGTCGCAATCACGCTGTTCAACTATGACGTTGCTCCGGTGTCTCTATGAATAGCAGGATGGCGGAATTACTCGCAAAGCAGGCGGGAAAATTGCTTGGAACATCCGAGACGCAAAAGGTTGACGGCGAAGAACAGCCGCACACTATGCCGCCGTTTGTGGCGTCTATCCTCGCGGGGTTTGGCATCACTCCAGCATCGATAGAAGAGTATGCAAATGTTTTGAAGAATGCGTTTCTCGAAACGCGTGCAGACATTGCCGACATGCGAGCGCGGCAGATCACGATGGAACAAAAGTTGAACGAGATTGAACATAACATCGGTGCTTTGCAGGCGGAGCAGTACCCTGATTTGGAAACCCCGTTTCAAGTTGTGAGTGCAGACAATGGCCGATGAACCTGAAAATCAACCCGTAATCGACGAGGAAGTGGCATGGCTAGAGCAACGTTTGGCCCAACAGGACGAAAAATTATCGTCAATGACGGTCCTTTTGTCGAAGTTGGTGGAGAAGTCGGAGAGAACGGAACAGCCGATACACCTGACAGCAGAACAAATGGAGACGCTGAAAGCACTGCTGGAGTCGAGCACAGGGAAGACAGCGGAGAAACTGGAAGCGATTTTGTTGAAGCTGGAGAAACCATCCGAGCTTCCGGATACGTCGAACCGGGAACCATTGCCGAACCCAAACGGCCTAGACTCAACAAGGACGGCACACCCAGAAAACCGCGTGGATACAACAAATCATCAAAGCAATCAAGCGCCGCGCAAGCGAGTACCAACGTCCTATCGACCAATCTGACAAAAATTCTGTTGAGTATGCACATGATGGGTGCAGCACTCTTGAGTGAACCCACTTTAGAGATCACAGAAGATGAGGCGGAGTTACTAGCGGAAGCTGTCAAGGAAGTCGCAAAAGCATACGACTTTACACAGATTTTCAACCCACGCGTGCAGGCGTTGATTGACCTTGGATTGGTTGTCATGACGGTACACGGACCGCGCGTGGTGAAGATATACCATAAGCACTCACACAGACAAGGCAGCGTAACTGTGATGCGTCCAGCGCAGACGGGTGATTGATGCCTGTAAAATCCATCAATCTTCCTACCGAGGAAGACCGTACACTGATCATCGGTCCTACCGGCAGCGGCAAGACGTACGCGGGATTGTGGCTGCTCTCAATGATGCCTGTGGATCAGATGCCCTGGATTGCGATTGATTACAAAGGCGAGGAAAAGTTACATGGGATTCCTTACGTGCAATACCTGCGTATTGGTGACATTCCGAGTGAACCTGGAGTGTACATCGTGCAGCCATTGCATACTCAAGTGACAGAGATGGAAGATTACTTAATGTCAATATGGGAGCATACAGGAATAGGACTCTACATTGACGAAGGAGCAATGCTCGCAAAATCGGACGCATTGGACATCATTTTGATCCAGGGAAGATCGAAGCACATTCCGGTGATCATGTTGACGCAGCGTCCGGTTGACATTTCGCGCTACGCATTTTCTGAAAGCCAGTTCAGAATGCTCTTTCCGAATGATGACAGACGTGAGCAGAAAACTGTATCAGAATTCATGCCATTGTTTCGTGAACGTAATTCTGGCGACGATGAGATACCCAGGTTTCATAGCTACTATTACGAAGTCAAGGAGCGACAGCTCGATAGACTGGCACCTGTACCTAAGCTGGAAACCATTTACTCGACTTTCGCGCGGAAGCTGAGACCGGATGAACCGGAGCGGACCGAAACCGAATCGATGTCCCCGGCAAACATCAAAGGAATCCGCTACGTTTCAATCTGATTTTGCTTGACATCCCACCCGTCCAGGTGTATGACTGAGACACAGTGTAATTTTTACACGGTCCTGGGGTAAAAGCATGAATGAGAACATCATAGCCTGGAATGTCCCCAACTGGGTGACAGTCATTCTCATGGCATCAATCGGGTTTTTCATCGTGGGTGTTGTGCTCAAGTGGAAGCAGACCAAGGCCACGGTGAAGACCACGAACACAACCGTCGCGCAGAGTTTACCTGGATAAGCACACATCATGCAAATTGTCAACACAAAAATTTTGTTTCATCCGGTTAATTGGCTGATCATTCTCTTGATGCTGACCATAGCCGGAATTTTTGGTCACCTGCTGCTGACACTTCTCGACCAGGAACCGGCAACCGCTGGTCCCCCTAACGGTCTGCCAGCAGGGTACCAGCGTAATCCGACAGGCACAAATTGACGCGGTGTCTTTGACACCGGGAAACGGACACACAAAATGTCATCCGATGCGCGCTTCACAACTGACGATCTAGCGAAACTCAATGATCTGTGGACAGATTTTCAGAACAGGAAACCAAAGGACACAAAAGACGAAAAACTCGTAGAGATTGGTCCGACCACAACCGTCACCGGCAGCGTGGCTGAAGACAAGGACGTTGTCGAAACGCCTGGTATCGGAACACAGGCACCGAGTCACTCAGTAGCTTAATTTGTAAACCGCACCTGCGGACTTCATTTTGAAAAGGAATTGACCAATGTCAACGAATGCACAACCGGCACCCGCGAATCTGACAGACGCACAGGCAACGAAGATTCTCACGGCGAAAGCCTTGACCATGCGGCAGAACATCTATTCTGCAACCATCTTTCCTCCATCTAATCCAGTCATTACCAATCTGATTCCGAGAAACGTTGGCATTATCAAGCGCTTCGTGGTGGAGATTGTGGGAACACTCACCAATGGTGCGGGTGGGACGGCAACGCTGACAGACACAGGACTGGCAAACCTTATCTCGAACGTCACATTCTACGATTTGAACAACAATCTGCGCATCAACACAACCGGGCTGCATCTGATCCTGTTGAGCACGTTCAAGCGCCGTCGTCCGTGGGCTGCGACGGGGCAGTTCAACACGGTGAATACAACTCTGACAAACAATTTGTCACAGATGTTTTCGGTTGCTCCCGCAACATGGCCTGTGCTGGTAGCACCCGCAACCATTGCGGCAAGCACAGCGGCAACGGTTCGCGCAGTATTCGAGATTCCGATTGGGTATTCTGATTCGGACCTGCGCGGTGCGATCTTCGCGAACGTCATCAACTCAACGATGAATTTGCAGATTACTTTGAACGCTAACGCGATGGTTGGCGGTGGCGATTACACCTATGCGGTATACCAGGGCAGCGCTGGAACGTTCACATCGGCAACCGTCAATGTGTACCAGGAGTATCTCGATCAGCTTCCGGTTAACCCGAAATCCGGCACACTGATCCTTCCATCAACGTCGCTCGCGACAGTGTATGAGCTGAAGAACACAAATCTGCAAGCGATCACGGTGAATCAGGATTTTCCAATCCCGTTCTCTAACTTCCGTAGCTTCCTGTCAGCACTGCTGATCTACAATAATTCTGGCGGCGCAACTGGACGCGCGTATGGGACAGACATCAATTACTTCTCGCACACAACCGCCAATTTCACCAACATTTTCAAATACGATCCGCTGTACAATGTGCTGCTGTCACGCGAGATCATCGAAAGTGACCTGCCAGCGGGAACCTATTATTTCAACTATCGCAAACAACCTGTCTGGACGACACAGTACGGCAATCAACAAATCAACATCAATGCATCGACGGCGGGCGCTGGCGCGTACGCACAGGTGATGTGGGAAGACATGGCACTGCAGAACACATTGACGGGCGGGTCTTCACTCCCGGCATAAACACGTCTCACGTAAGTGGGATACAAGGCAAACCTGGGGAGTATCGAAACTCGGTGCTCCCCGATTCTTCTGAGATGACATGAACAAAAACGGCCTTTTGACAAAGTTGTTTTCGTGGGGGACCAGCGCGAGTTTCTCCGACACAACCATCAATGTATGGTTGTACGGCCTTGCGCTGGTCCTTATCCTTGCGTTTCTGTGGAGCACAGTGATTCGTGCCCTGATCCGCGAAACAGTAACAGCAGTCTAACGCATACGGGGAGAGACAACGTGAAAAGCTGGCATTGGGGAATCATCATTGCAATCGCACTTGGGTATGCTCTTGGGTTGTACTTTCCATCATTCGGGAATTCGCTCAAGTCGAAAGTGGGTCTCTAGCACAGACGGGTGTTTCTGGTATTGGGAGCACAACACGTGAGTCAATCATCTGTCATTGCCGCATTTTTGTTGATTGGGTTCATTGTGTTTATCACTGCGCGCGGACAGTTGCCAGCATACCTGGCGGTGCTTGGAATTTCGACAGCGGTACAGAGCGGATCATCTGCAAGTGGGACGGGGAAACTCGCAGACCTTGAAAGTTTCGGGGGAATCTAATGCCATTTCTGTTTCTCGTTCTAGGAACGGTGATGGTTGTGTCAGCCGCACGAAACACGCAGACGCAATTGATTGGATTGCTGAAGTCGGACTTTACAGGAAAGGGTAACTTCATCTACTGGCTAATCTCCATCCTGGCAATCGGTGCGGTAGGTTACATACCTGACCTGAAGCCAGTTTCGAGAGCATTCCTTGTACTCGTGGTGATTGTGTTGATTCTCAAAAACGGGGGAGTCTTCACACAGTTTCTTCAGGCGATCAACGGAACACAATCTGTCAACGCGCAACAATCGTCGCAAGGAACGAGCAGATTGACAACACAACAAACGACACAAAACGCGACACCGAATTCGACAACAGATTCTCTTGATGATCTTGGGGAACTGGCAGCGTTAGCATAACAGGAGAGCAATTATGGGCAATTCACTGGTCAACTCACTGGTAACAGTCGCACTCGCAATTGTGGGGGTTGCCATTGTTGCTGTACTTGTTTCAAAAAACGCACAAACCGGGTCCGTTTTGACATCGGCGGGCAAAGCGTTTTCTGGAGCGCTCTCGACAGCGGAAGCACCCGTGACAGGTTCGGGCGGTTTGTCTGGCTTCCCTGGCGGCGGCGGTGACTATCTGCAACCCTAAGACGATGACAATTGATCTAACAACGGTTTTGGTTGCGGCTGCATCGTCGAGTATCAGCGGGATTGCCGCATTCATCAAAAGCTGGCTTAACGGCAGAAAACTTAAAACCATTCACGTTGAGATGAATGGAAGATTTACAGAGCTGTTGAACCTTACAAGGCAACAGGGATTTGAAGCTGGTCAGAAATCCGAGCGGGAGAAAAACGCGTGAACTGGAAAGGCTGGCTTTATACCCTTGTTTCATACTTCATCGGCGGTGCGTCGAGCGCACTTGCTGCTGCGTTAGCTCTACCGCAGGATGTAAACTGGACCGCTGCGGGGTTGACTAACGCCTGGCATGTGGCCTTTATGGGTGGTCTCGTTCCGGCACTCATCTACTTGAAGCAGTCACCCCTCCCACCTTCCACAATCGTCGAATCGGCAACCGTAACAAAAACTACCACACTGGAGTAGATACAATGGCATCCTTCAACAGCATTTTAAGTAACATCGGAAAAGGATTGAAAACATTTTTCACCGGAGCAGCGAAGATTGCACAGGTTGCCGAGCCGTTGGTTGACCTGGCATTGCCCGGTATCGCTGCGTTGTATAACACAACCGTCAACGCGGTTGTCAATGCAGAGACGGCAGCAATAGCAGCGGGTGAACAGAGTGGAACCGGAGCGCAAAAGCTACAGACTGTCATTGCGGCGATTGAACCTGTGTTCACACAGTATGCAGAGCAAACCGGCATCCCGACCGCGCAACGTGCGGCGGCGATTGAGGCGTGGGTCAATGCTGCGGTTGCGGGGTTGAATGCAATTCCGAGTGGAACACAACCGTGATGCTGACACTTGTACAGGCAATAGCGCGCGAGGAAGGATGGGGGATTGCTGGCGACATCCCCACGCGTGACAATAATCCTGGCGATATTGACGCTGGATCATTTGCCAAATCGCAGCCTGGCTATACGGGCGAAGCTGGACGGTTCGCGACATTCGACAACCCCGCTGACGGCATGGAAGCGTTGCGAAAACTGCTGAACGAATTTTACATTGGAATGACTCTTGAAGATGCGCTGAACAAGTATGCTCCTCCGGTAGAGAATCAAACCAATGCATATATTGCGAACGTATCGGAGTGGACAGGCTTAACAGCACAGGACGTGTTGACTGAGGAAAACATAGGATGAGAGTGCAGAAGCAAATCCCGCGTCAGGTCAACCGGATGAATCCGAGCATTCGCTATCATCAGGGTCCGATTCTCACCAATGGTGCGCTCGAATTTGTGTACGACAAGCCTGTTGCATGGCCGCTGTACACGATGTGGGGACCGGGAATTCTGACGCGGCAACAGTTCGACATACTTGCGGGACCGCAACTGCGTGTTGACCTTGCGTTGACAAAGGCACCGATTGTAGGCGCCGGTTATCCCGCGTCGAGTACGGAATTTGAAGCGCTTATTGCACAATCAAACGAGGAACAGTAGATGGGGAAGATCGAAGAGTTTATAAAAAAGCACCCTTTCGCTACCGGAGCAATTGTGCTCATTGGCGGATTCATCTTCATTATCATTCTTCGCGGTGGATCGTCTTCGTCTTCCTCATCCGGTACCTCTGGACTCGCACAGGCAACTGAACAGGAGCAACAGTTACAGGCGGCGGAAGGTGAGCAGAATGCACAACTCACAGTCCAATCCAATGCACAAACGCTGGCAGCGCAAGCACAGAATGAGCAGACATCCGCAAGTCTATCAGCCGCGAATGAACAGACAGATGCGCAGTTGGTTGCAGCACTCGCACAGAATCAAACGAATGCACAGACGGCTGCATTGTCGGCGGAAGTGTTAGACAATCAAAATTCTCTGGAAGCGTCTGTGACAAACAATCAAACCAACGCGGAATTGGCAGCACTCGAAAACACTAACCAAGTGACAAACACACAGACGGCTGCACAGTTGAGCATCGCACAGATTCAGGGTGCCTTGTACGGGTCACAGATTGCTGGCGATACGCAACTGGAAGGCGAGCAGTTGAACGATGAATACAACATCAACAGTCAAGTGGTGGGTGAAGTTGGTGCGGCCGGATTGAATCACGGAACATCACAGCTAGAGGACACACTCGCGGGAATCCTTGGGGATGCGGAAGGCGAGGAAGGGTCCGCGTCAACAGCATTCGGTGCGAGTGGATCAATCGGAGTATCACAGGCTAACAACTCATCGAATGCTGCATCGATCATTAACAGCATCGGAAACCTTGGAACCAAAGTTGTCAGCGCGCTATGAAAAAGACATACAAAGAGACTGTGCGGGAGTTACGCCAATTGGGATTGGGAATTCCCACGGAGTATGAATACAAAATTGATCCACAACGGTACTGGAGCGTAATAGAGGCGCCTTACTTGCATGGCATTTTCTGACAAGGAAAAAACGATACTTTCCGTTGTGGGTGGCGTTGCGTCACTTATCATCGGGTATCTTATTTGGAGACATGAGAACGCAATTCAGGCACAGGAAAATGCTGCGAACACGCAAGCGCAGAATGACGCTAACGCACAACTCGTTCAACAGTTGGAAGAGTCTTCCGCGTACGGTGCATCGACTCCGCAAGTCTACGGATCAACAACTTCCGTTCCGCCCGTCGAGGAAGATACGAGCGGAGAAGTTGACACAACAGGTGATTCGGATTCGGGTATTGCATCGATTCTTTCCGCGTTTTTTCCGCAGGGAACACAATCGAGCGCGTCGAGCACAACACCTTCGAGCGGTAGCGGGTCAACCGTCACAACGTCCCCCGTATCCGGTTCAAATCCGAACCAACCTGTGCTCAACAGCAATCCGCAACCGATCTTGAACGGTGCGACAAACACACTTCCATCCGCGCCTGTTGCCAGTGTCCCGAAGGGAAACGGAATTGATCAGCAGACCCTTGGCCGTCCGGTTGCTTCAGTTCCCCTTCCCACGTCCAGGACGTACTAAATGGGGACATCATCGAATCCGCTTGATGCACTCGACGCACAGAATCTTGCGGCGCTCCAAGAGTCATTGAGCACCATGCAGGCTGCACAGGCGAACGGTGTGCCTAACATGCAGTCGAAGATTCAAGCCGCACAGGCAGCGATTACAGGGTATGGTGCAACACCGACAGCGGGTAGCACGTCTGGACAGATTGCACAATCCGTTTTGGGAGCAATCACAGACCCGGTCCCTGGCGCGGGAATAGGAAACGCGGTTATACAGTCACCGGCAGTACAGGCATTGACCGGGAAAGTGACAGACGCAACGGTTCTTTACGCGTCGCGTTTTATTATCCTGATCGTGGGGTTGATGTTGATTGCAGCGGGTCTGTTCACGTTTCGGACAACACAGAATGTAATTGCGGGGACAACGCGTGTGGTGAGGAAAGGTGCGAAAATCGCAGCGGGGACAGCATGAAAAAAATACTTGCATTATTGGTTCTAAGTTGTGCCGCAGTCGTTGCGCATGGTCAGGCGTGCTTTCAGGACACAACCGCAACGTTGACAGGGACAACTACAGATTCAGACAGCGTGCCGTGGGATAATGCTGCGTTTACAGCAACACTGAACACTCCGGGCGGATCACCTGCCATTGACAAAAACACTTCGCGTCCGGTTTGCCGACAGGTGACTGGAGTTTTGACGAGTGCTGGCGCGTGGACTGGAAACAGCATTGAACGTACAGATGCAATCATACCATTTGGTGCTTATTGGACGTTTTCAATTCAATCGGTGACGAGTGCCGCACCATCTGTGCTCAACAATGTGATCATCGCAGCATCGACGTTCAACATGGGGACGTACTCTTCGTCTAAGGTGACAGCTCCGCGATTTGTTACCAACAAATTTGGCGCATTCGGTTACAACGTAGTCGAAACGCAGCCAAACCCATGCATTGATTACAACCAATATCTTAACGTAACAACTGGCATAACTTATGTGTGCAATGGGGGAACATACATTGCACCCGTTCCGCCTGTCACAACGTCTCTGTTCGGTGACGGTTACATTACTATCATACCGAACACTCCAGCGGCTGGTGAGACAACGATTGGTCACACTAACCTGGCACAGTTGAACACTGCCAACATTTACTCTACTGGCACACAATCAATTCAGACCGGATCATCGACAACGATTGGTGAAACGATTGTTTCGCAGGGTACAGGCGTACCGGGATACATATCACAAACCAGCGGTGCGGGCGGCGGTCCGTGGGGGAGTCTATCTGTTTCGGTTGGTCAATACCTGTTGATGGTAACGGGCAACTATTCTACCACACCGCCAACAGACACTCTGGGCAACACGTTCACGCTGCTATCGAGTGTAGGCGGATGTTTTGGTGGATCAGGCGGCGGTGTCTGCGTATTCGGTGCGCCTGTAGTCCATGCTGGCACAGATCAATTTCGCACATCCGGTTACACAGCATTGGTGTCAACTTTGTCTAACATTAACCTGGCGAACCCGTTTGACACAGATGCATTTTCGTTTGAATTGTCACTTGTAACTGGCGCGAATCCTCTGTCTTATACAATCAACCCGACATCGACAAGTGATATGATTCTCTCCTATTTCTACATCAATGGTGGAGGATGCACAGGATCATTCACGGTGCCATCGGGATTTACAAACGAGTTTTCGCAGACGACAACACCGCTGAACATCAATGCACTGACATCTAACGCGGGAACCGTCACTGCAAACTGGACAGCCACGTTATCAACATTTCCGTGTGGTGCAGACAACTTCGCGGGATTGATTGCACTGCATTCTGCAAGCGGATTTGTGCAGGGTGCACCGTACGAAACATTTGTCAATGGATTGACGGGCCAGACAAATTCAAATGTTGATCAATACGGAAGATACCAAGACCCGCAGTCGGCTGGCTATCCTGGCGATTCGCCGACGCTGAACGGCGTCGCTGCTGGCGGTGCGACGGTATACGACACAACAAATAACCGTCTGGATTACTTCAACGTGGCGAACGGTTGGTCATTCCTGGTAGACAATGTGTATCTTACTGCACAGGGATTTGCAACCAATGCGGCGATTGGAACGGCTGTAACTGCTGCTGTCGCGTCTTTACCGGATGGCTACACAACACAGGAAACGGGCGGTGTTGCACCAATCAAGGCGATTGGAGTGCAGAGCGGGGCAACTGCACCAACAGGCGCTTGCACACATAACGGTCTCTGGAATTTTACAGCAGACGGCAAGGCCACTTACTGCAACGGCACCACGTGGGTCAATGTAAACGTTGGTGGGACACCTAGAACTTGCAACGCGAACGGATGCTACACAATTGCGTCCGATGGAACGTACGACGAAGACATTATTTCGCAAGCTATCTCGAACAACGCGACAACTAATCTAACGCTGCCCGCCTCGATTCCGACAGCCATCATGTCGAACGTATGCAATGATGACGGCGGACGCGTGCAATCGGGGAACACGCAGCCTGTTGGATCAAATTTTGTTGGTCTCACTGCACCATACACAGTGATTCAGGTTTTGTCCCCTGCGACTGGTGTGTCTGTGAGCTGTCACATAAGAGGGTATTAGATGCGGGATGATTGGAAGCAACTCGTATTGATTGCATACGTAATCACCACGTCTGTTTTGCTGCTGACGGGTGCAAGCGGACATCTCATTGGTCCGGAGAGCACAACTGCTGGTCATTTGGTTTCGTTTTCTAACACAACAGGAACAATGCAGGATAGCGGTACAGCGTTGAGTAACCTGGTAATTACCAACCCGGCAATTGCACAGGCTATCGTGCAGGCTGTGAACACAAATTTCTCCGTAAGTGGAAGTGGAACTGGAGTCGCGGACTTTTCAGGGATGCCACAATTCAAGTTGCCAGTTGTCCCCGGATATGCAGCATCGGCAAGTGGTGAGATTGGGCATGACTCAACGAATCACAATTGGCACGTCTGGCAAAATGCCGCAGACAATTTTATGGCATTATTCCCAACGGCAACGCCACCTACAAGTGGTGACGTGGCAGGCTTCCTCGAAACTGGAAACACTTGGACACTCGAAGACTTGGGAGCACCAATCGGCCTGGCGAATGCGAACAACTGGACGGCGGAACAGACATTCTCGAAGTCACCAACAGGATCAGCGCCGGGTACGCTGTTCAGCGGGACGCCGACCACGAGTTCACTTTACTATCCGGTTGTGTACATCAACGGCGGAGGAACAAATCCAACATGGTTTGCTGAAAGTCCCATGTTAGCGATCAACACACCAAGCAGTTACAATACAGGCGCGAGTGCATTCCAAGTAGCTGCTAATGGCACTAGCGTCTTTACTGTTACAAGTGGAGGCTCAGTTGTGGCCGGCGGATCGATCCAAACCGGAGGAAGCAAACAATTCCAATTTGGAAATAACGCTAATTTTTCAGGCGCCCTTGGAGTCATTAGTGTTGGAACAGGTCAAACCCAAGGCACAGGCGGCTCGCTGGTAGCTACGGCTTATGAATCTGGCGGCACAAAATTCACGGCCTCAGGATGCTCAAATTCGACGACCGTGGGCGGTGCGACAGCAGGGCAGTTTGCCTCCGGCACAACGGGAACCTGCACGGTAGTTATCACCATGAACGGTGCAACCGGATTCACGGCTAGTAATGGATGGGCATGTAGAGCCAATGATTTGACAACACCATCAAATTTAATAAGTCAGACAGGTAGCACGACCACAACTTGCACGATTCAAGGCACAACAGTTTCAGGTGACACAATCAATTTTTCAGCTATTGCATACTAAGAGGAACAAATGAAAAAGACATTGATAGCATGTGTGTTTTTGTTTGCATCGATGGCGCACGCACATATTCTGCTCACAAACGCGTACGGAGTTACCGGACCCACCGGGTTTGCGCTGCCGACTGCACCGAATGCAACGGCTACATCGAAGACGTTTGATTACCAGTCAAATTCTGCGTGCATAACGTACAGCTTTGGTACGGCAACGGTTGCGGGCGGACTTGATACAGGATTCACGGTGCTGGCGAACGCACCAACTGTGACGTTGTGCCTTAATCTCAGTTCGGGAGCATGGAGCGCTGGCATCACAAATGGTCCGCTGCTGACAAGCGGGACGCTGACAGGTGCGCAGTTGACATCTGCACAAACGGTGTATACTGGACCTCAAACGGCTCTGCGCGATGCTGCTGACTTCTTCGCGATGGGGACGTTCCTTCCTGGTACACAGCCTGATTTGTGGGGTGCGGGGGACTTATGATGCGACGGTTGGACTGGATTACACGGTTGGTGATAACCTTTTTTGTCCTGGCGTCAGTGGCGATGGCGCAAAATCTTGTCTCAAGTTCGCCGACTGTGAATTTCGGTGCTGTCGCTCCAGGTTCGACGCAGTCCGTAGCGATCAGTTTGACCAACAATGGGACGGCACCTCTGACCATTCAATCGATCACATTTAGCGCTGGATTCTCTGGCAATGGTATTGCATCGGGAGAGACCTTTTCCCCTGGCGGTGGATCAGGGTATGGCGTGACGTTCACCGCGCCTCAAACCGGCGGACCGTTCAATGGCACGATGGTTGTGACAAGCAACGGGCCGACACTGACGGTCCCGCTGACCGCGACGCTGACGGGTGGGACGCAGCCGACACAGCCGACGCAGCCGACACAGCCGACACAGCCGACGCAGCCGACGCAGCCGACAACGCTGTTTTGTGCGACTGATCCAAACCCAGCGTGCGGTGTGGTGCTTACCTGGAAAGCTCCACCGGCCCCGTCTGACGCTACGCTGGCTGTGACGGGTTACCACGTGTACCGAAATGTGCAAGGCGGAACGGCGCAACTAATAGGTGGCACTACAGCGACAACGTATACAGACAACACGATTCTACCGTCTACCACTTACACCTATTATGTGGTATCGGTTGATGCGGCTGGTACCGAGAGCGTACCAAGCAACACAGCACAGGTAATCGTTGCGGCTGCCCCGTCGATTCCGACTCCGCCAACGCCGCAGAATTTGACGGTGGAAGTTGTGGCGAGCGCTGACGTACCATCCAGCGTCACATACGGCGGATGGGCCGGGACAATGATTGCAATCAACGCTCCTAGCGGCACACTTATCTCTAGCGTTGTATGTGACGTTGGAAGATGCGCGAACACAGCACACTTGAAATAATGCACAAAAAGACTTGCGTTTTCTGCATGCGTGATACTATACTCTTGAGATGGAGGGTTTACGCATGACAGATCAGGATACATTGCAATTCGAGGTAGTCAAGCACGTAACGTTACCGCTGATCAAACTGGGCATTGAACCGTCATTCATCCGGTTCGATGGACCGATGTACCAATCGGAAAAGGCCACGCCTACACGTGCACGCAGCGACGGGGAAGAACCCAAGGGTGACAGGAAAGCGCCTCCGATTCTGGCGGAAGTGACAGACATGGTGCATGACATCAAGGGTCAGATGATCTGCAACACGGTCCTGGAAACTGAGCTTAAAAAGAAATACAAGGATGACTCTTACGTAGGTCACATTTTCCGCCTGGTCAAAACCAAGCTACAGGGCCGCGATTATGCGACGTTCGAGATCACGGAAGTAAAGCTGAAAACGGCTGCTCCTGCGACGGGGAAGAAGTAATCGTCGCGAGGGACGAGCAGATAGCGCGGTTCGGGTGGCGTGTCTGTAGCCCGAATTCGGGTAGCGTAGTTGTAGCCCGAAATTCCCTCAACAAACGTATACTGAAGAGGGAAATGGTGCCGGATGGTGACTGGGGAATGGCTGCCAATCCGGCACCTTAAACGTTTACAGCGTTAGTGCGATATAGATAATTTGCATAAGAATGGAGTGAAGATGGTGACATTTGAAATGTACCCTACATGGACGGTGATGTTGTGGGTTGGTTTGCTGCTGTGCATTGTCGGCAACCTTGTTTGGAATGCTCTGCCTGTGAGACGTAACGACAGAACGAATGTGTGTGACAACGCGGGAGATCATGCGAGGAAACGTGACAGATGATGGTGGGATCATCCAAAGGTTTATGGAAGCGACGCATATCAAGTTGGGCGTCGCTAAAATGGTTGACCTTTGGACGGGCAAAGGTGATGGCTCGTTTCGGGATGCGTATTATGCTTATCTGGATCACCTTTGCACTTGCGCTCATTGTGCTGATCATCCTGCTAACCTTTGCAAGCAAGGTTTGTCACTGTTGATTCTGACGCAGCCGGGTATGATTGATCCGCTGAGTACGCATGGCGCGGATGGGAGAACCAACGTATAATGGAATGCAACGTCTACAACATAGCTGTAGGACACGGTACAGGACTGATCAAATTGATCCTTGTGCATGACAACCTACCGTACGCTTTGATGGTTTTGAACCCGCAGGATGCGCAGAGACTTGCATCACAGTTGCTCTTGGCGTCGAATAAGTCGAGACGTTCGATCAACACGATTCTGGAACCGCACAAGGATGTACAGTAATGAAAAGCATACGTTGCCTAATCAATGACCATCAAAGCTGTGTGTCGAGTGATGTGTGTGACTGTGAGTGTCATGGATTCAAGCCACGTCATGAGCAGATGCAACAGGTACAAATGTTAGCAGATCACATGGAGCTGTGCTCGGTGTGCAGGACAAGCATGCTGGAGAAAATGTGTGAGATTGGAAAGACGTTGATGCATGGCGTGGACCGTGAGATACTTGGGAGATGAGATTCATTACCAATTCGGTGATTGTGGATGGACAGGGTAACTTGCCGATGAGACCGGATGGTAGCCTGGACGTGGATTTGTGCAGGCTGCGGGATGCAGGCGGAGTGTTCGCAAGTCATGTTGAATGGAGGGATGAGGAACAGAACAAATCTGTGCATGGTACGTATAGCAGGTATAGGGAAGGATGCAGATGCGACGAATGCTGTGAAATTGGACGGTTGGTCAACTATACACGCGCCTATCGCGCCAGAAAAGCACGTGCAAAACAAAAGGAGATAATACCAGATGGCTACAACGCGAGAAAAGACAATTGATTTTAAGGATGTGAAAATCAAACACGCGATGACTCTGACAACCAAACAGCACGACGATGAATGGCAAGCTACCATCGACTTTAATAAACAAACATATCAGGCAACCGCACATTCCGAATGGTTGGCGGTGAGGACCGTAACAAACATGCTTTTCAATAGAGAGTCGCTCTAGCGGTCGTCGGGTCTTCCTTTTCCCCCAAGGAATTAAAATTATTCCCCTTGACAACCGCAACCCCAATCTGCTATATAAATGGACGTAAAATAAATCTGATTTGCCCCTTGTAAAAATTGAAAATGAGCGTATACTATG
>Ga0181531_10000842_pt1 | contig 19953 bp, 14 predicted proteins | sample PEATcosm2014_Bin_38_FD_119743 | JGI IMG/M metagenome (GOLD analysis project Ga0181531, IMG submission 119743) | Peatland microbial communities from MTU Mesocosm Facility, Houghton, MI, USA - PEATcosm2014_Bin11_10_metaG | ecosystem: Environmental > Terrestrial > Soil > Wetlands > Peat | place... | reverse complement strand
CGTGGTTCACGATGGCTGTATTCGATTCCACGAGCCCCCAAAGACCAGGCGCCCGCGTGAGCGTTGGCGGCACGACGACCGCGGCGGGACTCGTGGTTGCGTCCCTGCTCTCAGGCATCATTCTCGTCGAGTTATTTTGCTACCTTTTCGTTCCTTCGATCGGCCGCGCCAGCGCCAATGAAAAACTTCTCGATTGGGGCCATCGGATCATTTTCTTCAGTGGCGCTGGATCGGTCTTTCGCAATCACGAGGACATATTCACCTATGTTCCGCACAATGACGTCAGAAACGTCCTGGGATATTTTTCCGATGCAGGTTTCAAGGTCGAGTACGACTATCGATACCGAACCAACAACTACGGACTGGTCCAGGATTTCGATGTCGTTCCCGCGCGGCCGTCCATCTTGTTGCTTGGCGATTCATTCACCGAGGGACAAGGGGCCGAGCCGTGGTTCCGGCAATTGGCGGCACAGTCCAGCAAGCTCCCGTACCAGCTCATCAACGGCGGATTGTCCGGAACAGGCTTCGAACAATGGAGCAAGCTCCAACGTTATTTGTCGGCTGACCATGTCCAAATCCAAAAACTGGTGGTTCTGTTCATTTCCGACGACTACCGGCGCGGCGTATGGAACTTCTCCCCGTCGGAACTTCGCTGCCTGCAATCCCTTGCCGCTTGTCGCGGCGATGAATGGTATTCGCGAATGCCGCCCGATGCAGAGCTCCCCGCGACCGTCGACAAGATAAGAGCATTCCGAGATACGCCGCGAAGGCGACTGGTACAGCGCGCCAGAAATCTGCTGCCGGCAAGTTTTCGCGTTTACGACTATCTGCGCACCGAGCTTTTTTCGGATGCGGGGCATGCCAGGGAACGCGCGCACGCGACAATCGCCGATTTCATAAAGCAATACGGCCGCGGAAACGTGGTGTTCATGCACTTGCCGCAAAAGGATGAGGCGAATGGACCGAACGCCGCCGGAATGGAAGAGCGGCGCGCCATTCAAGACGCCGGTGGCCGGCTTTACGACGGCTTCAAGCTTTGTCACCTCGCCCCAGCCGATTACCACATCCGCGATCCGCATCCGAACGCGAAGGGTTACGCCAAGATTGCGGATTGCGTGAGCCAGGTGGTTCGCGGGATCACGACCCCGGGTCAATGACTGTTCGCGTCGCCCCGCGGTGGCCGCGCCGCTGAAAAAGCGGTCGCGCGTTCGCTCCGATTTTACCTTGGGAACCGCCCGCCTAATCGCGGGCGTATACCACCCATTAACCCTGTCATCTTATGAATTGGTTAACCATCCGCGCCGCCATGGACATGCCCGATTGCATGCCTTTCACTCGATACGGGACTAGCGCGCCGAGATCGATGCCTGTCGGCGCCGCGATGCGCTTGAACGCCGCACCGCCCCGCCAAGAGAGTCGGTTTTAGGAATGTTCGAAGCACCTCGCCAAATGCAGTCGGTGGCCGCCGGGGCCGGCAATCTGCCGGTTGGTTATTCCCCTATCGCCGACATCGATCTGCGCAGATTCTTGTCGATCCTCTGGCAGGGCAAGAACACCATTCTGTGGACGACGGCCGCATCGCTGCTTCTTGTGATGCTGTTCGTGCTCGTCGTTCCGCATCGATATACGGCGGTAACGCAGATTCTCATCGATCCGACGGATTTTCACGCCGTCGGCAACGATCTTACTCCCGCCAATCTGGCCAACGACGCGGCCCTGATGCAAGTTGAGAGTCAGGTTCGGGTGCTGACCTCGGACAGCGTGCTGAGGCGCGTTATCAAGACCGAATCGCTCGATCTGGATCCGGAATTTGCCGGGCAGCAGTCGTGGTTCAGCGACACCCCCAGCGGCGGCACCACCCTCGCGGCTTTGAACGCGCTTCGGCGAGACGTGTCGGTGAAGCGCACCGAGCGCACGTACGTCGTGGACGTGAGCGTCACCAGCAAAAGTCCGGAAAAGGCGGCGCGAATCGCCAACGCCATTGCCCGGGCTTACTTGGCGGAACAAACCGACGTCCGGTCGGACGCCGCGCGCCAGGTTTCGCAGTCGCTGACCGGCCGTCTCAACGAGCTCAAGGACCGCGTCCGCGACGCGGAAAACCGAGTCGAGACGTTCAAGGCCCATAACAACATCCTCAGCGTCCTCGGCTCCAATGGACAATTGGTCAACGAGCAGCAGCTCACCGAGCTCAATAATCAGCTTGGTATCGCGCGGGCGCGCGCGGCGGCTGCCAAGGCGCGTCTCGATCAGATCCAGCAAGTGCAGCTGTCCAAGGACGAGATCGGCGCTTTCCCCGAGGCGGTGCAGTCCCAGACCATCACCGCGCTGCGCAGCCAATACGCGGAAGTCATGCGTCGTGAAGCCGAGCAGATGACCTCGCTGGGTGAACGTCATCCGGCGGTAATCGAGATTCAGGCCGAAGCCGTCCGCCTACGGCGTATGATCGAGGATGAAGTGCATCGTATCGCATTGTCGGCGCGCAGCGAATACGAAAGCGCCCGTGCCAACGAAGAGACCTTGGCCGCAAATCTCGAAAAACTCAAAGGCGGCGCGGTAACCACCAACGAGGCGATGGTGACTTTGCGCGAGCTCGAGCGCGACATGCAGGCAAACCGCACGGTCTACGAGGCATTTCTCGTTCGCGCCCGCGAGACCGGCGAGCAGGAGCGTGTCGACACCAAGAATATCCGGGTGATTTCGCCGGCCGACCTGCCGCTGCGTCGCAGCTTCCCCCCGTCAAACCTGTTGCTTGCCATGGCCGCTCTACTGTTCGGCGTCGCTTCTGGAAGTGGCATCGTCATCATGCGCGAGCTGTACGATATCGAGGTCCCGGACGTCGGCGGCGCGGGCGGCTTCGGCAGCAGACTGTTCAGTGTCATCCGCAAGTATCGGCCGTCCGCGGTGTCTTCGCCGTCCATTCCGATACTCGCCGTGTTGCCGAACGTCGACGTCACGTTCGGCCTCGACGCCGCCGAAGACCCCAAATCGCGTTTCGCCGCGGAGTTGCGCAAAGTGCATGAGGCGGTGCGCGCTAGCCACAAAACGCGGGGTAATCCGAGTATTCTGATCGTGGCTTGCGACGATGACGACGGCACGGTGGGGGTCGCGCTGACGCTTGCCGCTGTCGCGGCCGCGACGCAACGCGTCCTTTTGATTGACGCGGATCTTGAGCTTCGCACGCTGGCGGCCATCGATGCCGATCACGCCGAGGCCGGTCTGGTCGACGTCGCCGTCGGACGGCGGGCGCTGTCCGACGTGATCGTGCGCGATCAGGACACCAACATAAACTTGGCGTCGTTTGTGTCGCCGAGCAGCCGTCGCGACCGGCAGATCAGCGCCGCCGACGTCAAACAGGCTTTCGAGCAGACCAAGCGCTTCGACATGGTGATCGTCGCCGCGGTCGACCCGACCGGCAATCCAGGCACCAGCTTCTTTGCCGGCCTTGTCGACCATATCGTCCTGGTCGCCAGAACCGACGAGGATGCCGGAGCCCTCGCCCTGTTCGTCTCGCGCCTCGGCATCGACGCACGTAAAGTGCGCGGAGCGGTCCTTACCGGCACCGCGACGGCGTGAGCATCGACGCGTCACGGCTTGTGTCGAGGAATTCCGCAGGGAAGGTGGACGTGGCACAGCTCGACTTAGCTTCGGCCCAAGTCTCTACAATCGGCAGAGCCATCGACACCGACACGCTGATCCGCAGCGTTCTTTTCATAGCGATATTTCTGTCGGTCTGTATCTCGTTTCATCCGTTTCTGAGTCTCGCCGAACCGCAGGCGGCGCTTAACGAAGGCAACGACCGCGTCAACCAGATCGCCTTCTCGATCATGTTTTTGGTGGTCGCGGTCGTAACGGCGCGCAATGAGCCACGACGTCTGACGCTCTTGCTGCGGCCGGTTTTGCTCGCCGTCCTGGCATGGTGCGCGATCTCTGCGCTCGCGTCATGGGAGCCTTTCCTCGCCATCCGTCGCCTCGCTTTCACGCTTATGTTCATCAGCATTTCGGGAATGGTCCTGCTGCTGCCGAAGAACCTCCGTCATTTCGGCGATATGCTGGCTGCGGTCGCCCTCATCGTGATCGCTCTCTGCTACCTCGGCGTGCTGTTCGCGCCGTCGCTCTCGATTCATCAGCTCACGGACTCTGTCGACACGGAGCATGCCGGGCTCTGGCGCGGTATCTATACGCAAAAGAACACGGCCGGCGCCATGATGGTGCTGTTCATCTTCGTCGGAATGTTCGTGGCCCGCGCGCGAAGTTTCGCCGTTGGCGCTTTTATCGTCGTCTCGGCCACGATCTTTTTGCTTTTTACCGCCTCGAAGACGGACCTCAGCGCGCTGCCGATAGTCCTGATCCTCGCGGCTGTCATCGGCCGCGGCCGCCGACCGGCGGTCGCTATCGTCATGGTCATAGCGCTTATCGCCGTGCTCAACCTGCTTTCGGTCGGCACGATCTATTTCGAGCCGGTGCGCAATTTGGTCCGCACCGTCATGCCCGACGCGACTTTCACCGGGCGCACCGAGATCTGGGACTTTGCGCTCCGCTACGCGGCGCAACGTCCGATCCTGGGCTACGGCTTTTCCACGTTCTGGGGCACTGAGGAGGCGGTGTACGGACTGGGCGAGAATTCAAGCTGGGTGAACGGCGCAAACGATGCGCACAATGCCTACGTCAATCTCGCTCTGACTATCGGCGTTCCCGGATTGATCCTGGTCGTCCTCTGGCTCGTTGCGCTCCCGCTGATCGATTTTTATCGGTCGCCGCGCGAGCCGTCGATCGCGCCGGTGAAAATGCTGTTTCTGCGTATCTGCCTGTTCGCGGCCTACGGCTCCTGCTTTGAGAGCCTGTTCTTTGGCGTCGGCGGAATCTGGTTTTTCCTCCTTACGGCGACGTTCGGGCTGCGGTTCCTCTCGGCAACGCGTGTGACGACGTAAAGAACGGCAAATATCTCGCATGCTTGGCCCGTTGGTTAACGGCTGCGGTGCGGCCGCGAATGCTTTTAAGCCTAATACCCAATTAAGCTTTATTTTCCGTGGCTTGGCGCGTAATGCACAGGCTGGAGCGGAGCCATGAAATTGCAGAACGGCGGTGTTTCATTCGACACAGCCGCCGGCCGGCGATGGGCGGTGCCGGTCGCGAAGATCGGCGGCTTGCCGGTCGCGGTGATCGACCGCGTCCGTTCCGCGGAACTCATGGTTGACGTGGCGCTTGCGCGCCGCGGCCCCGCACAGCCCCCGCTTATCTTCACTTCCGCAAACGGCCAGGTGCTCTCGATCTGCGCCCGGCAACCGCGGATCCGAGAAATGTTCCTCGACGCTGACCTCATTCACGCCGACGGTATGCCTCTGGTCTTCGTCTCGCGCCTCTTTCACAAGACGCCGGTTCCGGAGCGGGTCTGTACTACGGATCTTTTCCACGACGTCGCCCGCATCGCCGGCCGGCGTGGCGCGCGCTTTTATTTCCTCGGCGCGACCAAATCAAGCATCGATAAAGCCACGGAACGCCTCCGGGCCCTCTACCCCGATCTCGACATCGCCGGCCATGACAGCGGCTACATGCGCCGCGACGGGGATGAAGACCGGATCATCGAGCGCATCAAAGCAGCTCGACCCGACATTCTCTGGCTGGGGCTTGGCGCCCCGGCCGAACAAGAATTCGCCATGCGCAACCGCGACCGGCTGTGCGGCGTTGGGCTGATCAAAACCTCCGGCGGCTTGTTCGACTACATCTCCGGCAAGAATGCTCGCGCACCGGGCTGGATGCAGCATGCAGGTCTCGAATGGGCCTATCGCATGTATTTGGAGCCGCGGCGTCTGTCCGACTGTTATCTCGCCACCAACCCGCACGCGCTCTTTCTGTTGCTCACGAGGACCAGCCTGACGAGTGGACTCGAGCCTGCAAGCAGGCACGCAGAGCGTCCAAGGGGTGCGATCGCGCCATGACCCGACGTACGCCACCCCACGTCATTCTCTGTGTGCCGACGTTCCGTCGGCCCGAGGGGCTGCGCAAATTGCTGGCGCATATCGAGCGATTGACCTATGCCGGGCGCCTCGAACTCATCGTCGTCGAAAACGATGCCGAAGTTCGTGCCGGCGCGACAGTTGCGGAAGAGGTTTCGCGGACGTTCCGTTTCCCGCTGACCTGCCTCGTGGAGCCGCGCCGCGGTCACACTTACGCATATGATCGGGCCTTTGTGACCGCCTGTCGCGCGCAGTCGGCGCCGGATTTTATCGCCGTCCTCGATGACGACGAATATCCCGATCCGAATTGGCTTACCGAGATGATTCGGATAGCGCTGGATTACAACGTCGAAATCGTCGGCGGTCCGGTATTTCCGGTCTTCGACAAACCCGATCATTGGCTTGCCAAAAGCGGCCTCTACGCGCCGACCCGTTTTGCCACCGGCCCAGTGCCCATGATCTACGGCGCGGGAAGCATGCTGATCCGGCGCGACACGCTGGAGCAATATCTCGACGAGCCGTTCCTGCACGAATTTGCCTTCACCGGCGGCAGTGATGAAGAGTTCTTCTATCGCTGCCACAGGGACGGACACACTTTCGCCTGGGCCGACGAAGCCCATGTGTTCGAAACCACGCCGTCGTCGCGCACGACGGTCGGCTATTTGCTGCGGCGAATGTTCCGCAAGGGCACGGGTGCGACCCGCGTCGAACGCAAGTTCGTTCGCAATATCGGCGGCGCGGTTCGGCGCTGGTGCAAGGGGATAGGGCTGATCGGTTCCGGGGCTTTGTTCTTGCCGTTCGCGGCCTTTGGCGGCCGCCGCGCCATCATGCGCAGTTTGGTCATGGCGGCCCGCGGGACCGGCCGCATCGCCGCCGAATTCGGCATCCTTTACGAGGAATACCGCTGATGTCCGTGCTGGCGCTGCAAACTCAGGATCCGAATAGCGGTTCGCTGCCGGCGCGGTTGACTGGCATGGCGCTGCGCTTCGTCGCGCGCCAGATTCGCAGCAAGCCGCTGACTTTGCACAACACGCGTCCGATGGTCACGTTCACGTTCGATGACGTGCCGGCTTCGGCCTGCGAGGTCGGAGCACGCATCCTCGAACAAAATGGAGCGCGCGGAACATTCTACGTCGCCGCCGCAAGCTGCGGCACGGCAAACCCCGGCGGATCGCCGCGCGCTTCGATTGATCAGCTGAAGAAAGTCTGGGCCGACGGGCATGAGATCGGATGCCACACCTATTCGCATCCGGCCATTCGCTACATCAGTCTTGACGAGCTTGGCCTGGAACTCGATCGCAACCAAGCCGCGCTGAAGAAGATCAACAGCAACATAGTGCTGCGCAATTTCGCCTATCCCTACGGCGACATGTCGATCCGCACAAAGCGTTATCTCGAAGCTCGCTTCGACTCCTGCCGTTCCAGCCACGCTGGCCTCAACACAGCGGTCGCGGACCTCGGCGCGCTGAATGCCTGGCCGCTGCAGAATGCATCGCTCGATCGGGCGAAGATTGCCGAACTGATCGCGCAGACGGTGCGGACCCGCGGCTGGCTGATCTTCTTCACCCATGAAGTGGTCGAACAACCCGGTCCGTATGGCGTCACACCCGATTTGCTTGAGTGGGCGGTCGGCGCGGCAAAGCGGTCCGGATGCATTCTTCCCACGACCGCCGAAGGCCTCGACCTGATCAGCGGCGCAGCACGGAAGGAACGGCTTGCCGCCGTTTGATCCCGGAACCATGCAGATGCCTCCGCAAATCAGCGTCGTGATCGCGGCCTATAACGCCGAGCGTTTCCTCCGCGAGACGCTGGAAAGCGTATTGGCGCAGAGCCTCCAGAACCTCGAGGTTATCGTGGTCGACGACGGCTCAACGGACGGCACGCAACAGGTTCTGCGTTCTATTTCCGATCCCCGTTTGACGGTACTGCGCCAGGATAACGGCGGCGTCAGCGCCGCCAGAAATGCGGGCTTGGCGGTGGCGCGAGCCCCTTACATCTTCTTTCTCGATGCGGACGATCTACTGACGCCGGACGCCTTGTCCAGGATGGTCAGGACGCTGGACAACAATCCCGACCGCGTCGCGTGCTTTGGGCATCATATCAAAATCGCGGAGGATGGTTCGGACCTGTCGATGGGTTCTTACATCCGATGGAAGCTGCTCCCCGCCGACGACACGTTGCGCAATTTGATCGCAAAGAACTTCATCTGCGGCGCCATCTGCGTGAGAGCCGACGCGGCGCGCACCGTGGGCGGCTTCGATACGACCCTCAGACTAGGCGAAGACTGGGAGTTCTGGTGCCGTCTGGCTTTGCTGGGCGATTTTGCGGCCATGCCGGACGATATCGTGCTCATGTACCGCCAGCGCTTCAGCAGCGCGAATTATCGATTGCGAAAGTCGCCGTTGCGGCCGAATCACCAGGCCCTCGACGTCATCTACTCCAACCCCGAGATCCGCCGGCGGTTTTCGTTGAGCGAGCTGCAGCGCCGGCGGCGGCTGGCGGAGATCGACGTATTCTGGGTCGGCGCCCGCAACGAATACATGCAACGCCGCATGGTCGGATTTCTGATGTATTTGGCGATCGGTGCCGTTTGGTATCCCGACAGCGTTCTGCGGCCGCGGTTGGTTTATCTGTTCTTCCGCGGACTGCAACAACCGACGTACGATAAGCCCCTGTTGCACGGCGGACCCAACCACGAGCGATGCCTCTTTCTGCTTACTCCGAGCAAGGAAGCCTGCGCCGTCGAGAACTTCACCCAGAAGCTGGTGAGCGCCCTGCAAGCGCGCTACCCCGACCAGAAATACGAAGTGCTGCCGATCTCCGGCCGCTTGCGCGATCTGCCTTCGATTTTTCGCCAGGTTTCCAAGGCTGATCGCGTGGTTTTCAGCCTGCCGCTGGTAGCTTGGAAGAAATCACTGCTGACCCCGATCTTAATATTGTTGCTCGCGACCGTGATACGCCGTCCGGTCGGCGTCTTCATGCATGAGTGGAAAGGGTTGCACTGGCTGCGCCGTCTCGCGCTCGGTCCCATCGTATTGCTTAGCCGGACCATCATCGTGGTTTCCCCATTCATATCCGAGCAGATTGCCAATGATCGCTGGCTCGGGAGAGCCGGAACGAAATGCCGGCTGGTTCCGCATCCCCCGACCGTTCTGCGCCCGCGCGAACGCCTCGTGACCGAGCGCATTCGGCGAATCCGGCTGGCCGCGCGCAACTCCGACGTCGTGATCGGCTGCTTCGGCTCGATTTATAAGGGCAAGGCGGCGACCGCGCTGCTCGATATCTGTCAGCATTTGAACAATCGCGGCGTTCGCGCGCTGATCGTCTTCATCGGCAGCTTCACCAAGTCGCTCGACAATTACGAACAGGAATTTTGGTCCAAGGTATCCGAGTTCGGCATCAGCGATAACGTCATCGTCACCGGTTATGTTCCGAGCGAAACTGAGCTCTACACATTGTTCGAGGAGATCGGAGCGTTCCTTTTCCTCTTCCCCGAAGGGCTGACTGCGCGCCGCTCAAGCGTTATCGCCTGCCTTCAATCCGATCGTCCGGTCGTCGTGCCGGGGCCCCGTTCGGCGACCGAGTTTGCGCACCATCAGGGCTTCAGCGCGCTGATCGAAAGCGGCGTGCTGTCGTTCATTCCGCCCTCGGCCGATCTGCGGGCGGTTGCCGATCAGCTCCTTGCCGCCGCAAAGCAGCCACCGCGCACCGCGCCGGTCATCGATGCCGACGCTTGGTGGCGCGCGGCCACGGCGGCGACACGGACGGCTCTCCTGGAGTCGGATCATCCGTCGCTTGCCGCAGAAGCCCACTGGGCACCGGCGGAATAATCGTCAGGACGGACTTATTCCGCCGGCACGCTGCGCGGCCACAGCAATGAGGCCGCCAAAGTGCGAATGCCGGCGACGTCCAACAGCAACGCTGCGCCGGAATAGGCAATGCCGCCGCCGACCAACAAGCACAGCAACGTCAACAGCCCATGGCCCGCCAATGCCGCTTTGGCGGCATAAGTGACCGCCGCCATCGCCGACGTCGCCGCCAGGACTCGCGCGATTCCCGGAGCATTAAGCGGAAGCTTAAATGCCCGGCGCGACAACCCAATCCCCAGCAAGATACCGAGTGCCTCGGCGATCAGCACGGCTGCCGCTGTTCCGGGCAGCCCGAATTCAATCGTCAGCGCGAACAACAGCGCGATATTCAGGCCCAGGATCAAAATGTCATGCGCAACCTGGAGCAGCGGCTTTTCCGCCAATTGAAAGCTGACCTGAAGATAAAACTGATTGACCGCGCCGCACATACGGCCCAAAGCGAGCAGCGGCAGAAGCGCGGCGACGCCGAGCTGAAATTCCGCACCGAGCAGCGTTCCGGCAACAACGTCGGCTGAAATCGCAAGCCAGACAGTGACTGGCGCGATCAGCGCGAGCAGCAGTTCGATGCCTTCTTTGAGGCGTTCGCGCGCCGCAGCCGGCCCGGCCTCGGCGTAGCTGCGAAAAGCCAGCGGAAACATAGCCGACGCCACGCTCGTGGCGAGCACGCCGATGAGCTGGCGGGTCATGTCCGCGGTTACGCCGTAATAGCCCGCGCCACTTTCGCCGAGCAGGTAAGCCACGCCCAAGCGGTCCAGCACGCTGTGCAGCGAAAAGGCGAGCGCGCCGAGAGAGAACGGTAGACCATAACGGACGAATTGCGTCAGATAATCGGCAGACGACAATCGAAGCGGCTTGTCAGCACTGCGCGGAAAACTGAAGACATTGGCAATCAAAAAGCTGGCGCCGATCCCGATCAGGAGACCGAAACCGCCAAAGCCAAGTTTGATCGCAAAGTATCCCAGCGCCAATCCCAAAGTGCTGCGCATGAAGGAAACAGCCGCAAACCGCAACGGGTTGAGTTGTGCGCGGGTGAATTCCTGACTGATTTCGAACGCGGTGAACGATAGTGACAGAAAGACGCTTCCCGCCAAAACGCCAAAGCCGACGCCCGGATGAGCGATGAGAACCGCGACCGGCGTCAAGCAGGCTACAAGCGCGGCCGTCCCGCCATAGGCAATGATCGCTTCCGCGCGGAAATCGAGCTTTGGGAAACTCGCCTGATAGCGCAACACCGATTGGCGAACCCAGGCGAAGAATACCGCCGAAATGATCGCGGCTATGCTCGATCCGATCACGTAGACGCCGTATTCGGCCGGCGACAAGAGATGCGTGTAGAGAATCAGCGCGAGAAATCCAACCAGCGCCGGCACCAGGTAGGCGAAAAGATAGATCAAGGCATGGGGATTGATCATCAATAAGCGCCGCTGAGATAGTGATTTATCGTGTCGGCGATGACGCGATACCCCTCCTTGGTCGGGTGCATATCCGTATGCGGGTAAGGATCGCGCGCCTCAGCGTCGGCCTCGAGCGGCGGCAGCAGATTTACGGTCTCAATATTGTTTCGCTGCAGGAAGCCGCTGAGTTCATCGCGCACCGTGTCTTCCAGACGAACCGCTTCTGCGAAACGTGGATATTTGTCGCGATAGCCCGCTCGCACCAGGAGATTGGTGTAGACGCGCTCTTTGGTCGGGATCAACGCGACGATCAGGCGGAATCCGTCCTTGTCGGCGACGCCGCGCATATCCAACAGGACCTTCTTGGTGATCTCCATCGCCGATTTAATTCGCGGGTCGTTCAGGTCAAGCGACGTGCCCTCCATGAAGACCACATTATGCTTGGCGTCGCGGTAGGCCATGATTGCGTCACGGTTGGCCGCCGCTGGGCCAGCGCGCAGCTCACGCTCGCGGAAAAAGTCGAATACCGGCGTCGTGCTCAAAAGTGCATAGAAAACGCTGTGCCTCGCCAGCCAATCGCGAATGCCGCCCAAAAACTTATCCGGCCGCGGCTGATACGCGAGAACCGGCATGCTGTCCGAGCCGTCGAGTTTTCCGTAGATGCTCCAGTTGTTGTTGAAGCGAACCTCGTTGTACACGTCGATGAGGTCGTTGCCGAGATAAAGCCCGACGATCACCGTCTTCGGATGCAGCTTAATCGCTTCATGCTGCATCAAATAAAGATATTGAATCGGCCCGTAGCCACCGACGCTCATATTATAAACAGTCTCGCCCGTTATCCTCGCGAGCGCGCGCGGCCACGAATCCCGCGCCAGCGCCGATATCCCGTAGGTCATCGAGTCGCCGATGCAAACGATGTCGGCTGACTTGGGAACCTCTGTGTTGCGGTATCCCCAGGCGTCGTGACTGCCGGTGTTGCCCGCCACCCGGTAAAAAAGATAATCGTCCGCGACGAGATTAGGCAGCAGATAATCGAGCGGATCGACCAACGTTCGCGCTAGCAGCTCGAGCGCAAACACGGAAAGCAGCAGCGATACCGCGACAAGCAGCGAGTTCCCTAATATACGCATAACCCGCCCCGATTATCTCCGGCGACATCGCCAATGCTCGTCCGCTGCAGCCCCGCGCGCCGGCTAATCGAGCTCGAACTCATTCTTGTAATCGAGCTTGAGCGCCGGATTCTGTTCGCTCTTGCGCAGCACGCAATTGCCGACGACGAGCAATTCAATTTCGTTGCCCATGAAGCAGCGGAACGCGTCCTCCGGCGTGCAGACAATCGGCTCCCCGCGTACGTTGAAACTGGTATTGACCAGGACCGGGCAGCCGGTCTTGTCCTTGAAGCGCGATATCAGCTCGTGAAAGCGCGGGTTGGTGTCGGCGTGAACCGTTTGCACCCGCGCGGAGTAATCGATGTGGGTCACGGCGGGAATGTCAGAGCGCACGACGTTGAGCTTGTCGATGCCGAACAGCATCTCTTCTTCATTCGTCATGCGCCGCCGCCGTTCGCGCTTCACGTCGGCGACGAGCAGCATGTAGGGCGAATCGACGTCGAGATCGAACCAGTCGGAGACGTCTTCGCGCAGCACTGCCGGGGCGAAGGGCCGGAAGCTTTCACGATACTTTATCTGCAGATTTAGCATTTTTTGCATGCTTGGCGAGCGCGGGTCGCCGAGGATCGAGCGGGCGCCGAGCGAGCGCGGCCCGAATTCCATGCGGCCTTGAATCCAGCCGACCGCATCGCCCATGACTAGCGCGTTCGCGGCCTGTTCGATCACTTCCGGATCGGAATGAGCTTCGAAATGCGCTCCGGCTTTGTTGAGGCGGCTTTCCACCTCGTCCTGCGCGAAGGCGGGCCCGAGAAAGGCTCCCTGCATCAGATCGCGGCCGCCGTTGAGCTTACGCTCGCGACCGAGGAATTGGTGCCATACCGCCAGCGCCGCGCCGACCGAGCCGCCGGCATCGCCGGCAGCCGGTTGCACCCAGATGTTTTTGAAGGCGCCGTCGCGCAAAATCTTGCCGTTGGCGACGCAATTGAGCGCGACGCCTCCGGCGAGACATAGATTCTCGACGTTCTGCTCGCGCGCCAGCGCGCGCGCAAGCCGCAGCATCACGATCTCCGCGACCTTCTGAATCGAAGCCGCCACATTCATGTGGAAAGGCGTAAGCAAATCCTTTTCCGGGTCGCGCACCGGCTCGCCGAACAGATCGACGAACTTCTGATTGGTCATGGTCAGACCGGTGCAGTAGTCGAAATAGGAAAGGTCGAGGCGGAACGATCCGTCCTCCTTGAGATCCATCAGATGCTCGATAATGCGATCAGCGTAGACCGGCTGGCCATAGGGGGCCAAGCCCATCACTTTGTACTCACCGGAATTGACCTTGAAGCCGAGGTAATAGGTGACGGCGGAATAAAGCAGCCCCAGCGAGTGCGGGAAGTGCAGCTCCTTGAGGATCTTCAAGTCCTTGCCGCGGCCGATCGCGGTAGAGCCTGTGCACCATTCGCCGACGCCATCCATGGTGAGGATCGCCGCCTCTTCGAAGGGCGAGGCGTAGAACGCGCTGGCGGCGTGGCTAACGTGATGTTCGGTGAACAGCAGTTTGTTTTTCCAGTCGAAATCGGGCGAGAGCTTTTTGAGTTCGTCGCGAATGATGTTCTTCTGGAACAGTTTTTCGCGAATCCAGACCGGGATCGCCGTGCTGAAGGATTGAAATCCGCGCGGCGCAAAGGCCACGTAGGTTTCGAGCAACCGCTCGAATTTGATAAACGGCTTTTCGTAGAAAGCGACGTAGTCGACATCGTCGAGCGTGATGCCTGCTTCCTCGAGGCAATAGCCGATGGCCGAGATCGGAAATCGCGCGTCCTGCTTCTTGCGGGTAAAGCGCTCTTCCTGCGCGGCGGCGACAATGCGGCCGTCGACCAGCAACGCAGCTGCGCTGTCGTGATAGAACGCCGAGAGTCCCAGGATCCGCATCGCTTAGAACAGCGTGTAGATGAACGGAGCGACCGCGGAGCCTTGCACCAAGACGATCATGCCGCCAAAGACCACGAGCATGATCATAATCGGCGCAAGCCAAAGTTTCTTTCGGGTCCTCAGGAAGTTCCAAAGCTCGGCAAGGATGGACATGACGTTACTCGCGTTGCTGACGATTTTCGACTTCAGTACTGGTTCTTCATCGATTGCGAATCGGGTGGCAGCGCTTCGCGCTCGATCCAGTAACTTTTGAGATCGGGGCGGCGCTTGAGCGTGAGCACGTCGCGGCCGCGCCAACGCATGATCGCGGCGATCGGCGTGATGCAGAGAAAAAAGACGGCGCCCATCACCAGGGGACTCATCACGCGATGCATCAGGTTGCCGAGCGCGAGCCATCCGCGATTAGGCCAGTGTAGGATTTGCGGTCGAACCAACGCCGCGACGGCGAAGACGATGGCTGCGCCGAATGCCCACCAGCGCGGCGCCCCATGATGGAGCAGCGGAACGAAGGCGATCGTGGTTAACGCCCCCGCGAAGACTAAGCCAAAATTCCGGTCTGAGCTTTCAGGCCTCGGGAGGCGATCGATATGCGGCTCAAGAACGTTGGCCATGCGATGGCTCTTTGATCACGGACTGCGCCTACTTCATTGCCCCGTAGATAAGCCGATTTAGCCTAAGTTTTCGTGGCTTTTGCAAAGCGCCTTGAACGGTGGTTAAGGCCCGGTTAATGGGACCGCATAAATTTTCATTCGCTGATCAAATTTGCCGCGTTAACGGATCCGGCGTTGCCGGCTACGCGTCCACGTCACCAAGGCGCCGCAGCGCGTCCGCTACGGTAAGGATGTCGCAGCCGCGAACGCGCGCGGCCTGCACGGCGAATTCAAGCAGCTCGGGCGATACGCCAAACCGGCTCGGCTTCTCCTGGACATCGTGGCAGGTAAAGACCAGCCAACCGTTTCGCCGCACCGTTTCGCCGATAATTTCCCCAACGCCACGACGGCCGATCGACGCGTCCTGCAGTTCGCAGCTCTTCAGCGCGCCTAGGTCGGCTATGCCGAAATTCACGCCGGGAATGAGAGAACGGCAGCTGTGGAAGCGCCCTTCAAGATCGTGCTTGGCGCGAAACGACAGATCGCCGTACGGATAAGCGAAGTTGCGAACGACAATGCGGGGATCCAAGCTTTGCAGAAATGCCCGATTGCGATCGAGCTCCGCGAACAGCGCATCATGACCGATGCCGTCGACTGCGGCATGGGAGAAGGTGTGGCAGCCGATTTCGTGCCCTGCCGCGCAAAGAGTTTTCAGCTGCGCCGCGGTTGCCAGCTGGCCCCCCGGGCTGGCAACGCCGCATCCTCCGCCGGAGATGTAGTAGGTTCCGCGCGCCTCATAACGTTCGAGTAAGGGAGCGCCGGTTTCGCAGGCGGATGCCGGCGCATCGTCGAACGTGAATGTGATCACCGGCTTAGCATTGCGCATCGTCAGGGCCTTGCTGACGACACGTCGTGCCAGAAGCCGCGACAGCTTGCCGCGCGCGCGGGCAAGACTGAGCGGTCCGTGGCGCTCGGGCCGCGCAAGCGCGAAACCCGCGATGATGTCGTCGGTTGTGGCCAAATCGCAATCCCTTGCCCGTGCAGCGCGTTCGATGTCTGCCGAGATGAGCGCCACTTATATGGCGATTTCATTAAGCGATCTTTGATCGTTAACGGACATGATTTGGCTATTGCGGTTAAAGCCGCCGCGATCCGCGTCCGGTAGCGTTAACGAGGACTATTGGGACCGATGAGGCGGCATCGCCTTATATGAAGAGCTTCATCGAGCAAGTGGCGAAGTAGGCAATGTACGAAACCATCGACAGCACGACTCGCGCCGGCATGGTGCTGCCCGCGGACGCACTGGCGAAGTTCGATGAATTATCAAGCCGGATCGAGGCGCGCAGCCTGATCGTCTGGGGAGAGCATTGCTCGGAGTGCAGTTATCCAACCTGTTATACGTCATGTGCCTTCTACACGCCGCGCAGGGACGGTCATTGCCGCCGCTTCGCCAACGGCATCGAACAGGCGGCCATCGGCGATGTGGTGCTCGGCAGGATCAAGTTTCGCAAATGGCCAAAGCTGGAAGGGACAGGTTCGGTCGAGCTCTTTCCGGTTCGAACCGCCAGGTTTCGCGAACGATTGGACCGTTTTGCTTCCTCGCTGATCAACAGGTTTGCGCGCTCGCGTGCGCTATTCGGCCGATCCGCCAGGCATTGGAACCGGTGGAAGGCTATGGCGTCCATCGGCTCGCGACTTGGGCGGATTGACGCTTTTGTCGTGGAAGCATGGCTCGAATCGGGGCCGCTGCTTCCTCTTACTGTTACTTTCGTTGACGATAGCGAACACGGGCTTTTGCAATCTGGTTTTCATTTGCGGCCCGGTTACAACCGGCTGGAACTGCCATATGCGGAGATCGCCGCGCGGGTCGATCTGAATCGTGCATTTCGCGTTCAGATCGAGCCGGTCGGTGATGCGATCGGGCGAGAAGTCACTTTCGGATTGATCGATTTCGTTCGCTTCACCGCCGTGGAAAAGGGCGAAGCGGACGAGCTTGGCGGGAATGCGAAATCGGCGCGCAAAACACGCGTCGCCAAATGCGTCGTATGGGACCTCGACGACACACTATGGCGCGGTACGCTCGCTGAAGACGGTCACGAGGCGCTTGCGCTCGACCCGGCTGCCTTGGCGACGATTGTGGAGCTGGATCGGCGGGGAATCCTTCAGTCCATCGCCACCAAAAACGACCCTGATGCCGCGCTCGCTGCCCTGCACGCTTTAAACATTCGCGATTATTTTTTGTTTCCCCAGATCGGCTGGGGTCCGAAGAGCGTTTCCATCAAGCGCATCGCCGAGTTGCTCGACATTGGATTGGATACCTTCGTCTTTATCGACGATCAGCCGTTTGAGCGCGGCGAAGTCGGCGAGACGCTGCCGGAGGTGACCGTGCTGCCGGCAAGCGATATCCCGAACCTGCTCACCAGCCCCCTGTTCGACGTGCCGGCGACGGCAGAGAGCGCCAAACGTCGCGCTATGTATCAGACCGAGGAGCTTCGGCACGCGACGTTCGCTGGCTCGGATACCGACTACGTGACGTTCCTCCGGCAATGCCGCATACGCCTGGAAATCTCCGACCTTTCCGCCCTCCACGAGGAGAGGGCATATGAACTTTCGCAGCGCACCAATCAGCTCAACATTTCCGGGACCAGATACTCCCGCGACGACATCAAGGCGCTGCTGCAACCTTCGTCGAACTGTCGGGCGTACATCCTGCGCTGCGAAGACCGGTTCGGCGACTACGGTGTGATCGGCATGTGCGTTGTCGATCGCCAATCGGCGCGCGTGCGGTCGTTCATGATGAGCTGCCGGGTTCAGCGCAAGCGGGTTGAGCAGTCATTCTTTGCTTGGTTGTCGGGACAATTGAGTTCGGACCGCCTCGGCACCGCCTTGGTCGTGGACTACCGGAAAACCCCGCGCAACGGCGCCGCCGTGAAAATGCTCGAGGAGCTCGGCTTCGAGTATCGGCCGGAAAGCGAGAATGCGGGCACATTCGTGCGGCCGCTTCGCGTGCCGATCGCCGACGACGATGTCGTCGACATCGTCGACCTCACTGCCACGCGCGAATTGAGCGCGTGAGACGCATCCATGCTGTCACGCCGGCAAACATTCGCGGGTGGCGCAAGTCTGGTTGCGGCACTGGCGGCAAGCACGTGGGGCCTCGATTCCGCCGCCGCGGCGCCCGGCGGCTTGCCCGGCGCATCGCGCCCGAACCGGCGGGTGCCCTACGGCGCCTGCGTCCGCCGCCAGCCTCTGGAGCAGGACGCAGCCTATAGAAGCGCGTTCAAAACCTATTGTCAGCAGCTGAGCCCGGAAGGCGGATTGAACTGGATCGATTTGCGGCCGAGCCGCGATCGGTTCGTTTTCGACTTCGTCGACGAGGCGCTGGCGTTTGCCGACGCCAACGCGATGGCCATGCGCGGCAACACCTTGGTTTGGCACGACGCGATGCCGGATTGGACCAAGGACATCCGCAGCGCCGCCGAAGCAGAGCGCGAGATGGCGACCCACATCGAACGGGTGGTTTCGAGATACCGGGGCAGGATCAAGATATGGCACGTGGTCAACGAGCCTATCGACGACAATAAGGGCAAAGTCGGCGGACTGCGCTCCTCGATTTGGCTGCAATATCTTGGGCCGAGATATATCGACATGGCTTTTCGCCTGGCTCACCAGGCCGATCCTGCGGCCGAGCTTCTGTTGAACGAGAACGACATTGAATGCGTCGGCGCATCGTTTACGGCGCGCCGGCAAGCGCTGTTGGGTCTCGTTCGCGATCTGCTTGCGCGGGGCGTGCCGCTGCATGGCGTCGGATTGCAGGGCCACCTCCCCGGCAAGGGCCAAATCGATCGTGACGGCCTGTATCAATTCGTCTCCGATATCCGGTCGCTGGGATTATCGGTCCATATCACCGAGCTCGACGTCCTCGACGACGATCTGCCGGCATCGTCGCCCATGCGAGATGCCCTCGTCGCGGCGCTAGCCTACGATTTCCTCGAATGTGTTTTTGCGGCCACGCGCCCTGCGGCGGTCGTCACCTGGGGCATCACCGACCGGTATACGTGGGTGCCAATGTGGCATAAGCGCAAGGACGGCCTTGGTAATCGGCCCTTGCCGCTCGACGAGAATTATCGGCCCAAGGCGCTCCTGTCGGTCATCGACTACTTTTGCGGGGCAACCGCCTAGCCGGCGGGATTACCGGACTGAGACAGCCGTTTCATCTACCTGTCATATAGCCCGCGCAGATTGAGGCCCTTCCAAGCGAATGAGGGCCTCATGACTGACGTCGCCGCATTACCCGGCTCCCTAGAACCCGCAGCCCGCAAGGGACCCGACCTCAGCGGCGCGATGAACCCGCTGACCGGCATCATCTTCGGGGGCGTTATCGCGGCGGTCCTGCTTTTCGTTGCCTACAGCATCTATTCCGACATCGACGCAGCAGGCGCCAAAGTTGTCAGTTACGCGCCGTTCCTGCTCCTCTTCGTCGCGCTCCTGATTGCGCTTGGCTTCGAGTTCGTCAACGGCTTCCACGATACCGCCAACGCTGTGGCAACCGTCATCTACACGCGGGCGCTGCCGGCGAATTTCGCCGTGGTGTGGTCCGGCCTATTCAACCTGCTAGGGGTTCTCGTGTCCTCCGGCGCGGTGGCATTCGGTATCATTTCGTTGCTTCCGGTCGAGCTGATCCTGCAAGTCGGCAGCAATGCCGGATTTGCCATGGTCTTTGCCCTTCTCATCGCGGCCATCATCTGGAATCTCGGAACCTGGGCGTTTGGCCTGCCGGCTTCGAGCTCGCACACTCTGATCGGTTCGATCATCGGCGTCGGCGTCGCCAACGCGCTGCTGCATGGCCGCAGCGGCACGGCGGGTGTCGATTGGGGAAAGGCCAAGGAGGTGGGCGAGGCGCTGCTGCTCTCGCCGCTGTTCGGCTTCGCCCTTGCCGCAGCCTTGTTGCTGCTGCTGCGGTCCATCGTCCGCGTTCCGGCGCTCTATGCCGAGCCGAAAGGCGATCAGCCGCCGCCGTGGTGGATTCGCGGCATCCTCATCCTGACCTGCACGCTGGTGAGCTTCTTCCACGGCTCAAACGACGGGCAGAAAGGCATGGGCCTGATCATGCT
>Ga0181531_10000841_pt1 | contig 19966 bp, 19 predicted proteins | sample PEATcosm2014_Bin_38_FD_119743 | JGI IMG/M metagenome (GOLD analysis project Ga0181531, IMG submission 119743) | Peatland microbial communities from MTU Mesocosm Facility, Houghton, MI, USA - PEATcosm2014_Bin11_10_metaG | ecosystem: Environmental > Terrestrial > Soil > Wetlands > Peat | place... | reverse complement strand
TGAAGGGGGAGTTGGCGAACAGGGCGGTGGCGACCGGCTGCAGCAGCAGGCCGATGCGCAGTTTTTCGCGCATGTCGGTTTCGCTGGAGAAATCGAGGTTTACCTGCACGGTGCAGGTGCGCAGCATCATGTCCAGGCCGAGATTGCCGACCAACTGCATGTAGCGGCGCATGATGGCGTAACGGCTTTTCGGCATCCACGGCATGTCTTCGCGCCGGGCGGTGGGGTGGAAGCCGAGCGGCGCGAAGCCGAGGCCGAGTTCGCCGGCGACCGCGCGCACGTCGGCGAAATGGGCGTCGAGCTCTGCTTTTGTTTCGTGCAGGGTGGCGACGGGGGCGCCGGAGAGTTCGAATTGGCCGCCGGGCTCGAGCGACACGCTTTCGCCGTTGCGTTTGAGGCCGATCAGGTTGTCCTGATCGAGGATCGGCTCCCAGCCGCGCGCTTCAATGCCTTCGAGCATGGCGCGGATGCCGCCGGGTTGGTACGGCGGCGGGGCGAAGCGCTGCGGGCCGGCGGTGAAAAAGCCGAATTTCTCGTGCTCGGTGCCGATGCGGTATTGGGCCCGCGGGCGCGCGCCGGCGGCCAGCGTTTCGGCAAGTTGGCGCACCGATAGGATCGGTGTCGCGTTTTCCTCACCGGGGTTGGACATGGGCCTGCTGGGGCCTCCTGGGCGGCTGGCGGCGTTTGGTTCAGATCACCAGTGCCGCGCCATCAGCATGGCCAGGCCGGCAATGGCCGCCGTTTCCGCCCGCAGGATGCGAGGGCCGAGCGAGACTGGCTGTATGAAGGGGCGCGCACGCAGCACGTCAAGCTCCCGGGGCGTGAAGCCGCCTTCGGGGCCGATCAGCAGGGCGCTTTGGTCGGTAGGCGGCGGTGCTTGCGTGCGTTCCAGCGCGGCGGCGAGGGTGCGTTCAGCGGGCCAATCCGCGAGCAGGTCGGGCAGGGGGCGCGTTTGGTGGAGGGCCGGGATGGTCAGGCGCTCGCTTTGTTCCGCGGCCTCGATGGCGATGGCGTGCAGGCGGTCCGCGTTGAGGCGGGCGCTGTTGGTGCGGTCGGTCAATACCGGGAACAGCGCGGCGGCGCCGAGTTCGGTGGCTTTTTGCACGAGCAGATCGGTTTGGTCGCGCTTGAGCGGGGCGAATACCAGCCAGATGTCGGGTTCCCCCACCTGGGGTCGCAACCGCGCTTCCACCGCGAAGCCGATCTTTTCGCGGCGGAGGGTGGCGATGCGCGCCGCATATTCACCGTCGCGCCCGTTGAAAAGGTGCACCGGGTCGCCAACCACGCGGCGCAGCACGTTGGCGAGGTAATGGGCGTGCGCCGGAGTGCCATCGATTGCAGCACCCTCGGCGAGGTCGTCGGCAACGAAAATTCGCGGCGTGGTGAGCGGCACGTTGACCCCTTGGGCGAACCGGCGGGACATAGCAGCCGTGAGTCAGGGTTTCACCGACATAAGCGCCACCGGCTGGGTTACGCGCGCGCCGGCCGGCTGGCGGCCCTATTTGCTGCTGGCCAGGCTGGACCGCCCGATCGGCATTTGGCTGCTGTTCCTGCCTGGCGCCTGGGGCATTTTGCTGGTCCGCGCACCGTGGGGCGCCACGCTGCGCCTGCTCACCCTGTTCGCGATCGGCAGCGTCGTGATGCGGGCCGCCGGCTGTGTGGTCAACGACATGTGGGACCGCGACCTGGACCGGCGCGTCGCCCGCACCGCCGGCAGGCCGCTCGCCGCAGGGACTATTTCGATGCAGCATGCGGCGGTATTTCTCGGGATGCTGCTGCTCGCCGGGCTTGGTGTGCTGCTGCAACTGAACAGGCTCTGCTGGGCGTTGGGCGCTGGCATCCTGGTGCTGGTCGCGCTGTATCCGCTGGCCAAGCGCATGACGTGGTGGCCGCAGCTGGTGATGGGGGTCACCTTCGGGTTCGGCGCGCCGATGGGTTATGTGGCCGCCGCCGGCCGCATCGATGCCGCCTGCGTTGCGCTATACGGCGCCGCGATTTTCTGGGATCTGGGGTTCGACACGATCTACGGGTTTCAGGACATCGAGGACGATGCGCTGATCGGTGTGCGCAGCACGTCGCGCCGGTTCGCCCACGCGCCGCGCCGTTTTGTCGCGGCCAGCTACACCGCTTCGCTCGCCTGCCTGGGGCTGGCCGGGCACGCCGCCGGGGCTGGTTTCGCGCTTTGCCTGCTGCTGATCCCGGCGGCGGGGCTGCTCGCCTGGCAGGTCGCGCGGCTCGAACCGGCGAGCCCGGCCGCCTGCCTACGGCTGTTCCGGCTGAACCGGGAAACCGGGCTCTTTGTCGCCGCCGCATTGCTCGCCGCGCGGCTGTGACCGATCGGGAAGCGTTCGTGCGGCGCCATACCGCGCAAGGGCGGGCGCCGCTGGTGCCCGAGCTGACCTTGTGGCTGGCCAGCGAGATTACGCCGATCTGGCAGGCGACCGAGGACTGGCTGGCCGAACACAACATCGCCCCACCGTTCTGGGCGTTCGCCTGGCCGGGCGGGCAAGCCACCGCGCGGCATTTGCTCGACCACCCGGGGTTGGCCGCCGGGCGTCGCGTGCTGGATTTCGCGGCCGGCGGCGGCATTGCGGCGCTGGCCGCGGCGCGGGCGGGTGCCGCGTCGATGGAGGCCAACGAGATCGACGCGCTGGCCACGGCGGCCATCGGGCTCAACGCGGCCGCCAACGGATTGGCGGTGACGCCCGTGCTGGGCGACATCGTCGGCAGCGCTTGCCGATGGGAGCTGATCCTGGCCGGCGATGTCTGCTACGAAGCCCCCATGGCACGCCGCATCATGCCCTGGCTGCATGACCTTGCCGCGACGGCGGAGGTGTGGCTTGCGGACCCGGGCCGTGCGTATTTACCTGGCGTGGGGCTAGAGACCCTGGCGGTGTATGACGTGCCGACCACGATGGAACTGGAGGACCGTGTGCGACGCCGGACCGTGCTCTACCGGCTGCGTCCCTGAAACGATGCTGCAAACCGCCTATCACCTGCTGCACCACTACGGCTACCCGCTGATCATCTTCATGATCGCGCTGGAGTGCGCCGGGCTGCTGGTGCCGGGCGAGACCGTGCTGCTGGCGGCATCGCTGTTCGCGTCGCACGGGCACCTGAACATCTTTTTGGTGGTGGCGTCGGCGAGCCTCGGCGCCATTTTGGGCAATCTTGCCGGCTACGGATTGGGGCGGCTGCTGGGCCACACGCTGCTGGCGCATTACGGGGGGCGCGTGGGATTGACCCGCGCGCGGCTGGCGGTTGGGCGGTATCTGTATGCGCTGCATGGCGGCAAGATGGTGTTCTTCGGGCGCTTCGGCGTGGTGCTGCGGAGCTTTTCGCCGGTGCTGGCGGGTGCCAACGACATGCCGATAAAACCGTTTATCTGGTGGACGGTAGCCGGCGGCATTGCCTGGCCGAGCATTCATGGTTTTGGTGCCTATTTGCTGGGCAACGCGGCCAAGCGGGTTTCCGGGCCGGCCAGCATCGCCTTCGGCCTGACCGCGCTGGCGGCGATCGCGTGGGTGATCTGGTTTGCCCGCCGCAATGAGCACCATTTGACCGCGGCCGCGCTGCGCTGGGAGGCAGCGCAGGGTTCCGCGTAGAGCAGGTGCCTGGTGTCCACTTTGATGAACAGGTTCTAAGGACTAGTCCTTAGCGGGGGGTCCAGGGGGGCAGAGCCCCCTGGCCTTGCTTCTTCTTTTGGTATTCGGAGTCCGTGCATGAGAGAACTGACCCACTTCATCGGCGGCGCCCACGTGCGCGGCACCAGCGGCGCGTTCGGCGACGTGTTCAACCCCAACACCGGCGAGGTGCAGGCGCACGTGCCGCTGGCCAGCCGCGCCGAGGTGGAAGCCGCGATCGCCAACGCGGCCGCCGCACAGCCCGCCTGGGCCGCGCAGAACCCGCAGCGCCGCGCCCGCGTGCTGATGAAATTCCTGGAGCTGGTGCAGAAGGATATGGGGCATCTCGCCCACCTGCTCTCCAGCGAGCACGGCAAGACGTTGCCGGACGCGCGCGGCGACATTCAGCGCGGTATCGAGGTGATCGAGTTCGCGATCGGCATTCCGCATTTGCTGAAGGGCGAATACACCGATAGCGCCGGCAGCGGCATCGATGTCTATTCAATGCGCCAGCCGCTTGGCGTGGTCGCCGGCATTACGCCGTTCAATTTCCCCGCCATGATCCCGATGTGGAAAATGGGGCCGGCGCTGGCATGCGGCAATGCGATGATACTGAAACCGTCGGAGCGCGATCCGTCGGTGCCGCTGCGCCTGGCGGAATTGCTGTTGGAGGCCGGGTTGCCGCCGGGCGTGCTGAACGTGGTGAATGGCGGCAAGGATGCGGTCGATACGTTGCTGACGGATCCGCGTATCAAGGCGGTGGGGTTTGTCGGCTCCACGCCGATCGCGCACTACATCTATTCCACCGCGGCGGCGCACGGCAAGCGCGCGCAATGTTTTGGCGGTGCCAAGAACCACGCCATCATCATGCCGGATGCGGATCTGGATCAGGCGGTGGATGCGCTGATCGGCGCCGCGTATGGCTCGGCCGGGGAACGCTGTATGGCGATTTCGGTGGCCGTACCGGTGGGCCGCAAAACGGCCGATGCGCTGGTGGAGAGGTTGATACCGCGGGTGGAGAATCTGCGCATCGGCCTTTCGACCGACGACGGCGCCGATTTCGGCCCGCTGGTGACGCGCGAGGCGTTGCAGCGTGTGCGCGGCTATATCGACATCGGCGTGAACGAAGGCGCCACGCTGCTGGTGGATGGGCGGGATTTCCGCATGCAGGGCCACGAGGATGGGTTTTTTATTGGCGGATCGCTGTTCGATCACGTGACACCGGGCATGCGCATCCACAAGGAGGAGATTTTTGGCCCGGTGCTGAACGTTGTGCGCGCAGACGATTACGAGGCGGCGATCGATTTGCCGAATTCGCACGAATTCGGCAACGGCGTGGCGATCTTTACGCGCGATGGCGATGCGGCGCGGGATTTTGCGAGCCGCGTGAATGTCGGCATGGTGGGCGTGAATGTGCCGATCCCGGTGCCGCTGGCCTACCACACGTTCGGCGGCTGGAAGGCCTCCGGCTTCGGCGATCTGAACCAGCATGGGCCGGATTCGATCCGGTTTTATACAAAAACAAAAACCGTGACATCGCGCTGGCCTTCCGGCGTGAAGGACGGCGCGAGCTTCGTTATTCCCACCATGTCGTAGGCGTTCCTGGAGGCGCGGGCGATGGACGATCTTTCCCACGTTGGGGCCGCCAATCCGTTCGGATTGAGCCCCGAACACGAAACCATCCGCGACATGGCGCGCGCCTTCGCGCGCGAACAACTCGAACCCCACGCGCTGCGCTGGGACGCGGAGAAATTCTTTCCGATCGATGTGATCCGCGGCGTGGCGGCGCTGGGCATGGGCGGCATCTATGTGCGCGAGGATGTTGGCGGCAGCGGGCTGAAAAGGCTGGATGCGGCGCTGGTGTTCGAGGCGCTGGCCACCGGCTGCCCGGCGGTGGCGGCGTATATCTCGATCCACAACATGGTGGCCTGGATGCTGGACCGCTTCGGCTCGCCCGAATTGCGCCGCGCCTGGCTGCCACGCATCTGTTCCATGGAGCTGCTGGGCGCCTATTGCCTGACCGAGCCGCAGGCCGGTTCCGACGCCGCTGCGCTGAGCACCAAAGCCGTGCGTGACGGCGATCATTACGTGGTAACCGGTGTCAAACAATTCATTTCCGGCGCCGGTGCCGCGGATATCTACGCCGTGATGGCGCGCACCGGCGACGCGGGCGCGGGTGGCGTCACCGCGATGCTCCTGGAAAAAGGCATGCCGGGCCTTTCGTTCGGTGCCAATGAACGCAAAATGGGCTGGAATGCACAGCCCACCCGGCAAGTGATCATGGACCAGGTGCGGGTGCCGGTGGCCAACCGCATCGGCGAGGAAGGCCAGGGTTTTCGCATCGCCATGGCGGGACTGGACGGTGGGCGGCTCAATATCGGTGCCTGCTCGCTGGGCGGCGCGCAGGCCGCAATTGACAAGGCGCTCGCCTACATGGCCGACCGCCGCGCGTTCGGCAAGAAACTCACCGAATTCCAGGCCTTGCAGTTCCGGCTTGCGGACATGGCAACCGAACTGGAAGCGGCGCGCACCTTGCTGTGGCGCGCTGCCGCCTCGCTTGACGCTGGCGATCCGAATGCCACTCAGCTCTGCGCCATGGCCAAGCGATTTGCTACCGATACGGGGTCGCGGGTGGCGAACGATGCGCTGCAGCTGCTGGGTGGGTATGGGTATCTCGCCGAGTATGGAATTGAAAAATTGGTTCGCGACCTCCGCGTGCATCAGATACTGGAGGGAACTAACGAGATTATGCGGGTGATTATTTCTCGGCGGATGCTGCAGCAATAGGAAGGAAGGCCAGGGCTCTGCCCTGGACCCGCTGGGGCCGTCACGCTTTAGCGTGCTGCGCACGACGGCCCCAGACCTCATTTATTAAGGGAGGAAGCGTTGGCGCGAATCGCCGTTATTGGGCTTGGCAATATGGGTTTGCCGATGGCGTCCAACCTGCTCAAGGCGGGCCACGAGGTCACAGGTTTCGATGTTTCACAAGCCGCGCGCGACGCCGCATCCGCGGCCAACATCGCCCCCGCCGATTCGCTCGCACAGGCCGCCAAAGGCGCGGACGTAATCATCACCATGTTGCCAAACGGCAAACTGGTGCTGGAATGTTGGCAAACGCTCCTCACCCACGCCGCCCACGGCACACTCTTTATCGACAGCTCCACCATCGACGTCGCCGATGCCCGTGCCGCGCACGCGGCAGCGGCGCACGCAGGCATGGTCTCCGTGGATGCCCCGGTTTCCGGCGGCACCGGTGGCGCGGCCGCTGCCACGCTCACCTTCATGGTCGGCGGTACCGGCGACGCATTCGCGAGCGCTCAGCCGGTGTTGGCTGCCATGGGCCGCAAGATTGTGCATTGCGGGGACGCCGGCGCCGGCCAGGCCGCGAAAATCTGCAACAACATGATCCTCGGCATATCGATGATCGCGGTCAGTGAAGCCTTTGTGCTCGGCGAAAAACTTGGCCTGACGCACCAGGCATTGTTCGATGTCGCCTCCACCGCCTCCGGCCAATGCTGGGCCCTGACCACCAATTGCCCGGTGCCCGGCCCGGTGCCCACAAGCCCGGCCAACCGCGGCTACACGCCAGGGTTTGCCACCGCGTTGATGCTGAAGGACCTCAAACTCTCGCAGGATTGCGCTACAAAATTCGGCGCCGAAACGGCCATGGGAAGACTTGCAACGCAGCTTTATGAGGCCTTCGCCGAGACCGGCGGCACCCAGGATTTCTCCGCGATCATCAACAAAATCCGCAGCCACACAGCATAACCAAATGAACAAAAGTTTTTGCTTCTTTTTTCAAAAAGAAGTGCTGTTCTTTCTTTGCTACCCACCCCGCTTCATAGTCTCCCGCGCGATGACAACCTGTTGTATCTGACTGGTGCCCTCGTAAATGCGGGCGATCCGCACATCGCGGTAAAATCGTTCGATGCCATAATCGGCAACATAGCCCGCGCCGCCGAAAATCTGCACGGCCCGGTCCGCCACCCGTCCCACCATTTCCGAGGCATAATATTTAGCCGCGGCCGCTTCCAGCGTCACGTCCGCGCCGCTGTCCCGCTTGCGGGCGGTTTCCAGCACCAGGGCGCGCGCGGCCAGGGCCTCGGTCTTGGAATCCGCGATCATGGCGGCCACCAATTGGAAATCGGCGATCGGCTGGCCGAATTGTTTGCGCTCCGCGGCGTAGGCGACACTGTCGGCAATCAGCCGGTCCGCCGTGCCGGTGTAGACCGCGGCGATGTGGATGCGGCCGCGGTCCAGCACGCGCATCGCGATACGAAAACCCTGGCCCTCCTCGCCGAGGCGATTATCAGCGGGTACAAGCACATTTTCGAATGTGACGTCGCAAATGTGAGCGCCCTGCTGCCCCATTTTGCGTTCCGGGCGGCCGACGGAAAGACCGGCCAGATCGCGCGGCACCAGGAAGGCGGAGACCCCCGCGGCGCCCTGGATGTGCGGCGCGGTACGCGCCATGACCGTGAACAACGAAGCCGTATCGGCATTGGTAATGTAGCGTTTGGTGCCGTTCAGCACGTAGGCATCGCCATCGCGGATCGCGCGGGTGCGCACCGATGCGGCATCCGATCCAGCCTCGGGTTCGGTCAGCGCGAACGACGTCACGATCGCGCCGCTCGCGATGCCTGGCAGGAAGCGCTGTTTTTGCGCTTCGGTGCCGAACATCAGCAGGCCCTGGCTGCCGATGCCGACATTGGTGCCGAATACCGAACGAAATGCCAGACTGGTGCGGCCGAGCTCCATGCAGACCAGCACCTCGTCCTCCATCGAGAGGCCGAGGCCGCCATATTGTTCGGGGATGCTCAGGCCGAACAGGCCGAGATCCTTCATGTCGCGCACAATGTCGGGCGGCACCTCGTCGGAGGCGGCGACCGCGGCCTCGGCCGGGCGCAGCCGCTCCGCCACGAAGCGGCGCACCGCGATCAGCAACTGGTCGCGGGTTTCAGTGTCCATGGTTCGGTGTCAGTAGGACTCTTCGGAAACGGCGGCCGCGAGCACGGCCGAATAGGTGCGCAAGGCCGGCTTCAGGGTTTTGGTATTGAAGAACGGGAGCTGGTCCGTGATGTGCGGCGAGTTCGGCCGCGACGCGTTGCCGTAGGTCAGCAGCGTGCCGCCCACTGAGCCGGTCGGGGTGAATTCCACTACCTGAACGTAGCCGTCGCCGCCGTAGGAAATAAATTCATTGAACGCACCGATATAGACGGGGTTGGTCACCCGCAGCGGGCCGAACGGATCGTCGGCGCCGCTCTGCGGATCGTTGGCGATGAACGGCAATACGCGTTCCTGCGTTGCGCCTGTGCGGGTGACGAGCGTGGTCTTGTGCGCGTCACCCCACGCCACGCTGGCGCCGCCGACCGACGCGAATTCGGCCGAAACGACGTTGTAGGCATTGTCGAGCGCTGCCAGGAGCGCGGCGTTGTTGACCGGATCGAGCCCCATCGGCGTCGTCAGCGGCGCGCTGGCCTCCCATGGCGTGACGAATTTCGGATGCGGCGAGTTGAACGCCAGGCTTTCGTCGGGCACGATCGTACCGGCCTCGACACCGGCCACCACTTCGTTCCACCATTCCTCGAACAACGCTCCGCCGACGCTGGTTGCATCGCCGGTATGGTCCCACGCGGTCAGAATCGCCGCTGCCTTGCCGGCGGTCGCGTCGCCGCCGGTTGACGCGTTGTTCGCGATGGTCAGCAGATCGGGCAGAATGCGATCCGCCAGATACATTTCGGTCGACATTTTGCCTGCCAGCACCTGTGCCGGGTTCAGCTTGCCCGGGTCGCTGAGGAAGGTGGCGCCGTGCTGCGGCCGGAAATCCATCTCGCTTGGTGCGACATAGGCCGGATAGTTGGCCGGGTTCAGGCTCGCCGGTTGCGGAATGGCACTCGTCCATGGCGGGTTGTTGCTATTGCCGACCCAGCCACCCGGCGGATTCCTCGCTTGCGGAAGCTGCGCGAACGTAAAGGTCTGCGTCCACAGCGTGGTGGGATCGGTACCGTCCAGAATGGTGTTGAAATAGTCGCTTGCGGTACCGCCATTGCGCACCGGTTGGCGTCCGCCGAACAGGTAGAACACGTTGCCGTTATGGTCGGCGTAGATCGTGTTGAAGAACGGCATCTGCAGCATCGATTCGGCCGCCTCGAACTGCGACAGGCTCTGCGCCTGGATCATGTTCCAGTATTGCGTTACCAGCGATGGCTGGTCCAGCGCCGCCACACGCAGCGCCAGGGCCTGGGTTTTCGCGCCGTTGAACGCGACCACCGGGCCCTGGATGGAGTTGTAGATATCCATTGTCTGCAGCGTATAGGTGCCGTTCGGCTGCAGCACTTTCAGCGTGCTGGTGGTGTGCTGCAAAGGCAGGTAATTGCCGCCGAACAGATATTTCGTGCCGGTCGGATCCAGCGTCAACTGATAAAGATCGGCGTTTTGGATCGTATTGTTGGTGTGCGTCCAGCCGACATAATCGGAAAACCCGATGCCGATAAACGGGCCACCGACGAAGGTAACACCGCTGGCGTTCAGGGTCGGGCTGTTCGGATTGCCGATCACAAGGTTGGCTTCCACCCACTGATAGACGCCAAAATTCTGGTTGGCGTCGCTGTCATCCAGCGGCTGGTTCACGCCCCATGGCAGATGCGGGTTGCCCATCAGGATCGCGTGCCCGTCAGCCGATTTCCCGGGCGTGATCGCCCAGCCATTGGAACCGTCCAGATGGCGCGTCGGCTTTAGTTTGTGCACCGCGTCCATGCCGCCGGCCAGCCAGGCACTGATCAGGCCCGGCACGCCATCCTGCTCCACGGTAAACGTCCAGTGGATCGTGTTCAACTCGCCTGCGGTGATGTCGCTCGGTACCACCGGCAGAATGGGCATCAACTGCGGCAGGATATCGCTGGGGTGGCGCGCCACATATTCGTTCACGCCATCGCAAAACGCCTGCAGTACGCTCTGCTGAAACGCGCCGCCCTGCTGCACCCAGGCCTGCGCGCGCGCCGCGATGCCGTAGGTGCGCACACGCATATCGTAATTAACGTTGAAATTGCCGGTGCCCGGGCCGAGATATTCGGCCGAGCGGCCGCGTGCCCGCGCCACGTTGTTCAGCAACGTTTCCGCGTGGTTCTCCATCTGCGCATAAGCCAGCCCGCGCACCACGGTGGGAATATCCGGGCCATAGATATGCGGCACCGCATACTGGTCCCAGATGATCTGGGGGGCCTGCGCCCGCGCCGTGCCGACCGCCATCGCTGCCGCCAGCAGTGCACCCGCCGGTATCCGAATTGCCATGACCGCGCTCCTCCGCCCCATTGCGCCAGCTTGCCGCCGGTTCGGCCGGAGATGACCAGTAACTGCCCCATTCGGCAAGAGGCCGAGGGCACACGTCAGCAAATGAACAAAAGTTTTTGCTTCTTTTTTCAAAAAGAAGTGTTCTTTTTTGAAAAAAAGAACCAAAAAACTTTTGTTCAGTTAGCTCATGTTTGTGGGTGCAGGACGTGGGGCGCTTTGTGGCGCTGTTTGATGTCGGCGATGTCGGTGGCCATGCGTTTGAAGTCGTCGACCGCGCGGGCCTGGTCTGCGCTGAGGCCGGTGAGTTTGACATGGTCCAGCAGCACCAGCAGCAAGTCCTCCACGCGGCCGAGTTGTTTGCCGTAGCTGGCGACATCGGCGATCACCTGCTGCTCGATCTTCGGGTCGCTCGAGGTGCCCAGGTTGATGTTGATCAGCCCGAACTGGCTGCCGACCGCGCTGAGGTAGGCGGTCCACGGATTGATCGTCTGGGAAACGTTGCCGGATAGTGGCAGATTGACATCTGGCATGGGACCCTCTCCATGGAAGCGGGGTGTTCAGGGGCGAAGCAATCCGCTTGCCATCGATCCTACGGGCAAAGGGGGATGCAGTATGGCAACCATTACCGGCATTGGCGGCATTTTCTTCCGGGCCGCGGACCCGAAAGCGCTCAAGGCCTGGTACGCCGACATGCTCGGCATCGTGCAGGCACCGGCGTGGCTTCAGCAGGCGGGCCCAACGGCGCTGCAGCCGTTTGCGGCCGATACCGACTATTTCGGGCGGCCGGAGCAGGGCTGGATGATCAATTTCCGCGTCGAGGATTTGACCGGGTTCATCGCCGGCCTGCGGGCGCACGGGGTGACGGTGCAGGACCCGGTGGAATATGCGCCGGTCGGCTGGTTCGCGCGCCTGAACGATCCTGAGGGCAATCCGATCGAGCTTTGGGAACCCACTCCCAAGCCGGCACCTGCTGACGCTGGAGGCTAACCCAGGCGGCGCTTCAATCCGCGGCGAGGCGCTCCGTTTCCGCCGGTGCGCCGAGATTCCAATCCGCGTCGACCGGGAGCGGTGCTTCGGTGAGCCACGGCGCGTCGAGCGGGCTGACGCGGGGCATGCGCGCCGGCGGCGGGGCGGCCAGGGCTTCCACCTCCTCGCGCACCAGGATGTGCGTGCTCGGCATGCGCGGCGCGAAGAACGGAAAGCGGCGTTGCTGGCGGGTTTGGCACATCAGGCTGGTCTTGCCCATGCCGACCACCACCTTGACCGGCGGCGAGCTGTAGAGATCGAGCGCCAGCTTCACGGTGTGGATGCCCGGGGGCACTTCGAAAATGCGGGTCTCGCCGCATTTCACGCAGCCTCGTACCTGCCCGTCGATCACCACCTCATAAATTTGCTCCCTGTCGGAGGGCCCTACGCCGATCCGTTCAACCTGGATGGCTGACATCGCTGGTCTCCTTTCGTCGCCCGAAGGCTCACGAACACGTGAAGCGCTTCGGACTGTAGCCCATGGCCCGGTGGTGTCAATCATATTTAGAGACGTTTTCGTCTTATTTTCAAGCGTCGCCGGTGCAACCCGGGGTGGCTGCGCGCGGGCCTTTCGTCCGCCGGCGGCGGCTTCTATCCTGCCGCGGCTTCAGCGGTTCGGACCTAAGCCCCAATGTTCCATAGCCTGATCTCCCAACTGCGCATTGCCGGCCTGCCGGTGTCGATCACCGAATACCTGACGCTGCTCGGCGCCATGCGCGCCAACGTGGCCGCCTACAGTGTTGACGATTTTTATTATCTGTCGCGCGCCACGCTAGTGAAGGACGAGCGCCAGCTGGACCGTTTCGATCGCGTGTTCGCGCAGGTGTTCAAGGGCGTGCAGAGCGAGGAGGGTGTGGCCCCGCAGGAGATCCCCGAGGAATGGCTGCGCCTGGTCAGCGAGAAAATCCTGACGCCGGAGGAAATGGCGGAAATCGAGGCGCTGGGCGGGTTCGAGAAGCTTATGGAAACCCTGCGCCAGCGGCTGGAGGAGCAGAAGGAACGCCACGAAGGCGGCAGCAAATGGATCGGCACCGGCGGCACCAGCCCGTTCGGCGCCAACGGCTACAACCCCGAAGGCGTGCGTATCGGCCAGAAGGAAAGCCGCCATCGTCGTGCGGTAAAAGTGTGGGACAAACGCGATTTTCGTGATCTGGACGGCGATATCGAGATCGGCACCCGCAACATGAAGGTGGCGCTGCGAAAGCTGCGGCGTTTCGCGCGGCAGGGCGCCGCGACCGAACTCGATCTGCCCGGCACCATCCATGCCACCGCCAACAATGCCGGCACCCTGGACCTGATCATGGTTCCGGAACGCCATAACGCCGTGAAGATTCTCATGTTGCTCGACGTCGGCGGATCGATGGACGATCATGTGAAAATCTCGCAGGAACTGTTTTCCGCGGTGCGCAGCGAGTTCAAGCATCTGGAATATTTCTATTTTCATAATTGCGTGTATGAGCGCGTGTGGAAGGAAAACCGCCGGCGCGACGACACCAGCATTTCCACGTTCGAACTGATGCGCACCTATGGGCGCGACTACAAACTGATATTTGTTGGTGATGCCACCATGAGCCCGTACGAAATCGTGCAGCCGGGCGGCAGCGTGGAACACTGGAATGGGGAGGCCGGCCGCGCTTGGATCGAGCGGCTGACAGGTCATTTCAAGAAGAGCGCCTGGCTCAATCCTTCGCGAGAAGAGTATTGGCGGCATACGCACTCGATTCAGTTGCTGCACCAGCTGATGCAGGGGCGCATGTTTCCGCTTACTGTGAGTGGGATTGATGATATGACTAAGGAACTATCAAGGTAAGGAAGGCCAGGGCTCTGCCCTGGACCCGCTGGGGCCGGAGGCCCCAGACCCCATTCATAAGGAATCGACGGGAGGAACGGCGAAGCCAAATAGCCGAGTGGTTTATTGGCTTCGCCGAGCACGCGAGGAAAAGCCGCGCAGCGCTAAATGGGGTCTGGGGCCTCCGGCCCCAGCGGGTCCAGGGCAGAGCCCTGGCCTTCCTTGCCTCAATTCGCATCACAGTCTTGTGACCTGTCGGGCAATTCCCCGGGCTCGCGTTGGCCGCGTGCGGTGACTAGTGTCCCGGCAACGGCGCGGCTACTTTGCTTTGTCCTGCGTTTGAAAAGGATTTATCATCATGCGTGCTTCCATGGCGTTGGCCGCCTTGGTGCTGGCGGTCGCGGCGACCGTGCCCGCCCGCGCACAGGTTTTCGTGACCAGCATCACGGCCGCGATTCCTGACCCAAACGGTAAAGTGCCGGGCTTCAATCTCGTCGCCGGCGCCGGTATCGAGAATTGGAGCAACGGGGTTGCACAAGCTGTTTTGACGCATGGTAGTTCGTACAATTATTGCGTTTCGCTCGCCAGCGGTGCGGCCAGCGGCAAAGCCAGCGTTACGTACAAGATTGCACGTGGCAAGACGGTCATTCAAACTGGCACGATCATTTCCGCCAAGAATTTTCCGGTCGGTCCGAACAGTGTCTGGTACCTTTGCTCCGGCTACCAGGTGCTGCCCAGCAGTGCCGGCACAGCGACCTTGACCGGCACGGTCGATTACACCGCGGCCGGATCGACCAAGCCGAAAGCATCGAAGCTCAGCGTTCCCGTTCTGCTGCAATAGTGCTACCCCCGCGCAGGGCGCCGTGGCGGAACTTTGACGGTCGGCATCAATTGTCCCAGCCGAGAAATGCCGCGCCGACCGCGACCGTGTCGATGAGCCCGTGCGCCAGTATGCACGCCCAAAGGTTGCGGCCGGACAGCAGGTAAGCTGCGCCCAGGATGAGACCGGCGACACCGGAATCGAGCACGCCGGCGGGGCCCTTGTAGAAATGGCCAAAGCCAAACAGAGCTGAAACGATCAGCGTGGCGATCCACCAGGCGATCCCAGAGCCGCCGCCGACATCGGCACCGCGTTTGGTGAGGTAGCCGCGATAGCCGATTTCCTCGCCGAAGGCCGCGAAGGTCCAAACCAGCAGCAATGCAGCCAGTGCACCGCGCGGGCTGTGCGTCACGAGATGCTGGCCGGCTGGCGCTACCTCCGGCGGCCAGAAGGGGGAAGTGAGGGCAGGGATCGCCTCGCCGATCGCGAGCCGCAGTGCCGCCGCCGCGACGGCGATGATGACGATGCGGCGCCAGGAGCCGGGTCGGCGAAATCCCAACGCTGACCAGCCGCCCTCGCGCAGCCGTGCCGACACGAGCGCCAGCACGAACAGGATCGGCACTTCGTTTGGCAGCACACGCCATACATTGTGGCCCAGCACGAGCGCCGCGCCGACCGCGAACTCCAGGCCGCTTACCGGCCGTGACAAGGGCCGATCGGCGCCGATTGCTGGTTTCACGTTTCCCCCCAGATCACGCATCGAGCTGCGAGGCTCGCCGGAAGGGAATGCGAAGTCCCTGCCAATGCGGCCCCTTTCCAAAAGTATAGGTTGCGGCCCGTGCTGAAAATGCTAGGCGTTGGGCCAATGCGCGCCGCATGGCCTCGTTGGTTACGCCGCTCCGCCGCACTGGCCAGGCTTTTGGCCGTGGTGCTGGCGCTGGCCGGCCAAATCGCTTCCGGCGCACGGGCCGCGCCGGACGACCCCGCGGCCGCGCTGCTGCGCGCGCTTGATCGCGCGACGATTTTCTGCCGATCGGGTGTCACGCATCGCCCGCAGGATGCACCGGTGCGGCACCATGGCGTTGGCGATGCCTGCGTTATGCAGACGAGTGCGCGGGTCGGGCAGCTTGGCATACTCGGTGCCGCGGTTCTGCTGCCACCGCCGAACCCGGGCCATGCAGTGCGATCGGACGGGTTGCCGCAAGCCCGCGCGCCGCCACGGCGTGCCATCGTTTCTGCTTACCCGCGCGGCCCGCCTGGCCTGATCTGAGCGTCGATTTCCGCTGCGCCGTGGCGCCTATGCGTCATCGCGCGTGATCGCTTCAGACCAGAGCAGGATTTTTCCCATGAATCGGACGGTTCCGATCGGAATGCCGGCGTTTGCCGGCGTTGCGCTGCTGGCCGCGTCGCCGGCTTTTTCCCACGCCGTATGCGGCAGCCGCATCTTTCCCGTGACATTGACGCTGGATGATCCCGGCGTGTCGGATGAGGCGACGCTGCCGCAGATTGTCTATCAGCGGGGCGGCGCCGATGGCGGGCCCGGCCCGACGCACGACACCAGCGTACAGTTCGAGTATGACAAGCGGATTACCGAAGATACCGCCATCATCTTCAACGACGATTACAACATCAACCAGACCAACAACGCCAAGACCCAGACCGGGTGGGACGATCTGACCGTCACCGGCAAATACGCGACCTGCATCAGTGTCGATCATGAGTTCATTTTCGGGCTCGGGATCATCCGCGAATTCGGGCGCACTGGCACGTCGCACATCGGTTCCGACGAGTTCGGCAATACGGCGCCGACGCTCTATTTCGGCAAGGGTTTTACGGAAATGCCGGTGCCGGTGCTGCGGCCGCTCGGGATCACCGGGGAGCTCAGCTACGCCTTCGCAGACAAGGGTTTCAAGGAGGCGCAGGTGACCGACCCGGCGACGGGGGTGGTTTCGACACAAGCCAACAACGGCAACCCGAACCAGTGGATCGGTGGTTTGTCGCTGCAATACAGCATTCCGTATTTGCAGTCGCAGGTGAAGAACTATGGGTTGCCGGATTTCGTTGGGCATTTGATTCCGCTGGTGGAGGTGACGTGGACCTCGCCGACGACGTCGCCGGGCAATTCGCCGACGACATGGACCGTGGCGCCCGGGGTGATTTATCTGGGCGACTGGTTCCAGGTAGGCCTGGAGGCGCTGGTGCCGGCGAACAAGGCGGCCGGGACAAACGTAGGCGTAATCGCGCAGTTCCACATCTTCCTGGATGATTTGCTACCGAAAACACTAGGCGCGCCCTTACTGCGCTTTTGAAATGGGGTCTGGGGCCTACGGCCCCAGCGGGGGTCCAGGGGGCAGAGCCCCTTGGCCTTCTTGTTTCTGTTGGGAGATTGGGTGATGAAAACTCTATCGATGTCTGTTTTCGGGTTGCTGTTGGCCGCAGCGCCCGCGTTCGCGCATGCGTTCCTGAAGGAGGCGGTGCCGGCGGTTGGTGGCTCCGTTGCAACCGCGCCGGCGGAGGTGACGATTACGTTTACCGAAGGCGTGGAGCCGGGTTTCTCTCGGATCGAAGTGCAGGATTCCGTGGGGGGCCGTGTCGATGATGGCGCCGCGCACAGGGTTGGTGACGACGACACCAAACTGGCGGTGAAGCTCAAGAAGCTGGGGGCAGGGACCTACACCGTGGTTTGGCACGCGACCGCGACCGACACGCACAAGACGCAGGGTAAATTCACGTTTTCCGTAACGCCATAACGGAGCGCGGATCGGTGCAGCCGTCGTTCGATTTGCAGGGCGGTCTGGCGCTGGCGCTGGTGCGCGGATTGTCGGTGGCGGCACTGCTTTCGGTGTTCGGTACGTTGCTGTTCCGCATCGTAGTCGCACCGCGCGCGTTCGCGCGTGTGGAGGTGGCTTGTGAGGCCGCGATCAAGCGAAGGTTGCTGGCGACGGCGCAGATCAGCATCGTTGCCGGCTTGTTGGCGACGGTTGCATGGACCGCGATGCAGGCTGGGTATATGGCGGATGCGGACTCCGCGGCTGAGGCGCTGGCAGCGGTGCCGCGTGTTGTTTCGACGACCGAATTCGGCCACCTCGTTGCGCTGCAGGTGGTCGTTCTGCTTGGCGTGGCCGGCGCGATTGGCTTGTGCGATCGCGAGGTGCGGCTGCGCGTGGCGTTGGGGTTGGCGACCATTGCGGTCGTGCTGCAGGCGGGGCACAGCCACGCTTATTCCATGGATCGCGGCGCGAGTTTGCTGACGGGATGCGACGTGCTGCACCTGCTCGGCGCCGGTGGCTGGTTGGGGGGGCTTGTGCCGCTGATGCTGCTGATCCGCGTTGCACCGCCCCGGGCCGGGGCGGTTGGGGCGTGGCGGTTCTCGCCGTTGGGAAAATGGTGCATCGGTGCCTTGTTGGTGTCTGCTTCGTACCAGGGGTGGGTGCTGGTTGCCAGCATCCCCGGTCTGATCGGCACCTGGTATGGCTGGATGGTGTTGACCAAATTGGCCTTATTTGGCGTGCTGGTCGGGTTTGCCTGCGCCAACCGCTATCGTTTCACACCTGCGCTGATGCAGGGCGACCCGATCGCCGCGAAACGGGTGATCGTGCGCAGCATTGTGCTGCAATCGTTGTTTGCCCTGGCCATTGTTGCCGCGGCCGCGGTGCTCAGCGCGTTGCCGCCATCGATGCATGAGCAGCCATGGTGGCCGTTCGCAAGGTTGATCAGCCTGGCCGCGGTGAGGGAAGACGCGGATTTCCGGCGCGAGGTGGTGCAGGCGGCGCTGGCGCTGGCGGGCGCGCTTGGGTTGGTCGCGGTGTCGTTGCTGCTGCGTCGGTTTCGGCTGGCGGCACTTGGCTTGGCGGTGGTCATTGCCTGGTTCGCCGTGCCGCATTTTGGTCTATTGTTGGCGGACGCCACCCCGACCAGTTTTTATCACTCGCCGAGCCGATTCACGAGCGATTCGATCGTCGCGGGCGAAGCGGTGTTCGCGGCGCACTGCGTGGCGTGCCATGGCGCCGATGGCAGCGGCGATGGGCCGGCCGCCAAGAGTTTGCCGGTGCCGCCGGCCGATCTGACCGCGGCGCATCTTTGGTTCCATAGTGACGGCGAGCTGTTTTGGTGGCTCAGTCATGGCATGGCGGGGCCGGACGGCGGCCTGGCGATGCCGGGTTTTGCCAATGTTCTCGATGACGGGCAGCTTTGGGCCGCGATCGACTATATTCGCGCGCACAACGAAGGCGTCGCGATGCGGGCCACCGGCCGCTGGCCGCAGCCGGTGCGGGCGCCGGAATTTGTGGCACGTTGCGCAGGGCTCGATGTTGCGCTTTCGGATTTACGCGGCCGCTTTGTGCGCCTGGTCATTGGCGAGCCGCCCGCAAACGCGGCGGCGGCCGGCGTGGTGACCATCTTCATCGGCAGGGGGAAGACCGAGCGGACCGATTCATGCACCGCTTCAGGGGCCGATGTGGCAGCATCCTATGCGATCATATCGGGGGCAAAGCCTGGGGAGATTGCCGGCATGCAGTTCCTGATCGATGACCAAGGTTGGTTGCGGGCCCTGCAGCGGCCTGGCGCCGGTGCCGATTGGCAAGATGCGCGCGCACTCGATGCTGAAATCCGGGTGCTGCGCACACACCCGGAAGCTGCATCGCCGGACGCGGCGACCGCGATGCCCATGAACATGAAAATGTAACGCGCGATGGCAATAAAGCTCCGCACCGCCGGGCGCCGCCGGCAACGCGACCGCCGGGCGCTGACCGCGGCTACCGGCCTGGTGGCCGCGCTGCTGCTGCTGGCAAGCGGGCTGCTGTGGCTGTCGGGGCCGGGCACGCGCAGGCAGGATGAACAGGCGGCCATTGGCGGGCCATTCACCCTGGTCTCCGACACCGGCAAGATCGTTACCGATCGCAGTTTTCCGGGCAAGTACCTGCTGATCTATTTCGGCTACACGGCGTGCCGCGATGTCTGCCCCATGACGCTGAACGGCGTTGCCGCGGCGCTGGACCGGCTCGGCACGAAGGCGACGCAGGTGCAGGCGCTGTTCATCACCATCGATCCGGTGCACGATCAACCGCCGGTGCTTCTGGATTACCTGAGCAGTTTCTCCGCACGCCTGATCGGGCTCACCGGCCAGCCTGACGATGTGCGGAAGGTTGCGCGCGAATACAGGGTTAGTTTTGAACGCCGCGTTGATGCGGCGGGGCGATCGGCAGGCGCCTTCGACCACAGTTCGGTGCTCTATCTGATGGCGCCGGACGGGCATTTCGTGGCGCCGATCCCGGCGGATGCTTCCGGTGCGGCGATGGCGCAGTCTATTGCACTGGGCATCCGGTAATACCAAACGAAGGCCAGGGCTCTGCCCTGGACCCGCTGGGGCCTGAGGCCCCAGACCCCCATTAGCGCTGCGCGGCTTTCCTTGCCTTCTTG
>Ga0181531_10000840_pt1 | contig 19975 bp, 17 predicted proteins | sample PEATcosm2014_Bin_38_FD_119743 | JGI IMG/M metagenome (GOLD analysis project Ga0181531, IMG submission 119743) | Peatland microbial communities from MTU Mesocosm Facility, Houghton, MI, USA - PEATcosm2014_Bin11_10_metaG | ecosystem: Environmental > Terrestrial > Soil > Wetlands > Peat | place... | reverse complement strand
GGGGGAATCTTGTTGAATTCCGAAGCGGTTCAGGGTGGGGTGCACATTCTTATTCAGGGCCGCAGCTTTGTTTGCCGGACCGTATGCGATTCTCCATTGCCTGAGCTTTTTCGTTGTCCGGCGAGAAGGTGAGCAGGCGATCGAGTGTGGCCAGGGCCGCTGCACGATGGCCGGCTCCGCATTCGACAACGGCAAGGTTCAAGCCAGCGCCCAATTGGACCGGGTCGTGATTGAAGACCGAATCCCATAGGCGGATTGCCTCAGGATATTGGTGCTGACCGGCCTGGATGAAGGCCAGATCGCCGGCGGCAAGCGAATCGAACGGATCGGCTGCAAGGGCCTGCCGGTACTCCGCAGCCGCAAGCTGGGTTTCGCCATTGAGCTGTTCAAGGAAACCCAACTGGGCGTGGAGCCCGTGATCGAGCGGAGCGCCAGATGACTGCATCTCGGCATCGCGGAGCAGTTCGAGGGCCCGGAGAGCACCGGGCCGGTCGCCGCGCACCGCCATCTGAGCATAGGCCAATCCCAGGTCGCGGTCTGAGGCCTCAAAGCCGCCGACAACCTGAAGATCGCCGGAGGTCGCCAGCGGGAGCCGATCCTGGGTGACGGCTTTTCTGATCCAATGGTCCGTTACCTGCTCGTGGGCAATGTCATTGGAAGGAGGCCGGGCCATGTGGCAAGCGGTGCAGTCGGGATTCTCCGGATGGTGATTCTGCTGAAAGCCCGCCTGGTTGTGGCATTGGAGACAACGCTGACGATAAAAGGCTACGCGGTCAGCAGGTGAGGGCGAGCCGTGGGGGTCGTGACAGGTGGTGCAGGTCAGCTTATCGCCGGATTTTTGCTTGCAGGCGCTTTTGAGCAGCGCTTCCCACTGGCTAGTGGCCCGGCCTCCCGATCCGTTTGTGCTGCTATAGACAAAGAACAGGGCGTAATCGAAGAGGTTATCTCCCGGGATGAAGGATTGCAGTTGCCTGCCTGCGCGCTCGACGACGACTTGGCCCTCGAGATGGCAACTGAGGCAGACCGAGTCGCGACGGATCGGCTCCATTGCGTCAATGTTGGCCATGGAGACTCTGCCGCCGGAAGCGATGTGTGCGCTCCCGTCGCCATGGCATGCTGCGCAGGTGATTCCCCCGTTGGCGAATGGCGCGCCGGCGTAGTGATTGCGGGCGTCGGGAAGGGACGATGCGACTGCGGAGGCATGACAGTGGAGGCAGCCTGGATCAACGGCGAGGGTGAGGGGCATTTCGCGTGCGGAGAGATAGTTGGGCGCCATATCCCAGATTTGTTTCTTTTCGTACCAGTTGATGGGGGCTTCAAACCAGTAGCCCTGCTGCTGGAAAAGGTAGGTTCGCCCACGTTTGCCGGAACCGAGGAAGTAGATGAGCTGCTGGCGGCCACTGAGCGCGTTTTCGATTGAAGCGGATTCCCGCTCATAGCTGAGCCAGACCTGAGTCGTCTGGTCCGGGCCCGGCTGGGCAAAGACCCGGTAATGAATGCCGGAGGCCGCATGGCGGAAATCGGCGGGGATGAGGCCGTCAGGGGCCGGACCGCTGGCATTGGCCATGGGGGTGGTGCGGTAGCGATCGTAAATGTCTCTGTGGCAAGGGGCGCAGGCGGCGTTTGGATCAGTGGCAAGGAACTCCTGCTGCGCATGGACAGGACTGCCTTGTCGCAATCCGAACCAACCCGCCAGGAAAAGAAAAAGGAAGGGGGAAAGGTACGCAAAACGGGACAGACCAACAACTCTCCCAGCAATCGCTGCCGCTCTCGATCTTTCTCATTCCGATTGACGGAAAAATCGGGAAACGGTTGAGAGGCGCCATGCTCTTTTGTTGTTCATTTAAGTCGCCGCATTGAAGATCTTGACGCCTTCCTCAAGAGGAGAATGGGCACACAGTTGACAGGTAGATGTTACTTGTTTACTCTATGCCTGTAGCAAACATGCCTATGACACAAAATTCTGCTCGCGATTTGTTTCCCGGCGCGCTCGAAATGATGGTCCTCGAGTCGCTGCGCCGTCAGCCTGCGCACGGGTATGCGCTGGTCCAGCATATTCAGCAACGATCGAACAACCTGCTCCAGGTGGAAGAGGGTTCGCTTTATCCAGCGCTGCAGCGGCTGCTGAAGGCAAAGCTGGTGAAGGCGGAGTGGGGCGTCTCCTCGACGAACCGGCGCGTAAGAACGTACGAGATTACCGGGGCGGGCCTCAGGCACCTGGAACAGGAGATTTCCAGCTTCGAGCGGATGTTTGAGGGTATTTCGCTGGTCCTCGCTCCGGGCAAGGCGACAACAAGGTAACTTCAGCGGCACGAAGGAGGTTCCCATGAACTGGACACCGAATATCTTCGGACGTAGCAGAATCTACAACGATCTCTCTGAAGAAATGCTTCTGCATATCGAAGAGAAGACGGAACAGTTGATGAGCGAAGGCATGAGCCGCGAAGAAGCCGAGCGGAGCGCGCGGCTTGCTTTCGGAAATCGAACAGTGATGGAGGAGCGGAGCCGCGAAGTGTGGCAGTGGCCGACGCTTGAATCCATCTGGGGCGATGTACGACTCGCGTCGCGGCAGTTGCGCAAGTCTCCCGGCTTCACCATCGCCGCCGTTTGTACGCTGGCCTTGGCTATTGGCGCAAACGCTGTAGTGTTCGGGATCATGGATGGGCTGGTACTGCGCCCTTTGAATGTGCCACAGGCCGAGAGTCTTTACGGAACCCAATACGGAGATAATCCCACGTGGCGATCGTACCCGAACTTTCTTGATCTGCGTGATCGCAACCGCAGCTTCGAGGAACTTGCGTCTTTTAACTTCGCTTTGGGCGTGGCTGTAGATACAGGTAAGGACGCAGTTATCGCAAACGGCTTTGCTGCGACTGGAAACTACTTCGACGTACTGCGGGTTCATCCTTACATCGGCCGTTTTTTTCATGCCTCCGATGAACATGGCCCTGACAGCGCTCCTTTTGTCGTGCTCGCCTACGGGTATTGGCACAGCCGTTTTCAGGACGATCGCAGCATTGTGGGCGGCACGGTTCTACTTAATAAGCATCCCTACACCATCATTGGTGTTGCTCCGCCGGGGTTCCAGGGAACCTTAATGTTTGTCAATCCAGATTTCTTCATGCCCATTGTCAACCAGGACCAGCTTGGTTCGGGATATCCGACCGGGCGCAGAGACACCGCTGAGATTTTTGAGGTGTTCGGGCATCTGAAGCCGGGAGTAACTCCCGCCCAGGCCATGGCCGATGTGGACTCTGTGGGCACGTATTTGGAAAAGACTTATCCAAAGGAAATCGCTCACCGCAGCACTATCCTTGACCGCGAGGGTTTGACTTCTTTTACCAATGGAGCGCATGCATTCGTTGCTGGATTGATGCTGCTGGCCGGCCTGATTCTGCTGGCTGCATGCGCAAATCTCGGAAGCTTGTTTGCCGCACGCGCTGCCGATCGTTCAAGAGAAGTAGCGCTGCGCCTCGCGCTTGGTTCGAGCCGCAAACGCATCCTCCGGCAGTTACTCACTGAAGCCGTGCTGATTTCACTCGCCGGAGGCACCCTTGGCGTACTGGGCAGCGTGGTGTTGTTGCGCCGGCTCAGCGTTTGGCAGCCTATTGCCGGGGCTCCAATTCATCTGCCCGTTACTCCCGATGCAAAGTTGTATTGGTTCGCCCTGGTTCTGGCTCTCGCCAGCGGATTCCTTTTCGGCATTGTTCCCGTTCGCCAGGTGCTCCGTGCAAATCCGTATGAGATTGTGAAAGCCGGCTCCGGCGCCAGGATCGGGCGACGCGTGACTGTCCGCGACGTTCTGCTTGTTGTCCAAATCGCCATCTGTGCCGTTCTTGTCACGTCGTCCATGGTCGCCGTGCGCGGCCTGGTGCGGTCGTTGCACAGCAACTTCGGCTTCGAGCCGAGCAATACCATGCTGTCGAGTGTGAACCTGGCAACGGCCGGGTACAGCGGCGATCAGGTACCTGCGATGCAACGGCGCATGATCGATGCGATGAAGACCATTCATGGCGTAGAGGCCGCGGGATTGGTAAATGGCTATCCTCCCCTGGTCTATGGCGCCGGCACAAAAGAAAGTGTGTTCAAGGAAGATGCGGGCGACCTCAAAGCGGCCAACGCGGCGATCATGCCCTACCGGTACGACATTTCTCCCGGCTATTTCGATGCGGCCGGCACAAGCTTGCTGGCAGGCCGGAGCCTCTCCTGGCATGACGACAAAAACGCGCCAGCAGTTGCCGTCATCAATCGAGAGTTTGCGGAAAAGATCTTTGGCTCGGTCACCAACGCAGTGGGCAGGAATTACAAGCTTCAGGATGGGACACGCGTCCAGGTGGTGGGAGTCGTGGAGAACGGGAAATACCAGGTTCTGACGGAGAATCAGGAACCGGCCATGTTTCTCTCGTTTCTGCGATCGCCTCTGAGTTGGGCCTATTTTGTGGTGCGCTCGAAACGCGATCCACAGGAAATTGCGGCGGCGATGAGGGCCAAGATACGTGAGGTGGACACGGGGTTGCCCGCCGATGCGCAGAGCTGGACCAGTTTGCTGGACACGGTGCTGTTTCCTGCCCGAGTGGCCACCATGGCGCTGGGCGTGCTGGGGATGATGGGCGCGGTGCTTTCGATTACGGGCATATTTGGGATGGCTGCGTACTCCGTGAGCAAGCGGATGCGAGAGCTGGGAATCCGCACGGCTCTTGGAGCGCAACGGAAGGAAATACTTCAGGCAGCGCTGGGACGACCGTTGAAGCTGCTGGCTTTTGGTTCGGCGGCGGGACTGCTGTTGGGTATCTTTGCAACCAAAGTGCTTGCGTTCATTGTGTACCAGGCGACTCCACGCGATCCGCTGGTGCTGAGCGGTGTTGTTCTGGCGATGTTGATACTGGGGCTCATTGCGACGTGGATACCAGCACGGCGCGCGCTCTCGGTTAATCCACTGATCCTGCTGCGCGAAGAGTGAACTGAATTTGTTGAGAGAGTTTCTAGGCACTCTCATGCACGGGAAGAGATATGTAAACCCTCGACTTGCCTCGCATCCGCATCGCCGCTCTCTTTGATCGCTCGCAAATGAGCGCCGATGCGGAACGATCGGGCTCGGGCAATCTTATCCAGGAAGAGAGAAGTCAAGCACGAAAGGAAAGATAACGATGATAGAACGAGCTCAACGATCAGCCGCGAAGATTTTTGCGGTGACTTATCTGCTGAGCATGGCCATCCTCATGGCGGTGTTTTCGCGCTTTTATGCGCCGTATCTGGTTTGGGAGAACGGCGAGGAGACGGCGCGCCGCTTTTTGCACCACGAGGAGGCGATCCGCATCTATCTGGCCGGCGCCTTTTTGCACGGGGTGGGAATGATTGTGCTGCTGACGGCGCTGTACGTGCTGCTGCGGCCAGTCAACCGCGGGATAGCGCTGTGTGCGGCCTTCAGCAGAGCGATCTACGCGGTCTACTGGTTCATTTTTATCCTGGACATGCTAGGCGCGCTGCGGTTTTTGGCGGGAGCCGGCGCGCTTCAGGGGTTTGGGACGAATGGGTTGGCGGCGCTGGCCGGAGCGCAACTGGACGCGGGCCGGGATGCCTATTACATTGGCCTGGCGTTCAATGGGCTAGGATCGGCGCTGTTTGCCTGGGTGCTGTTTCAATCGCGATACATTCCTCGGGTTCTGGCGCTGTGGGGCGTTTTGAGCGCTGTTTACGAGGGGTTCTGCGGCTTTGCCTATCTCGTGTATCCGAAATTTGGGGTGATCCATTCGGCGAACTGGTACGAGTTGCCGCCGATGACCTTCGACTTGCTGCTCTGCCTCTGGCTGCTGTTCCGCAGTCTGAAGGTGCCCGTGACGGTGCTAGCTCCTGCTTCCGCCGCGTGACCGCGGAAGGAGGCGCTCGGTGGGGTAGCCTCGTGGATATCCGCGCGGCGCGCGCTGTCGTTTAATCCTCTGATCCTGCTTCGGGAGGATTGAAGGAGCTCATTGAACGGCGAGATCGTTGTGCATGCTCAGGCTTTGTTCTTTTGCTTGGAGAAGGTGTCGGTCTTGAGGATTTTGCCGCCTTCCTGGATGACGTAGAGGCGGTTCACGTCGAGATCTTTGAGGGTGTCAACCGTGCCGGATGGCCAGCGAATCTCAAGCAGATCGACTTTCTTGGCCTCGCCCAGGCCGAAGTGGATGCGTAGGTCATTCGCGGAGTAGTAACTGTTGCAGGAGCGGACTTCTTCGATTTGTGTAAGTTCGCTGCCTGGTTTGGCATTGAGCAGGGGCGTATTGGTTTGTGCTACGACTTTGAGGCGTGCGCCGATGCCGGTGCGGTTGGATTGGACACCGACAACGCGGATCTTGATCCAGCTACGGCTCAGGGTTGAAGTGCAGTGAAGCAGTTGCGGAGGAGCGTTGACGCAGTTGACGATGGCGTCGAGGTTTCCGTCGTTATCGTAATCGCCGACAGCGAAGCCGCGAGCTGGGACCGCGGCTGTGATGCCTGCGCCGCCGGTGAGGCTGACGTCTTCAAACTGGCCGTTGCGCAGGTTGCGGTATAGATATTTGCGCTCGGCATAGGCGGCATCGACCTGGGTGCCGTCGACCTCAGGATAAACGTGGCCGTTGGCGACGAGGATGTCGAGCCAGCCATCGTTGTCGATATCAATGAAGCTGACGCCCCAGCCGAGGAGACGCGTGTTGATGCCCAGGCCGGCCTGATAAGTTCTATCGTCGAAGGAGCCGTCTCCGAGGTTCATGTAGAGGGAATCGGTATCGCCGGCGAAGTTCGTTTTAACAATGTCAAAGAGGCCGTCGCGGTTGTAGTCACCTACGGAGACGCCCATGCCGGCCTGCGGCTTGCCGTCGGGTGAATAGGCGACGCCGGCCTCGATGGCCTGATCTTTGAAGGTGCCGTCTTTCTGGTTGACGTAATAAGTGGCGGATGTGGAGTCGTTGGCGACGTAGATGTTGGGCCAGCCGGTATTGTCGAGGTCGGCTGCGGCACAGCTGAGGGCATACGTGCCAAGCGTGCCGTTCATGCCGGCTTTTGCGCTGACGTCAGTAAATGTGCCGTCACCATTGTTGTGATAGAGCAGGTTTTTTCCGCCTTCAAGACCGGGCGGTCCGCAGGCCACCTGGATGCCTTTGTAAGTGCAGTTTGCATCCTCAGGGAGCGGAGCGGTTTTGACGTCGAAGTCGATGTAGTTGCCGACAAAGAGATCGAGGTGGCCATCCTTGTCGTAGTCGAGGAAGGTGCAGCCGGAGTTCCAGCGGAGACTGGATTGAAGGAGACCCGCTTCCTTTGTCACTTCGCTGAACGTCCCGTTACCGTTGTTGCGAAACAGTGCGTTCTGGCCGTAGTAGCTGACGAAGAGGTCGTTCCAGCCGTCGTTGTTGTAGTCGCCGATGCAGCAGGCTTGACCCCAGCCGGAACGAGCGAGGCCGGCTTTCAAGGTTACATCCGTGAATGTGCCGTCGCGGTTGTTCTTGAAGAGATGGCAGACCGGCTCCTGACCCTTGGGAAAGCCCTCAAATCGCCAACCGTTGACGAGGAAGATATCAACCCAATCGTCTTGATCGTAATCAAAGAACGCCGCGCCGCAGCCGGTGGTTTCAAGCAAATATTTATTGCGGTGCTCCCCTCCGTAGATTGTCTTTACGTTGAGACCGGCCTGTTTTGCTACGTCGGTGAATTGGACTCCGAGGGGGGTTCCAATGACCGGTGATGGCATACCTTTGGGCGCGGGGCGGGCTGGCGCTTCGTAGGCCGGGCGTGAGTTGCCGGCGGGCTTGGGGGACTGGGTTTCCTGCGGGTGAGAGAGACCGAAAGCCGGGGTGATGAGGCGCAGGAGTTCTTCGAGGGGCAGGACAAGGGCTGCGCGCGATAAAGACTTGAGAATACTGCGGCGGGTGAAGGGCAAAGCTCGCGATCTCCGTGGGTGGCGCCGAGCCGAGCCCCGCAGACCTGGGTTCGGAGCGCGACCCCAAAGGGGGAGTATAGACGGTGACGCGCGAGGAGCGCTTTCGATCAAACGAATAAGCGAACTGCTCGCCGGTTCAATTTCCGGCGAGCTGCTCTAGGAGGGTATCGAAGTCTTCGAGGTGGGAGTACTCGATGATGACTTTGCCGCGGCCACGGCGATCTTCGATGTGGACTTTGAGGCCGAGGGCGCGCTGGAGTCGCTCCTGGACCGCGCGGACGTTGGGATCGACGGCCGGCTCGGGTTTGGGATCCTTTTTTGCGGCTTTCTCGGGGTGAAGCTGGCTCTGGACGTAGGTTTCAGTCTGGCGAACGGAAAGCGCGTGGTCGACAATGCGCTGGGCAGTCTTCTCCATTTCTTCGCCATGCTCGAATGCCAGCAGCGTCCGAGCATGACCGAAACTTAGCTCGCCGGACTCAACGCGCGTCTGCACAGTTGCCGGTAACCTTAACAAACGTAAGAAGTTGGCGACCGAGGCGCGATCCTTGCCGGTGCGGTGCGCCATCTGCTCCTGGGTCATGTGGAATTCGCGGGAGAGGCGCTCGAAGGCGCGGGCCTGCTCCATCGCGTTGAGGTCGGCGCGCTGGAGGTTCTCGACGATGGTGATCTCCATCGCCTGCTCGTCGGATACCTGGCGCAGGATGGCGGGGACAGTGGTCTTGCCGGCAATTTGCGAGGCGCGCCAGCGGCGTTCGCCGGCGATGAGCTGAAAGCGGCCGTTGGCGAGCGGCCGGACCAGGATGGGCTGAACGACACCGTTGGAAGTGATGGAAGCGGCCAGTTCAGCGAGTTGCTCCTCATTGACCATGGAACGCGTCTGGAAGGGATTGCGGTCAATCTGGTCAAGGTTGATCTCGCGGGGCCTGCCGCCTTCCGCCTCGGCGACGGGGGCTTGCACCCTGGGAAGAAGAGAGTCGAGGCCTTTGCCGAGAGCGCGGCGCTTGGGATCAACGGATGTGGTGGTCATAAGTGAAAAGTCCTTTATCCCGGTGAAAAATACCGGAGTCATTGAAACTGGTCTTACCAAGGATCAGCCGGACGGAGCCGGGAATTGAAACAGTGAGTGACGTTCAGGAGTATGGCCAGAAGCGGACCACAGCAGGCGTCGGGGGTGGCGCCTTCGCTGCTCCCTTCCGCGCGGCACTGCGCGGGCTCTCCATCTGATTGCGGGCAAGGAATTCCCCCGCAAGCTCAAAATATGCATCGGCTCCCCTGGAACGGGGATCATAGAGCGCAACGGGCTTGCCGTGGCTGGGCGCCTCGGCAAGCCGAACATTGCGGGGAATCACAGTGACGTAGAGCCTCTCGCGGAAGTATTCACGAAGCGTGAGGGTAACTTGCTGGGCGAGGTTGGTACGGTCGTCGTACATGGTGAGGAGGACGCCTTCGATGCTGACGTCGGGATTGAAAGAGGCGCGGACGCGCTCCAGCGTAGAAATGAGTTCAGTGACGCCCTCGAGGGCAAAATACTCGGCTTGCATGGGAACGATGAGGGATTCAGCGGCGACGAGGACATTGAGGGTGAGGAGATCGAGCGCGGGTGGGCAATCGAGGACTATGAGGTCGAAGCGATCCTGAATGGGCTGCAGGGCACGGCGAAGGCGCAGAGCGCGATCGGGGGCCGCAGCCAACTCAACGTTGGCGCCGGTGAGGTTTTTGGAACCGGGAAGCATCCAGAGAAGATCGATTTCGGTGGGAAGAATGACCTGGGCGGCGGGGGCGTCGCCCACGAGGACGTCATAGATGGAGTTGCGGTTGTCGTCCCGTTGGAAACCCATGCCGGAAGAGGCGTTGGCCTGAGGGTCGCAGTCGACCAGTAGGACTTTCAGACCTTCAAGAGCGATGCAGGCGGCGAGATTAATAGCTGTGGTAGTTTTGCCGACACCGCCCTTTTGATTGACAACGCCGAGTATTCGTCCCATGGGATTCAAGAGTAAAGGTAAGGGGGGGTCGAAGGTAGGAAATAGCGCTGTGGAGAACGCGTCCAAGCTGTGGAAAGCGGCTAAGAGCGGTTTTTGGGACGAGGGCGGAAGCGATTGAAGTGAAAGGGGTTCGGAGTCAAAGGGGAGAAGTGGCACGACGGGGCGGGAAAAGAAGCCGCCGGTGGAAAACTCGGGGGATTTAGAGGCTGAAACGGCTGGGTTTTGGAGGCTGGACGATCCATGGATTCGGGGTTGGGGGATGATTTCTGGGAGGTTAATTCATTGTTCCACGTGGAACACTGCGAGTATTCAGTTCGGTTTCGATGGTAATTGGATGTTCCACGTGGAACATTTAGACGCTCAATCACTCCGAGACGATGTGTTTCCCAAGAACCAGAAACCGATCGACACTCAAAGGGAGCAGTGTCGGATCTTGCCAGGAGAAGGAAGGTCCGGCCGCCGCCTTAAGTTTTGGGAGTTCGGCGGCACTGGTCATGATTGCGAGCCAGCCATTGGGGGTGACTAATGGCCCGGCGGTCTGGACGGCCAATTCCATGCTGTCTACTGCGCGAAGGGTTACGCAATCGAAACGGGCGGTCAGCGACTCAGCGCGCGCAGCGTGGACTGTGGCAGAGATGGCGAGCGTACGGATTGCCTCGCGAAGGAAGGCAGCCTTTTTGCCTTGGGACTCAGCGAGGGTAACCGCAATCTCAGGGCGACAAAGGGCGATGGGAATTCCGGGGAACCCCGCGCCGGAACCTAGATCCATCAGGCTGGATAATCCCGTCGGCAGTGCTCGGGCACAGACGATGGACTCCATGAAGTGCCGGGAGAGGATGGCTTCGGGGTTCCGAATGGCTGTGAGGTTGAGGCGAGTGTTCCAGTGGAGGAGGAGATGGAGATACTGCTCGAAGCTGGCAGACAAATCAGGCGGAAGCGGGTCGAGTCCCGATTCCGCCAGCAGAGAATTGAGCTGTTCTGACGGGGAAATCTCAAACATGACCGGCGACGGCGTCTTCACTTTGTCGCTGCTCCCACGCTTCCGCCTCTTTGAGAAACGAGGCAAAGATGGCTCTCGAGAACGCGCTCTGGGTGTAGGTGCGCTCAGGATGCCATTGAACTGCGACAACAAAATGGCTGGGCGAATCCAGTTCCACGCCTTCAATGACGCCGTCAACCGGAGAAACTGCGCTCACAAGAAGATTATTGCCTGGGACACGGATGGCCTGATGGTGACTGGAATTGACCTTTGGTTCCGATAAGGTTCCTGAGGAGGCTACTGACGGATCAACCGTGCCGAGAATTGCCGCCAGCCTTGACCCTTCCGCAACGCTCACAGGATGGGCTTCGACCACTTCCCGCCCCGGACTGTGATTTACCGGCGTTTGGAGATGCTGAACCAGCGATCCGCTGCGCCAGACATTTACCGTCTGTGCGCCATGACAGATGCCAAGAATGGGCTTGCGAAGGTTGAAGGCGTCCTGAAGAAGGAGTTCGTCAACTGCGGTGCGTGCAGGGTCCGCCTCGCCGCACTCGGGAATTCGGTCTTCACCGTATCTCTCGGGGTCAACGTCATAGCGGCTTCCAGGTAGCAGTATGCCCTGTACGCTGGCGAGCAACCTGGCTACGCGGTTCTGCGGCTCATGGAGCGGGATGACCACTGGGGTTGCGCCGGCTGAATGTAGGGCTGCCAGATAGGGGGGCAGCGAACGCTGGTTGTAAGTGGAGTCAATGCTGGGCTCGGGAATTGCTATGTGGATAGACATGTTGGCAGAATCAGTGTAAGGCTCACCATGCGAGCAGCGGAAGCCCTTTTCAGGCACGCCTGATCCCAATGCAGTGTTTAACGCCAGTGAACCAGCCCTTCAGAATCATCCACCAACACAACATCCCACTTCTCCAGCATCGGCATCAGCAGGTTTTCAAGTTCACTCTTCCACAGTTGGCCTTCGTAGAATTTTGCCTTCATAGGCTCGCGCGAGTCGAGATCGGGAAAGGCGCGCATGAAAAAGAAGACGTTAGGGTCTTCGATGGAAACCAATGGGCCAAGGATTTTCATCCCTATCTCCTCATGCGCGGGAATGGACTTGACGCGGAAGATTTCAAGGAATTCCGGGCGCTTGCCAGGCTTGGTCTGATAAGTGCGGAGCTCTATGATCATGGGTGGCCTCTTGTATCTATTTTCGCCTTATATTCGTCTTTCTGCAATAGGAATTCTCAGGCCACGGAAACGGCAGGCTCCGCGTTTGCCGCGAGAAATTGACCGCGCAGCTCGTCTATTGCGCTGCGAATTTTCTCGGTCAACTCGTCGGCCTGGCGCAGGGTCATACCAGCGGTGTCAATGGGCTCACCAGCGGCAACGGTCAATTCTCCGGGGTAGAGGTGGCGCGTGTGGATGGGGAGCAGGTCATATACCCCGCTCAGTGCGATGGGCACGACAGGAACCTGGGCACGAATGGCGAGGTAGGCGGCGCCTGAGAGAAAAGACTGCAATTCGCCGCTGGGAGTGCGTGCGCCCTCGGGAAAGACGAAGAGGGGCATTCCGGAGCGCAAAGCCTTGACGCCGAGGCCGAGGCTGGAGAGTGTGGCGCGGGGGTTTACGGTGTCGATGGGGATTTGACCGGATCGATCCAAGTACCATCCTATGAAGGCGATAGGCCAAAGTTCCTTCTTGGCGAGGATGCGGAATTGGAAGGGTAAGGCGGAAAAGATGACTGGTGTATCCATGTAGGAGGTGTGGTTGGAGGCGTAGACTGCGACCGGGCATTTGCGCAGATTCTGCGCGCCGCGGACGGTCACGTTGCAGCCGGCACCCCAGACAACGCCGCGGGCCCAAAGCCGGGCAAAGTGGTGCTGAACGCGACCGGATTTGTCGACAAAGGAGACCAGGAGTGACAGCGAACCGCAGACGATGGTGATTACAGCCATCACCGGGATGTGAATCAGGTTGGTCCGCCAACGGTAGAGCCACGGCAGCGGATTTGGCCGCCGGCTCACGGCTGAAGCTCCGACGCGGCGAGGGAATTTTGAGCCTGGAGCGGAGCTTCGGCAAGAAGTAAAGTGCGCGCTTCGCCGACCAGGTAAACGGACCCGGAGATCACGATCTGACCAGCCTTCGCATTTTGCCGGGCGAGCTGCAGGGCCTGTTCTACGGATTCCGCAGCGATGGCTGGCGTACCGGTGGACCTGGCGGCGGCAAGCAGATCGCTGATAGATGCTGCCCGGGCGCTGTGAATGGGCGCAAAGATTACCTGGTCAAAGAGCGGGAAAAGGATTTGCGCCATCTCAGCGATGGGTTTGTCGCGCAGGCAACTGAATACCAGGCAACGCGGATGATCTTGGCTTGATAAGCCGCGGAGACCTGACCGCAAGGCCCATGCGCCGGCGGGATTGTGGGCGACGTCGAGAATCCATTCGAAGCCGTCTTTTTGAATGTGCTCAAGGCGGGCCGGCCACTGGGTTTTGCGGATTCCCTCGGCGATGGCCCTGGGCGTGACTGGAAAACTATGCTTTGTCGCCAACTCCACGGCTGCGGCGATGGCCAGGGCCACGTTGCGATGCTGATGCGCGCCGGAAAGCGGAGAATCGACTCGAATGTTTGCGTTGAGAGCTTTCACCAGGTAGGGTGCGGCGTCGCCGGCGCCCATTGGAGGCATATACGATGCCGCATTGACCCCACGCACGCCAAGCTCGGTAGCAACTTCGCCGATAACCTGGTTGGCCTCAGGATGCTGCGGAAGAGTAATCAAAGTCCCGCGAGGACGCAGAATGCCGGCCTTTTCGCGAGCGATGGCGGCGATAGTGGAACCCAGCCACTCCGTGTGATCGAGCGAGATATCGGTAATGACGGAGAGGAGCGGATCGACGATGTTGGTGGCATCCAGCCGGCCGCCCATACCTACTTCGAGGACAGCGATGCCGACTCGTTTTTGAGCGAAATACAAAAGGGCTTGTGCCGTGAGGATTTCAAAAAAGCTGGGGAGTTGCGGGAGCTGGCCATCCAGGACCAGTTGCTGGGCCGCATCGTGGACGCGGAAATAAAGGGCCGCAAACGCATCGTCGTCGATCTCAGCGCGGTCAAGGCGAATGCGTTCGTTGACGCGGGCAAGATGGGGTGAGGTGTAGAGTCCTGTGCGGATGCCGGAAGCTTTGAGGATGGAGGCGAGCGTGGCGGCGGTTGAGCCCTTGCCGTTGGTTCCGGCGATGAGCACAGAGGGAAAGCGCCGATGGGGATTGCCCAACGCGGACAGGAGAATGCGGATCTCGTGGAGCGAGAATTTACGCCGAGGCTGGCCGGAATCGGTGTAGAGCTCCGGCACCATGGAGTTGAGTTGTTGGATGGCCGCGGCGTAGGACATGTAAAGTTCAGTATAGAAGAACCGAGATACAGGGATTAGTCATTAGGGATTGGCTGGTGGAATTCTCCGCCACGTCAATTCTGCAGGAGGAGCTGCAAGGCGTGGCGGGCGCTTTGCAGACAGAGTCGGGCTTCGTCCTCAGAGAGCAGACCCTGGTGGACAGCCTTCCTGCCGACGTCGTTGACCTGGTTAGCGACGCGGGGAAAGTCGGCACTGATGCCCGTGAGCTGCATGTTGTTGTTGACCTCGTGGAGGAGATTGCCGAGCGTAGCCGTGTTGCGGTAGCGCGTGCGGACCAGGCGGGTGAGGGCGGCGGGAAGCTTTTGTTTGATGGCTTCCTCAAGGACTGACCGGCACATGACGGCGCAGGCGGTAAATAGCCCGAAAAAGTAGCAGCGGGTTGCCTCGTCGAGGTAGCGGTCGGCCTCCTCGGAGCTGGCTGAGGCAACGACGCATTCGCGGAGATGCGTGGCGCGGAAGACCGCGGGCTCGACGAGCTCGAGCATTTCAATGGCGATGGCCGCGCGGAGCAGGTCATTTTGCTGAGCGTCGAGGGCACGCTGAATTTCCTGCCAAGCGGGCGTGGGCACTCCGTTGGCCGCGTGCTGCAGCCGCGTGAGGGATGTGAGCCGCTGACGGGCGTGCTGGATGCAGCCCTGGCGCATCTCCTGCGCGAGTTTGCGCCAGCCTGCGACGAAGGCGGATGGATCCTGCAGGTAGCGCTCCCAAAGCTCGTCATAGACGATGGCAGGCAACACGTCGTGCAGTTGTTCGAAGCGGCCTGTGCGGGCCAGCTCAGCGATGGCTTCGCAGAATTCCCTTCCCGGCGCACCCTCGACGGACATGCGCAGCAGCTCGCTTTCAAGATGCCCGATGTCAATGGTCATGGAATCAGGCTCTCTTCCCGCCAAGCTAACGCTCGAGATCAAGTTTAGGAGCGATTTCTTCTTGTGGTTTAGGAAAACGGCAACTATCGGCTTCACGGGTGCCGGAAGGGAACAGCCAGAGCGAGTGAACGCGGTTGGGAACCATGAAGTGCTTTATTTGTGATTCTGCGAGAGGCCCTAAAGGCCTGCCAGAAATGTCCGCACTGTACGTGTGAATTCGGAGGACGTTTCTTTGTGAAGGACATGTCCGCCATTCAGAGTCACGAGTATTGAGTTGGGACGGCGCCGCGCCATTTGCTCCAGTTGTTCGGCCGAGGTGACGCGGCTTTCGCTTCCACGAATCAGCAATGCGGGGCAATTGGTGGCAAGCCAGTCCGGCCAATGGTCGCCGCAAAGATGCTGCTGGGAAGCGACCATTTCCCGTGGTTCGAAGGCCAGCTTCCAGCCAGCCTCTGTCTCACGAATTGAGTCCTCAAAATACGGCGCAAAACGAGGCCCGATGCGAGTCACCAGATCTTCGCGTGTAGCAAATGTCCCCTCCCAAGGCAGAATGAAGCTGATGTCGTCGGTTACCACCGCTCCAATATCCTCGATGATCAGCGCGGAAACACGTTGAGGATGACGTGCGGCGAACTGATAGGCATTCACGCCGCCCAGGGAGTTGCCGAGGAGGACGGCACGGTCAAGCCCCAGGTGGGCGAAGAGAGCGACAATATCGCCAATATAGCTGGCGCGCGTGTAGCTCGGCGCACGACTGGAGTATCCGTGCCCTCGCTGATCGAGAGCGACGACTCGCCAATCGGGAGCCAGAGCCACGGCCAGGGGAGCAAAGGTGGCCGCCTCCATCAAATGCGCGTGAAGCGCAACGAGTATGGGGCCACTTCCGCCGGAATCGAGATAGGAAAAGGTCAGGCCGTCATGCTGGAATTGCCGCCGCTCCATCGTCAAGGAACAACCCTCGCAAACTTCACTTTCATGATAGTTGTGGAAACCTGAAACGCTGCAAGTGGCTGTGTGCAAGGGGTGTACACCAGCTCTCCACAAAAGAGGCTCTGTTTGCACAGGGGTTTTCCGGGCTTCTGTGGGAATGGTGGGAAAAAGGGGTCTAGTAGCGCAGGTTTGATGGGAGTTTTCCAATAATCCTGAATTGCACAGGCGGGATTTAGAAAACCCGGCAGGCAGTCAAGTGGCTGGCAATGAGTCGCTTCGGAAGGATTTCCACTTTTCCTGCCTGACTACGGGTACTACTGTCTTTTGTTTTAAATATTCCTTAGGAAATTCACACGTAGTCGCATTGCGGGGGCGACCGGACGGGAACTTGCTTTGCGCGGATCGTGCATGGGCTACGAGCCGACGCGAGCCGCAGTGGGAGCGGAGAAGGATAATGCATGAGATTCCAGAGTAGCGACCCTGTTTTCCACGCGCGGCGCGGGGCGGAGATGAATACAATCAAAAGGAACAAAAGACAGCCACTTCCGCGTGGCGGCATTGTGTTGTAGAGTGTGGCCAGTGCCGGAAGTAGGCTTTGAGAGCGAAGGTAGCCGTATGCCGATCGTGGAAACGGAAGTAGCGAAGCCGGCCGTGCAGGGGGCAGCGATGGAAATTACCGTAAGCCGCCAGGACCTGGTGAAGGAGCTTACCGCGACGCAAAGCGTGGTGGAGCGCAAGACCACCATACCGATTCTGTCGAACTTTCTCATCGAAGCGGACGGCGACCGCCTGTCGATCACGGCGACGGACCTGGATCAGGCGATCAGGACCAGCGCCGAGGTGAAGGTGAAGAAAGCCGGCTCGTGCACGATACCGGCGCGCAAGCTTTACGACTACATCAAGCTTTTGCCGGAAGGCGATATCTCGATCAAGTTGCTTGAGAACCACTGGGTGCAGATCCGAAGCGGCCGGTCGAATACGAAGATGGTGGGGATGGCGCGGGCGAACTATCCGCAGGTGCCGGAGTTCCCTGCTGTCGCGGCGACAAGTATCTCAACCGTGGCGCTGAAGACGCTGATTGCGCGCACAATCTTTGCCATCTCGAACGAAGAGTCGCGCTACACGCTGAACGGCGCGCTGCTGGTGATCAAGGCGGAATCGCTGGCGATGGTGGCAACGGACGGGCATCGCCTCTCCTACGTTGAAAAGCCGAACGAAGCGCTGGAGGGTATCAGCGGCGAGAAACGGGTGCTGATTCCGCGCAAGGCCTTGCAAGAGCTGCAGCAGCTGCTGAATAACACTGAGGCCGAAAAGGTGGATTTTGCGGACGACGAGCATACACTGTTCTTCCGCGTGGGGCACCGGACGCTGAGCACGCGCAAGCTATCAGGGCAGTTCCCCAACTTTGAAGCGGTGATGCCGCGGGACAACACAAAGTTCGCGGTGGTTCGTTGCAGCGAGCTTTATTCCGCCATACAGCGCGTGGCGCAGTTTGCCGATGAGCGGTCGGGGGCCATCAAGCTGCGGCTCGAAGGGAACGAGCTCAAAATCAGTTCCAGTTCCACGGAGAGCGGCGAGAGCGAGGACACGATCGATACGCCGTATGCCAGCGACCCCATTGTGGTGGGATTCAACTCTGGCTACATCCTGGATTTTCTAAAGGCGCTGGGGAACGAAGGCGAGGTACGGCTGGAGTTCAAGGACTCGCAAAGCGCGGGGCAGTTGCGGCCTGAAGATCCGGATGCGGAGTATAAGTACCGGTATGTACTGATGCCGATGAGAATCTGAGGAGCAGCGAGTCAGCAGGCCAGCGACGGCCCGGCAGAGATGCCGGGCCGTTTCCATGTGGGCCTTGTGAGGATGGGCTTCTGTATTGCTTGACAATATCTGTCACTGTTTTATATTGACAAGTATGCGTACCGCGAGAACCATCTCGATTACACTGCCGCCGGAGTTACTCGAAAAAGCCCAGGAAATTGCCCGCCGCGAGAATAGGACCATGAGCGAACTCTTCCGCGAAGCGCTCAGGCGTTACAAGTCTGTCGACCTGGAGTGGGAGGCCTTGATGAATTGGGGCCGCATTCACGGAAAGGCGTTGGGCATCGAGTCGGAAGAGGATGTCGAACGAATGTCAGATGAGTGGCGCGCTGAGCGGCGTCTAGCCGGCCGGGCTTGAAGCGCGTCGTCACGGATACCAATGTCCTCATCTCCGCTTTCTTGTTTAGAGGGCTGCCAGGAGTCTTCCTGGACTTTGGCTTAGCCGGTGCATTCTCCCTGATTACGTCAGCCGCACTACTGGATGAGCTCGACGAGAAGTTACGGGACAAATTTGCGGTCCCGCCAAGCAAGTCCATCGAGTTCCTTTCTCAGATCAAAGCCAAGGCTCAAATTGTGAATCCATCCCTGGTGCTGAATGCAGTCCCAGATGATCCGGACGACAACCGCGTTTTAGAATGCGCCTTGGATGGGAAAGCCGATTTCATCGTGAGCGGAGATAAGCACCTGCTACGGCTCGGTTCTCATGCCGGGATCGCAATCCTCACCGTTCGGCAATTCCTTGAAACTGCAGGGTTCCGCGCGGAGTGATTCTCTGCCTCTGCGCGCTACCAGGTTAGTGTGACGGTGATGGTTTGCCAGCCTACGCCGGGGGGGAAGTGGAAGCTGAGCCGTTCGGGAATCTTAGGGTCTTCATGTGCAGTGTCGAGGAAACTGAGAGTGACTGCTGGACCCTTCGCTTCTGGATTTGATTCGTCATCGTCGATGCTGACACCGGGCGCCACCTTTAATCTAGGTTGGACCAGTTTGTGGCGCATAACGGTGAGGTCGGCTCTGCTGCCACACAGGCCTTCTACAGTGAGCTTGATTTCGCGGCTGCTGACTTCCTCGCTGACGACGCGGAATCTAGCAGTGCGGCTGCCCTCGACCGGTGAGTCCGAAGCAGGAGTGCGAATTTCGACATCTGGCAGGGGGATCACCACCATCGTTCCATTGCGGCTTGTAGGGTCATTCCGAATCGACGCGGTGGGCAGGTCAGAGCGTAGCTTCCAGCCCGGAAGGTTCCAGTCGCTGAAGGTCACTGCCAGAAAACCGCCAGCGCGCGAGAACTGAAGAGAGGTAGTTCCACTGGGCAACCGCAGGTTGTTAATTCGTGCATCTTCCCACTGTGGGGGTAAGTGCGGGTTGACGGTGATGGTTTTGCTTTGCGCGTCGATGCTTATGCCAAATAGGCCGCGTAATGTGGGTGTGATGACCATGGCACTCGACCAGAGTTGGTGGCTGGTGCTGCGGCCGAAGGGAACGTTGAAGTCGCCGCTTAGTAACTCAGTGACGGCGCCGAGATCCTGTGCACGAGTCAGATTGGCGTTCTCCATGAGCATTTGATAGCCGGCTAATGGTTGGTTGGCGCGGTACTCGGCGAGGGCGGCCCAGCCGGTGAAGAGCGGCCAGACGGAGCCCTGGTGGTAACTCATGCCGTCGTAGATTTTCTCTTCGTTTGAAACATCGCGCAGACCCCAGTCCGTGTTCAGGGTGTGCGAGGCGAATTGCTCGAGGCAGTTATACGGCGGCCGCAAGATGGAAAAGGAATCAACGGGGTTCGAACCAATGGGCTTATGTGTGCCTGGAATATCACTCCACCACGCCAACGCGGGATAGACAGTGCTGGTATGGTCCTGCGAACCATCCGCGTTATGGCTAAAGGCGTAGCACCCTTTTTGAGGATCGTAGTACTCGCGGTTGATCGTTCCGGCGATAAGGGCTGCTCGGCTCTCCGCTGCTTCCTCTTTTTCGGGGTCTTTGAGAAGCCTTTCGATTTCGGCCATGGCCGCTGAGGCTTGCTGGTCGAGCAGGGCCAGATATATCTCCTGATGCGGCATGCCGCCGGGCCAGCTCTCGACCCAGCCTGTCCCTTGCGAGTTGTCGTAG
>Ga0181531_10000839_pt1 | contig 20031 bp, 16 predicted proteins | sample PEATcosm2014_Bin_38_FD_119743 | JGI IMG/M metagenome (GOLD analysis project Ga0181531, IMG submission 119743) | Peatland microbial communities from MTU Mesocosm Facility, Houghton, MI, USA - PEATcosm2014_Bin11_10_metaG | ecosystem: Environmental > Terrestrial > Soil > Wetlands > Peat | place... | reverse complement strand
TTCAGAATATCGGAATAGGCCTTGGGCGATCGTCGCATTTCCGAACAGGTAGAAACGCGATTCAATCGGTATTCCAGCTAATCGCTGTGTCGAACCCTGGTCGAGAGAGAAGAATATCGCGAATTCGGTCGAATCACCTACTTGCTTTACGTATGCCGCTAGTTTTTCCGTGTCCCCTTCGGCTGTCAGATCACGGAGAGTCTTCGCGTCGTAGTACTGAAAGGTGGCCTCAATGCGGCTGATGAGCTCGGCAAACGACCTCTTCGAGTGGATCGTAACGAGTTCGCAGCTAAACGACGTTTTTGTGATTCGCACGGTCATTTTGCAACGCTCCTTTCATTCATTACTTTGGTCGATCCGTTCGACATTGATTCTTCTGTGGTCCGGCAGTTAACGCAATTGGCGATTCAGAAATTCGCTCGTCCGACCGTTGGCGAGATGAGCCGCGGCGGCGTTGTAATGCGCCCCATTATGACGAGAGAAGGCATGACACTGCCCCGGGTAGCTGTACACCGTTGCATTTGGCTTCTTAGCAAGTGCTACTCTAATCTCCGCTTGTGCAGTCTTGGAAATGAACTCATCCTCTTCGGCCAGATGCATGAGAATGGGCGCATGAAGACCATCGACCTCGCCGAGGTACTTGTCAGTATCGGCGCCGTGATACCAGACCGCGGCGTCGATCCCGTCGTTGCGGACGGCTGTCATGAAGACCATAAGCGCCCCGAGGCAATAGCCGAGCAAGGCAACCTTACCGCCGCATTCCGGGAGACTGCGTGCCGCGTCGATGGTGTCCTTTATGTCCCTTACGCCGGCATCTCTGTCATAAGCCGAATAGAGGCGAAGGCCTTGGTCCCAGTCGGCTTGGGAAGTGACGTTCAGGTCGACGCCCGGCTCTTGCCGCCAGTACAGGTCTGGGGCGAGCGCGAGATAACCTTGTTCCGCCAATTCATCGCAGTGCTTGCGAATGTCGGCGTTCACGCCGAACAGCTCCTGCAGAACGACAACGGCCGGAGCCGGCAAAGTCTTCGGTCTCGCGATGTAGGCCGCAAACGCGCCGTCATGCCCATTTACGCTGATGTAATCCTTCATTTCGTCCTCCTGAGGCGGTCTTATCGATACAGAATCTCCGCCGATCACAATTGGATCGGCGGAGTTCGCTGCTATCTCGGAACGCATGGCTACTGGTTGACGGAGGCAGCGGCCTCTTCGATGAGCTTGGCTGCTTCCTTCGGGTGAGACATGTAGGCCACGTGACTGGCATTCACTTCGACCGTCTTAGCATTGGCGCGCTTCGCCATCATGCGCTCCTGTATCGGGTTGATCGACCGGTCTGAGCTGGCCACCATGTAAAAGGTCGGCTTCGACTTCCAGGCGGGATTCGTAACCTTGTGGGTGAACGCGTCGGTGGAGATGGGCACCTGCGATATGGCCATGAAGTGAGCCTGTGCCGGAGGAATATCCGCCGCGAAGTCGGCAGCGAAATGCTCCTGTTCTATCCACCAATTTCCATTGCTATCCGGCTTGAACGCCTTAGAGGCTTGCGGCACGGCCGTTTCGATCGAAGCACAGCTCTCACCTTCATCGAGAGCGAATGCGGCGATGTATACCAGTGCCGCAACGTTTGGATTGTTGCCGGCCTCGGTGATGATGGACCCGCCGTAGCTATGGCCGACCAGGACGACCGGCCCTCCCATGGCGTCGATTGCGGCCTTCGTGTATTTCTGGTCGTCGGCGTACGAGGTCTCGGGGGGCTGCGCCACCGACACCATGTAGCCATCCTTCTCAAGGATCTTTGCGACGGCGTCCCAGCCGGAGCCGTCAGCGAAGGCACCGTGGACAAGCACAACGTTCTTAATGCCGGTTGGCGCTGCAGCCGCAACTCTAGCAGTCTTCCCCAGCAGTAGGGTCAGGCTCACGAACACAGCAAGTAGCATTACAGCCGAGCAAATCTTCTTCATAACCATCTCTCCTATCTAGTTTGAGCTTCAGCGATTCGTGTATCGGGTTCTGCACACGCGACCAACCATAGTCATCAACTACCACGACACTCTTGAAGACATGAACCTTTTTTGTCGATTCCTGCTCAAATGCGGAGTTATAGGGGCGAAAAGAACACCCCTGGCTCGTTTTCAAGGCGAGAGCTCCAGCCGAATCTCAAATCCGCGACGATATTGCGTCCAGAGACGATCCCGGGCAATACCGCCCCGGGCTGCTGAACTTGAGGTGAGATCTATTCGTGTGATTGATGAAATTGGCGTTTGGGTATTTCGACGAAATTCCTACTACGTACGTGTTCACGTCTCCACTTTGCCGGAGTCGCACCGACGACATTTGCAAACGTCCGCGTAAGCGCGGCTTGATCGGAGAATCCTATCTGCGCGGCGATTTCCACTAACGTTTTATTCGTTCCCGACAAAAGAGCTTTCGCGATTTCAACGCGTTTCAGAATCAAATAACGATGTGCGGAGGTCCCAAACGATCTCCTGAATGATCGCGCAAAATGGCTGACGGAAAGCCCACATTCATCGGCGAGTGTTTCCAGTTTTAGGTCGCCGTCCAAGTGCTCATGGAATAATTCCACAACGCGTCGGCTTTGCCACGTAGCAAGGCCACCCTTGAAATGTTGGACGGCTTCTGGAGCTTGACCGTATCGCCCGACCAGATGCGAGCAAATCATCATAGTGAACGAATCCATGAACAACTGAGAAAACATCTCCGGCCTATTCAGATACGGCAAAATCGTTTGCGTTAGGTGATGCAGTGTCGGGTCGGGAGTTCCATAAACGCAATAAAGACGCTTAGCTCTAGGCACTCCGGCATCATCCGACACTGAATCTAGAGTTGTGCGCGGGACGTGGTAGTGAATCCAATCGATCGGACCCGGATTGCGAATGGTGGTATTAGACTCAAGGTTACACATTGCGACTCCGCCCACCGGCCATGTCCCCGTCTTTGTGTACTTGCCATCGGTCCAGAGTTCCCATTCGCCTGAATTCGCATGATTGAGGTGCAGCGAGACAACATAGGCCTTTTCAGGTGGGATGGACGCTGTTCGCTCCGGGATGCCGCTCCGTGCAATCAGCCGGGTAATTGCCATTTGCGGCCGGACAACGGAAACCACAGAATCGAGGGCAACATGGGGCGGTTGATTCATGGTGAAATACCTCGCCATCTGTGCACCATGGGCGCTTGTTTGGGCTTCAGACGAATGCGCGGAATTCCGATTCTGTTCGCCAGCGTGGGCTTTACTCACGGCAATCCCCCATTATTGAGGATCGAAGAATACCACTTTTTCCTCACACATTGACACTGGCCGGCAATTTTCTGGCCGGGGAAAAATTGCGGAAAATTGCGGTGACAGACCGGATTGCCCTCAACACCCTTCACTTGTCGACGGACAAACCAACAAATTCCCAAAATGGGCCAAACCCGCATTTTTGTTGGCCGTTTATCACTTTTCTCTGGACACGTTTCCTCTAATCTGCGAACATCATAAGTAAGTTTTCGCTGCCCCAGAGCCGAGTAAAGAGCAAATAGGAAGCCGAGTTTAGAAAAAAGGCACGGCGGCGAAACGGTCGTCCCTCTAAGTCCTTTGTTTGACGGATTTTGACTCTAACTGCCCTGGAATCATTGAGTTAGAAAATTTCCACAGCCTAAACCGATGATTCTAATAGATCAGGGGGGTAGGGGGGTATCCCTCACCGGACAATCGGAACATGCGGCGCAGCCGTCTCAGGCAACAGTCCAGTGAGTCGCGGATCATCCGCCACTTCAATTGCATATTTGTACGGGACAAATCCCGCCGCCCGGTAAAACCCGAGCGCCCGCGGATGATCCAAATTACAAGTATGCAGCCACACCCGCTCCGGACCCTGCGCCCAAGCGGTCCGCAACGCATGATTCAACAAATATTTCCCGGCGCCCTTGCCGATAGTTTCCGCACTCACTCCGAAATAAGAGATCTCAATCTCACCCGGCACCCGGCAATCAAGTTCCAGCAATCCCGCATCATCGCCGTCGGCAGTCAGCACCCAAATGTCATAGCGTTCGTCATCAAGCAGTGCGCGCAATTCAGCGTCGCTGAGCCGCAACCGGCCAAACCAAAGCCATTCAGCCCCAATCTTTTTATATAGCGTGCGATACCAATCCAGTTCAGGATGCACAACCCTGCGCATCGCCAAGTCGGTTCTGTCATTCGCAGCAAGCGACGCTGCGCTTCGCATCTCCAAGTAAGTCACCACCGACGCAATCTTTCCCGGTGGGACAACGGTATAGCCATCCGCAATCATCAAATCGCCTCACGCTACGCCGTAAAGTAGTGTAAAAGCGCCGCGCCAGTTAGTGTACGCTGCGGCACGTTGTTACAATGACGAAATGCCCAGTCGTGGTTCTTCATGGAGTTGCTTTCCTTCAAATCGGGTCGGAGCCTAATCCTGTCCTTCAACCTAGCGGCATCAAAATTGGCTGCGTCCTTGTTCGCGACCCTGATCGTGTCGGTCTCGATGTGTGTCGCCCAGGACGCGACGCCTCCTCCGCCGCCAGCGCCCTCCGCTCCGGCCGAATCCACCTCCGGCCAGACAGTTCCAGATCAAAGAACGGAAGCGCAGAAGACATCCGACCGCAAGAGCGCCGAAGAGCGAGCTCGCAACAAATCGGCAGCCGAACGTGCCATTGAAAAGCAAGAGCAGAAACAACGAGCGGTCGGAATTCTTCCCCAGTTCGCCGTGACCAGCCGTCAGGACGCCTCGCCCCTCACCAGTGGCGAGAAATTTCACCTCATGTTGAAATCCGCGCACGATCCTGCCGTCTTTGGAATCGTCGGAATCCAGGCTGGCATTAGCCAGGCGGAAAACGACCATCCGGGCTACGGCCAAGGTTGGGGAGGATTCGGCAAACGCTACGGCGCTGCGTTGGCCGATACCAGTTCCAGCAATTTCTTCGCAAATTTTTTCTGGCCCGTAATCCTAAAGCAAGACCCTAGGTTTTATCGCTCGGGCGAAGGACCTATCAGGAATCGCATAGGGCACGCGTTGTTGCAAGAATTCAAGGCCCACCGCGACAATGGCGGCGTGACGTTCAATTTTTCCAACGTCCTCGGCGCGTTCTCCTCGGGGACTTTGTCGAACGTCTATTATCCGTCGAGCGACCGCGGCGTAGACCTGACCATTCAAGGCGCGGCGATCTCATTGTTATATGGCAGTTTCGGCGGAATGGTCTCGGAGTTTTCGCCTGACATCAACCACTACATCCACCGCCATCGCCACAAGCACGACATGCAATCGCCCCCTCCCGCGGCCACGCAATAATTGCGTCAGTGCGTGCTGTTCGGATAGACCAGAATCTTGCTGGCTTCGCCGGTCTTCAACCGGTCCATGGCTTTGGAGAAATCTTTCATCGCAATCCTGTCGGTAATCACAGGATGCAAATCTAGTTTCCCCGCCTTCAGCAGCGCGGTCATCTGATACCAGGTCTGATACATTCGCCGGCCATTGATGCCCTGCACAATAATTCCTTTGAAGATGATGTCTTCAGAAAAATTCAGCGAGATCGGCTTGGAGGTGAGCCCAAGAAGGGAGATGCGTCCACCGCGACGCACGATATCAAACGCGGTGCGAATCGAGTCAGGATGCCCTGCCATCTCCAGAACGGCGTCGACCCCCACGCCGCCGGTTTCTTCCATGATCTTGGCGACGACGTCTTCCTTGGAAGGGTCGAGCACGAAGTCCGCCTTCATCTTTTTCGCGACGGCGCGGCGGTGTTCGTTGATCTCAATCGCGAAGACCTGCGAAGCGCCGACGGCACGCGCCACAGCAATCGCAAACAAACCGATCGGGCCGCAGCCGGTGATGGCGATCGTCCGCCCAGCAACCTCGCCGGCAAGAACGGTATGCACTGCATTGCCGAGCGGATCGAGGATCGAGCCATACTCGACCGGTATCGAGGGATCGAGCTTCCAGATATTGGACTCCGGGATCACAACATATTCAGCGAAGGCGCCGTCGGCGTCGACTCCGATAATCTTCACGTCCTGACAAATGTGAGCTTCGCCAGTGCGGCACAGTAGGCACTTGCCGCAAGCCACGTGCATCTCCGCCGAAACGAAGTCGCCTTCTTTGACGCTGGTGACATTCTTGCCGAATGCCGCCACGTCGCCGCAGAATTCGTGGCCGGGAATCAGCGGCGGATGAATGCGGCTCTGAGCCCAGCGATCCCACTGATAAATGTGCAGATCGGTCCCGCAAATGGATGCCGCTTTGACTCTTACAAGCACATCGGACGGCCCATACGACGGAACCTTAACCTCGCGAATCTCCGCTCCAGCGGCGGCCGTGGGCTTAACGACCGCCAGCATTGTGTCAGGTACGCCATTCGACATAAATAGAGAGACCTTATGAATTAAGCTATGCGTGCAAAACATCTGATTCTAGCATCCTGACCATATGTCGGCCTGAGTTCCCGATCATGAAATCGGTCAACGAGCCTCTTCCCTCGGGAACAATATTGCGGTAGAGTTCGTAGCTGATTAGAGAGAGGTGCGATTACCGACGCGCCATTCGAGGGAGAATGTATGTTCTGCGACCAGTGCGGCAGTCAGATTCAACCGGGGCAGAATTTTTGCAGCCACTGCGGGAAGGCGATTGCAGCACCGGTCGAAGCGAACTATCCCCGGAGTGGCCGTGTGCAGGAGCACGTACGCCTCCTGGGGATTCTTTGGTTGGCGCTCTCTGCCCTGGACGGAATTCAGGGGGTGGCTTTGTACTTTGTCGCCAATATTCTTTTCAACCCCTTTACCCATCCCGACAGGCCTGCGTTTCTCCATCTCCTATTGAGCTTCGTTGCGACGGTTTTAGTGGTAAAGGCCTTCGCCGGCTTCGCCACCGGTTGGGGCTTGCTTCGACGTGAGCCTTGGGCGCGACAGGTTTCGTTGGTACTGGCTTTTATTTCACTCTTCTTCAATATTCCGTTCGGCACGGCGCTGGGAATTTATACACTATGGGTTTTTCTGCCCAGTGAGGCCGAACGGGAGTATGAGGCAGTGGCGCAAGCAAGGTTCGCTTAGTTGGGCGACTTGGGGACTTTTCCAGACGAACGCGACGCCCCAAGGGCCAGCCATGTCGCAACTGTTGATTTGACTACGAGTCGTGGCTAGGCTAGCCTCAAAAGTCCACCGGGCTAGCGTTCCGTTTCTCCGACCGCGCGTGTCCTACCGCTGTGCCGGCCAATGCGGCGCCAAAAGACGATAAACTCTATGAGGCGGTGTTGCGCCGAGGCGCGACAACTTGAGAGTGGTGGGTGACTGATGCAGAAGGCGATGTCCACGTTCGTTTATGTTAAGGAGCGGCTGCATCCTGGGCTGCTGGACGGTTTGGTGCGCAGCGGGGCGCAGGCGATTGAGATTTTTGCTGCGCGGCAGCATCTCGACTACGCCAATCGCAAGCAGCACGTGCGCGAAATCGGCGACTGGTTCAAGAGCAGCGGCGTCCCCCTGCACTCCGTTCACGCGCCGCTGTATGCCGACTACGACTGGGGACGCGCTGGATCGCCTCCGCTAAACATTGCATCGACCGATCGCGCTGGACGCATCGAAGCTATGGATGAGATCAAACGCGCCATCGAACTGGCCGAACAGATTCCGTTCAAGTTCCTGATCCAGCACATTGGAGTGCAGGGGGAAGACTCCGACGAGCGCAAATTTGAAGCCGCGCTGACATCGATCGAGCACTTGCGCGCATTCGCCAAGCCACTGGGTGTCACGATTCTTATCGAAAATATTCCCAACGAACTCTCGACGCCGGAGAAGTTGATCGAGTTCATCCGCACCAGTCACATGGATGATGTCGGCGTGTGTTTTGATGTGGGCCATGCACATATCATGAGCAACATTCCAGAGGCATTCGAGACGCTAAAAACTCACATTCGCTCGACGCATATTCACGACAATGCCAAAGACCGTGACGCTCATCTTTGGCCCGGGGCCGGCACCATCGAATGGCGGGCAACGCTTGATCTGTTGGACTCTGCCCCACACAAGCCGCCGCTGCTGTTGGAGATTGAAGCCGACGAAAAGATCAATACGCTCGATAAAATGGTGGAAGTATTTCGTGACTTCGACAGTGAGCCGGCTCGACTCGAACGATAGACAATCCGCACGGGAGCGTAAGACAACGCGTCATGTCACCCATCACAACGATCGCTGAAATCGGCAAGCACGAAGGCCAGACCGTCACCATTCGTGGCTGGCTCTACAATCTTCGGGAAAGCGGCAAGCTGCTCTTTCCCCAATTCCGCGACGGATCGGGCGTCATTCAAGGGGTTGTCCCCAAGAACGCGGTGACGCCGGAAGTATTCGAAGCGCTCAAGACGCTGACCCAGGAGTCCAGCGTCATCGTCGAAGGCAAAGTACGCGCGGACAAACGCGCTCCCGGCGGATACGAACTCGACGTCATCAATGTGGAAGTCGTGCAGCGGGTCAGCGGGAGCGATCCGTATCCGATTTCGCTAAAAGAACACGGCGTCGATTTCTTGATGGAGCACCGCCATCTTTGGCTGCGTTCGCCTCGCCAGGCGTCCATTCTGCGGGTACGAGCCGAGATCATCAAAGCGACCCGCGACTTCTTCGACGATCGCGGATTTACGCTCACTGATCCCCCGATTCTCACCCCCGCAGCTTGTGAGGGCACGTCAACTTTATTTCCAGTTGACTACTTCGACGAACAGGCGTTCTTGACCCAGTCTGGCCAGCTCTATATCGAAGCTACGGCCATGGCGCTGGGCAAGGTTTATTCGTTCGGGCCAACTTTCCGCGCGGAGAAATCGAAGACGCGCCGCCATCTCACTGAGTTTTGGATGGTCGAGCCAGAGGTCGCCTATGCGCAGCTCGATGACATCATGGAACTCGCGGAGCAACTGATCAGTTTCATCGTGAAGCGCTGCCTCGAGAAGCGCAGCTTCGATCTGCAAACCATCGGACGCGACGTTACACAGTTGGCGAAGATCCACGCCCCGTTCCCCCGCATTGCCTACGATGACGCGGTCACGATGTTGCAGGAGGCGCACGTGAAGGGATTGATCGAAAACAAATTCGAATGGGGCGGCGACTTGGGTTCCCCCGACGAAACTTATATTTCCAGTCAGTTCGATCGCCCGGTGATGATTCATCGTTATCCCGCGAAGGTCAAGGCGTTCTACATGGAGCCCGATCCCCAGCGACCTGAGTTGGCGCTTTGCGTCGACGTGCTCGCGCCCGAGGGCTACGGCGAAATCATCGGCGGATCGCAACGTATGGCGTCCTACGATTTGTTAGTGCAGCGCATTCGCGAACATGGCCTGCCAGAAGAAGCATTCAAGTGGTATTTGGATTTACGCAAGTTCGGCAGCGTTCCGCATGGCGGCTTCGGTATGGGCATCGAGCGGGCCGTCGCCTGGATCTGCGGGCTGGAGCATGTGAGGGAGACGATCCCGTTTCCGAGAACGCTGCATCGCTTGTATCCGTAAGAATGATTTACTGCCGAGTACGCGGAGACCGCCGAGTGAGGCGGTTGTCTTTCAGTCGCGTTTCTCGGCATAAGTAGAGTTTATGAACATTTCATTCAGCCAGATTCTTCCCAAAGAAATTCGTGTGATCGGCGTTCCACTCGATCTCGGCCAGTCGCGCCGCGGGGTGGATATGGGTCCATCGGCGGTGCGAGTAGCAGGTTTGGAAGCGCGCCTCGAAGCTCTCGGCCACGTGGTCGAAGATGCGGGGAACATTGCCGTCGCCATTCCGGAGCAAAAAAAAGAGGGCGATCCTCGCGCCAAATATTTGAAAGAGATCACTGCTACCTGCACGAAGCACGCCGAGCTGATCATCAAGACCCTTGAAGCCTGGAAAGTGCCGCTGGTGCTCGGCGGCGATCATTCAGTAGCCGCCGGCACGGTCAGCGGCGTGGCGCAGTTTTATCGGCGTCAGAAACAAAACATCGGCTTGATCTGGATCGACGCGCATAGCGACATTAATACTCCTGAGAGTTCGCCCAGCGGCAACGTTCATGGCATGCCTATGGCCGCCATTCTTGGCTTAGGACCACCCGAGTTAGCAAATTTGTATGACTTTTCGCCGAAGGTGTCCGCGGACAACTGCGTACTCGTGGGCGTTCGCGACATTGATGCAATCGAAAAAGAGCATGTCCGCAAGACGGGAATTAAAGTTTTCACCATGCGCGATATCGACGAGCGTGGCATGAGGGTCGTCATGGAAGATGCGCTGCGCATTGCAGGTCACGGGACTGCGGGCTATCATGTCTCCCTCGACATGGACTGGATCGATCCGGAAGACGCCCCTGGTGTGGGTACTCCGGTCAGTGGCGGAGCGACCTATCGCGAAGCGCATCTGGCGATGGAGATCATTGCCGATCACGGGCGCATGTTGAGTTTTGAAATTGTTGAGGTTAATCCGGTGATCGACGAGAAAAATCAAACCGCGGACTTGGCGGTCGAACTGGCATTGTCGGCGTTCGGCAAGAAGATTCTCTGATTGACCGCCGAGGTCGCTGAGGTCGCGAAGAGACTATAGACTTAGAACTTCATGAAAAAGCTTCGTGTAGGAATCCTATTTGGCGGGCGCAGCGGCGAGCACGAGATCTCGCTGCTCTCTGCCGCATCGGTGTTCAAAGCGATCGACAAAACAAAATATGAAGTCGTGCCCATCGGCATCACGAAAGAAGGGCGCTGGGTCACGGCTGGCGACGCGGTGAATCTGTTGCATGGCAAAACCGCCAAGAGCGCTCGTGGCAAACCCCTTCGCGCGGGCGACCCGCAGGCGACGTCGAGTGCGGCGGTTTTATCCGCGGGCCAGAGCGTGATCTTTCCGCCGGAACCGCAAAAAGGCCGAAACCCGTCGCTCGAACCTTTCCAGGCCGACGTGTCCTCTCTAACACGCCGGGCCAGCGATCGCGCCATCAACGTCGACATCATCTTTCCGGTGCTGCACGGGACGTTTGGCGAGGACGGAACCATTCAGGGATTGCTTGAGTTGGCAGATATACCTTATGTGGGCGCAGGAGTTCTCGGTTCGGCCGCGGGCATGGACAAAGACATCATGAAGTCTCTGTTTCAAGCAGCGAGATTGCCCATCGTGAAACATGTCACCGTGTTGCGCAGCCAATGGGAAGGCGATACACGCGAAGTCCGCAAATTCATCGAAAGCAAATTGAAATATCCGGTATTCGTGAAGCCGGCGAACCTTGGCTCGTCCGTCGGAATTTCGAAAGCGCATGATCGCGAGGAACTCGGCCCCGCCATCGAAGAAGCCGCGAAATACGATCGCAAGATCGTGATTGAGCAAGGCGTCGGCGGAAAGAAAAACAAGGCCCGGGAAATCGAGTGCGCTGTCTTGGGCAACGATCAGCCTGAGGCATCGGTCGCCGGTGAGATCGTGCCTGGGAAAGAGTTCTACGACTACACTGCGAAATATCTCGATGAAGGTTCAGAACTTTTTATCCCTGCGGAGTTGAGCAAGGGCGAGATGAAGGCGTTCCGCAAACTTGCCGTCGCAGCTTTCCGGGCGGTCGATTGTTCCGGCCTGGCACGCGTCGACTTCCTCATGGACCCGAAGTCACGAAAGATATATCTCAACGAGATTAATACGATGCCTGGATTTACTTCGATCAGCATGTATCCGAAACTATGGGCGGCGTCGGGAGTCGAATATCCCACGCTCATCGAACGCTTGATTGCGCTTGGGCTCGAGCGTTATGCGGACAAAAAGAAAAACCAATACAGCCGGTAGGTCGCGTGTGTGTGAAGCACGAGCGAGAGCTTGCCCTGAGTTTGTCGAAGGGACGCTCCGCCATAAATGCTGCCCACCCCTGCGCAATTTTCGCGAAGGGGTGGGCAGCATAAGCCTCTTTTACTGGCATCCGTTGCCAAAAGAGGTCAGCTTGTTGCTGGCTGCGGTGAGCGTCTCATCGTAGCAGTAACCGATAGAGTTATAGAGCGTGTACTGCTGTGAACTCAGCTGCCCGCTGTTGCCGATGATGGAACCGGCGCCGGATATCTCGAGATCGTCGGTTGAGTTCTCCAGGTTGTCCAGAAGTTGCCACGAGGTCTCCACGCCATTGTCTAGCTGCGAGGTGTTGTCGTAGTTTTCCTGGCGAACCGTGGTGGTCTGATTCTCTGTGCCGTTGGAGTTAAGGACGACATTGATATCCACCGTCAAAGGGTAGCGGGCCTGTTCTGTGTTGACGAGGGTTGTTTTGCCGGTTTGCTGCGTAGTGGTCGTTTCGATGCTCGTCACTTGCTCGATGTCTTGCACATACGCCGCACTCGTAATGTCGAAAGCCTGAACATTGGAGAAGTCCACGCTCTGCTGGATCGTCGTTTTCAACTTTCCGCCTGAAGCCTCTATGTATCCGGAAATCAAGAATTGACGATTGGAGGTGACCGAGACCGTTCCCGTAATATCGCCGTTGCTGTGGGTCACAATTTTGTCTTGGACCTGTGGGTTCGGAGCGGTCAAGGTGTTCTTGATAATGTCACCCGTGACTTGGGTCGCATTCTTGTCCAGATAGAGGAGAAGAGTTGCCGTCGCGGAGAAATAGTCGTCGGCATTGAATACGCTCAACGAAACGGTGTGCGGCTGGCCATTGCTTAGAATGCCGGCAAATGGAGTCAAGTTCACCCGGTAAGGCGTGAAGATAAGGGTTTGCACTCCTGGCAGCGGAAACCACAAATAAGGATCGATGCCGCCAGTGAAAATCCATGGGTAGACGGGAGCGACGCCGGCGGGCTGACCGTCGATCGTAACTTCAGTCTCACGGAAGGCTGTGTTGCCGCAGCTCTCCAGCTCTCCGCTGAGGTTATTGGGGACACAGGTGTACCAGAATTCGTCGTCATTCTGACTTTGCGCATAAACATCCAGATAGGCGCCTTCCACATTCACAGGCAGCGAGAAGGTTTGTGCCAGCGTATCTGTGCCGGAGTTCAGGGTTACGGTTCCCGGCGTCGTCGTCAAAGGCAATACCTGGTCGAACGGTCGAGGCGCACTGCCGCCTTTTTCCAGCGGATAGAATTGAAGTTCGGCGCTGGCGTAAATAACTCCGGTGTACTGATTGTTCACTAAGTTACCGATGTCGGCCTGTCCCGCTTGCGCAGTCTCAAAAAGCGGGGTGTAGTCGGTGAGATCGGATTCCACCACCCAGTTCGGACTCAGATCGGGATTGGGCTCGGCTGTGGTCCCGAAAAATATGTTGGTGCTGCCCAGCCAGAAGTTCGCCGTGCGGTCGTACTGAATGCCCTTCGTGACGTAAATGTTCGCTGTAAAAACGACTTTTTGCCATGGTCCGGGACAGTCGGCGGGAGGCGTGTATTGAAAGTCGTAAGGGCTGAAATTGTCGAACTCTGCATCCTTAAACAGCTCCACCGTGCAAGGAGTGGTATTGGGGCGTGGAACGCCCGGCGTGGCTGTGACCGTATTGCCGGAACCGATTTTGTAGCGGGATGCGGCCGACGCCTGGGCTGCAAACAAAATCATGATACCTAACAGACCTGCGAAAACCGAGAGCAGAGTTCTTTTCACCATGACACGGAAATCCTTTCGCCAGAGAATTGTCTTTGTTCCAGCGAAAAACGCTGGGAGGAGCAGAATACGCGTCCAGTAAGGCGTTTGGCTAGAGCATTTCTTCTCACAAAGGCGAAAAAAGGGGAAGTGTAGGCCCGGTCGAGGCGCGTCAGGTTAAGCTGAAAAATTCCTCGACCTGTTCGATGGCTGTCGTTTTCCGGTAGTTAGGAAGGCTTTCAAGAAAGACTTTGCCGTAAGCTTTCTTGAGAATGCGGTTGTCGAGAAGGACCAGCAATCCGCGATCATGCAGCGACCGAATCAGGCGGCCAAAGCCTTGTTTCAGCGTGATGACTGCTGCGGGTATCTGGTAGTCGAAGAATGCGTTGCCTCCTTCGACATCGATGGACTTCACTCGCGCCGCGACCACCGGGTCGCTCGGCACGGCGAAGGGTAGCCGGTCGATGATGACGCAACTGAGTTGGTCCCCCTGAACATCCACGCCTTGCCAGAAGGACGAAGTCGCAAACAGGACAGCGTTGGGCGTGATACGGAATTCCTCCAGCAGCGCACTTTTTGGCGCGTCACCTTGAAGCAGCAACGGATAATCCAATTCGCCAAGCAGCCGATGGTACACGTCGCGCATCTGCACGTAGCTGGTGAACAGTACGAAGGCCCGTCCTCTCGTGATTTGAAGAAGCCGTTTGATCCGGTCAGCCGCTAGCGCGGGAAATTGAGGCGTACGGGCATCTGGCAGATCTGGCGGAACATAAAGCATCGCCTGCCGCTGGTAATCGAAGTGAGAGGGCAGCACGGTTTCGCGAGCGTGGTCGAGTCCCAGGCGACGTCGAATGTAATCGAAATTCCCGCCGACGGCTAAAGTCGCCGAGGTTAGAATCACGCTATCCAGTTTGTCGAAAAGGCACGTCTTGAGGATGGGCGCAACATCGATGGGCGTCGCTTGCAGGATGACGCTGACACGGTCGCGGCCGCGCCGGCGCTCAATCCAAAAGACAGTGTTGCGATCTTGTGACTCCATCAGGAAGCCGAGCTGAACTTGCAACTCCTGCGCCCGGCGGATGAAGTTGAATATCTCTTCCGGCTTCGAAGGGATGTTTTCCAACTCCGCTCCGAGTCGCTGCAAGCCTTGTTGCAGGTTCATGAACTCTTCGCCGTTTTCTTCGAGAAACCCGCGGCGATTGTCGAATGCGAAACGGCCGTCTCCCTGCGGCATCAGCGCAAAGAAAAATACCGCACGCTCGCGCAGGCTCTTGATCGCGCCCGACAAAGCGGCAGATAGCATGTGATTGCGCTGCAACGAAATTTCAGCATCGCGGCAAAGTTCATCGAAGCGAGCGTTACCGACGCTGACTCCAAAATAGCTGCCGGCTACGTCTTCGAGTTCGTGCGCTTCGTCGAAGATCACCGAGCCTACGTCTGGCAGGATACCGGCGTCGGGCGCGTACTCCGCCTGCTGCTTGATGCCGAGATCGGCGAAAAATAGGTGATGATTGACAATGATGATGTCGCTTTCCGTGGCGCGGCGGCGCATCTCGGTGATGAAGCACCGCTCCCACTCACTGCACTTCTGTCCAGTACAGGCGTCGGCGCGGGCATCGAGCTTTTGCCACAGAGGGCTCACTTCCGGTAACGATGTCAGTTCCGCGCGGTCACCGGTCTCGGTCGTCTTTCCCCACGCGGAGATTGCGGCGAAATGCTCAATCTCTTCGAGCCCGTTAAGCGTCGGCACGCTGGCCAGGTCTTGCAGCTTCTTGCGACAGAGATAGTTGCTGCGCCCTTTCATATAGCAGACATTGAGCTTGCGGTCGCCAGCAGGAAACAGGACTTGTTCGAGAAATGGAATGTCTTTGAAGAAGAGCTGATCTTGCAGATTCTTGGTGCCCGTCGAAATAATGACACGCTTGCCGGACTTGATCGCGGGCACCAGATAGGCAAGAGTTTTTCCAGTACCGGTGCCCGCTTCCACGATTAAGTGTCTGCGCCCTTGCAGTGCCTGCTCGACAGCTTGGGCCATTTGTAGCTGTCCGCGACGGAATTCGTACGCTGGATGAGTACGCGCCAGCACTCCGCCGGGCGCGAAGAAGTCGTAGACCGAACTGGTGAGGCTTCGGCCCAGTGGCTCGCCGGGAACGGGAGGAACTATCGCGGGATGAATACGGGAGGCCACTAAGTCTCTATAATAGCGGTTGGGCCTCCTGCCGCTGTTCTCGGCGACTTTTCCCTGCTTATGACAAGAATACGTTCCAGTGCGATGAGCGCTTCCGCGATGGAAGGCGTGGCGACGATTGCAATCGTCGGACGCCCCAACGTGGGTAAGTCGACGCTCTTCAACCGCATCGTCGGCCATCGGCGCGCTATTGTCGGCGACGAGCCCGGCATTACGCGCGATCGACTGTATGGCGAGGCGCACTGGCGTGGGCAGGCTCTTCGCATTGTTGACACCGGCGGCATTGTTCCCGAAGAAAAAGATTTCATTCCTTCGGAAATTTTCCGGCAGGCGAAAGTCGCGCTGGGCGAGGCGCAGGCCGTCATCATGGTGGTCGATGGACGCACCGAACTGGCTGCGCCCGATCTCGAACTCGCGCGGCTGCTGCAACGTACCGGGAAGCCGCTTTTCCTCGCCGTGAATAAAATCGACACAGAAAAACAGCAGAGGCTGATCGATGAATTCCACCGTCTGGGCATTCGCAAGATATTTCCCGTCTCTGCGGAACACGGTCGCGGCATCGACGACGTGCTCGACGCCATCTTCGACACGCTCGAGATGGAGACGGCCGAGGCTGAGGCTAAGGAGTATCCGGCGTTTGTGGAAGAAGACATCGGCGCAGAGTTGGATGAGTCGGAGGAAGAATTAGGCGAGGCCGAGGATTTTGAGATCGCGCCTGAAGTCGAACGCGAAACAAAAATTGCGATCATAGGCCATCCCAACGTCGGCAAGTCGACGCTGCTGAATCGCCTTCTCGGAACGGATCGTTCGATCGTCTCGCCGATTCCCGGCACCACGCGCGATGCCATCGATGACGTGGTTGAGCGCGACGGCCAGACTTTTCGCTTCATCGACACCGCTGGCATTCGCCGCAAAGGCAAGACGCATCTCATGGCGGAGAAGCTTTCCGTCGTGATGTCGCGCAAACATCTGGAGGCGGCTGACATTGCGCTTCTAGTGATCGATGCGACCGAAGGCGTAAGTGCGCTAGACGCGACCATTGCCGGTTATGCGCACGAGAGTGGCCGCTCGATGATCATCATTGTCAACAAATGGGATCTGATCATCAGCGGGCAGAAAAAAGCCGTGAACCAGTCTAAAGCGGCGCGCATGCAGGAAAGCAAGCGGCCGGCGGACAAGGAAGCGTATGAATATCGGCTGCGCGACTCCTTGAAGTTTCTGAGCTATGCGCCGGTGATTTTTATCTCAGCCTCGAAGGGCGTGGGCACAGATCAGATTTTTCCTATGATCGAAAAAGTCGCGAAAGAACGCCGCAAGCGTATCGGCACGGGAGAGATGAATCGCTTCCTGAAGAAAGTCGACTTCGAGCGCGCTTCTGTGCCGTCCAATAAACAGGTACGGATTTATTACATGACGCAGGCCGGAGTGTCGCCACCCATGTTCGTCCTCTTCACCGACCGCAAAGTGAAGCTGCATTTTTCCTATGAACGCTTCCTGGAAAATCAAATCCGCAAAGCGTTTGGCTTCGTGGGCACTCCAATTTGGATCAAGAATCGGGCCAAAGAGTAACCGCCGTTAGCTTCCATCCGGATACCCGCCACGATGAGTAACCAACGGATAGTGCGGCAGCATTTCGGGTTTTGCGACCTGTGCGCGCCATCCGTCGGGATGGGGCTCTAGTCCACGAAATAGAGGCGACTTCTCCGCCCTCGGTTCGCCGACGAGGCGCTCCAACGAATCGCGCAGCTTGCGAATTGTGTCCTTGCCGAATCGCTGCTGCCAGCCATCTTCAATCATGACCACCCGCTGTCGATAAGCTTCCTGTGCGTCCTTGCCTTTAGCAGTCAGACGAGCGATCTTGGTGCCTTTGGCCGTAGCGTCCGATTCGATGACGATGTATCCCTGCTTCGCGAGGAGCCCAAGAGAGTTCTTGCTCAACTCTGTCGCTGCGCCGGAGAGTCGCGGAACGTCGCGTGTACGCACTCCTGTCGCATCGATCACTCGCAGGAAGTTGGCGCACATGGCGAGCGACAAGTTCGACTCGCTTTCAAATTCGATGGCAAACGCCAGAGAAGCTTTGGAGAGAAGCGCGGATAGCGGGAGCTGCGCGAGCGTTTCCGGATTGGACGGCGACTGCGGATTTTTCTCCGGGCCTTTGCTGAAAAGTGCGTAACCGAGGATCGGCATGCAATCGGGGAGCTCGAGATTGAATTGCGAGATCAGCGCTACCAGCGCATTCCGAAGCTTGACGATTTCATTGCTTCCGAAACGTTCCCTCCAGCGTTTTTCAATCTCTCCGAACAGAGGCTGCCAGATTTCCTGTGCCCTTCGGCCAGCCGGTTTGGCGCGGATGAGCCAATCGCGACTCGGCGGCTTGGGCCGTTTGTCCGCGGGGTCGGGCTTGACGACGATGTATCCCCATCGCTGCATGGGTACTAAGGTCGTCGGGGTGCGCGCGAGGCGCTCAAGCTCACGAACTGTCACGCCCCATTCACCGACATATCTCATGCAGTTTTCGTACATCGCGAGCGACACCAGCCACGGAGAGTTGAGCGATTCGAATTTCGAGGAGTAGTTCGTTGTCCGGTGCGGCATGCGATGCTCGAATTCGTTGTCGAACTCAATGGTGTAGGCGACGAGAGCTTGGGAGAGCAGGGTGGGCAAGGGCAGTACGTTGCTCATGCGAGGAATAATAAAACATAGACCGCTGGATCTGCGAGTATGCCTCAGGCGGCTTGCATCTAGCGAATCAGGACGGCACAACCGAAGTCGAGCCCCGATACGAATCCGAGACTGGGGGGAGCCGAGATGCCACGCTACTCGTAGCGCAACGCTTCGACCGGATCCAGCTTCGACGCCTTCAGCGCCGGAACTAATCCACTCGCGACGCCGACGACGAGAAGTACCATCGTCGACAGCAACACTGTCACCAGCGAAATTCGGAGATGGATGTCGCCACGACCGGAATCGTCTTCGAAGAGTGGACCCATCAGCGGCATGGTCCCGACTGCGGCCGCGATGGCGTAAGAAATCATTACACCGATCGCGCCTCCAATGAGCATGATTAAGAGCGTTTCTGCTAGGAACTGAAGTTTGATGTGCGTCTTCTTCGCACCGAGAGCGCGGCGCAGACCGATTTCGCGAATGCGTTCGTCCACTGAAACCAGCATGATATTCATCACGCCGACACCGCCTATGCCGAGCGTTAGCGTTCCGACGAATGCAAGCAGAACTTGCAGTCCAATGGTTAGTGCGTCAATGACAGGACGAAATTCGTCGCGACCAAACATTTGAAATGCTTTCGGATCGGTCGGCGAAAAATTCTGCCGCGTCGCCACCGCCGCTAATACTTGCGCCATCGACTTCTTCTCGAACTGCGGTGCGAGCGGCTCGAACACCAATACGGCCGCGTATTGCGTGTTCCACAAATCACCGGCGGTGCTGTAAGGAATGAAAACAGACTCGTCGTCCGGGGAAAAATAGCTGCTTAGCTGAATCTTGCGTTGCATGATGCCGATCACTTGAAAACGCAAACCACCGATGAGTACCGTTTCACCGACTGCGGGGCGGCCACTGAAAAGCTGCTCGCGAATCCGTCCACCAAGAAAACACACGCGGCGGCGTTCCAGTTCGTCACTGGCATTGAGCCATCGGCCTTGCGCGGGGACTTCGTTGCGCATCTCGCCATACTCCGGGCAGACGCCACGCACGGCAGCCGTTCCCACAAGACGGTCGTTGTAGCCAACTCCCGGGCGATGCACGGTTTCGAGGCAGGCATACTTCACTAGTGGGGCAGTCTCCTTGATCATCTCGATATCAGCTTTTTCGAGAACGACTTTTTGCCCCGCGCGCTGGCCACCGGGTTGTTCGCTGGTCTGTTGCGGCCATGCGATCACCGCGCCTTTGCCGAAGGCGTCGAAACCGCCGACCAGAACTTGCCGGAAGCTGCTGCCGTAGGCGATGAGCAGGGTGACCGTCGCGATGCCCCATACGATTCCGAGCATGGTGAGCAGGCTGCGCGTGAAGTTGCGGCGCAGAGCCATCCACGCTTCAAGAAAAATTTCTGTGAGCATGACTAGCCGCCCGCCTCGAAGCGCAAAGCTTCGATCGGATCAATAGATGCTGCTTTCCGCGCGGGATATAAGGCTGAAAGCACCGCTACTGCACCCAACAATCCACAAGCGAGGGTTCCGGACTCCCACGTCGGGATCAGTCCGGCAAAAAAATCCGGCATGGGTAGCAAGTCGACTAGGAAACAAAGCCCGTAGGCTATGGCGAGACCCATACCGCCGCTGATACACGCGATGAG
>Ga0181531_10000838_pt1 | contig 20034 bp, 19 predicted proteins | sample PEATcosm2014_Bin_38_FD_119743 | JGI IMG/M metagenome (GOLD analysis project Ga0181531, IMG submission 119743) | Peatland microbial communities from MTU Mesocosm Facility, Houghton, MI, USA - PEATcosm2014_Bin11_10_metaG | ecosystem: Environmental > Terrestrial > Soil > Wetlands > Peat | place... | reverse complement strand
GGAACGCCTTGGTTTATCCTGGCCACGAACGCAAGAGGAAGGTGACGCGGTGCGAAACTCGGCAGCATGTACCAAAACCTTGGGATGCGGTTTCCGGACGCGCGCACATTCGTCCTGACCGCCGATAGTTCAGAGACAGGTTTCGATTCATTTCCGTTCGTGCGCACTAAGGTGTTGCCAGCGCGCCGCACGAACTCCGCCAATTCAAGCGGCATGACCGTAGGAACCGCGAGTCCTTCACGATCATAGAGATGCTTCGCCTGCGCAACGATAGCAGCGTCTTCAGGCAGCACCCACTGTCTCAGGTCGAGTACCCTACCCGGGAGCCGAGCGGCATTGACGGGACCGGACAGTTCGGATTGCCGCCGGACAACAGGCGCAAGGCACGCGACGGGAACCGTGAGTTCTTGGTCATCAAAGAGGTGACTGAGGCGAATGCGGGCCGAGCCGGCGCCCGCTTCTCCCAGCCAGTCAACATAGAAGAATCCATTGCACCCGGTCCTGAGACCCTGGCCAATCGACAAGCCCGCAGCTTCAGGCAACACAAGATTGCACGGAGCCAGGCCGTGAAATAGAGGTCTGACTGGGGCGGGGACGATATTGGGCGATGAGCGCCGAAAGGTTTCGAACAGCGAGCCTGCGGGATTGCTCGGTTCGATGCCGCCGAACCAACTACGACGACCGGCCGAAGCGATGGCACCCTCGATGAAGTCAGTGAGCGGATCGCGCTGCCGTGTCAGTCCCAATTTCTGATGTGTCTGGTCATCGTTGGCAGTCTCCCCTAACCACATCCCAAATGCGCCCTCGGAATCGCCTTCGGGAAAGGCCGCTCCCACCAGATGCTCGCCGCGACACGCCTGGGGCGAGACCTTGACCCTTAGGACGGTGTCAGCCGTTGGCTGTCGTTCGGAAATGGGGATGCTCGTTTCAGCCGTGCCAAGACGTTCTGCGATTACCAGCTGCGTCCGAACGAGCGCCTCGGAGAACCAGCCTGGCTGCGCATCCTCGATCAGATATTTGACACGGAAACATCGTGCCAGTAGATATTCGATAACTTCCCCATAATCGCGTGAACGCCAGGTTGCGGGCGCTACGAGCGCCAGAACGCCGCCGGGACGTACCAGCGCAGCAGATAATATCCATGCAGGCACAGAGAGATCGGCTAATCCGGAATAGTTGTCGATCAAGGTTCGCCAGAGCGGCCACTCGTCTGTCGCCACACGACGACGCACCACCTCACCGAGCTCGGCGCGAATCCGATCCGGACTAAGTTGAGCGACGGAACCATCCTGCGTCGCGAGTGTCTGATAGCGAACGTAGGGAGGGTTCGTGATGACGACGGCATACCCCTCAGTCAAATATTCACGCGAGGCAGCTGCACTGAAGGCGTCACCAGCCCGGATATGGAGTGAAGCAACCAGAGAATGCCAGTTCTCCAGTCGCTGTCGGCACACATCCGCCGTCAGCGGGTCAATTTCTACGCCTTCGAGGCATTCCAGGCGACGGCACTGGCGCGCCGCTCGTTCCACTGCTGCGTCGAGCAGGTCGCCGTGGCCGGCCATCGGGTCGATGACCGTGTTCGCTTCGACTTCGAGCGCAATAGCAGCAAGCAAGCGGCTCAGCGGCAGGCCGGTAAAAAACTGTCCCAATCGCTTTCGCTTGGTCGGCTCAAGAGTAGATTCGTAAGCGAATGCACCTGAGCGCGCCTTCTCGATCAAGCTGTTAGGCTGAGGGGCGGACATTGCGGGAGATTTTTCTTCCGAGTAGCTTATAGAATTCGGTCGCGTTCAGTGGTACTTGTTGCTGCCGTTTCAGATAATGATTTACGAGCCTGGAATACAGGCGCTGTGGCGTTCTTTCTTCTGCATCGTGTGAATTCCGCGCCCGCTCGATCAAATCATTGGTAACGGTGCGAACAGGGGAACTCGGTGACTTCGATGACACACCGCTCTTTGTGAGCAATAGAACCGGATCGCCTTTAACAGCCCCCATCGTCGTTATTTGCTTAAAGCTTCCTTGCGTCTTGTTAAGAACACTAGCAAGTTCAACCCCTAGACCCGCACTGCTGTAGGCTCGGTGCAAAGCGTTCCAAACGCCCGATGATGCGGAGTGGAATATGGTCGTAACCTTGCCATCTTTCTTGAGGACGCGATGAATCTCCTCAAATGCCCGGCCCATCAACAATTCGTAATCCGTGCACGTCTTGCCCTGCGCGGGACTGATCGTCACTTCATCGCCTGAGTCGGTATGCCGTCCGAGCCAGGCCTCATTGATAAAACTCACCTCTGCGTATGGAATATTTCCGCCGAAGGGAGGGTCGGTAAACACATAGTCGATGCTTTCCGCGGCTAGGTTCGTCCGTAAGCACGACGCGTGGCAAACTTCTATCCACTGCTCATTGCGTTGCGTCAGTTCAAACGCTCTATGGATTGTCCTTAGCTTACGCTTCAGGCCAGCGAACAGATTTTTCTCAACCGGTAGACCACTGACGTACAGTACTCCGGGTTGAGCGCTGGTGACGACCAGGTCTTTCTCGTTCCTTTTCGCGACCACGCGAGTCATCAGGGTCGCGTGGCTGGCGTTGTAACTTAGAAGCCAGAATCGCAGCGCGTCACGTAAGGGCGATGATCCGGAGAGCTGCCACAATTTTGCGAACACCATCAGGTTTCTACGCGTGTAAAAGTGGTGTAAGTGAGTGATGCCTTGATGATAGCCACTCCTGTAGAGGTCTCCCCACGGGATCGCGATCTGCGGTACTGACCCGGGCAGTCCAATTCCTTCGACACGTTTCAGGGGAAGTTCATCTGACTCCTGTGCGGCGCGAGACCATTCACGATTTTCTGTGGTCCCGTACACCCACACCGGTTTACGAACTCGTGTAACAACTTTTTGCCCGGTCAATTCGTCCACGTATTGTCTCATCTGTCGCTTGCATGCACTCAGATCGGCTGCGTGCGCGCAGTGAATACATTTATACGTAGAAGAGATTCGTGCGGGTTTTCTTGCAACGCAGCCGTCAAACAAACGGACGCGACTGTTACAACCAGGGCATTCGACAACTTCGGACCAGATCGTGTAACGGATTGTTCCCCGGTTGCCGCTGGGATCACGGGCCTCGTATAGCCAACCGAGTTCACGTTCGCACTCGAGCAGGAGTCGTTCGGCTTCGGTTTGAAACATCTCTGGGTTGGGCGGGTTTGTCAGCGTTTGAGCAACGAAGCTACCAAGGACGCCAAGTTCATAAAGCACCGCTCGTCGAGCGCCCCAGGTAACATTGAGACCGAGGCGCTTGGCCTCCTGCTTCATTGCTTCCGTAGGATTGGAACAAAGAAGTGCCGCTATGCCTGTAGTGCCACTCCCGGCGAATCCATCAAATACTTTGTCACCGGGCTTCGTATGTGCCGCAATGAAAAGCGCAATCGTCTCTGGCGAAATCTTTGTAGGATAGGGAAAAGCTGAGAACAGAGCCCCGGTTCGCCCTGATTTCATAGGCCGGTCATAGAGCGCGCGTAGATTCGCAGTTGCCCTAGCGCCTGCAGTTATCTCCTGCAGGCTCTTGGACATGCGGTTGTCTTTCGCTATTTGTTCGCCTCTCAAGATTTGATCCTACCACGACATTCGAGCGGATTCATGTGCATTGCGAACCCTCTTGCCTGGGCGCTCGCGCGCGTAATCATGGCACGGCCGGATCGTTATCGCGATGTACTTTCTAAAGCGCGGTGCATCGCTTGCGTGTAACGGAATGGGGCTGGCAACCTGCGGCCCAGCCAAAGGGCTTCTGGAATTGCGGGCAGATCGGTTCGAAATTCGCGACGGCTGGATCGCTGAGATTGCCAAGTTTCTCGCAGCCGTTCGTTGCGCGCCTGACTTGAGCGGCCCGGGTATTTTTGATCCCCTCTAACGTTGGTTTCCGGCAAAAATCCAAACCTGAGAACGAGGAGTTGCCGTGAAGCAGAAACGTTTCAAAGTTGAGCAGAACGTAGCAGTTTTGAAGCAGGCAGAAGCGGCAGTTCCTTTGGCCGAACTAATCCGGCGGCTGGGAATCTCCGCACAGACTTTCCAGCGATGGGAGAATCAATATGTAGGGCTAAAGGTCGACCAGCTTCGATAGGCTTCTTGTTTTTCATATCGGCGGTTTACCGCGACACGCGATCTTTGCATCGTTCGAAGGCGACTATAAATCCTCGCAAGCACGCCCCGCGGGTGCGGACTGAACCGTACAGTTGCGCTAGCGTGACGGCCCGGCAAAGTCTAGACGACTTCACGATCCGAGGCGTTCATGGCGACGTCGCAGCATCGCACTGCGATATAGCCGCAGCTAGGAAGGTTGGCTTCCATTCGCCGCCGCGTCGTAAGGCGCGCTGCGCTCGCTCTGCATAGCAGCGCGCAACTCCGCCGCTGCGCCTTCCCGGCAATTCCCTGTCCGCGATTCGAAATCGCGAGGGCGGTGCGAGCATCGCGTGTATCGCATCTACTTCTTCTCAAAAAAGTCGCTCGATGGTCGCCACGGGCAGGAAAAGTCGTTTGTCAACTTTAGGCAGGTCGATAAAGCCATATTTCAGGTAGAACGCGTGCGCCAGCTCGTCCTTGGCGTCGACAATGACGCCTGTCGACGCGATTTGCTCGCTCAGTGCGAGGCTGCGGTAGAGAGCATCCATCAGCAACGCTTGCCCAAGCCCCTTCCCCCGAAAGTCTATGCTTACGGCAAGGCGCCCGAGGAGCGTCGCAGGCGCTAGCGGATACTTGGGTAGTTTCTTTACGACTTCCTCGGGAACGTCCTCCAGCTCGATCGCATACGGCGAGAGGGTGTAGTAACCCGCGATTGTCCGCCCGTCATAGGTGAGAACAAAAGGCGCTGCCGCACGTTTTCTGGCGTCTTGCCCTGCTTGCTTTCGGAGATATGAATCGAGCGATTCGACGCCGCAAGAAAAAGCCGCCCGGTTATGCTGCTGGCCGAGCGGCTCGAATGCGAACTTGGGTTCGTCGGATGCGCTGCTCAACTAGAGACCCATGTTCTTCTTGTAGCGCTCTGCTGCGCGGCGCGCAGCTGGGTTTGGCTCAGGCGGATTCAGAATGGCATTGATGAAAACCTCGCGCGCCTCGTCGCGCAAACGTAGCGCTTCGGCGTCCTTAATCGCACTGGCGGCTGCCGCTTGGGCGCTAACCACTACGAACTCCGTAACGGATGTGCCGCGAAGCGCAGCCGCGCGTTCGATGAGCTGCTTCTGAGCCGGCGTAAGTCGAGCTTGCAAGCGCTCTTGCTTACGTGAGCGATGGATTTGCGCCTGCGCCATGATCTCCTCCTTCTCTTTGAAGGCGAACCAAGTGTACTGCCATCAGGCGTACAAGTCAATAGCGACGATACCGCGGTTTGCCGTACGCGAGACGGGTTGGGAAATTGACGCAGGCGGCTTTCTTCGATGCTCGAGAACCTTCGGAACGTGCTTGCGATCGAATTCCTTGCGGCGTGCCAGGGAATCGAGTTTCTCACACCGCTCCGGACCGGGACCCACGCGCAGAAGGCCCTGGAACGGGTGAGGTCCGTGTCAATCGCAGTCGACAGGAATCGATCGCTTGCAGCCGATATTGCTGCCGTATCGCGCCTCATCGCGCAAGGAGAATTTCAACAGGTTCTGCAGGCTGCGTTGTGATCTTCGAATCACTAGCATCCGTCGTGTTCGCCGCTAGGAACGCCGTGCTTGCCGCGGGGAGCGGCTCGTGACGAGTGATCCGTATTGACTCTCGATGACTCGGCAGCGTAGCATCCTCCCTGAACGGTGACGGTATCAAGGCGTAACTACCTGACCCGGTCACTCCTCCATGGGCGGGACGACCCCGCAGAGCAGCGGCGCCATGACGATATTACCTTCCGATCGCGGCCGGAGCGGACGCAAATGGGTGCCAGCGGCTGCGATCGTAATCGCCGTAGCCATCCTTGCTCTGTTTGTTGCTGGACTTATGCCGCGCGCCTACGGCAGCCGCTCGACTACGGTGTTTCTAACTCTGGTTCTGGGCGCTCTCGCGGTGGCGATCGCTCTGCACGTCCGCTTCCTGATTCTGGCCCGCCAGGCGCACGGCGAAGCCGCACGCGTTCTGGACGCGACCGAAAGCGAGTTCCAGTCCATCTTTGACAACGTACTCGATGCCATTTTGATCCTCGACGACCAAGGGATTTGCCTGGAGGCCAACCCTGCTGCTCTGGTGCTTTTCGGCGCCGCGCGTCAACAATTGGTGGGTTATCCGATTCAGCAATTCTATTCGGCTGCCAAGAGGTCGGCGAATACCGGGGAAGCGTTCCTCGGTCGTAACTCGGGTCACGGTGAAATCGAGATCGTTCGGCGCAGCGGAGAAGCCTTTATCGTCGAGTACACGGTGACAGCAAATTACCTGCCGGGCCGTCACGTAGCGATCTTGCGCGACATCTCTCTCCGGCGCCAGGCGGAGGCGGCCCTGCGCGAGAGCGACGAACGTTACCGGCAGATGGCGGACAATATCCAGGAGGTGTACTGGATCATTGACGCCCAGACCAAGCACGTGGTCTACGTCAACCCGGCATTTGAGGCCGTAACGGGACGTTCCTCCGCAACGCTAGGCGACCATCCCGCTTCGTATCAGGAGCTATTCCATCCCGAGGATCGCCTCCGGGTCTTGACCCGCCTGGAAGCGGCGATCGAAACCGGAAATTTTGATGAAGAATTCCGAATCGTCCGGACCGATCATGCGATCCGTTGGGTCTGGGCCCGGGGCTTCCCCGTGCGCGACGCCAGCGGCGCCGTACGACGATTGGTGGGCACGGCGCTGGATATTACGGCGCGCAAATCCGCCGAGGAACAAATGGCAAGAAATCTCGCCCTCGCCGAATCGGCATCCGCCGAAGCCGATGCCTTCCGCAGAACGACTCTGGCTCTCACGCAAAACCTCCGCATGGACTACGTCCTCGACACCTTGCTCCAGTCGCTTCTGAAACTCGTCCCTTGCGAGTCGGCGCGCGTTCTGCTGGTGGAAACCGATACTCATCTATTTCTGGCGCGGGAGATGCGCCACCCGGAATCAGCCAGGCGCCTCCCGAAATGTCCGGCGACCTTCGACGCCCGCACCAGCCGGTTTCTCATGCACGTTCTCGCGACGAAAGCCCCGGTGCTCATTCCGGACACCAGCGCGGAACCTGAATGGCAGTCTTTCAAGGGGTATGCGCAGATGCGCTCGTGGCTGTGTGTGCCGCTCATCGCTTCGCAGCGCGTGCTGGGACTGCTCTCGCTCGGCGATACGCGGCCGCAGGCGTTCTCACCGGACCATTTGCGGCTCGCGCAGTCGCTTGCGATTCCCGCCGCAGTCGCCATCCAGAATGCGCGCCTCTACCAACGCGCGGAAATCTATGGCGTGGAACTCGAGCAACGGCTTCGGGATCTGGAACAAACGCAGAACGCCTTACGGCAAGCGGAGCAGAGCCGAGAACTCTCGGAGGAAAAGTTCAGCAGGGTGTTCCGCTCGAGCCCTATTGCTTTTTCTATTACTACCGTCGACGATGGCCGCTTCCTCGACGTGAACGAAGCGTTCGAGCGGCGCTATGGATACGCTCGCGGCGAACTGCTTGGCCGCAGCATATTCGATATCGGAATCTGGGATGACCCCGGCGAACCGATGCGCACGCTCGATGAGATTCGCGAGCACGGCCGGGTGCGGAACCGGGTGACTCGCTTCCGCACGCACTCGGGCGAAGCCGTCGACACGATCTATTCGGCCGAGATCATGCCCATCGAAGGCTGCGATTGCGTCTTGGCTGTTTCCGAGGATCTGCCCGAGCGCGCGGAATTGGGGGCTCCGCTCGCCCGCAAGACGGCCTCCTAGTTCGCGGAGCATCGTGGGCCGCCTGGGTCCCCGCGCGGCTCCATACGCGGACGTCGAACCATTCGGGCCCGAACGCTGCTCTGCGCATCGAAATAACCTGCCGCTAATCTTGGCGCGTTCGTGCGTAAGTTGCCCAGTCGGCGGCGAGAGCCCATTCCCTTGCTTTGCGGTCGCTTGTCGTTGCTCATTTTGGCGCGGTCCCACACCCAATCGTGCTGAGTCCGGTGGCCGCGCCTTTTTCGGCCGTACATTTTCCTGAGCACGGCTTCGGGCTCATTTCTGCGCCCGGCAGCTTCGCGTCTTCTGCTTTCCCGGCTCCTCCCCCGAATCCATTCGGGTCCCTCCCGGAATGCAGCCGCTCGCTTTGCGAGCAGAAGCCCTGGCTTTTTGGGTGCCCCAGGAAAATGGGGCAAAAAAAGGAGAAAGGCAATGTACTTATATGTTAAGTGGAATAGCTCGCGGCGGTGGTTTGCTCGCCAGCAGTTTAGCCCATTGAAGCATCTTTGTGTTTCCTTGGCCACTTCCGAAACGGAGGCCTACGCCGCCAAAGGCGGCGCGTTTAGGCCGCAGTGGAGGGAGTGGCCAAGGACGGATTATTGGGCGAATCTCGTCCGAGCGGGCTCAATGGCGAATGCCGCCATCTGCAACATTTACATTGCTTCCGAGTTGCCCTTGAACGATTGCCAAGATGCTAGAAAGGACTGCATGTGAGGTCTTCCCGAATGGCTGTGGCAAGGTAGGATTGCTTAAAGGAGAGGGCCGACCACCACCATGACTAAAGATGACATCCAGCTACTCTACGAATACGATCGCTGGGCGAACGACAGGGTTTTACACGCGGCCTCCGCTCTCAGCGCTGAGGAGTTCACGCGTGATCTGGGCGGCAGCTTCCGTTCTGTGCGAGACACGCTCGTGCACATCGTCGGCGCGGAGTGTCGTTGGCTGACGTATTGGAAGGAACCGTCCCCCAGCTCCGCCTTCCTCACAGATTTGTGGACCCGGGATAACCCCCTATTTAATCCGAATGCGTTTCCTGACCTAGCTGCGGTGCAGCTAAAGTGGGCGGAAGTCGAGAGAGAACAAGTCGAGTTTGTGAATCGCGTAACAAACGAATCCTTGCGAAGGATGCTACCTGTTCGCGAAACACAAATCAGTCTGGCGCACCTCATGCAACATGTGGCGAATCATTCCACTTACCATCGGGCTCAAGTCGCGCTAATGATGCGGCAGCTTGCCGCTAATCCGCTCGCCACAGACTTCGCCATGTTTTTGATGGAGGGCCGCCGCGGGAGAGCCGATGCACAGTAGTCTACTCAGAGAAGATTTGAGAGAGCCGAAAAAACTGGCTCGGAATCTCCGACCTTGCCAATCACGGCACCAGATATTTCAATTCGGGCCGCCATGAGATAAGTCCCGGCTGGTCGGCCACCCGGAAATAATCGTCGCAAACGCTGCTCCAAGCCATCATCGGCGACTTCCATGGGGCTGCGGTCACGCTCTTCGAACCGCGCTGACCGTTCTCCTTTGTTGCGGATCTCGGGCCACTCGGTGACTTTTGGATGGGTGGAAGATAAGGACGGGGCGAGCGCCCCGTCCTGGAGATTCCGCGGCTATCTATTTTTTCGTGTCTTTGCCTTCCAGTACGGTGCTCCAGGTGGCGCCATCAGGCGACATTTCGAACTTAAAGTTGTAGGCGGTGGCGGAAAGCACCTTAATGGTGAGTCGTCCTTTCATGGTCTGTGCGCCCACCGTTGTCTCGCTCTGCCAGGTCCAAGTGTCTCCGTGCACATTGCCTTTGGCGTGGTCGGCTTCGCCCAGGGTGTTGAAAGAGTCGTAGGTGTACATCTTGTCGTTGCTGTCGTAGCCCATGTAGGACGTTTCCGCACCTTTGCCCATGGCGCCATTGAACTCGGATTGGGTCACCAGGAAGAATGCACCGTCCATCCACCGCACGTGGTTTGTTCCTGTGAATTTGCCGCCTGGTCCAATGGGTCCCGGCTTTATCTCGCCCTCCGCAGTCCATGTCCCGACGAAGTAGTCGAGTTTCTTTAGCTCGGGCGCGGGCGTCGGTATCTCCGTCTGGGCTGGGGCCGATAACGCAATCCCAAGCAAAAGCGTCATGGAGGTGAGAATGGTGAAACGCGTCTTCATTGGTCTCTCCTTAAATTGAAATTCGGATGTGAGAAACACCCCAAACAAATCGAGCCGATCTTTGGAGTGTAACATGTTCGCTTTTTATTCGCCTCTACAGGAATGGGTTTTCCTCCGTTGGTTCGGGCGGAGCATGGATCATCCTCGTGTTCGTTCGCTCCAATAAGCGGTCGAATTCGCCGGTGCCGGTCTCCTGCTCGCTACGTCTCTGCCGTAGGCGCCTGATGTCGCGACAGGCGTCGTAACAGCCATCATTGTCGTTGCCTGCGTGCTTCTCATGGTTCTTCGAAAGGGGGACGCGCTTTGGATCCGGTCGTCAACCTGTTGGCGGCGGCAGTTCACATCCGCAGCCTGTGATCGACTCCTCCAACCGATCTTGCTAGTTCAGTAGGCCACCCTTTTTCTACCTCTCATTTTTCTGGGCACTGCTTCAGGCTAATTCCTGCGTCCGGCAGCTTCGCGGCTTCTGCTTTCCCGGTTCCGCCCTTACATCATCGGGTTCCCTCCCATAAAGCAGCCACTCGCTTTGGAAGCAGCGGCCCTCGCTTTTGGGTGCCCCAGGAAAATGGGGCAAAAAGAGGAGACATTTTCATGTCCTACTTATATGTTAAGTGGAATAAGGTTTTAAGGTAGGTCCGCTCGCCGACGCTCCCGTCATTAGAGCACGTGTGGTGTTTGTATGGCCACTCCCGGAACGAAGGCCTGCGACGCCGGAGGCGGCGCGCTTAGGCCGTAGTGGAGGGAGCGGCCAGGAACCGAGTATCGCCAGGCGCGCACCAATCTACTTCCGCGTTGAAGGTGAGACGCTCAATGCCCTGAGCGCCTGTTCTGCTTCCTGACTTGCCATCGTCGGTTTTCCCACCAGCCTTCGTAACGGCTCGATCGCGCGTGGGTCCTTGATAGCACCTAAGGCATGCACGCACTGCGCGGCCAGTGCGCTGGATGGGTCCGCAGCCACTTCCTGCTCCATTGTTTGAATCAGCGCCGGAACCGCCTGCGGATCACCGAGCTTCGCCAGAGCGGCCACTGCTTCACCGCGAGTCGGATACTGAACCTGTTTATCCTGCATCACACTCACGAGCGGCGCCACACTTCCTGGAAACCTCAGTTTGCCCAGGGCCCTCACCGCCTCGTAGTTAGTTTTCGCAACTCGTCCCAACGGCTCGACTCCCGCTGCGTCGCCCAAATTGCCCAGTGCTTCCGCCGCCTTGAGCCTGACGTCGGCGTTCTCATCCGTAAGTGAATGGATCAACGCCGGAGCGACCCGTGGGTCGTGAAAATGCCCGAGCGCGCTCGCCGCCGCTCCACGCAGCGAATAATTCTCCGACTGCAACGACTGAATCAGCGCAGGAACAATGCGAGGATCCTGAAAGGCGGCCAGCGCTTCAGCCGCCTCTGGCTGTAGGTCTACTCCTTTCCTTTGCAGCACTTCCAGCAGCGGGCCGACCGCCCTTGCATCGCGGAGCGTTGCCAACCCCGCGCACGCATGCTTTCCTGCGTCTGGATTGATGATGTTCAGAAACTTCACGAGCAACGGCTCCGCCTCCGGGCTGCCGGTTCGCGAAAGCACGTCAATCGCTTGACCGATCTCAATCGGTCCCTGAAATCCGTTGAAAGGCGTGCTTTGAATCTCCGGCCGCGACATCCCGTCCGAATGGATCCACACGTTGTACTTCAGACTCTCGACTAGCGGACGCGCGGCTTCCAGGGGCGGTCTCTTCATTGCCGCCAGCGCCCAAAGCGCCGCGCCTCGCGTTTCCGGCACCGAGAGCGCTTTCGCTAGAGCCGGCCCTGCGACCCTCTCCAGTTCATCCAGCTTCGGATCCCTCTCCACATTCGGATTCGGATAAAAAGCCCGCGCCAGCGCTCGCGCCGCCTGGTTGCGCACCAACACGTCGCTGTCTTCTAGAAGTGCCACCATTTTCTTCAGCTCATCCAACGTGCCAACATCCACCAGCGCGCTCACCGCCGCCTGTCGCACTTCCTGGTCGCTGCTTGAAAGCAGCTCCGCCAACGCGCGACCTGCCTGTTGGTGATCCTCGGGCGTCAGCACATCCTGCGCGTAGCCTTGGCCCTTCACCATCGTGCTCAGCGCATTCGCCGCTGCAATGACAACCTTCGGCTTCGAGTCTTTCAGCAGCGCAACCAGCGGCCCGGCCGCAGACCTGTCGCCAATCTCCCCAATCGCCTCCGCCGCCGCTGCGCGCACGAGCGCGTGCGTATCGTTCAACGCCTCAATCAGCGCTGGAACTTCGCTCAAGTTCTGTTCGTGGTCCGCGCCATTCATCGCCGTCGCGCGATAGTCGAGCTTGCCGAGTTTGTCGGCCGCCGCCGCCCGCACTAGCGAACTCGGATCGCCAAGAAGCGGTATCAGTTTTGGAATCGCGGTCTCATCGTTCCATTTCTTGATCTGCGCCAACTTCCGGGCTTCCGCAGTCTTCGGCGTGGCCGCGTTCTTTCCGCCTGGCTTCGGCGCAGGCGCGGCATTCGCTGCTGCCTCCGGCACCGCTACCTGCGCGGCCGCCAGAGCCTCCGCTGCGTGCTGCTTCACTCCTGCATCCGGATCGTTCAAATGTTTTTTGATAATCGCGGTAGTATCCGCATTCGCCATCGAGCCTAGCGCATCCATCGCCGCGGTCCGCACGTCCGCGTCATGATCCGAGGCAAACGTGTTCAGCACAGGTAGCGCCTCTTTCAAACCGAACTCGGGATGACCCATGCCGGGATCATCTAGCTTTTCAGTCTCCGCCAATTTTTGGATCGCCCCTGCCACTGCCACGCGCACTCCTGGGTCGGAATCCGTCGCCGCCGGCAGGAATCCCTGCACAAACGCAGACCGCGGCGGATCCTCATACCACGGGTTCTGAGCAGCGCAGTCCGCGAGCAGAATTACGATGGCGGCGCGCTGCGCTGGAGATTTCGAATTCCTCAACGTGCTCGGAAGCACCTTCAAGCCGACCTCTGGAGCGTCTATAAAGGAGTCGCGCACCGCCGCGAGCGTCGCTTCACTCTCCGATGCTGTCGCATCGGCGGCAGCCCGGATTCCCAGCGGGTCCATCTGTACGAGCTGCTGCGCCGCGGCGTGTCCTGCTTCACCTGGTAAAAGGTCAGCGATGGCCGCAACGGCTTTCGCGTCGTTGAATCGACCTAGCGTGCGCACGACCACTGTAGCTGCGGAAACGTTCTTGCTACTCTGCTTCAGCCCAGCGATGAGCGCGGGCTCTCCCGCGGTGTCGTGCAGGTTGTCAAGCGCCGCCGCAGCCGCGCCGCGCACCGCCGGATCCTTGTCATTGAGATCCTGAACAAGCTTCGGAACATCGCTTGCCTTTGTCTGAGCCTTCAGGCTGGCTGAAAAAGTCAACAACAACCCGACTACACACCATGCCCGAAGGACTTCGCTTCTTCGAAACTTGCGCATTTGTTTTTGCATATGCCTAACCGGCACCGCTCAATTGAATTCCGGTCTCTCTTTCAAGCGTAGGTCGCTGTTTCGCAAGCCGCAAGGAGCGGCGTGAAATCGTATTCTAGGTAGCAATAACCATCACACAACACCAACTGAAGGATGGCGGGACGAGCAAAGTAGTGAACGCCTGTCTGACTTTCGTAACCCGTGCGTTCGCGCCGCTGCGCTTGTTCGCCTCGCAACACTCACTGGAGGCACATTCCTCATCGCGACACGCCGTTGACTGCCGGGAGACCCACTCCCGGCCGCGCTTCACTCGCTCCAGCACAGTTTTTCCAGCGTGCGCCGTCGCTAGACACACTCCCTCGATTTTTCTTTCGCCTTAGACATTGCCGTCGGTTTATCCCTCTCGCGCCGATTGTTTGTCGAGTCCGGTAAGCCAACCTTTTTCTGCCGCTCCTTTTCTTGGGCCACTGCTTCGGGCTAATTCCTGCGTCCGGCAGCTTCGCGGCTTCTGCTTTCCCGGTTCCGTCCCTTTCACCATTGGGTTCCCTCCCATAAAGCAGCCGCTCGCTTTGGAAGCAGAAGCCACTCGCTTCTGGGTGGCCCCAAGAAAATGGGGCAAGAAAAAGGAGAAAATTCAGTCATGTCTTACCTCAACTCTATAACTCTCGTCGGGTTCGTTGGTTCTGACCCGGAGCAACGTCAAACGAAAGGCAACGGTTCGAAATTCACCGTGCTGTCGGTCGCCACACAGCGCTCTTGGAAGAACGCAGATGACGAATGGAGCTCGAAAACCGACTGGCATCGGGTCGTTGTTTTCCGGCCACTTTTGGCAGAGCGTGTCGCTACGACTATCAAGAAGGGCGCTCACGTACTCGTCGAAGGCTCTCTCGTCAGCTCGACCTACGAACAACCGAACGGCAAAGGCAAGAAGTCGAAGACCTCGAAGATTACGTCGTGGTCCGTCCGCGCCGATGTCGTGCGCAGGCTCGATCGCGGCGAACCAGAGCCCGACGCGCCTGCTCCCGCGCAAGCACTGGAGTCCAACGAAGCTGCTCTCTGATGTCTTCTACACGAAGGCCCTCCGACGATGTCGGAGGGCCTTTTTTATTTTTGCGTTAACGATCAGTCCGCCGCTTCGATTTGGATCAGCGCTGTGTCCCGTAGCTGAAGAGGCGTTGGGCCGGCAGGTGTCGGAACATCGGCGAGACGGCTCAGCAACGATTCAAGCGCCGAGACGCCGTCGTCGAGCGCCGCGAGTTCAGCGTCGCTCAGTGGGATCTCCTGACGCATGCGTAACAAGTTGCTCTTGCCTTCCAGGAGAGCCGACGCCGTCGAGCCTTTGGGCATATAGAACGAGCATTTCGCACAGGCCATGCGGTGCGGGCATTGATCGAAGAAGTCATACGTGCAGTAGCCGTGGCCGAGATCGTAGAACTTCCACGCTTCATCGGCAGCGACTCCCGAACGCACTTTGTCCTGATCGATGAGTACTTCGATGGCGCGCAGATTCCGGCTGAAGTAACCTGCGTCCGCATACGACTTCATCAGCTTCGTTGGCGTGATCTTTGCGTACCGTTGCGTCGAAGACGGCATCCTGTGCCCAAGCCACTCTTGCAGCTCGAATAGACTCATCGGCTCCTTCGCATTGAACAACTGCGTAGCGATAGTCGACCGTGCTCGGTGACTCGTAATTTTTCCGCGCAGATCGTTCTGCGGTACGCCAGCCTTGCGGCACAACCTGGGGATCAGGCCGTGATTCAGAAAGAACTCTCCGAGAGGCCTCATGCGGTGCAGGAACAGGAAGTCAACCATCTCGCCCGTCTTCTGATCGCAGAGCTTTGCTTGCGCGGGTCGAACTCTCTCCCAAGCGTTGATCGCCTGACCGACGACGCCGTCCACCGGCTTCGTGAATGCCGTCCCTGTCTTGTTCACCGGAACATCCAGAAAGCATACCGACGATTCATTGACTGGCTGCCAGCGTACGCAGCCAACACGCAGGCGGCGGATTTCGTCTCCGCGGATGCCGGCGAACAGCCACACCAGCGCGACAGCTCGGATCATCTCAATCGGGTAGTAAGTGTGTATTCTCCCGCTCGGGTTTCGCCAACTCGCAAAGTCTTCTGGCGTGACGTTCAACCCAGCCCACAGAAGCTTGGCCCACACATCGTCAGCGATAACTCGCGGTGTCGTAGAGACTAAGGCCTTAACTGAACGCGGCGGCGTAAAACTGCGGTAGGGATCAATACGTGGAGGGATGACACCCCATTCTTGCAGGTCCGCAAAGAACACTCGAAGCGCCGTGTAATTGAGCATCTTCCCGTTCGGCGTCAGCGGCTTTCCATAGTTGCGTGGTTTACGCCCGACCCACTGTGCTCTAAAGTCTCCACAGCGCATGTTCGTGATCATCGTCAGGCACTCGACTGCGAGATTGCGGTCCCATTGCTCCGGCGTAGTTATCGTTGGGTGTTTCGCTGCCAGCCAGCGTCCCACCGTGAGCAGGAGGTAGTAGGTCGCTTGGCGGACACGCGCGCTGTATCGGGCATTTTCGCGCCAGTATTTCGCCGCCTGGATCCATTTCTCCGGCACGCCTGCCAACAGATGGGGGTTCGGATGCCGCGGGCGCTGCATACGCATGACGGGAGCCGAGATGATCTTGCGATGTGCCAGGACCTTCGACACAGCTGCGAGGTAGAGTGTGCTGGTCTTCTTCTGCCGCCTTTGCTGAACTTTTTGGAGCAGCTCGAATGTGAGGTCTTCAAGGTGAGGACTCCGATTGGTAACCAGAACTTCGCACATCGCGCGGGGAATGTAGATTCTCGCAGTTCGGTCGCGATAGCCCCACTCGACAAGCATTGCTTCGAGTTCGGCGAACAAGCTTCGGATGCGCTTCCGGCCGAAAACGCGGATCGCCAGCCCATAAAACAGAAAGTTGTACCGTCCCAGCTCGTGAAGTGAGTCGAACCTGCACAAGAGATAGGCGGCCGCGGCCACAGAGGGCTTTTCATGGCCGCCTCTCTTGATGCTGTCGAGCCATTCCTTCTCGCTCCAGCCCCAGAAGCTCCTACCGCGTTCGGCTACGTCGCGTATCATCAGGGCCTTTAGGTTCGGCCAGTATTTTCTCTGAAGCTCAATGTGAGTGCAGACATCCTCGATTGGCTTCATGAGCCGCGGAAGGCCGCACTTTTCGATCACTATCGAAGGAGGAACGCCGTTGCAAAGCTCGGCAGACTGGAGCGCAGCGTTTCCGCTTCCTCTACGTTTAGTTCGGGATTCCGATCGTAGTCGTCGAGCTTTATGGGCCAGACCCACACCGGCAACGCGGATTTCTCCGTCATGCCAGCACCTCGCTCATTGCTGTCACCCGCCGGGCGTGTATCTCTGCCATTCCACGAGCGAGCTTGTTTGCCAGGTCACGGCCACTCAGGTGAATGTAAAGTGTGGTTGTCTGAAGGCTTCGATGCCCTGCGAACGTCGCGATTTCGTGAATGTCCCAGTTCGCGCGCGCCAGATCGGTCAGACACAGATGACGCAGTGTGTGCGGAGTGAAGCGTGGAAGATTGCACCGCTCGGCCACGCGAGCGATTGTCTTGGACCAGGTCCAGATCGAGATTGGCTTTCCGTAATTGCGACAGGACTCTGATAGGAACAGCGGACCGCGTTCTCGGCTCAGTTCGCGGCGCATTTGGAGATACCTGCTGAACAGCTCGCTCGTTGCCAACGAGTATGGGACCACTCTTTCGCGTCGGTTCTTCGTGACCTCCAGCCGAATTCGCAGCAGGCGATGTGCGGGATCGATGTCGGCCACTTCAAGCGAGCAGATCTCCTCGCGGCGGAGAGCTGCATCGTAGGACATCGCCAGCATCACTCGATTTCGCAGCGGCTCCTGCTTACAGACCTGCAGAATGTTCTGCCACTCTTCCTCGCTTGGAATCCACGGAAGCCGGTGATGCCGCTGGATTAGGCCCCGCCCGCCTATAAGCGGGCGCAGAGGGTTTTTCGTACAGACTCGTTCTTCGACTAGGAAGTCATGAAAGAGGCGAAGCACTGTGAGGTGCTGTTGCAGAGTGGCGTTCGCGAGAGTGCTTCTTGCTTCCATCCCCTTTCTCGAAACCCTTGGAACCTCGAGCTGAGTGATGCTCCGAATGTAGGCTCCGATCGTCGGACGAATGACCGAGTGAAACGGGATGTTTTCGGTCTCCAGAAAACCGAGATAGCGGTCCAGGTCTCGCCCGTAGGCTTCGATCGTGTTCGCGGCTAGACCGCGTGCGGCCTGAAACTTTAGCCAATCCCTTGCGTGGGGATTCTCTGAAACCCTCCGATATCGCTCCCATCGAACTGCACAAATCGAAAACTCCAGGGCCATTGGTTCCTCCAATTTGGGTTCGGCCCCCTCGGGGACCGAACCCAACGATACGTCTGGCGGGAGAACCAGCCCTATTCCACATAATGAACTCAGTAACGATTATCGGATTTGTTGGAGCCGACCCGGAGCAGCGTCAAGCGCGCCGGAGCGGCGCGAAGTTCACCGTTCTTTCTGTCGCGACGCGCCGGTCCTGGAAGAACGCTCAGGATGAATGGTCCTCGAAGACCGAGTGGCACCGTATCTCGATCTTCCGGCCGCGACTCGCCGAATACGTCTTGCAGTCGGTCGAGAAAGGCTCAGACGTCCTGATCGAGGGAAGCCTGGTTAGCTCGACTTTCGAGCGCGGCAGTGGCAAAGGCAAGAAGGCCCAGGCGGAGAAGATCACCTCCTGGTTCATTCGCGCTGATGTCGCGCGCAAGCTTGATTGCGGCGAACTCGAGCCGGAAGTGATTGCTCCGAACTTCCAGGCTTCGCAGGAATCCCCTGCAACATCCGTGCTTCTCCCTTCTAGGGCAGACTCACAATGGGCCTCGGCGTTCCGCCGGAGCTCCTTTTTTTGCTGGTCCCACCTCCGACCGAACCGAAAGTAGTTTCCTGCTCCCTCAGTCGGCATAGCATTATTGTTCCACCGAGTGCGAACCCCCTTCTCAACCGTGCGCGGGAGGGATTCGGCCTGATCTCGCGAATTTCAGGGCGCCATTCCCGAAAACGGTCGCCGTCGTCCCCTCCCGCCGGAACACCCGAGCCATGTCCATGAACTGAGAAAGGGGCATTCCCTTTTTTTGCCGCAGACAGGGAACGACCCAGCAGGCCGGAGCGTCTCCGTGATGGCCGGGTCGAACTGCAGCTGCCTCATCTGCCGCCTGGAAGCGAGCCTCATCGCTGAACTGAGCGATGATCGGAGCCAGGAAGAATTTCGGTTGTTCACTGCTTCCAGTCAACTCCTCGCCGCATTTCCCACCGCGCTTCGACTCATCCAGCACCTTCACGTTCATCAGGATCAGGGACGCAATTCCTCGTCCGATCCGATCCTTCTGGAACTTCTGCGGCGGAGCCGCAACGCAGCGCTCGCTCCGATGTGGCAGAAACTCTCGCTGCTGGTCTTCATTCCGACCATTCACCGCACCACGACCCAAGTCACGGCCACGTTTCCGGCACTCGCCCGCGACGACACCGCCCAGTACTTGTTTACGGTTCTGCTGGAATTTCTTCCGACCCAGGAACTTCACCGCCGCCGCTCGCACCTGGCCTTCACCATCGCGCGCAAGATCCGCCGTAGCGCCTTTCGCTGGGCCATCCGCGAATCGCGCACATCCTTGCGAAATGAAACGAACCGAACTTCGGCCGGCGCTGCTCGAACCGACGCCGGCGTCGAGGATTCCCGCTCGAAAATTGTGTTACAGCAGTTTCTCGACGACTGCCAGCGCAGGGGATGGTTATCTTCGCAAGAACGGGAGCTGCTCATTCAATTCAAGCTCGAAGGTGTCTCCTGCCCGGAACTTGCGCGCCGCAGCGGAGGTTCGGTGGTAGCGGTCCGGCATCGGATCCAGCGCATGCTGGATCGACTGCGCCGCATCGCGCGAAAATCAGGCGCCGGTCTGCCCGAACAACTGAATCTGTTCTCCCGATGAATCTCGACCCTCGACCGGATCTTCGCCTCGACAGGTTGCGACTGCTGCCGACCTCGCCTGGCAGTTGCGAAAAAATATTTCACTGGTACCCGGTCTGTTTTTATTTCCCGTGGCTGATTAGTAGTGTGAGGGGAGTTCCCGCCGGTTAACTCCCGCGGACAGGGCTCGACCGATTTCGTCCGAGTCTAGCCCTGTGTCGCGTGCGGCCCGTAGAAGGCGACGGACGCGATTGTGGGACAACGCTGTACTCGGAGCAAATGCTCCCATTGTGCCTGGACGGGGAATGTCCAGGAACCGGCGCATACAGCCGTCCCTCCAGTCGCGAGCCGCCTTCCTTTCTCGCGCCGCAGTCCGCGGGGACTTCCTCTCAACGGCCCCTTAGCAAGATTCGGATAAGACAGGGAGAGTCCAAAAATGAAACGACCCCTTCGCATCTATCTCGATCGCTCTTGGCTGCGCCTGGCACTCGCGACAATCGGCCTGACGCTTCTGCTCGCCGCGCCAGCCTTCGCGCAAGGGATCGGGGGTTCGCCCTGGGAGAACGCCGTCAGCGTTCTACAGACGGCCTTCACCAGCACCATCGCTCGCGGTCTTTCGCTCGTTGCAATTGTGGTGGCCGGCCTTACGTTCGC
>Ga0181531_10000836_pt1 | contig 20049 bp, 17 predicted proteins | sample PEATcosm2014_Bin_38_FD_119743 | JGI IMG/M metagenome (GOLD analysis project Ga0181531, IMG submission 119743) | Peatland microbial communities from MTU Mesocosm Facility, Houghton, MI, USA - PEATcosm2014_Bin11_10_metaG | ecosystem: Environmental > Terrestrial > Soil > Wetlands > Peat | place... | reverse complement strand
TGAGCGCGCCGTGCATTTCGGCCACCGCTACCGCAGCGGCTTCTGGTCGATCTACCTGCTCAGCGCCGTCGCGGTTTTGTGCGCGATCTTGCCGCTGGCGCTCGGCTGGGACAGCCATCTTCATGCGCTGCATCCCTATGCGGGCCTATGGGCGGTCGCGGAAGTCTGCGTGATCGGCGCCGTGAGCGCGATATATCGGCTCGGGCACAAGCATGACTGGCAAGGTGAGTGGTTGCGCGCGCGTACCACCGCAGAGCTCACGTGGTACCTCCCGCTGATGGCGCCGCTCGTCGATTTCGGCCAAACGGGCTCTGAACCGAACTGGTACCTGCGCGTCTTCGATCCGGGGCGGCACCCGATCGCCGCCGACGAGGTCGCGAAGATTTGTACGCTCAACGAGTCCTTGGCTCGCACGGCGCTCGACGGAGCCTGGGAGGATGCCGCGTTCGTGACCGGCTATGCGCAATGGACCATCGAGATTCTCGAGGAACAAAGGCGCTACCACCACCGCATCGCCTCGAAGCAAGAAGCCCTGCTGCACCGGGTGCACGGCATCAACATCTGGCTGTTCGGGCTCACCGCGCTCGGCGCGCTGACGCACCTGCTCGTGCATACTTTGTGGCTGTCGTTGATCACGACGTTCTTTCCGGCGCTGGGTGCCTCCCTGCACGGCGCGCTCGCCCAGTCCGAGGCCTACCGGCTGCGCGTGACGTCCGCGCGCCTCGTGGTCGAATTGCAGAGCGCGGTCGATCGCATCCGGCACGCTCTCGATGCGGTGCATGATGCGACGCGCGCCGCCTCGATCAAAGCAACGATCGAAGAGGCACTGGAATTGATCCTCGAAGAGCATCAGGATTGGCAGATGCTCGTGCGTCCTCACCATTTGCCTCTCGCATGACCTCCTCGCCGGCGCCATGAGTTTGCTGCTGAGGGTCAATGCGGCTTTCGCAATCGGATCCATGCTGGCCGCCGCCGCCGCGGGGTTGGTGTGCCACTCGATACTCGAAGCGAAGGCCGGGCGCGATTTGGCCACGCGGGCGGGTCTCATGCTCGATAGCGCGGTCGCGATACGCAGCTATACATCGAATGAAATCGAGCCGCTGCTCGACGAGCGGCTCAAGACCGAATTCTTGCCGCAAAGCGTGCCGTTTTACGCGGCGACGCAGAATTTCTTGAGGCTGCGCGAGAAGTCACCTCAGTACTCCTACAAGGAGGCGACGCTCAATCCGACGAACCCGCGAGACCGCGCCGCGGACTGGGAAGCCGACATCGTGCAAAGGTTCCGCAACGACGACACCGTGCAACAGCTGACCGGCGTGCGCGACACGCCGATGGGCCCGTCCTTCTACATGGCGAGACCGATCCGGGCCGAACCGCAGTGCCTCGGCTGTCACAGCAGCCCCTCCGCGGCGCCTGCGAGCTTGATCGCGCGCTACGGATTCAACAACGGTTTCGGTTGGCAAGCGCATGAAGTTGTCGGCGCTCAAGTCGTCTCCGTGCCGTTCTCGAGCGCCGATGTCGGACTCGGCGGGTTGTTCGGTAGCTTGATGCTGGTCATCGCAATGGTGATTGGCGCTTTGTGGCTGATCCTCAACGCGGTGCTTTACCAGCAGTGCACGCGGCCGCTGCGGCGCATCGCGCGCATCGCGGACACTTTGAGTCTCGGCGAGCCTTGCGCAGATGAGTTCCCGCGAAAAGGCGCTCGGGAGATCACCGGGCTCGGCGCCTCGTTCGATCGGATGCGCAACAGTCTGGATAAGGCGCTCAAGATGCTGGGGTCCTGAGCGTATGGCCGGTCACGTCTTCGTCAGCTATTCGCAAACGGATCGCGATACCGCGCTCGAGATCGTCGCCGTGCTCGAGGCACGCGGCATCGATTGTTGGGTCGCGCCGCGCGATATCACGCCATCGGCCGAATGGGCCGCCGAGATCATCGATGCGATTTCGACATCGCGCCTCATGCTGCTGGTATTTTCGCGCAGCAGCAACCAATCACCGCAAGTGCGACGCGAAGTCGAACGCGCCGTTCACAAGAGGGTGCCGATCATCGCTTTTCGCGTCGATGACGTGATGCCGGAGAAGAGCCTCGAGTATTTCCTGAGCTCGCAGCACTGGCTCGATGCATTCCCGGCCCCGCACGAACCTCATTACGACCGGTTGTTTCGTACGCTCGAACGGGTACTGAACATGCCGCAGAGCGCCGGCGAACCGGCCTCGGCAGCGCATGCGCCGGCGTCGTATGCGCCTCTGCCGTTCGCCGAAGCAGCCTTGCTGCATCTCGAGCGGCAGCTCGCGCGTCAAGTCGGCCCGATCGCTCGGATCTTGGTGAGACGCGCCGCAACCCGGTGCTCGAGCATCGAACAACTACGCGGTCAGCTTGCGGCGGAAATCGAGTCGGAGCGCGGCCGCCGCGAATTCATCGTGGGCGCTTCGAGTTGAAACGAGCCGCTCGAGCCCACCGCCGCAACTTCCGCTGCGGCGGGTTTCGAGCTCAGGCGATGGCCTCGGTGAAGCCCCGCTCCGCGATCCAGGCCTTGTTGAACAAGCGTGACTGATACTTTGCGCCGCCGTCGCAGAGAATCGTGACGATCGTGTGGCCGGGGCCCAGTTGTTTCGCGAGACGCACGGCGCCGGCGACGTTGATGCCCGCGGTGCTGCCGAGTAGCAGTCCCTCCTCGCGCAATAGCCGATAAACGAAGTGCATCGTTTCGGCATCGGGAATGCGCATCGCGTCGTCGATCGGCGCACCCTCGAGATTCGCGGTGACGCGGCCCGTGCCGATGCCCTCGGTGATCGATGAACCGCCGTCCGACTTCAACTCGCCGTCTTTGATGAAATGATAGAGGGCACTGCCGGGCGGATCGATGAGCACGATGCGAACCGCGCTTTGCTTGGATTTCAAAAAGCGTGCGACGCCCGCGAGCGTTCCTCCGGTGCCGGTCGATGCGCAGAACGCATCGATTCTCCCGCCGGTTTCATTCCAGATCTCGGGCCCCGTCGATTCAAAATGCGCATCGCGATTCGCCGTGTTGTCGAATTGATTGGCCCACACGGCGTTCGGCAATTCCTCAGCGAGTCGCCCCGCAACCTTCTGGTATTGATTCGGATTGCTGTAGGGCACTGCCGGTACCTTGCGCAATTCGGCGCCCAACGCCTCGATGATCTGATACTTTTCGGCTGCCTGGTTGTCGGGCATGACGATCACGCAACGGTAGCCGCGCGCGTTGCAGACGTGGGCGATACCAATGCCGGTATTGCCGGCCGTGCCCTCGACAACGGTGCCGCCCGGCTTGAGCACGCCGCGCCGTTCCGCATCGAGCACGATCCATTTCGCGGCGCGGTCCTTGACCGACCCGCCCGGATTCATGAATTCGGCCTTGCCGAGAATGTCGCAGCCGGTTTCCTCGCTCAAACGGCGCAGCCGAATCAGCGGCGTATTGCCGACGGCGCCGACGAATCCTTCCCGAATAGGCATTTCAACTCCCCAAGGGTTTTGCAATCGGCGCGCTGCCTACCAAGGCAGGTATGCGCCGGTATAGGTCAAGAATTTCCCGGATTGTTCGCGCGTCAGCGCGGCGATTACGCGCAACATGCCGGAGACGCTCGACGATACGTCGATCGGGGCGCGCGGACCGCCCATGTCGGTGCGCACCCAGCCCGGATGCATCGGCACCGCAATGATTCCGCGTGCAGCAAGGTCGATGCTCAAGGATTTCATGATTGCGTTGACGGCGGCTTTCGTGGACCGATAGCCATAGAGGCCGCCCGAATCGTTTTCGCCGACGGAGCCCAAGATACTGCTCAGGGTCACGATTTTCTTTTGGTCGCTCGCAGCAACGTGTTCGACGAAAGCTTCGGTGAGCTTCATCGGCGCAAGCGCATTGATGCGGAATGCATCGGTCCATGCCTGATAATTGGATTTGCCGAAGCCGGAGAGCACATTGACGCCGGCAACATTCAGCAGTAGGTCGATCGGCGTGCCGGCCAAGCCTTTCGCGAGCGCGTCGATGGCGGCGTGATCCGCGACGTCGAGCGTATGCACGCTGATTTTCTGCGCCGAGCCGCTCGCGAGCTGCGCGAGCGCCTCGGACTTAGCCGGTGTGCGCGCACAGGCAATCACGCGCCAGCCCGCGACCGCATACTGGCGCACGAATTCGAGCCCCAGGCCGCGCCCGGCGCCCGTTACGAGAACGGTTCGAATCGGAGGACTCCTCATTACCCGAGCCGCATGGTGTCGAGGTTCAGATTGCGGGTCAAGACAGCGAGGCTTTAGAAAAGAATCCCCGGGCATGCCGGGGATCCGAGTGGAACAGGTGCTGGGTAATAACCCTACACGTCCTGTATGGAAGATGCGCGGCCCAAACGGTGCCTGTACGCTCGACCTTCTTCAATCTCGACCAGTGTGGCGTCCAAGAAACGCCCGGAACAAATAATTTCTGTCCGCGCTGGTATATTAGCCGATATAACTTATAAATCCAATACTTAAGATCGAAATCGTCAACCGATTCGGGTTTTACGTAAGAGCATAGGTAGTGACACACATACAACAACCGGTGCTCGTCGGCCGCGATTTTGCTTTTTGGCGGCTTCTGGCAAACTGCCGGCAACCCGATCGCGGCGAATCCACTGACAGCGGGGACGATTCTCCATGAAGTATCTGCACACGATGGTGCGCGTAACGGATATCGAACGCTCTCTGCGCTTCTACCGGGACGCGCTGGGATTGGTCGAGTTGTCGCGCCGCGATTACCCGCAAGGCCGCTATACGCTCGTGTTCCTCTCGGCGCCGGGCGACGAGCAGGCCCAGGTCGAGCTCACCTACAACTGGGATCCGGAGGCCTACAGCGGCGGCCGAAATTTCGGGCATCTCGCCTACCAGGTCGAGAACATCTATGCGACTTGCCAACGTCTCCAGGATCACGGGGTGACGATCAATCGGCCGCCGAGGGACGGACGCATGGCGTTCGTGCGCTCGCCTGACAATATTTCGATCGAAATCCTGCAGCAAGGCGGCGCTCTGCCGCCCGCGGAACCTTGGGTATCGATGGCGAATACCGGCGCATGGTGAGCCGCGCGCTCGTGTCGTCGCACCGCAGCAATTGACGAATTGCGGGCTTAGAACATCTCCGACGCATCCGGCGTCTTGATGACCACCGGGCGGCGCGACGGTATGTGCTCACCGGTGATCATTTCATCGTAAGCCTGCCCGGGACCGACCATTGGGTATACGCCCGCGTCAGGATCGATCATGACTTCGAGGAACGCGGGGCCCTTGAAGCTGATGAATTCCCCGACGACGCGCGCAACATCGGCCTTTTTGTCGAGCCGAACAGCGAACTTGAACCCGTCCGCCTGAGCCGCCTTGACGAAGTCCTTGGTATGCAGGCTCTTGTCGCTCGCGCTCAGCCGGCCCTTGAAGAACAGCTTCTGCCACTGCTTGACCATGCCGTCGCCGCAATTGTTGAGCACGACGACCTTGACCGGCAAATCGTAGGTCGTGACGGTCTCGAGTTCGCCGAGGTTCATGCGAATGCTGGCATCGCCGTCGATGTCGATGACCAGGCGCTCCCGCTGGGCGAACTGCGCGCCGACCGCGGCCGGCAAGCCGAAACCCATCGTTCCCATGCTGCCCGAGGTCAACCAGAGCCGCGGACTGCTGAAATCGAAATACTGCGCGGCCCACATCTGGTGCTGTCCGACGCCGGTCGTGATGATCGCCTCGCCGCGCGTCAGGCGATTGATTTCTTCGATCACGAAATACGGCTGGATCAGATCGCTCGCCCGATCGTAGTTCATCGCGTAGGTCGTGCGCAGCGCCGCGCAATGCCGGTGCCACTGCGACCAGTCGCGCTCGAAGCCCTTGGCCTTGCCGTAATCCAGCAGCGTGAGCAGCGCGTCGGGAACCAGGCCGACGTGACTCCAATCGATGCGCTTGACCTTGTTGATCTCCGAACCGTCGATGTCGAAATGCGCGATGAACTTCGCGCCCCCGGCAAATCTGGCCGGATTTCCGGCAACCCGGTCGTCGAAACGCGCACCGACCGCAAGCAGGCAATCGCAATCATCGACCGCGTAATTGGCGAACGCGGCGCCATGCATGCCGAGCATGCGCATCGACAAGGCATCGGTCGTATCCACGGCGCCGATGCCCATGAGCGTCGTCACCACGGGAATCTGAAAGGTCTCTGAAAACTCGCGTAACGCGAACGCGGCATTGCCGTTGATCACACCGCCGCCGGCATAAATCAGCGGCCGGATCGATTTGCCCAAGGCCGCAAAAAAATCCGCACAGGCGGCCTCCGGCAATTTATTGGCGTCCAATCGGTTCATGCGCTGCCGATAGCCCGGAACGGGCAGTCGGCCGGAGCCTTGGAATACTCCCTTCCAATTCTGGACATCTTTGGGGATGTCGAGCACGACCGGGCCCGGCCGGCCGGTGCGCGCAATCTCGAATGCGGTGCGCACCGTTGCTTCCAACTTGGCCGGATCCGTGATCAGAAACACGTGCTTCGCGACCGCGCCCATGATGCTCGGCACCGGCGCCTCTTGAAACGCATCGGTGCCGATCGAGGTCGTCGCGACTTGACCGCAGATGACCACGAGCGGCACGGAATCGGCCATGCAGTCGCGCACCGGCGTGACCATGTTCGTAGCGCCTGGGCCCGATGTCACCATCGCGACGCCGACCTTGCCGCTCGCGCGCGCAAATCCGGCGGCCATGAAACCCGCACCCTGTTCGTTCGCGGGCACGATCAGCGGCATCGCCGATGCATGTTCCGCGTTGAAACGGAACACGGCATCGTAAATCGGCAGTATCGCGCCGCCGCTGTATCCGAAAATCGTGTTGACGCCCTCGTCCGCAAGAACTTGGACGACCATCTCCGCGCCCGTCATACCGGCGCCGGCCAATGGGTGGGCCGCTTGATTTAACATGTCGTATCGGTCTTTCACCCACAAAGACTAGCAGTTCTTCCCGCGGCGCCCAAGTCCCGCCCCTGGCGCAGGTGCCCGGCGCTCCCGTATATTCAGGGGCTATGCGCCATTTGATCGCCATTCTTTTGCAAAACGAAGCCGGAGCGCTGACGCGCGTGACCGGGCTGATATCGAGCCGCGGCTACAACATCGAGTCGCTCTCGGTCGCACCGACCAACGACCCCACGGTCTCGCGCGTCACGCTGGTCACGATAGGCTCCGAGTCCGTAATCGCCCAGATCAACGCGCAGCTGCTGAAGCTCGTCGATGTCGTGGCGGTCGACGACATGACGAGCGGCGACCATTTGGCGCGAGAATTGATGCTCATCAAATTACAGATCGCGCCCGAACACATTGACGCCGTCGGCGCTCTGCTGCGGCGCGTCGGCGGACGCGTGCTGTCCTCGAACCCATCGAGCTACATCGTCGAGCTCACGAGCACCGAGACCGAGATCGGTGAATTCATCGCGAATGTCGGCGCATTCGGCGAGATCGTGGAGGTCGTGCGCAGCGGCGTGCTCGGGATCTCACGCGCCAATCCGCGCCTGCACGTCGTGCGCTGAGACGCTAGGGCGGCTCGATCATCGCGACGACGGCGCCGGAATCGTAATCCCGCACATAGGTCTTCCAGGCACCGAGCATCTCCCCGGCGGCCGATTCCGCGATTGCGACGGCACGGCGGTGCCAACCGCTGCCCTCGACATAGGCTTGCAGCGCTTCCGCGCTTGCCGCGTTGAAGTGGCCGCAGCCGCGCAAGTGCGCCCAGGCGGCGACCTGGCCCATGCCCTGCACGGCCTCGAGAATTCGCCGAGGCTTGCCGCGCCAGCTCGAGAATTGCAGGCGATCGATGCTCGGCTGCAGCTCCTTGAGAACGAACGGACCCTTCGCGAAGCGGACGGCCCGCAGCAACGCCGGTGATATCGCCTGCATGATTCGTTGAATCGCCACGACGCGCGCCGCCTCGCTGGGCCACTGGGGTTGCGCGGATCCGAGCCAGCCGGCGACCGCGGATGGCGCGGCGAACTTCAGGTCCAGCGCGAAGTTTTGGTTCGGCGACCCGCGACCGAGTACCAACAGCAAATACCGCGGCAGCCCCAAACTGCCATTTCCGGCAATGCGCCGCGCGGCGCCCTGCAGCCGGAAGAATCCGCGATTGGGCAGGTCGCGGCGAAATTCCTTGATGAATCTCATTAGCATCTTCAACTCTCCCTCCCGCAGCGCGAGGGTGCGGCGGCCGTCGATGCGGATCCGGCGCTCGCGGCCACTGAGCCGACTGAAGCGATCGAGAAGTTCAGCCCGCGTGCGGCGTTTGGCTTGGCGCAGCAGCGTGCGAAAAATCCCGCGCGCGAGTGATCGCTCGATCCAGCGTGGTTTGCCGTCCTCGACTGCGGCGCGATAAGACGCGATGAACGCCTCCATCAGCCGCCGACCTTGAGCCGGATTGAGCAGCAGTCCGTCCGCCGCAACCCGGACGCAGGCGAGAAAGCGCACGATGTCGATCGTAAACGGCGCGAGGCAGGCATCGTCGAAATCGTTGATGTCGAAATACACGAGGCGGTTGTCGCCCTTGAACGCGCCGAAGTTCTCGAAGTGCAGGTCCCCGCAGACGAAAGTCTCGGGCGCGCGAAACAGCCGGTCGCCGCGCGGCAGACTTTGCAGGAACAGCGGGTTGGTGCCCCGAAAAAAAGCAAACGGATCGGCGCGCATCGTCTGCAATTTGAGCAGCAGTCGTTCGACGTCGCGGCCGGCGTTTTGCGCTAATATTTGCCGTGAGATGGTGCTGAGACGCGACATAAGTCAAGCCTGGGGCATATGTGGGTGCGTGAGAGCATGTCTTGGAATTCCCGCGAGGGGAAGTCCCGAGGATCACAATGTTTAATTCTCAATATTTGGAAAGGTCAATCAATAATGGCGGAACTTGAGTTGAAACCCGAACACGCGGAAGACCCGAACACGCGGCGCGTGGGAATCGTGGTCGGAATCGTCGGCATCCTGTTGTCGGTCGTCACGATCGCATCGCATCGATCGCACACGAACGCGGTCATGCTGCGAACCGAGTCGAACGACGCATGGGCCTTTTACCAGGCGAAGAAAATACGCGAGAGCACCAGCGACGTCGGCATTACGGTATTGCAGGCGCTGTCCACGGATCCCGCCAAGATCGAGGCGTCCGTGCACAAGCTCGAGCAGGCGCGCGACAAGTATGCGAGCGACGCCAAAGAGCAGCAGCAGGACGCCACCGCCAAGGACACCGAAACCGTCACCGAGGAGCGTCGCGCTCTGCGATTTGACATCGGCGAGGGTCTGCTCGAACTCGGCTTGGTGCTGTGTTCCCTGTACTTCCTCGCGCGCAAGCCCTTTTTTCCGATTTTCGGCCTGATCGCGAGCGCCGCCGGCGCCGCTCTAGGCATCGTGGGTTTCCTGCTTTGAAGTCCCGCCTGCGCCTGGTCCTCGCCGCGTGCTGCCTCTGCTGGGGCGCCGGAGGGATCGTGCCCGCGAACGCGTCGGACCCGCCGCCCTCGCCGCGCGTCGAGGCGCGCTCGGCGAGCTATTTGCTCGTCGGTCTCGTGCAGGGAGCCTCGCTGAACCTGCACGTCAGCCGCCTGCGCGACAACTCCGCGGTGCGCGATGCGCAGGTGAGCGTCGTTGTGCGCGGGCGCGAATATGCGGCGACCGCGCAGCCCGATGGCGGCTATACGCTCTCGACACCGGACCTGACGCTACCGGGCCCGGCCGCGCTCGAGTTTCGCGTCACGCAAGGCGGTACGCAGGAGAGCCTGCGTGCTGTGCTGCAGTCTGCCGGCAGCACCGGCAAGGAGGACGACCAAAGCGGCGTGCGGCAGTACGCCTGGTGGGTCCTGAATTTCGGCGTCTGCATCGGCGCGCTCGTACTCTTCAGCCGCCGCAAGAAAAGCGCCGATGACTAATAGCTCTGCTGCACCTGGATCAGCAGCTGAAAATCACGGACACCATCGAGATGTTCGAGCGGAATCGCAATGTCGACATGCAGTACGTTGCCGAGGCCGGAGCGCGTATTGCCGAGCCGCAGGCCAAAGCCGACGTCCTTTAGCAGGCCCGGATCGCTGTTGCCGATGACACCGTGGCCCCAGGTGCGGCCGATGTCGGAAAACACGGCGCCGCCGACACGCGCAAGGCGAAACGGATACCAGTCGGTGTAAAAGCGCTGCTCGACGGTCCAGAGAAAGCGCGAGCTGCCTGATTCGTAGCGCAATGGGTAGCCGCGCAGCCCGTTATCGCCGCCGATCAGCAGCTGCATGTCGGGATCCAAGGCATCGGTCGTGGTTGCCGCGAGGCTGGAATAGAGCAGCCAGTCCGGGCGCCATCTCAAATAGTAGGCGGCCGTGCCGGTCGCGATCAAATTGCGCGGATCGCCTTGCTCGATGCGCGAGCTGAATACGCTGGTCAAAAACAAATATTGCGAATGCGGGAATTCGAAGCCGCTCCGAGCTTTGGCCGCCAGCATGATCGCGTCGCGATCGGCGCCGAACACGGTGCTCGAATAGCCGATTTCGCCGCTGACTTCGGTGCCGAAAAACAAGTCCTCGGTACGGCCGATCTGGTTGAAGTCGGCCGCCTTGCGGTAATCATCCTGGATCACGTCGAAACCGACGAAGGGGTATGAAAGTGTGCGGTCCGGCGGCAGCTGCAGCGCCGGCAGAGAGGTCACGGGTGTGCGCAAGAACAGGTTGCTATCGTAGCGCATGCCGAACGTCCAGCGCGTCACCCAACCGTTTTCGAGGCCCTTGGAGACGCCGCCGCTCAGTTCGTAGCTGGTTTCGTCAACATTGAATTGGTCGATGATGTTGCCGAGGTTGTAGCGCGAGACCGTGCGGTTGAACGCGGAGCCGAGGATGTTGGCCTCGCCCTGGGTATCGAGCGAATAGAATGGATGCGTGACCTGCAAGGTCCGCTGGTAGCCGTCGCTCGAATCGATGTAAGCGAGCGTCGTCATCCATCTCGATCCGAACGTGTTCGGATCGGACCAGGTGACGCCGTCGCTGATGCGATCGACGGTGACCGTGTGCCCGACTTGCAGGCTCTTGCCCGAGCCCAAGATGTTCGAATCCTGGATATATTCGTTCGAACTGTTCGTACCGCCCGTGCGGCCGAACGAAATGCCCGGACTCAAGGTCCAGACGTCCTTGGTCGTGACCTTGACGTCGACTTTGCCGTCCTTGACTCGCACCGGCATGACGCGCGCGTCGTAAAGATATGGCAGCAGCCGCAAATTGCGTTCGGTCTCGGCCAATTTGCGTCCGAGGTACCGATCGCCGCTCTTGAACAGCAGCTGTGCACGAATCGACGCGGGCCTCGTGGTCACGTGCAGGCGGTCGGCGATTCGGTAAAGGCCGCTGTTTTCGCGGAGGTCGGATTGATCGAAGATATCGCGAATGTCGATCTCGATGTCGCCGATCACGGCGCCCATCGACTCGAGTTCGGCATCGCTCGGCACGCCGGCCGGCCGGGTCTCATCGATCCGGGTGTGCTCGAAGTCCGTGAGCCTCGCCGCAACGCCGACTTCGGCCAGCGCCGCGGCCAATACCACCAGCGTTGCTAAGCGAAATGAAAGAATTACAGCCCCGCGCCGCTCTCTACAACGCCGCGTTGTCGGTCTCGCCGGTACGGATCCGCAGCACCCGAAGGATGTCGGTCACGAAAATCTTGCCGTCGCCGACCTTGCCGGTCTTCGAGGCGCCGACGATGGCTTCCAACACCTGGTCCACGAGTTCGTTCTTGACCGCGACCTCGATGCGCGTCTTGGGCACGAAATCGACGACGTATTCCGCTCCGCGATACAGTTCCGTGTGGCCTCGTTGGCGGCCGAAACCCTTGACCTCGGTCACGGTCATACCGGAAACACCGATCTCCGACAGTGCTGCGCGAACGTCATCGAGTTTGAACGGCTTGATAATGGCTGTAATCAATTTCATCCCAGTCTCCGCGGAATTTATGTGGCCAACGGCACAATACTATTACTATTGCGCGTCAGGGGCACGCGATCAACGCATTGCATCATGCCCCTTCCTGGTGCATATGCCAGTAAAGCACGACATTCCAAGGGAATAGGCTCAATTTTGGAATCCGCGATAAGCACTATTCTAATCGTCGGGGCGGGCCAAGCCGGCTCACAGGCCGTCGATACGCTGCGGCGGCAAGGTTTCGGCGGCCGCCTGGTACTGATCGGCGACGAGGCGGAGCTGCCCTACCAACGCCCGCCGCTTTCGAAAAAATACCTCTCGGGCGAACTGGCGCAGGATCGCTTGCTGCTGCGACACCGGGCATTCTACGAGGAGCATCGAACCGAGCTGTTGCTCGGCAGTCGCGCGATCCGCTTGGACCGCGGCACCCGCAGCGTCACGCTCGCTAACGCCGCCCAATTGAGCTACGACCGCTTGCTGCTGTGTCTGGGCGCGCATTCGCGGCGTTTGACCTGTCCCGGCCACGAGCTCGCCGGCGTCCATTATTTGCGCGACCTGGCGGATGCGGCGGCGCTGCGGGCTGCGCTCACTCCGAGCGCGCGCGTGGTCATCATCGGCGGCGGCTATATCGGGCTCGAGACCGCGGCGACCTGCCGCAAGCAGGGCTGCACGGTCACGGTGCTCGAGATGGCCGATCGCGTCATGAATCGAGTCGTTGCGCCCGACGTGTCGGCGTATTTTGCCGAGGACCACCGTGCGCAGGGCGTTGAGATCGTCTGCGGGACGCGCGTGGTCGGCATCGAGCGCGAACAGGGCACGGCCGGGCACGGCGCCTCGCACCTGAGTGTCGCGTGCGCACACGGTGTGGCCTATCCGGCCGATATCGTCGTCGTCGGCGTCGGCGCAATCGCGACCACCGATCTTGCACAGCACGCCGGCTTGGCTTGCGACAACGGCATCACGGTCGATGAGCATTGCCGAACGAGCGATCCGGCGATCTTTGCGGCCGGTGACTGCACCAACCAATACTCCCCGCATTACGGCCGGCGCATGCGCTTGGAGTCGGTCGACAATGCGTTCGAACAAGGCAAGACCGCGGCGCAAAACCTGCTGGGTGAGAGCCACGTGCACGACCGAATCCCCTGGTTTTGGTCCGATCAGTTCGAGAACAAGCTGCTGATCGTCGGTATCGCACAAGGAGCCGACGAGGTCGTGCTGCGCGGCGATCCGGCGTCCCGCAGCTTCAGCGTTTGCTACCTCAAGGACCGCGAATTGCTCGCGGTCGAAGCGATCAATCACTCGAAGGATTACATGGCGGGCCGAAAATTGATTGCCGAGCGCGCGCGGCTGAATCCGAACAAGGTCCGCGATCCGCAAGTTGCGCTCAAGGACGCGGTTTAATGCCGAGGGTCGTTTTTCTGGAGGCGGATGGCCGCCGCCGCGAAGTCGATGCGCCCGCCGGCATCAGTCTCATGGAGGCGGCCAAACAACACGGCATCATCGGCATCGTGGCCCGTTGCGGGGGCGCCTGCGCCTGCGCAAGCTGTCACGTTTATGTCGACCCGGTCTGGTTCGCAAGACTCGCGCCGCCCGAGGAGATGGAGCAAGGCATGCTCGAGAGCGCCTGGGAACCCCGTGCAACGAGCCGCCTCGGTTGCCAGATCACGCTTGCCGCGGCCCTGGATGGGCTGACGGTCAGCGTACCGCGGGCCCAAGCCTGACTCGCGTTCCCGAAAATCCGCCGGCGCCCGGTCATTCGAAAACCGCGAGCAAATCCTTGGTGTCGACCTGCAAACCAGGGCGCACCAGAATTTCCTTGATGATCCCGTCACGCTCGGCGCGCACCGTGGTTTCCATCTTCATCGCCTCGAGCGTGAGCAGGATGTCGCCGCGGCGCACCGATTGCCCGACATGAACGGGCACGGTCACGACTGAGCCCGGCATCGGCGCGCCGACATGCGCGAGATTGCCGGCCTCGGCTTTGCGCTGCGCGGGGCGCTTCGCGACTTGGCTGCGATCGGCGACGCGGATCGGGCGCGGCTGCCCGTTCAACTCGAAGAACACGGTTCGCGTGCCGTCTTCATGCGCATCGCTGGTCGTGACATAGCGGACGATCAGCGTCTTGCCGCGCTCCAGATCGATATTGATCTCCTGCCCGGATTGCATGCCGAAGAAGAACACCGAGGTTGGCAAGGATGCCATTTCGCCGAATTTCGCGCGGTCGGCGGCATATTCGAGGAACACTTTCGGATACATCAAGTACGAAGCGAGCTCGAAATCGCTGAGCGCACGTCCGGCTTTGGCCTCAGCGGTACTGCGTTCCGCTGCGAGATCCGCGGGCGGCATCAATTCGCCTGGCCGCTGCTCGAGCGGCTGCTTGCCGCCGAGAATCTTCAGCTGCAGGGCGGCAGGGAATCCGCCGACCGGCTGCCCCAAGTCACCATGGAAGAACTGGACGACCGATTCCGGAAACGCGATCTCGGTCTTCGGATCGAGCACCGCGGCGCGCGTCAGGCCGCTCGTGACCATCATGATCGCCATGTCGCCGACCGTCTTGGAGGTCGGCGTGACCTTGATGATGTCGCCGAACATCTCGTTGACCTCCGCATAGGCATGCGCGACCTCATGCCAGCGATGGTCGTCGATGCCGAGCGATCGCGCCTGTTCGCGCAAATTCGTGTATTGCCCGCCGGGCATTCCGTGCAGGTAGACCTCGGAGGCGCCCGCGCGCACGTCGCTCTCGAACGAGACGTAGCCGCGGCGCACTTGCTCCCAATAAGCTGAAATCAGCCGCAGATTGTCCGGATCGACGTCGGCGGCACGCGGCCCATATCGCAGGGCCTCGACGATCGAGCCCAAGTTCGGCTGCGAAGTCAGGCCGGACAGCGCGTCGATCGCGCCGTCGACGGCGTCGGCGCCCGCCTCGATTGCGGCGAGCACGCTCGCGGCTCCGATACCGCTGGTGTCGTGCGTGTGGAAATGAATCGGAAGACCGACTTCCTGCTTCAGCGCCTTGACCAGGACCGCAGCCGCGCCAGGCTGGCAAAGACCGCCCATGTCCTTGATGCCGAGCACATGTGCGCCCATCGCCTTGAGCTCTTTGGCGATGTCGACGTAGTAGCGCAAATCGTACTTGGTCTCACGTGGATTCAAGAGATTGCCGGTGTAGCAAATCGCCGCCTCACAGAGTCGGTCGGTGCGCCGCACCGCCTCGATCGAGATCTTCATGTTCTCGACCCAATTCAGGCAGTCGAACACGCGAAATACATCGACGCCGCCCTTCGCGGCCTGCTCGATGAAATAGCGCACGACATTGTCCGGATAATTGGTGTACCCGACCGCATTTGCCGAGCGGACCAGCATCTGTAGCAGCAGATTGGGCATTGCCGCGCGAAAATCGACGAGCCGCGCCCACGGGTCCTCACGCAAGAAGCGCATCGCGACGTCGAAGGTCGCGCCTCCCCAGCATTCGACCGAAAACAGGCCAGGGAGCAGACTTGCATAATAGGGTGCGATCGCCGCCATGTCGTAGGTGCGAAACCGCGTCGCGAGCAGCGATTGATGCGCATCGCGCATGCTCGTGTCGGTCAGCAGCACGCGCTCCTGCGCCAGCATCCACGCGGCGAATTTGTCCGGGCCCAACTCATCGAGCTGTTGTTTGGTACCGGGCGCCGGCACCGGCAAAACAATGCGCGGCAGCCGCGGAAACACCGGCTCGCGTGGCACCGCGCGCCCCTTGATCTCCGGGTTGCCATTGACGATGACGTCGCCGATGAAACTCAGCAACCGTGTCGCACGGTCGCGCTTGCGCGGCGTGTGAAACAATTCGGGTGTTTCGTCGATGAACTTGGTCGTGTAATCGAAGCTCGCGAAGCGCGGATGGGTGATCAGCTGGTCGAGGAAGCGCAGATTCGTGACGACGCCGCGAATGCGAAATTCCCACAATGCACGATGCATGCGCGCGATCGTTTCTTCGGGCGTCGGCGACCAGGTCGTGATCTTGACCAACAGCGAATCGTAGTAGCGCGTGATGATGGCGCCGGGATAGGCCGTGCCTGCGTCGAGGCGCACGCCGAAACCGGCCGGACTTCGATACGCGGTGATGCGCCCATAGTCGGGCACGAAGTTATTTTCGGAGTCTTCGGTCGTCACGCGACATTGCAGCGCATGGGCATTGACCCGAATGTCCTCCTGGCGCGGCACGCCGCTCTCGGGTGTCCCAATTCTCGCGCCGCCCGCAATGCGGATCTGCGCCTTGACCAGATCGACGCCGGTGATGCATTCGGTGACGGTATGCTCGACCTGGATGCGCGGATTGACCTCGATGAAGTAGAACTTGCCGGTGTCGGCGTCCTGCAGGAACTCGACGGTGCCGGCGGCCTGATAGCTCACGGCGCGTCCGATCTTCAGAGCGGCTGCACACAGGTCGGTACGCTCGGTATCGGTCAAGAATGCCGCAGGGGCCCGCTCGACGACCTTTTGATTACGCCGCTGCACCGTGCAATCGCGCTCGAACAGGTGCACGAGGTTGCCGTGCTGGTCGCCGAGGATCTGGACCTCGACGTGGCGCGCTCGGCGTATGAGCTTCTCGAGATAGACTTCGTCCTTCCCGAACGCCGCTTTAGCCTCGCGCCGCGCCGCAGCGACCGTCTCGATCAGATCCTGGTCGCTTTCGACGACGCGCATTCCCCGTCCGCCGCCGCCCCAGCTCGCCTTGAGCATCACCGGAAATCCCACGGCACGCGCCATCGCCAAGACCCCGGCAGGATCCTCGGGAAGCGGCGGCGTCGCCGGCATGACCGGCACCCCGGCGCTCGCCGCCAGGTCGCGCGCCGATACCTTGTTGCCGAGCTTGCGCATCGTGTCGGGCAGCGGGCCCACGAAAACGATCTTCGCGGCAGCGCAGGCTTCCGCGAATTCCGGGCTCTCGGATAAAAAGCCGTAGCCGGGATGGATCGCATCCGCGCGGGCTTCGAGCGCGATTCGAATGATGTCGTCGATGTCGAGGTAGGCCTCGATCGGCCCCTTGCCTTCACCGACGAGATAGCTCTCGTCCGCCTTGGTACGGTGCAGAGAGAAGCGATCCTCGTGGGAATGGATCGCGATCGTGCGAATGCCGAGTTCGGTGGCGGCGCGCATCACGCGAATCGCGATTTCGCCGCGATTGGCGATCAGCAGGCTCTGAATTGCGGCATTCTTGATGAAGGGATCCATTGTCGAATGATGATAGCCTTGGGATCGATGACCGACCAGAGAATTCAAGGAGGCCGGATGTTTGGTATCGCAATTCACGGCGGCGCCGGAACTCTACCGCGCGCGGAAATGACGGCAGAACGCGAACAGCAATACCGTGATGGACTCGCAACGGCGCTGCGGCTGGGCGCCGAATTGCTGGAGCGAGGCGGCTCGAGTCTCGATGCGGTGAGCTGCGCGGTCGCGAACCTCGAGGACAATCCCTCGTTCAATGCCGGGCGCGGCGCCGTGTTTACATTCGAGGGCCAGAACGAACTCGATGCGTCCATCATGGACGGCCGCACGCTCGCCGCCGGAGCGGTGTGCGGCGTCAGCCACATCAAGAATCCGGTCGAGCTCGCGCGCACCGTCATGGAGCATTCGGATCACGTTTTGTTGAGCGGCGCCGGCGCGGAGGACTTTGCGTTGAGCCGCGGCTTCACATTGATGCCGCGCAGTTATTTTCACACGCCGGAGCGCTGGAGCCAGCTCGAGCGCATACGCAGCGGCGACGGTGAGCTCTCCGCGCTGACGATTTCACACGTTGGCACCGTGGGCGCCGTGGCGCTCGATCGTGCGGGCAATCTCGCGGCGGCGACCTCGACCGGCGGAATGACGGGCAAACGCTTCAATCGCGTCGGCGACTCGCCGATCATCGGCGCCGGCACCTATGCGGACAACCGCTGCTGCGCGGTATCGGCAACCGGGCACGGCGAGGTGTTCATTCGCGCTGCAGTGGCTCACGATATCTGCGCACGCATGCGCTATGGCCAGCGCACGCTCGCACAGGCCGTACATGAAGTGGTCATCGACGAACTGCCCGCAATGCACGGAGAAGGCGGTGTCATCGCGATCGATCGCGGCGGCGAAATCGTCATGGAATTCAACTCGGAGGGGATGTTTCGGGCCAGCCGCAAGGCCGGAGAGGCATCGAAGATCGCAATTTATCGATAGCGCGCGGCCGGCGCTAAGCTTGCCGCGCGGCCTGGCCTTTTCGCCTCTCGAATCGCCCCGTCTTGAGCGTGCTGTACTCGGCCTCCATGACGACGACCCGATTGCGTCCTTGCTCCTTGGCGGTATAGAGCGCCTCGTCGGCAAGTTGAATCAGGCCATCGGGCGTGCGGTTCACGCTCGGTTTTATATATGCGGCGCCGATGCTGATCGTGAGACGCGATGCAACGACCGATGCTTCGTGCGGAATGTTCAATTCCGCGATCGAGCGCTGGATTCGCGTGAGCACTTCCGCGACATACTCGCGGCTCGCCTCGTAGAGCACGACCGCGAATTCTTCGCCGCCGTAGCGGGCCACGAAGTCCAGAGGCCTCCGCGCGCACTGGCTCAATGAGGTGGCAACCGCGCGCAGGCATTCGTCGCCCGCCTGGTGCCCATAACGGTCGTTGTAATTCTTGAAGCAATCGATGTCGGCCAGCAGCACCGCGACCTGCTTTTCCTCGCGCACCGCCTGCTGCCAGGCGCGCTGAATGTGCTGGTCGAACATGCGCCGGTTCTGGATTCCCGTGAGACCGTCGCGCGCGACCATCTCGCGCAGCAATCCCGCTTCGAGAAACCGCAGGCGGCTGGTTCTTTCGTGCATGTAGACGACCGATGCGCCGACCAAGTTCGCGGCCACGATCGCGAGCATGTCGTAGCTCAATTCGGCGCTCGGCAACTGCACCGCGGTCGCCGCTGCGAGATAGAAAAACAGCACGATCACATTGGCCGCGAGCGCATTGTAGAAAATCAGCCCGGCCAGGAAATAGACGTACATCGTGGCGAGCACCAGACTCGGAAACAGAAATGCGACGCCGCCCGCGGAAGCGATCAGCTCGATCGCGACTTGACAGAGGCCGTAGATCGTCGCGGCGACCATGGTCAGCGGCTGATAGATCCGATGACGCCGTTGCGAGAAGCTCGCCGCGAGCACGATCAACAGAACCGGCACGATCACCAGGATGTGCAGCAGGCTCGGGACCCGATTCAACTTCGATCCCAGCACCATGGTTTCTATCGCCGAGAATGCGATCGCGATCGCGATCGCGAGGCAAAGATTGGTGCGAATGGAACCGAGCGTTTCTTCGAGATTGGTTCGCCGGAATTCGGCCTCGAGTTCGGGCGTGAACGTAAGCCAGGGTATGCCCGATTTCAGCTGCCGCGCGTACGGCAAATCCGGCCAGTCCTCCACCGAAAATCCATTCGTGGTGTTCATCGATTCGAAAATACCCAGTAAGCGCCGGCGACTCTAGGACCTGCGCCACACGTCTTTACAAAAGCCCGGCAGGCGAATCGAGGCCGCGGAATCATTTGTGCTCGCATTATGTCAAATTCCTCATCAGTCCTTGAGATATTTCGCGAGATAGGCGTCGAAATCGAGCGTATCGGTCGCCTCGATGCGCGCCTGGGCTTCATGAGAGTCCTGCGCCGCCGACGCGAATTCCGCCAGCCGCCGCTCATTCGGCGGATACAGCCCCAGGAAATAGTCCTTGTGCAGTTTCGACATGCGCTGCGCGAGCTCGAAAAATGTCTCGCCGGTCTGGCGCATTTCCGCAAGCAGTCGCGCCGAAGGGGTTCGCTCGACGTCCTCGACCTTGGCGCGCTGCTGCTCGAGCGCCGTGTGGTAAGGGCGCTGCGGGTTGCCGTAGTCGAGCGTTTCGGCCAAGCCTTGCATCGCGTCGAGCAACTCGGCGGCCCACGCGGTCAACGACACCTTGCGCCCCGAGCGATTCAAGTGCAAGCCGGGCTCGCGACCGGACTTGGCGACGATCAAGTGGTTGGCGTCGAGATCATCTTGTTCGCCGCGGCTGATCGGTTCGCTGCCGCGCAGCAGGCACAGCGCCAGAAACATCTCGAGGAAACGCAGCTTGTTCTGATTGACGCCAACCGGATCAAAGGCGCTGACGTCCAAGGC
>Ga0181531_10000835_pt1 | contig 20067 bp, 13 predicted proteins | sample PEATcosm2014_Bin_38_FD_119743 | JGI IMG/M metagenome (GOLD analysis project Ga0181531, IMG submission 119743) | Peatland microbial communities from MTU Mesocosm Facility, Houghton, MI, USA - PEATcosm2014_Bin11_10_metaG | ecosystem: Environmental > Terrestrial > Soil > Wetlands > Peat | place... | reverse complement strand
GCCGCGAACGCCTTGTCCGAGCCGGTGATGACGATACAGCCGATATCGCCATCGTCCTCGAAGCCATCGATGGCAAGGCTCAATTCGCGCATCAGCGCACTGTTGAGCGCGTTGAGCGCCTGCGGCCGATTGAGCCGAATGAGCCCGACTCGGCCGCGCGTCTCGACGATGATGTGTTCAGTGCCGATGTGATCGTTGCTCACGGGCGCCCTCCCATTCTCGCTTTCCCCGCTGCGCAGCGGGTACAAGTCATTTCTGGCATGCCGGACAATAAAACGTCGAGCGGCCGTTCTGGACAATGCGTTTGACGATGCCGCGGCAAACCCGCTGCCGACCCATTCCGGCATGGAAGGAAGGCTCGGGAGCCGGGCAGCGCTCGCTTTCGCGATCGTAAACACGAAAGCGATGCTGGAACATGCCGAGATCGCCGTCGGTGAGCCGGTGATCGCGCAGCGAGGAGCCTCCGTCCTTGATGGCGGCTTCAAGCACCGCCTTGATGCCGTCGACCAGTCGTTCAGCACGCTCGTTCGGCGCGCCGGTTCGGGTGGCAATGGTCGAGGCCATGCGTTTGGGCGAGAGCCCGGCGCGATATAGCGCCTCGCAAACATAGATATTGCCCAGGCCGGCCACGACTTTTTGGTCCAACAAGGCCGCTTTGAGACTTGTCTTCTTGCCTTTGCAGGCGCGTGCCAGCATCGCTGCGTTGAATTCATTGCCGAGCGGTTCGGGACCGAGTCCCCGTAACAGCGGCTCGCCGTCGAGATCTTTGCGCGCGACCAGCTTCATCGATCCAAACCGGCGCGGATCGTTGAAGGTCACGGTGGCACCGGACGACATGTGAAATACGACGTGGTCGTGGGCGACGTGTTTGGCGCGCTCGCGATAATAGCTGCCCAGCGTGCGGTCGTTTTCACGAAAAACATGAAACGAGCCCGACATGCCGAGGTGCATCAGAAGAACGTCGCCGGAGGAAAGGTCAACGAGAAGATATTTGGCGCGCCGGCCGATGCCGGTCACGGTGTTGCCTTGGAGCCGGCGCGCAAAGTCTTTCGGCAGCGGCCAGCGCAGGTCGCCGCGACGGACTTCGACCTTATCGAAGCGGGCCCCGTCCATGGCCGGTGCGAGGCCACGCCGAACGGTCTCGACTTCGGGCAGTTCGGGCATCGCTTACTCCGCATGCGACCGCAGCAAAATGGTTAATTTCAAACACATAGCGTCCCTTCCGGCTCCGCGCTATGCTTGCGCATTAAAGGGTTGGCGATGGCAGATACCGCACATTTTGGCTCCCGGCAGGTGCCGCTTGGCGACAAGCAGGCGCTTGTCGATGATGTCTTCCACAGTGTGGCACGGCGCTACGACCTGATGAACGACCTGATGTCGTTCGGGCTGCACCGGGCCTGGAAGGATGCGCTGGTGACGGCGATTAATCCGCCGAGGAATGGGCCGTTTGCACTGCTCGATCTCGCCGGCGGTACCGGCGATGTCGCGTTTCGCGCGATCGCGGGCGGCGGCGAAGAGATGCGGGCGACGGTGAGCGATATCAATACCGCCATGCTCGCCATCGGCCGCGAGCGCGCCGCACGCTCGCTCTCCCGCGGCGGCGACCGGATCACATTTAGGGAAGCCAATGCCGAGGCGCTGCCGTTCTCGGATCGCAATTTCGACGCCGTCACTATCGCGTTCGGCATCCGCAACGTGCCGCGCATCGAACAAGCGCTCGCCGAGGCCTTTCGCGTGCTCAAGATCAGCGGCAAATTCCTGTGCCTAGAATTTTCCGCGGTCGACGTTCCGGGCTTCGACAGGCTTTACGACTTTTACTCTTTCAATATCATCCCGGCGCTCGGTCGCGTCGTCGCGGGCGATGCCGAATCCTATCGCTATCTGGTCGAATCGATCCGCCGCTTTCCGGATCCGCAAAGTTTTGCCGCCATGCTGCGCGCGGCGGGATTTGCCCGGGTTTCGTTCCAACCGATGACCGGCGGCATCGTCACGCTGCATTCCGGCTGGCGTTTGTGATTTCGGCTCCCACGCATTTTATTCGGCTTGGCCGCGCCGTCTTCGTGTTAGCCCGCGAAGGGGTTTTCGGCATCGTCGATCCCACCGCCGTACCGGTTCCGATGCGACCGCTACTGCGCGTTGCACGCCTCATCGAGCGGCGCACGGACGACACCGCGGAGGCGCGCTTATCGACGGCGCTGTCGCGGCTCGGGCCGAGCTACGTGAAACTCGGCCAGTTTTTGGCGACGCGTCCGGATGTGGTCGGGGCCGCTTTCGCCCTCGACCTCGAGCGGTTGCAGGATCACATGCCGCCGTTCCCGCAGGCGGAAGCCGAAGCGGCGGTCGCGGCCTCGTTCGGACGGCCGCTGGCCGCTGTCTTTACAAGCTTTGGGCCGGCGGTCGCCGCCGCCTCGATTGCGCAGGTGCACCAGGCGACGGTGGCGGGAGCGGCGCAGCCGCGCGCGGTCGCGGTCAAGGTGCTCCGGCCGGGCATTGAGCGGCGCTTCCATGTCGACCTCACCGCCTTCGTATTCGCGGCGCGTCACGCCGAAAATCTGTTTGCCGAGGCGCGGCGACTGCGTGTCGTAGAAGTGGTCGAGACCCTGCGGCGCTCGGTGATGGTCGAAATGGATTTTCGGCTGGAGGCGGCGGCGCTCTCTGAAATGGCCGAAAACACCAAGGACGATCCGGATTTTCGCGTTCCGACGGTTGACTGGGACCGCACCACCAAGGAAGTGCTGACGTTGGAGTGGATCGATGCGACGCCGCTGTCCGACCGCGCCGGATTGCAAGCCCGAGGCGTCGATCTGCCGAATCTGGCGCGTGTCTTGATCCAGACGTTTTTGCGTCATGCGCTGCGCGACGGTTTCTTTCACGCCGACATGCATCCCGGCAATTTGTTCGTCGACGGTGCCGGCCGGCTGATCGCCGTCGACTTCGGCATCATGGGCCGGCTGGGGGCGAAGGAACGCCTATTTTTGGCGGAAATTTTGCACGGCTTTATCGTCCGTGACTATCACCGCACCGCCGAGGTTCATTTCGAGGCCGGCTACGTACCACCGTATCATTCGATCGAAGACTTCGCCCAGGCCATCCGCGCGATCGGCGAGCCGATCCATAATCGCACCGCAGAAGATATTTCGATGGCGAAATTGCTCTCGCTGTTGTTCGAGGTGACCGGCCTGTTCGACATGCGCACGCGGCCGGAATTGCTGCTGTTGCAGAAGACCATGGTTGTGGTCGAAGGCGTGGCGCGCTCGTTCGATCCGAAGCTCGACATGTGGTCGACCGCCGAACCGGTGGTGCGGGAATGGATGACGCGAAATCTCGGCCCGGCCGGCAAGCTTGAAAGCGCGGCGCAGGGCGCGTTCGAGATCGGACGCTTTCTCGGTAATGCGCCGGCGCTTCTGACGCGCGGCGCCCGCGTGCTCGATCGGTTGGATGAGATTACCCGCGACGGTTTGCTGTTGCTGTCGCCGCAAACCGTCGCCGAAATCAAGAAGGCGGAAACCCGTCTCGCGCGATGGACAGTCGGGGCGCTTTGGGTCATCGCCATCGTGCTGATCTGGATCGCCTTGCGGTCGCGGTGATAGCATTGATCGCAGTGCAATCATCGGCTATCATGGACGACACTGTCTTGGGAGCCCCATGGCCAGCCTCACCGTCCGCCAGCTCGATGATGCCCTCAAGCGGCAACTCCGCTTGCGCGCGGCTCGTCACGGCCGTTCGATGGAGGACGAAGTCCGCGTTATCCTCAGGCAAGCGGCGGAGACAAGCGGCGAATCCCCCGAGCGCGTCGACCCTGCGCCGCCGCCGCCTGGCCGGCGGCGTACTCAGCAAAAAACTCAAACCGGCCCGACAGGTGGTCCGCGCATTCTTCTCATCATCGGCGGCGGAATAGCCGCCTATAAGGCGCTGGATCTTATTCGGCGCTTGCAGGATCGCGGCGCGCAGGTGCGCTGCATCCTTACGGCCGCGGCGCAGCACTTCGTCACGCCACTTGCCGCCGGCGCGCTCAGCGGCGAGCCTACCTATACCGACTTGTTCGATGCGCGGAGCGAATTCGACGTCGGACATATTCGCCTCGCGCGCGATACCGATCTCATTGTCGTCGCGCCGGCGACGGCCGATCTAATGGCGAGGCTGGCGGGTGGCCACGCTGACGATCTAGCCACGGCGGTCCTGCTGGCGACCGCGAAGCCGATCCTGATCGCGCCAGCGATGAATCCACGCATGTGGGCGGCAAAGTCGACGCAGCGCAATCTGGCGCAGCTTTTCGCCGACGGCGTCCGCGTCGTCGGACCGAATTCCGGCGCCATGGCCGAGCGTGGCGAGGCTGGGCTCGGCCGCATGGCCGAGCCGCTCGAAATTGCCGCTGCCGCCGAAGCACTGTTGCGTCCCGACGGGCCACTTAAGGGAAAGCGCGTCGTCATTACCGCGGGTCCAACGAACGAGCCGATCGACCCGGTGCGCTTCATCGCCAACCGCTCATCGGGCAAACAAGGTTACGCCATTGCCGCGGCTGCGGCCGCTGCCGGCGCCGACGTGTCGCTGGTCAGCGGTCCGGTCAACCTGCCCGAGCCGGCCGGGGTTTCGGTCGTCAAGGTCGAGACCGCACGGCAGATGCTGGAAGCCGTGGAAGAAGCACTCCCCGCCGAGGTCGCGATATTCGCTGCCGCGGTGGCCGACTGGCGCACCGAACAGCCGAGCCAGAGCAAGATCAAAAAGCAGCTTGGCCGCACCCCGACGCTCAAGCTCATCGAAAATCCTGATATCTTGTCTACCGTCGCGCATCGCAAGTCCGGCCGCCCGCGGCTGGTGATCGGATTTGCCGCAGAAACCGACGCGCTTATCGCCAACGCCAAAGCTAAGCTCGCTAAAAAAGGCTGCGACTGGATCCTTGCCAATGACGTTTCGCCGCAAACCGGCATCATGGGCGGCGATACCAACACGATTCACCTGATCAGCGCGGCGGGCGTCGAATCTTGGCCGCCGCAATCGAAGGACGATGTCGCGCGTATTCTGATCCAGCGGATCGCCGCTGCGTTCGATAAAGCTCCGCGGTGAGTACCGAGGTGCGCATCGTGCGGCTGCCGCACGCCGCAGACCTGCCGTTGCCGGCGTACCAAACTGCGCTGGCCGCCGGCTTGGACCTTCCAGCGGCGGTGCCGGCCGATGCGCCCGTCGCAATCGAGCCTGGCGGCCGCGCCGTGATTCCCACCGGCATCGCGATCGCGCTGCCACCCGGCAGCGAGGGTCAAATTCGGCCGCGATCTGGCTTAGCCGCCCGCCACGGCGTCACAGTTCTGAACACGCCGGGAACGATCGATGCGGACTATCGCGGAGAGTTACAGGTGATAATCGCGAATTTCGGGTCGGAAGCCTTCTTGGTTGAGCGCGGAATGCGCATTGCGCAATTGGTGATCTCTCCCATCCACCATGTAACGCTTGTTGAATCTCTCAATTTAGACGGGACGACGCGTCAAGCTGGAGGATTTGGGTCGACCGGCATGACAACGAAGACAATCGAAGACTGAAGTCAAAATCAGATTCAACTAGACCGTACTTCAGGTGTAATATATTACCTCTTGGCCGGTTCCCGTCTCGCCGTAACGCTCCCCACATGCCGCTGCTCCCCCGCAAAGGATCTCTCGCCGTCGCCGCGGTCATCGATGTCGCGCTACAGACGCAAGGGCGTCCCATCGCGGCGAAGGCTCTGGCCGCTCGCCACGGCCTGCCGCCCAGACATCTCGAACCGGTGTTGCAGGCGTTGGTTCGTTGCGGAATTTTGAAAAGCACGCGCGGCCCACGCGGCGGTTACGAACTCGCGCGCGACCGGCGGCGGGTGACGGCCAACGATATTTTGCGCGCGGCAGGCAGCGTCGATGACTTCGTGACGTTGCACGCTGGCTCCGAACTCCTGAACAAGATCGTGCTCCCCGCCGTGGCCCAGGCCGAACATGAGTTCGGCAAGGCACTCTCCCGCATCAGTATCGAAGACATGATGCGGAACGCCAAGGCTTTGGACAAGGCGGAAGCTAGAGGCGTAGCGCGCACCTAACTGATCGCGCCGACTTCCACCCCGTTCACGATCTGGACTCTTTCGGCGCGATTCCGCTTGAGAGTAAAGTCGTGCGATTCGCGGGGGCTGGCGAAATGGCGGTGGCGGCCAGCAGAGGCGAAGGCATGCCGGACCGGATCCGGAACAGCCGGAGCTATGCACAGCGGTGGCACTTGCAGGAAATTAGCGGATTCCTCGCCACCGTCGGCGGTATGACCTCGCCGCCGGCTCGCGCCGCCGAGGCGCCCTCCGTCGCGTTGCACGAACTTGTCCTGAGCGCTCATCGCAGTATCGATCAGCATGAGGTTACCTTTCTCGCGCTGGTCGGCGGTATCGCCTTATTTGCCGTGGTCACCGCGATCATCCTGGTGCGCGCGCGCGTGCGAACGGCACGTCTGGACGCCTGGTCGCGCGACGAGATCGCGACGCTGCGGGACGAACTCGATCGCGCCAAAGCACTTCTCTTCTCGGAACCGCAGCTAGTCGTGGTTTGGGCGGCGGGATCCGACGAACCGGGTATAGACGGCGATCCCGCGATCGTCGGCGCGGCGGCGTCCCGTCGGGTGCTTGCCTTCGGCAGTTGGCTCGATGCCGGCAAAGCGAGTGCAATGGAGCACGCCGTCGAGGCCTTGCGCGCGCGCGGCGAAGCCTTCTCGATGCCGCTCACGACGCTGGCCGGTCGCCCGATCGAAGCTCAAGGCCGCGCCATCGGCGGCCGGGCGGTGCTACGCCTCAAAGACGCGAGCGGCATCAAGCGCGAACTTGTGGAGCTGGTAACACGCTATGAAAGATTGGCAACCGAGACTGCGCCGCTGCGGGCCCTGATCGAGTTGCTGCCGTCGCCGGTATGGACCCGCGACGCGGCCGGGCGGCTAACCTTCGCCAATTCTGCCTATGTCCGCGCCGTCGAGGCTAAAAGCTCGACCGATGCCATCGAACGCCGGCTGGAACTGCTCGACAGCGCCGCGCGCGAGACTATCGCGCAGGCGCGCCGGAGCGACGGCGCCTATGCCGGCCGTCTGCGCGCCATCGTCGCGGGCACGCGCCGGACTTTCGACATCGTGGATTTCCACACCGAGACCGGCAGCGCCGGCATCGGCAGCGACGCTACGGAAGCGGAAACGATGCGTGGCGCGCTGGCGCGGCTGTCCGACGCGCACCGCCGTACGCTGGATCAGCTCTCGACCGGCGTTGCCATGTTCGACGTCGATCAGCGGCTGACGTTTTACAATGCCGCCTATCGCGCATTGTGGGATATCGATGCCGGGTTTCTCGATCAGAACCCGACCGATTCGGCCGTGCTCGAGGAATTGCGCGCGGCCAGCAAACTGCCGGAAGAGCAGAATTTTCGGCAGTGGAAGGCGCAGCTGCACGAGGCCTATCGCGCCCTCGAGGCCAAGGAGCACACTTGGCACCTGCCGGGCGGGCGCACTTTGCGGGTGGTCACGACGCCCAATCCGGACGGCGGAGTCACCTATCTATTCCACGACGTTACCGAGCGGCTCGATCTCGAACGACGCTTCGAGGAACTGATCCGCGTGCAAGGCGAAACCCTCGATAACCTAGCCGAGGGTGTCGCCGTGTTTGGCAGCGACGGCCGCCTTCGCTTCCATAACGCGGCTTTCGCGCGCATGTGGAAACTCTCGCCACAGACGCTCGCCGAGCGGCCACATATCGAAAAAATTACTGCACTATGCCAGCCGCTGCATGGCAATGCCGCCGCCTGGCAGGCATTGCGCGATGTCGTCACCGCGATCGACAGCCGCGAAGCGACGCCGGGCCGCATCGAGCGGCGCGACGGCAGCGTGGTCGATTGCACGACGGCGCCGCTCCCCGATGGCGCCACATTGGTCACGTTCCACGACGTCACCGACTCGGTCAACGTCGAAAGGGCGCTGCGGGAACGTAACGAAGCGTTGGAAGACGCCGACAAAATCAAAATCGATTTTGTTCATCACGTCTCTTACGAGCTGCGTTCCCCGCTCACGAATATCATCGGATTCGTCCACCTTCTGGGCGAGCCATCGACCGGCCCGCTGGCGGAAAAGCAGCGCGAATATCTCGATTACATCACGGTCTCTACCAATACGCTGTTGGCTCTCATCAATAACATCCTCGACCTGGCGACCATCGACGCCGGGCGGATGCAGCTCAACCTCGGGCCCGTCGATATCCGGGAAACCATGGTGGCGGCCGCCGAAGGCGTGCAAGATCGGTTGGCCAGCGCGGGTCTCGCGCTGGAAATGCTCAGTGCTACGGACATCGGTAGTTTTATCGCCGACAAGCTGCGTATCCGGCAGATCCTTTTTAACCTGTTGGCTAACGCCGTAAGTTTTTCGCCGGTTGGCACGACCATCACTCTCATCGCCGAACGGCGGACCGACGCCGTGGTTTTCTCCGTGACCGATCGGGGACCTGGGATTCCACCTCATGTGCTGGAAAAAGTTTTCGACTGGTTCGAGACCCATTCACTTGGCTCGCAGCATCGCGGCCCGGGAATCGGCCTGTCTCTGGTCCGCTCGTTCGTGGAGCTGCACGGCGGTCAGGTTACGATCGTCTCGGGCATCGGCCAGGGTACGACCGTGACATGCACGTTCCCGCTGGGGGAAGCCGCCAGACTGACGGCGGCCGAGTAGCGGAGCAACGCGATGCTTCTGACCACCCCCGGTGGCCCGAGCTTCAACGTGATCTTGGCAAACGAACAGGCGATGCGTCGTTTTGTGGCCGATGTCGCCACCGTGCTCGAACCCGGCGATCTGGTCACTCTCTCCGGCGATCTCGGCGCCGGCAAGACAACCTTCGCGCGCGCGCTGATCCGCTTCCTTGCCGCCGACGAGTCAATCGAAGTGCCGAGCCCGACCTTTACCTTGATTCAAACCTATGCGCTGCCGCGCTTCGCGCTGGTCCATGCCGATCTTTACCGGCTCTCCGGCGCCGCCGAGCTTGCCGAGCTCGGATTCGACGACCTGCCCGAAGGCGCGGTCGTCTTGATGGAATGGCCGGACCGCGCCGCCGGATTGCTGCCGCCCGACCGTCTCGACATCAAATTCACATTGGCGCCAGCGCTCGGCCCCGAAGTGCGCAACGCCCGCTACATCGGCTACGGCAATTTTGCGGCGCGGGCGGAACGCATTGGTCTGGTGCGCTCTTTCCTGGACGAGTCCGGCTTTGGCGAGGCCGGCCGCCGGCGCATGCGGGGCGACGCCTCAACGCGCATCTTCGAGCGTCTCACGCTCGACGACCGGTCGGCCGTCCTGATGTACGCGCCGCGCCGACCCGACGGCCCCCCGGTGCGCGACGGCAAACCCTATAGCGCCGTTGCCCATCTCGCCGAAGATGTCGCTGCTTTCGTCGCGCTAGCAGCGGGTTTAAGCGCCCGGAACCTGTCCGCGCCGGCAATTCTGCACGCCGATCTCGATCACGGCCTCATCGTCATGGAGGATTTGGGCGACGAGCATATCGTTGGCGGCGATCCGCCGGCGCCGATCGAAGAGCGTTACGTGGGTGCCGTCGATCTTCTCGTATTCCTCCACGCCGAGACATTGCCGACGGTCCTGCCGGTCGCCCCGCACCTCGATTATCAATTGCCGCACTACGACATGCCGGCGTTTTTGATCGAGGCCGAATTGTTGCTCGACTGGTATTTGCCGGCCCTCGGCCGCGCCGTGCCCGCCGCCATGCGCGACGACTTCGTAACGCTATGGCGCGAAGCCCTGCTGCCCGCGCTCGATGCGCCGTCAACCTGGGTGCTGCGCGACTATCATTCGCCCAATCTGTTGTGGCTGCCCAACCGCGACGGCATTGCGCAAATCGGAGTCGTCGACTTCCAGGATACGCTGATCGGGCCGGCCGTCTATGACGTCGCCTCGCTGCTTCAGGATGCCCGGGTCGATGTTTCGGAAGCTCTGGAACTCGCCTTGCTCGGCCGCTACGTGCGCTCCCGACAGCGCGTCGATCCCGCCTTCGGCACCACGGCGTTTTCGCTGCTTTACGCCACGCTGGCGGCACAACGGGCGACCAAGATTCTCGGTATCTTCGCGCGCCTGAATCGGCGCGATAACAAGCCGCAATACTTGCGTCACCTGCCCCGGCTATGGGGCTACTTGCAGCGTTCGCTGGCGCATCCGGGACTGGCTTCGCTGAAGGCTTGGTACGCCGCCAATGTGCCCGCGCCGGATGGGCTATAGTATTGCGATTCGAGCGATGGGCTGCCGCCGGGCGAAGTCAATGATGCCGAAAACCGCCATAGTGCTCGCCGCGGGCCTTGGTACGCGCATGCGGCCCTATAACGGCCATCTGCCGAAGCCGATGGTCGCGGTCGGCGGCAAGCCCTTGATCGATTACGGTCTCGATCGTCTGGCCGACGCCGGCGTTGAGCGCGCCGTGGTGAACGTGCATCATCTTGCTGACGCGGTGGAACAACATCTGGCCTCGCGCCAACGGCCCCGGATCGTCATTTCCGATGAGCGCGCGGCGCTCCTCGGCACTGGCGGCGGCATTGTCAAAGCCTTGCCGGATTTGGGCGACGCGCCGTTTTATCTGGTCAATTCCGACACGCTGTGGATCGATGGCGTCAAACCCAATTTCGCGCGACTCGCCGCGGGTTTCGACGCCGATGACATGGACGCGCTGTTGCTGCTGGCGCCGGCTGCTGACAGTCTTGGCTATTCCGGTCCCGGCGACTACGCCATGTTGCCCGACGGCCGGTTGCGGCGGCGCGCCGAAAGTGAGGTTGTGCCGTTCATCTATGCCGGCGCGGCTATTCTTGCGCCGGCGCTGTTCGCCGAAGCCCCGCCGGGGGCTTTTGCGCTGACGCGCATGTTCGACCGGGCCGGCGCGGCCGGACGGTTGTTCGGGTTGCGGCTTGACGGCGTCTGGATGCATGTCGGCACGCCCGAAGCCGTCGCCGCCGCCGAAGCGGCGCTCGCACGGATGTCGTAAATTCTGCTAAGCCTGAGCGGCGCTCTTTCGCTATTCCGATATGACCCCACGCGTCTTCACCATTCCGGCGTCGGCGCCGTTTCTGCCGACGCTGATCGAGGCGTTGAGCAGCGGCAAGCTCGGCTTTGCCACGACCGACGCCAAGACTGGCGCCTTGTCCGGCACCATGACCCGCGATCCGCTGGCGCTGGCGTCGGCGACGCTTTACTTGCCGACCCGCCGCGCCTGCCGTCTGGCGCGCGACGCCTTTCTCGACATTCTGAAGATTGACGGCGCCATTCTGCCGCGCATCGTCGCCATCGGCGATATCGACGAAGACGAAATCGTATTTGCTGAAGCCGCATCCGGCGGCATCGCTGCTGACAGGCTGGCGTTGCCGGAGGCGCTCAGTGGTCTCGAACGCCGGCTGCTCCTGACACGATTAGTCACCACATGGGCCTCCTCGCCGGCGCTTCACGGCACCAGCGGCGCGCCGCTGGTCGCGCAGACCCCGGCGGCGGCATGCGCGCTTGCCGACGACTTGGCGCGGCTCATCGACGACATGGCGACACGCGGTATATCGTGGGATCGGCTAGACGGCCTGCTGTCCGGCGAATTCGACGACTACTGGCAAAAAACACTAAAGTTCCTGCGGATCGCGCGCGAGCAGTGGCCTGCGATCCTTAAAGAGCGCGGTCGTATCGAGGCCGTCGAACGGCGCGACAAACTCATCAAGGCCGAGGCCGCGCGGCTCGCCCGCAAAACCGACGGCCCGGTGATCGTCGCCGGCTCGACCGGTTCGATTCCGTCGACGGCGGAACTCATCGCCATCGTCGCGCAACTGCGGCACGGCGCGGTGGTGTTGCCGGGTCTCGACACCGATCTCGACGAAGCGTCGTGGCGGCTGATCTCTGGAGAAGAAGCAAAAGAAATCCCGCCAGCCCCCGGCCATCCGCAATTCGCGATGCAGGCCTTGCTTGCCCGCATCGGCGTCGGCCGCGACGCCGTCGTGCCTCTAGCTCCGCCGCGCGGCCGTGAGCTCCTCATTTCGGAAGCATTGCGGCCGGCCGCGGCAACCGATCTGTGGAGGGAAAAAGCCACCGATCCGAAATTCAATGCGCACGCCGACGCCGCATTCGAATCGATCGCCGTCATCGAGGCCGCTAATCCGGAAGAAGAAGCGCTTGCCATCGCCGTGTCGATGCGACAAGCGGTCGAAGACGACAAAACCGCCGCGCTGGTCACGCCGGACCGCGCGCTCGGGCGCCGCGTAGTGGCCGCGCTGGCGCGCTGGAACATCGCGGCTGAGGATTCCGGCGGCCAGGCGCTCGCCGATACGCCAGCCGGGATCTTCGCGCGGCTCGCGGCCGAAGCGGCGATCGGCGGACTAGCGCCGGTGACGCTGCTCGCTCTGCTCAAGCATCCGCTGCTGCGGCTCGGGCGCCGCGATAATGACCATGCTACCGCGATCCTCGAACGCGCGGTGCTGCACGGACCGCGCCCCGGCCCGGGCACGAGCGGACTTGCCCAGGCGCTAAAGGCGTTTTGCGCGAACAAATCCGATCTTCATCGCTCCGACCCGCGCACCGCGTTGACCGAGACCGAGCTTGCCGCCGCCGCCGACCTAGTGGAGCGCGTCGGTGCCGCGCTGTCGTCCCTCGAAGGACTCGGCAGCGAATCCTATCGGCTCGGCGATCTCGCCACCCGTCACCGCGCCGCGCTGGCGGCGCTGTCGCGCGAGGGCAGTGACGAAGTGGCCTTCATCGGCCCTGATGGCGGAAGCCTCGCCGCCGCCCTCGACGAACTGGCCGCCAGCGAGGCCGCCGCCGCGCTCCCCGTCGAGCCGCGGGATTATGTCGAACTTTTCTCTGCCGCGCTGGCCGGCCGGGTCGTGCGGCGGCCGGCCGGGCGCGGCCGCCGCGTCCGCATCCTCGGGCTGCTCGAGGCGCGGCTGACCGAAAGCGATTGCGTCGTGCTCGGCGGCCTCGCCGAAGGCACTTGGCCGCCGGAGAGCAACACCGACGCCTGGCTCAGCCGCCCGATGCGGCTCGATCTTGGGCTCGATTTGCCGGAACGGCGCATCGGCTTAACCGCGCACGACTTTGCCCAATTGCTCGGCGCGCCCGGCGTGATCCTGACTTATTCCGGCAAGGTCGACGGGACGCCCACGGTGCCGTCGCGTTTTATCCAGCGTCTCGCCGCCGTCGCCGGCGCAACGCGATGGCAGCGGGCCGTCGCGCGCGGCAGCGACTATATCGCATGGGCGCGCGAACTTGACCGTCCGCAGGAAGCTCCCAAGCCGGCGGCGCAACCCGCGCCGACGCCGCCCCGCGCCTCCCGGCCGAAAACTCTTTCGGTCACGGAGATCGAGCATTGGCTGCGCGATCCCTATACGATTTATGCCAAGCACATTCTGCGGCTGCGACCGCTCGACGCCGTCGACGCCGAACCTGGCGCCGCGGAGCGGGGGACATTCATCCACGACGCCATTGGAGAATTCACGCAAAATTTCGCCAAAAGTCTTCCGCCGGATGCAACGGGTGAGCTGATCAAGCTGGGGCGGAAATATTTTGCCGCGCTTGAAAATTTTCCCGAGGCGAAGGCCTTCTGGTGGCCGCGTTTTGAACGCATCGCGCATTGGTTCACTGCCTGGGAGCTTGAGCGCCGCTCCGCCATTGCCGCTATCGCCGCAGAGATTTCCGGCGCCATCGACATTCCGTTGGCCGAGGGCACGTTCCGGCTGCGCGGCGTCGCCGACCGCATCGAGCGCCGCATGGACGGCAGTTACGTCATCCTCGATTACAAGACCGGCGCGGCGCGGACCGAAAAACAGGTGCGCACCGGTTTGGCGCCGCAGCTCACCTTGGAGGCTGCGATTTTGCGCAAGGGCGGCTTCAAGGGGTTTCCGGCCGGTGGCTCGGTCGCCGAAGTCGCCTATGTGACGCTCAAAGGCGGCGAGCGGCCGGGTGAATATGAGTCGATCGCTTTCAAGCAAGGCGCGACCGACGATCACGCCGAATATGCGTTCGAGAAATTGCGCGAGCTGGCGACACGCTTCGAGGACGAAACCGTGCCTTACCGCTCGCTGGTGCATCCGATGTGGACGAACCATTACGGCGACTACGATCACCTCGCGCGCGTCAAGGAATGGTCGAGCACCGGTGGCGCGGACGACAACGGCGGTGGCAGCGAATGACCACGTTGAGGGAGATTCCGCTTGAAGTGCGGCGGCGGCAAACCGATGTCTCCAATCCGGCTGTCTCCGCTTGGGTGGCCGCCAATGCCGGATCGGGCAAGACCCACGTCCTGGCGCAGCGCGTCATCAATTTGCTGCTTGAAGGCGTCGAGCCTGAAAAAATCCTCTGCATCACCTTCACCAAAGCGGCCGCCGCCAATATGGCGAAGCAGGTGTTCGACCGGCTCGGCGCCTGGATCGGGCTCGCCGACGCCAAACTCGACGAGGTCATCGGCACGGACCCGGCGGCGCCCGCCGACCCACGGCGCCGGACGCGGGCGCGGCGCTTGTTCGCACGCGCGCTGGAAACGCCGGGCGGCCTCAAAGTGCAGACCATCCACGCCTTTTGCACCCAGCTTTTGCATCGGTTCCCATTCGAGGCCAATGTCGCGGCGCGCTTTGCCGTGCTCGACGAAACGACACAAACGCATCTGCTCGAACAATTAACGCTGGCGGTTCTGCTCGACGGCGCCGGCAACCCCGGCAGCGCGCTCGGCGGCGCGCTGGAAGCCGCCATGACCGCGGCCGCGGATCAGACATTTCGGGACGTGGTGCGCGGCGCCATCGCCCAGCGCGACGCCATCGCCCGCTGGGTCGGCGAAGCCGGCGATCTCGACGCGGCGATCGTTGCCCTTTCGCGATCGCTCGGCGTCGAGCCGAATCTCACAAGGCCGAAAGTCGAGGACGAGATCGTCAACGGCCCGATCCTGCCGGCGCCGGAATGGCCCGCCGTGGCGGCCATCTGCCGGGCGAGTTCCGCGCAGGATCAGAAGCAATGCGAGCGCCTGACCCTTGCCGGCCGCGTCGGCGGGTCGGAACGCGTCGAGGCTTACCTGAAAGTCTTTTTCGACAGCAAATGTCTGCCGCGCGCCAACCTTTTAACCCAGCCGCTGGTCAAGCTTCATCCCGCGCTGGCGCGACGGCTTCTTGACGAGCAGGCACGCGTCCTGACGTTGCACGAGTTGCGCAACGCCGTGATTTGCCGCGACCGTAGTGCCGCGCTGGTGACGGTTGCTTTCGAAGTGCTCAAGCGCTTTGGGCGCGAGAAGGCGCGTCGCGGTCTGGTCGATTATGACGACCTCATCGATAAGACGCTGGAACTGTTGCGCAACGTCGACGCGACCTGGGTCCATTACAAGCTCGACCTCGGCATCAATCACCTATTGATCGACGAAGCGCAGGATACCAGCAGCAAACAGTGGGAGATCGTGCAACGGCTGATCGCCGAATTTACCGCCGGTGCCGGCGCGCGCGGTGTCAAGCGCACGATTTTCGCCGTCGGCGACGAGAAGCAATCGATCTATTCGTTCCAGAACGCCGCGCCACGCGAATTTGCCGCCATTGGCCGCACGTTCGCGCGCGCACATGCCGACGCCGAGCTGCCATTCATATTCGGCCGGCTGGAACATTCGTTTCGCTCCGGCGAAAGCGTCCTTGCCGCCGTCGACATTGTCTTTCGTCCGATGTTCCAAAGCGTCACGTCGGATAAAGACGGTTTTCCGGCCCACATCGCGTTGCCGGATGCGCCGCCCAGCATGGTCGAAATCTGGGAACCAATGAAACCGGACGAGCGCAAGGACATGGAAGGCTGGCAAGCGCCATTCGATCGGGTGAGCGAGACGAGCCCGCGCGTCAAGCTCGCGCGGCGGATCGCGCGCAGCGTGCGCAAGCTGATCGATAACGGGGAACCCGTCACCACCGCGCGCCGGCCCACGCGCCACGGCGATGTACTGATCCTGGTGCGCCAGCGTGGCGAACTGTTCGAGGCCATTATCCGCGCCTTAAAGCAAGAGCATGTCGATGTCGCGGGCGCCGACCGGCTCGTCCTGACCGAACACATCGCCGTCATGGACCTGATGGTTCTCGCCGATGCGTTGCTGTTGCCGGAGGACGATCTGGCTTTGGCCACGGTGCTGCGCAGTCCGCTGTTCGGCTTCGAGGAGACCGACTTGTACGACGTCGCGTGGGATCGCGGTGCGTTGTCGCTGCGCGCAGCGCTGGCGCGCAAATCCGGTGAGAAATTCGCGGCGGCGGCCGCGCGTCTCGACGCGCTGGCGCTCGAGGCGCGGCGCGAAACGCCGTTTGCGTTCTATGCGAAAATCCTCGGCGCCGGCGACGGCCGGCGGCGGTTCCTGGCACGGCTCGGAGCGGAAGCGAACGACGCGCTCGACGAATTCCTTAACCTCGCCTTCGCCTATGAGCGGCGCGAGACGCCGTCGCTGCAGGGTTTTGTCGCTTGGCTGCGCGAGGCACGCGCCGAGGTGAAACGCGACATGGAGATCGCGCGCGATGAGGTGCGGGTCATGACCGTGCACGGCGCCAAGGGCCTCGAAGCGCCGATCGTGATCCTCGCCGATACGATGACGCCGCCGGCAGGTCCCCGCGCGCCGCAACTGCTCAAGCTCGCGGATGGGCCGATGATCTGGGCTGGCCGCAAGGCCGATGACGTGGCCGCGGTCGCCGCGGCGCGGCGGGCGACGCTGGACGAAGCCACGCACGAATACCGCCGTCTGCTCTACGTCGCGATGACGCGCGCCGCCGACCGCCTGATCGTGTGTGGCGCCGACGGCAGGCAGAGGCGGCCGGCAGGTTGCTGGTACGATCTGGTGCGGGAGCCGCTCGTGCCTTTTCTGGTCGAGGAAGACGGCGAAGACGGCAAAGTGTTGCGCTATCGCAAACAGCCTTCTGCGCCGGCTAAGCCGCAGCCGCCAAAAATTGAAAAGCAGAAGCCGCCGCAGCCCGCGCCACCGCTGTCTTGGCTGCGCCGGCAGGCGCCGGCCGAAACGCCGCGCGCGGCGCCGCTGTTGCCATCGGCGGCCTTTGACGAGGAGATCGGGAACGTCGCGCCGCGCGCCGGGTCCGCGGCCGATCGCCAGCGGGCGCTGCTGCGCGGGCGCATCGTGCACCGGCTCATGCAATCGCTGCCCGATGTTCCGCCGAAGCACCGCGAGGCAGCGGGCGAACGCTATCTCGCCGGAGCGGCCAAGGCACTTTCCGCTACGGAGCGGAGCGAGATTCTGCGGCAGGTCTTAGCGATTCTTGACGATCATAGCTTTGCCGAAATATTCGCCGCCGGCAGTCGCGCCGAGGTGCCGATCGTCGGGCGCGTCACGCGCGGCGGCGCCGCGCCGCTGCGCGTCGCCGGACAGGTCGATCGATTGACGGTATCGAACGATGCCGCCCTGATCGCCGACTATAAAACCGACAGCGCGGCGCCACGCCGGCTCGACGAGGTGGCGCCGGCCTATGTCACCCAGCTGGCGCTTTACCGGGCCGTGCTGGCCGGCACCTATCCTGAAAAGACGGTGCGCGCGGCTTTGGTCTTCACAGCCGGGCCGCACCTTATGGAGGTCCCCGCTTTGGCCATGGATGCAGCGCTGGCGGAGGTATTGCGCCGGGGGTCACGGTCCGTTGAAGCGGCCTTGACGCCCATCCCTTGACGCCCATCTGACCGGTTCATAGGTTGAACGGCCCCGGGTTGCCGATTCCCCGAATAAACGAGGTATTTCATGGTCGAGAAGGTCACAGACGCCACGTTCGATGCGGACGTGCTGAAGGCGAGCGGGCCCGTGGTCGTCGATTTTTGGGCGGAATGGTGCGGCCCGTGCCGGATGATTTCGCCGGCGCTTGAGGAAATATCCAATTCGCTCAACGGCAAGGTCAAAATCGTAAAACTCAATGTCGACGAGAACCCCGGCACCGCGGCGAAATACGGCATTATGTCGATCCCGACGCTGATGCTGTTCAAGGACGGCCAGCTCGCTTCCCGTCAGGTCGGCGCGGCGCCGAAGCAGAAGCTCGAGCAGTGGATCACCGCCTCGGTGTGATACTCGTTCTGATCCGACAATCTCAACGTCGTCATGGCCGGGCTTGTCCCGGCCATCTCGTTTTCCAAGGCGACGCACGCTCTTAGTGCCTAAAATGCCGCGTACCGGTGAACACCATGGCGATGCCATGGTCGTCGGCGGCTTTGATCACCTCGTCGTCGCGCACTGAACCGCCGGGCTGAATCACTGCGGTGGCGCCGGCTTCGATGGCGACCAACAGACCGTCGGCGAACGGAAAAAACGCGTCGGAGGCGACCACCGATCCCTTGGTCGCGGGCTCCTTGAGCCCGGCCGCGAGCGCTGCGTCCTGCGCCTTGTGCGCGGCGATGCGGGCTGCGTCGATGCGGCTCATCTGGCCGGCGCCGATGCCGACGGTGGCCAAGTCCTTGGCATAGACGATCGTGTTCGACTTGACGTGCTTGGCGACGCGGAAAGCAAAGCGCAGGTCGCGCAACTCCGCTTCCGTTGGGGCACGCTTGGTCACCGGGCGCAAATCTGTGTCATCGACGACGGCATTGTCGCGGGTTTGCACCAAAAGCCCGCCGGCTAAGGTTTTTGCGGTCAGTCCGCCGGCGCGCGGATCGGGCAGACCGCCGGCCAGCAACAGCCGCAAATTCTTCTTCGCCCCGATAATGGCGACGGCCTCGGCGCTGGCGTCCGGCGCGATGATGACTTCGGTGAAGATCTCGGTGATGGCGCGCGCCGCCTCGGCGTCAAGCGTCCGGTTGAGCGCAACCACGCCACCGAACGCGGACACCGGATCGCAGGCCAGCGCCTGGCGATAGGCCCCAACCAGACTCTCGCCCTCGGCGACGCCGCACGGATTGGCATGCTTGATGATGGCGCAAGCCGCGGCGCGGCCGGGGTCGAACTCGGCGACGCATTCATAGGCCGCGTCGGTGTCATTCAGATTATTGTACGATAGCTGTTTGCCTTGCGCCTGCCGCGCGGTCGCGACACCGAAGCGCGGGTCCGGCGTTCGATAAAACGCCGCCGCCTGGTGCGGATTCTCGCCATAGCGCAATTTCTCGATCAGCCGCCCGCCAAAGGCGCGGTAGTCCGGCGCGATGTCGTTGAGTTCATTGGCGAACCAATTGGCGATCGCCGCATCGTAGGCGGCGGTGCGCGCATAAGCCTTGGCGGCGAGCCGGCGGCGCAGCGTAAGCGTCGTGCTGCCGCCATGCTTTGCCAGTTCGTCCAGCACCGCGGCGTAATCCCCGGCGTCCACTAGAACCGCGACATCGTCGTGGTTCTTGGCGGCGCCCCGGATCATCGCCGGTCCGCCGATATCGATATTCTCGACGCAGGCGGCGAAATCGCCGCCGCCCGCCACGGTCGCCTCGAATGGGTAAAGGTTGACCACCAGAATATCGATCGGGGAAATGTGGTGCGCGCGCATCGACTCGGCATGCGCGGCATTGTTGCGGATGGCGAGGAGGCCGCCATGCACCGCCGGATGCAGCGTCTTGACGCGGCCGTCCATCATTTCGGGAAAGCCGGTGAGATCGCTGACGTCGAGCACCTTGAGGCCGGCATCGGCCAGCGTCTTTCTGGTGCCGCCGGTGGAAATCAGCGCGATGCCAAAGCTGGAGAGCGCGCGCGCGAATTCCACGACGCCGGTTTTGTCGGAGACGGAAATAAGGGCGCGCGAGGCGCGGCGCTGCTCGTCGGTCATGATGTTCCCAAGAAGTCCTAAAAGATTATCATAACGGCAGTTGTCATAGTGGCAGTTGTCATAAAGGCAGTCTTGGCTCATCCTCGTCGCGCGCGCGGCGCGCCGCGCCGGCACTTGCAAGCGGATTGGCCTGCTGAAAACTCCACTGCACCCGCGAGGCGGTGCGGGCGTGGCCACGGATCACGATCTGCGCGGTTCGGCGCGGGCCTTCGCTGCTGGCGAGATAGACGCTGTCCTCGAGTTCGGCGCGGTCCTCGTGCGCGCTAAACGTCCAAACCTCTTTGTTCGCTGTCATTAGCATGACGCCGTGACCGTCGGTGAGACGGGTCGCCCTCACCGCGGGATGCAGGTG
>Ga0181531_10000833_pt1 | contig 20096 bp, 17 predicted proteins | sample PEATcosm2014_Bin_38_FD_119743 | JGI IMG/M metagenome (GOLD analysis project Ga0181531, IMG submission 119743) | Peatland microbial communities from MTU Mesocosm Facility, Houghton, MI, USA - PEATcosm2014_Bin11_10_metaG | ecosystem: Environmental > Terrestrial > Soil > Wetlands > Peat | place... | reverse complement strand
CATCAGACCCAGGACGCCAGCGTGAACCAAGTCTTCAAATGGCACATGGCGCGGCAGCCGTTCATGGATGCGGCGCGCGATATAGCGCACTTGCGGCAACTGTTCGTTTAAGAGCCGCTCCCGTTCGGCGTCCCGCTCCCAGGAAGCATAGGCCTGCTGGCCAGCTTGCTTAACCGGATCTACCTCGGCACGTTGCGCGGCTTTTTGACTATTTGGACTGGCAATGAGAATGCCTGAGGAAGGTGTGGGCGCACGGTCGGCGGTTGGCATATTTCTAATTCACGCCACCCGCATTAGAAGCAGATTAGAGGAGGGTTAAAGAATTCTCAGTCGCCACAAAGCGTTCCCAGAACGATCGGCGATAACAAATGGGAATCGCAAACTGTAGGCTTGGATTCGACGCTACCTCTTGCGCCAGGTTTCGCCGCCATCGTCGGTCAGCCAGGTAGCCGCCCCTGTGATGAGGCTCCCGTGCGCCGCATCGACAAACTGAACGCCCGTTACGTCGGCGGACAGCGACTCCCCCGCGACGGCCGGCTTCACTTGATGCCAACTCTGTCCCGCGTCGTTGGAGTGATACACTGCGCCACTCACACCCACAACCCAAATTTCACTCTTTAGTGCCGACACCGCCAAGAAGTGAACATTAGGAGCCACCAAAATGCCTGCCCAAGTCTTGCCACCGTCGAGCGACCTTTGCAGACCTCCGTCAGCCGTCAGCGTCCACAGCGGAGCAGTCGCTACTACCATGTGTGACGCCAGGGCAGGAGAAAGCGAGTCCGATTCCGGCGCAAATGCCTGCCGCATGCCCTGATCAGCGCTCGCCCCCGAAAGGCTGCGAGGCACTGCGCCTGATGATGGCGTAGCGGTAGAGGCAACCGGCTCGTCGTTGCTGTTTGCCAAGGCTGCGACACCTTTCTTGGCACTTTCTTTCCGTTCGGACGACGCCTCTGACAAACCACTTGGAGACGCTGACGACGCAACCGGCGCAGCAACCGTACCATCCGCCGGAGTCACTGCTATCGCTGGAACGGAATTCGCCGCGATTTGCTGGGAGGCTCTGCGATGTTCCCTGAAGTTAAGGGCGACGACGCACCCGATGATCGCGACACAAGCCATGGCTGCACTCCAGCGCAAAACCGACCAGCTCCAAGTCGGGCCGTGAACGGATACTACTTGGCCAAGGTCAGCAGTGATCGCCGGCAAAGAAACAAACGCTACTTCGCGGCAATCCGAACACGTCGCCAGATGCTCCGTAATCTGCAAGCGTTCGCCAGCGCCCAACAACCCGTCCCCGTAGGCGCTTAGAAAATTAGGATCGGGATGAGCATGGACCTCAGCCCCACCTTGCCGAGCTAGCAGTCTCCGCACAACGATTTGTGGCATTTCCTTCATAAGATGAATTAAGGCCGCTTGCTTCCTTTTGCGGTACTAATAGAGAACGATGGGTCAAGCCTTTCTTGCATCAGTCGGTTGTGGAGATTTATACCAAGATCGCGCACATCGACTTCAAGCGCTTCCTGAGCTTGTCTCCGGCTCATGCCTTGTTTGGTCAGTTGCGCCAATACCTGTTTCTTCAACGACTTCGCCAGCTTTGTCAATTTCCGGCTGATGGTGGATTCATGGACCCGCAGCGTCCGCGCAATATCCGCCAGTGTACGTTCGTCGAGATAATAGGCAGCCAAAACGAAGCGGTCTTCCGCCGGAAGCCGTGTGAGCACCTCGTCTACCGCAGATTCGATTCGGGGATCGACCAAACCGGCGTCCTGCGCGACCGTAGGCTGCGCGGCGAACTGCACTCCTTCTTCACTTTTCTCATCCAGACTGACCAGACGCTTTTGCTTGCGGTAGCGATTGATATGCTCCTGGGCAAGAACCGTGCGCAACCAGCCTTCGAGCGACCCGCGTCCAGTATAAAAAGCAAGCTTCGAAACCCGTTCGCCGTCGCGCGTGGTCACTCCATAGAGTTCACCGTAGAGGGAGTCAGCCAGTTCCCGAGCCGAGGAGCTCTCTTTCGTAATTCCCGCAGCGATGTCGTAAAGCTTCTCCCGGAAGCGGGTCAGAAAAACTTCCCACGCCCGTTCCTTGCCGGCGGCGCAGGCGCGAGCTAGTGTCAGATCCTCGATTCGCAAACTCTCGAGCAGTTCGCAAACCGCCTTCGAACTGTCCCCGGCAGGAATTTGTTTCTCGGCCACGCCGTGCAGCACGATGGCAAATTCTTCAGGCGTCAGTCCAAGTACTTGGGCCCCAGAGCGTTCGTACAAGCGCGACGTAAACGAGACTACGTCCGCAGAGCACCACACGAGTTCGAATTGAGGAGACTTTACCGGCACACGGCGACTCAAGAAATCCAGCAGTCTGATGCTACCAACTTTGCTGGCTGTCAACTAGAGGTGACCGGGGAGCGAGCCGCAGGGAAATCAATTATTTCTGGGACGACTGAGGCGGTGGCGTGGACGATTCTGATCGCGAGAGGAACCGAGCAATATGAGAAATCGCGGCTTGCGCCGTCTCAGGGCCCAAGTGTGGCCAACCAAGGATGGCTCCAGCCGCATTCGCCGCCAGGCTTTGCCAAGCGGGAATCGCATCGTTGATCGAGTTACCTACCTCGCTCAACTGTATTTCCTTCTCTTCGATTTTAGTATCTGCTGCCACAGCCCAAGTCTAGGTGACCTTGCCGTGGCGCGAAAGTTACGTCCGTGTGATCCAATTGGCACCAACGTTCTATGAGAATTCATTTAACCTTCCATCCGACGCAACAACCCACCGGAACGCGCTCTTAGCCAATGGCCGACGAATCCCGGTTGCGTTACACTTAAGCGCGATCCAAAATGCCACGCGGCGGGAAACATTAACAATCATGACGACCAGCGACGATAAGTTTTTCAAAGCCACAATCCTCACCCGAAAGGATTTTTCCCACGATCTATGGATGATCCGCGTTAAAGTCGACGGCCAGTTTACCTTCAGCCCAGGACAGTATGCGACCCTGGGCGTGAATGGGCCAGAGAAACGCTCCGAGCGGCCTTACTCAATCGTATCTTCACCCTTGGAAAACGAAATTGAGTTTTTCTTCGAACTGGTCCCTAACGGCGAGCTCACTCCCAAACTCTACGCCTTGAAGCCGGGCGATGATTGCCTGATGCGAAAATCGTCGAAGGGCCGCTTCACCCTGGACAAGACATCTTTGCGCACTCATCACTTTCTGGTCTCGACCGTCACCGGAGTCGCGCCGTACGTGAGTTATTTGCGCACTTTATCGCGCGAGGTAAAGGAAGGAACATTCGCCGGCGAGCACAAACTTTATCTGCTGAACGGCGCCAGCCGCTCCTGGGAATTTGGCTACCACGAGGAATTGAAAAAGTTTGCCGAGGAGTTTTCCTGGTTCAAATATGTCGCGACTGTGAGCCGTCCGTGGGAAGACGAAAAATGGACCGGCGAAATCGGTCGGGTCGATGAACTTATCCGCAAGTATGCCGACATGTGGGGCCTCAAGAGCGCCGATACTTGCGCGTACCTATGCGGCCATCCCGACATGATCGAGAATGGCAAAGGCATTCTGCGCAGGGTCGGCTTCTCCAAGGAGAATACGAAAGAAGAGATCTACTGGATTCCAGGCAAAGAGCCCGCGTAGCAGTCTTTGCGGCTCAGCCCTATCGCCCGGGTTTTGTGAACTCAGTCTTCTGGCCCAGCGTGCAATTGGAATTTACGTTCTGAATGAATATGTCCGAATTGCCGTTGCGATAATCCTGAAATGCAACCGCCGCAAGATGGTAGGGCGTGATATCGGCCGACAACCCTGCCTTGCTTGCCGCGAAGGATGACACAGCAAATTGCGGACAGAGCACCTTTCCCGAGTCTCCCAGCCGAGCCGCCTGAATCGTTGCCGCGGTGTAGCTCTGCTGATCAACCCAGAAAACCAGCGCCCCGCCGCCAATCTCCACATTGCGAACAAATATCTGCTGATCGCTGCCCAACGGGACGACGACTAGGCCGTTCTGTCCCCACTTCAGGTTTCCCGAGCCGTCGAACTTTTGACCATAAACGCCGTTATAAACCTGCTGAGAATCCTCCTCAGTCCAGAAAAGAAAGGTTTCATCAGTCGCGGCGTTGTAAGACACGGACGGTGACACTCGCACTCGAGTCGAATTGGTCGAAGCGACCGCGCCGTTGGCGGGAAACGCTGCGCTACCATCGGCGCGAATATGTTGCGCAAAGCACTGCAGCGTCGGAGAGTTGCTGTACCACGCGAAAACAGCTCCGCCGCTGCCGTCGGAGTCGAAGTAAGGAAACTCTCCAAACTGGAGCGATCCGCCGTTGTAAATGACGGTTGGCGCATTGCCCCACAGCCCCTGACCATGCGCAGAAATTTTGGTTGCCTCCAGGTACACATCGCTGCCAAACCCCTGCTCCCGCACCCAGGAGACGATCACTGAACCATTGTCCGCCGCATGCAAGTCGGCCAGAAAGATGTCATAACCCGACTCCGCCAGGTGAATCCCCTTGCCCCACAGGGGATGTCCCGCGGGACTAAGCTTTTGCAGCACGACTTCGCTATTACTGGTCCAGGCGACCACGATGTTTCCGTCGCTCGTGCCTGCGATCTTCGGCGATGCGTTCGAGGCGGAGTCGTCCGTCAACTGCACTCCCAGCGTTCCCCAAAGGGCTTTTCCCTCCGGACTCATTCGCGCCGCCGTAACCTGCTGGTTCGATCCCTCGCGCGTGTCCAGAAACGCCAGCAACGCATTTCCTTTCGTGTCGAAGTCGAGTCCATAGTCTTCGGTTGAAGTATTGCTCAAATCCGCAACTTGCACGCCGTCGTGCGGAAGTTGTTCGTACCCGCCTGAGTTCAATCGTTGCAACTGCACGTTATATCCCACCGGCGGCGGGGAATTCGGATTCGAGTCGAACCAACTCACATACCACCCATTGTTCGGCAACGGCTTGACCTTAGGCTGCACCTGATCGGCTCCAACCTGATCGGCGAGGGCAAGGTTTTGCATCGGATCGGACGACCATTGCGCGGCCGCGAACACGGAAAAAGACATCACGAAAAAGAAAATCATCCGGAATTTGCTGAGTATGGTCAATGCGTCTCCAATCGGTTTCACCAGATCACAGCCAGATGCAAAGGGGGAGGTGTGCCGCAGCAATTGTGAACATATATCTTGACTCTTTCGATCAGCTCACCCGACGTACCGGCGGGACTGCTGCGTCCGCCGCATGTAGCGCCGACTTGCCGGTAAACTCCATGGTGATCTGCTGGCGCACCGCCGCGGCGACATCCTGCAGTTTGAGATCGGTCGCCTCCAGTTCACGCCTTAGATCCGCGCTCGCCTTCAATGCTTCGTCGCGAGCGTTGCTGATCTGCTCCAGCTTCGCCGCAAGTTCCGCAACGGCCTCGTTGAACCGTTTCACCGCGGACATGTACTTTTCCAGGTTGTGGTTCACAAAATTCTCCTGAATTGCGTAAACGCGAAACATTATCACAGTCTGCATTCGGCCACAAGCGAGAGCTGGCAACTCCAACGAGCGACACCCTTACGCTCCTGGCTATCTTTTCCCCGCAGGGTTCTTCTGAGCGGATTTGCGGCTTCGCGACTTTCCTCGCAACTGAATGTTGTGAGCCCTAACGATCGCCGGAATCAGCCCTGGAAAGCGCTTCTCAATCTCTCTGCACCGCGAAGTAATCTGCATCTCGACCCCGCGACGTTCACCGCGAATCAGACCCGCCTCACGCAGGGCCTTAAAGTGCTGGGACAGCGTCGATTTGGGAATCGCACGATTGCTAACTCTTAAGAAAGTAGAACAGGTCTGCGAACACTCAGAGCCCACGATGTCCGCATAGATCGCCACCCGTATAGGATCGGACAGCGCGTGCAGGATGGCTTCCACCGTGACATCTTCGATCGACGGATGAAAAGGGGGTCTCATCCCTGCAATCATACTCGCGCTTGGACTTTAGTTCCATGGTTCAGTATTTACGAACTAATGAATCTTCCGGTGTCTTCGATCCATCTCATGGTGCAGCAGTCAGTTCTCAATAATTTTGCTGAAAGGATTTTCATGATGAGTAAACTCAAAGGTAAAGTCGCAGTCGTTACCGGCGCGTCCAAAGGTATCGGAGCCGCCATCGCCAAAGCGCTCGCCGCCGAAGGCGCGTCGGTCGTCGTAAATTATGCATCCAGCAAACCGGGGGCGGACAAAGTCGTTGCCGCCATCACCGCAGCGGGCGGCAAAGCCGTGGCTGTCGGTGGCGACGTTTCCAAAGCCAAAGAGGCTCAAGGCATCATCGACGCCGCGATTAAGAATTACGGACGCCTCGACATCCTGGTCAACAACTCCGGAGTCTACGAGTTCGCTCCGCTGGAAGCCGTCACCGAAGAGTCGTTTCACAAGCAATTCAATATCAACGTTCTCGGTCTTCTGTTGACCACGCAAGCTGCCGTGAAGCACATGGGCGAAGGCGCAAGCGTGATCAACATCGGCTCCGGAGTCAGCCGCATCACTCCGCCGAACAGCGCGGTCTACACAGGCACGAAAGGCGCAGTCGATGCCATCACGGGCGTATTGTCCCGCGAACTCGGAAGCAGAAAAATTCGCGTCAACACCATCAATCCTGGAATGGTGGAAACCGAAGGCACGGTCAGTGCGGGCTTCATCGGCTCCGATTTCGAAAAGGGCTTGCTGGCGCAGGTTCCTCTGGGCCGCACCGGCAGAGTCACCGATATAGCGCCGATCGCGGTCTTTCTGGCGTCGGACGACTCAGCGTGGCTCACGGGTGAACAGTTGCTTGCTACCGGCGGTATGCGCTAATTTGCGTGTCGAAATCGGCTGGCAGTCCCATTCAACGCATCACCCGACGATGCGGTCGAGTGGGACTTTGTTCAACCGCGTGGGGGAGTCTATCTCGATGGAGGGTTTGGTGCCGGGACGGGGGGTCGAACCCCGATGACCCGAAGGTCGGCGGATTTTGAGCCCGCTGCGTCTGCCAGTTCCGCCATCCCGGCGAGGACTGCGGCTACCAAATTGTATCGCAACTTCGTGGGGCAATCTCCGGCTCCGCCGCACAGTGCTAAGACTCGCGGTCTAGCGCTGACTCCCGATTAGTTCTCGCGAAGTAGGCGAGGGAGGCAAGAAGTTGGAAGTACAACTAGGTTTCCGCCGCGATTGCACTGCAATCCCCTGCTTCCAGTTTTTTCCGCGCTCGATTCGTCCGCTAGGCCTTCCGAGTGTGTCCACCGCCTCAACGCCCAAACTCAAGTGAACATGCGACGTAACGGGGATGCTGAAGCAATATCCCACGCGGCGCACGGTGCGGAAGCAGCGCGGACTTGCGGCATCGATCTCAATCTTTTGCCGTAAGCGCCGAATCAGCACGTTGATCGCGGGGGAAGAAACAAAATAGTTCACGCCCCACACCGCGTCCTGTATCTGGTCACGCGTGACTACATTTCCCGAGTGCTGCATCAGGCAGTCCAACAGCCGGAATTCAGTCGGCGTTATGGCAACTTCCACTCCTCTTACGCGTAATACCATCGCGGCCCGGTCCAGCAAGATGGATCCGGCTTCGATGGTAGAGGCCGACGAAGTGCGATCGAATCTTCTCATGACAGCCCTGACACGAGCCGCTAGTTCAGGGAATCCAATCGGCATAGAGACATAGTGGTCCGCGCCCGCCTCGATACATGCCACCAACTCCGCTTCGCTCGGATTGGAACTGAAAACCACAACCGGGATGTTGCCGATGGCAGCGTTACGACGAACCCTCCGGCAAAGCTCTTGGCTCCTTGGTCCCTCGGCTAGGACGAGATCGGGCTGCTGCTCTTCAATCTCAGCGACCAAGCCCTCGCGGACGGACTGCTCGATCATCACGTATCCCCGGCCTTCCAGGTAACTCAACATTTCAGAATAGAGCCGGTCCCTTGCACTAATGAACATGATTCGTTTCATAGAAGACTCCAAATCGAATTCCGACAATTTTCCAGCTGTGGAAAAGCAATCCCTCTGGCCTGGAGGGAGAGCTATTCCATTATGTCTATCAACTAAGTAGTATTACAAGGAAAATCGTTTGCCCTACCCTAGATCGGCAAAGCCCCCCACGGACCCATCGTTCTTGCAGGGCGAAAAAAAGTATGAGAAGAAAGTCTCCGTGCTTCCTGCCTTTTTACCCCCAGTGTGCAAACTCATTCACATTGACACGCGCCATCAGCCTGCTAGCATTAATCTCGACTGAGTGAGCGGCCGCCCAACGTCGTTCGGGTGTGTGCATCTCACGACTTCCTACCCCAACGAGAAAATTCTACGAGGATCATCGATGAAATCCTTCCGCACAACGGGAATTGCCGTCGCTCTGCTTGCCGCTTGGGTGATCGCCGCCCCAGCACAAACCTGGACCAAACTCAAAACTCAACCCTCTTTTCAAACCGATACCGCGCTTCTCTTGCCCAACGGCAAGGTGATGGTTCACGAATATAACAGCCCCAACTGGTATGAGCTCACACCCGACAATACCGGCAGTTATCTTAATGGCACATGGTCACAACTTGGGTCGATGCCCTCGAACTATAAGCCACTCTATTTCGCGTCACAAGTCTTGCCCGACGGCAACGTCCTCGTGGAAGGCGGCGAATATAACAACCTCAGCCAGGATGAAACCAATCTGGGCGCGTACTACAACAGCCGGACCAATAAGTGGGTCGCCGTCAACCCACCCTCGGGATGGAACGAAATCGGCGACTCGCCTTCAGTGATTTTGCCGAGCGGACAATTCTTCATCGGGCGCAATGAATCTGAGGAAAGCGCTCTATTCGTCGAAAAGACTTTGTCTTGGACTGCGGTCGGTTCCGGGAAGCTGGACGACTTCGAGGAAGAAGGATTCGCCCTGCTGCCTGATGGCACCGTGCTGACCGTCGACTCCACCGGAAGCACCGATCCCGCTGAGAAATATATTCCCTCCGAAGAAAAATGGGTCAGCGCTTCCACTACGGGCGTTCGGCTTTACGATCCTGGGTCCGAAGAGATTGGCCCTGAGTTTTTGCTGCCCAACGGCACCGTTTTCGCCACGGGCGCAAACGCCTCGGGCGGCGGAAACACTTCGGTCTACACTCCTCCGTCGAACCCGACCGACCCAGGGAGTTGGACTCCGGGTCCGGTCATTCCCAATAACGACGATATGGCGGATGCTCCGGGCGCGGTCCTGCCCGACGGCAACGTCCTAATCTCCACCAGCCCGGGAATCTTCAACGATCCAATCACCATGTATGAATACGACGGAACCGGCTTCACCAAGGTTCCTGCCCCGGCCAGCGCTCCACAGACAACATCTTACCAGGGTCGGATGCTAGTGCTCCCGACAGGCCAGGTCCTGTACAACGTCGCCGACGGTGAACACATCGACACCGAGATCTATACACCGAGCGGTTCCCCGAATCCGGCTTGGGCCCCGACCATTACCTCGGTGCCCACGACCATCACTCGCGGCAAGCCCTACGTCATCAAAGGAACGCAATTCAACGGCGTCGCTTCTGGTGCAATGTACGGCGACGATGCGCAGATGAACACCAACTATCCCATCATTCGCATCACCAACCAGAGCACCGGCCACGTTTTCTATGGCGAGGCCGGCTATCCCAGCACTTCGGCAGTAGGAACTGGCAGCGCCATCGTCAGCACCCACTTCGAAATACTGAGTTCGACCGAGACTGGAGCAAGCACGTTGGAAGTTGTTACCAACGGAATTGCCTCCGATCCCGTCAATGTCACGATTCAATAGTCATAGCGCTCGCAAGAAAAGCCCCTCTTTTAAAGGAGGGGCTTTTTCTTTTGTGTTTATTGTTCGATGTCGCTAAGTTTTGCGGGCGATCGGCAGACTGACGCGAAAGCAAGTGCCGTGCGGTCCCGACTTGAACGAAATATTTCCGCCGTGTTTGCGTACGATGCGGTGCGCGGTATCGAGCCCCAGACCAGTCCCCTGCCCCACACCTTTCGTCGTGAAGAAAGGCTCAAAAATGCGCGACTGCAACTCCGCCGGAATGCCGGAACCTGTGTCGCCCACTTCCACCACAACCCCGCCGTCCTCTCTATACGCTCGTACTAGCAACTCACCGTTGCCATTCATGGCATCGATGGCGTTGTCGATTAAATTCGTCCACACCTGATTGAGTTCGCTGCCGTACGAATTGACCAGGAGCGGAAGGGGCTGATAATCGCGTTTCACCTCGATGCCCTTCTTCAGCTTGTGATTCAGAATGGTGAGCGTATTCTCCAGACTTTGGATGATGTCAACATCCTGCAACGCGGACTGATCCATGTAGGTGTACTGCTTAATCGCCTTCACCAGATCAGAGATGCGCGTCGCGCTGTTCTCCACTTCCGAGAGCAGGCTCCAAATCTCAATCGACATTGCGATACGCGTCAATGCAGCGCGGGCCGTCGCAGGATTGAATTCATCAAACAATACTGCAATCGTCTGCGGTTCGATCCCTCGACGCCCAAGTTCTGCGGACAACTGCCACATATCGTCGATGCCATGTGCGTGCAACATCTCTTCAATCTGCTCTTCTAGATCGCTGGCCTTCATGGCGTCGATCGACCTGCCGCCGCCCGTGATGTCCGCCTCAAGCGCTTCAATACGGCGCCGCTGTGCCGGTGTTAGATCGTGGGAACCGAGTTCGTGGCTGGCGTCTCGTATGCGCTTCAACGCCTCGCGCAGCTGGCTGGCGGAACGCTTGGCCGCCGACGCCGGATTATTCAACTCGTGCGCCAAACCAGCGGAAAGCTTTCCCAGCGCAGCGAGCTTGTCGCGTAGCTGTTCCTGACGAGTGGCCTCGCGAATCCGGTCCGCCATGAGCCCGACAAGGCGTCTGGCCAATTCAGGGATACGATTCAACAATTCGGGGAATTTCGATTCATGAAAACGGAGCGCCCACACCGGCTCTACGGCTCGCGCCGTGCCACTATAAGTCTTCATCCGCGAGAAGGGCAGGCGGCCGCCAACTTCGCCAGCTTTCATCTCAAAAAAAAGCACGTCCCCGGCCGGCGTCTCATACTTGCCTTCGACAGACCCTTGGAGCATTACGATCATGTACTCCGCTGGATCGCCGGGCTTTAAATACACTTCCCCCGTTTCCAGGCGCCTCTCCTCGGCTTGTGTGAGGAACCACGTCACGTCCTCAGGACTCAAACCCTGAAATACCTCGACGCGCGTCAAAGCCTGCTGTAAGACCTCGAGCGAGGACGTATGGGATGGAGTTGTCGTTTCCGGCATCGACTTAGACTTTGCTCAAATACTGATGAATAAACTGCACTGCAACCGAACCCTCGCCCACGCCAGACGCAACCCGCTTGACTGAGCCGTGACGGACGTCGCCAACGGCGAACACGCCGGGCAGGCTGGTCTCCAGCAGAAACGGATCGCGATCCAAAGGCCATCCCGCTGGTCGCTTGCCATCCTGCATCAAATCCGGCCCGCACAGGATGAAACCACGATCATCGCGCTCCACCACGCCAGCCAGCCAATCCGTGGTCGGAAGGGCGCCTATAAAGATGAATAAAGAGTTTGCCGCGACTCTTTCGGTTTGACCCGAGTCCGAGCAAAGTACAGCTATTTCTTCCAGATGTGTTGCCCCGAAGACCTCGGCTACCGAGGCATGCGTCCATAACTCGATGTTTTTCGTAGCTTTAATTTGGTCAATCAGATACTGCGACATCGTGGCCGATAGCGACGGGCCGCGCAACACCATGACAACCTTGCTCGCATACTTCGCGAAATTGATCGCTGCCGGGCCTGCCGAGTTGGCCCCGCCGATGACATAGACCACTTCGTTCGCCGCGGACATGGCTTCGGTCGCTCCTCCACCGTAATAGACGCCGGCACCCTGCAAGCGGTCCATGCCTGGAATGTCGAGGCGCCGCCACTGCACGCCCGTCGAAATCATCACCGAATGGCAAGAAATCTCGTTGCCGTCGGAGAGTTTCAAAATCCTGTAGGGACCCTCAGACCGCAGCCCGACCGTTTCCAGAGGGGAAAGAATCTCAACCCCGAAGCGACGCGCCTGCACAACCGCACGTCGCGCCAGATCACCGCCGCTTAACCCATTGGGGAAACCCAGGTAGTTTTCTATACGGGAGCTTAAGCCCGCCTGTCCGCCGGGTGCCTCGCGCTCAATCATGACTGTCTTAAGTCCCTCGGAAGCCCCATAAACCGCGGCTGCGAGGCCGGCCGGCCCACCCCCGATAATCGCCATGTCATAAAAGTCAGTTTGCGCGTGAGTCTTGAGCCCAACCTTTTCCGCAATCTGAGCCGGAGTTCCCGAGACAAGCTTGCTTCCGTCCGGAAACAAAATGATTGGCAGGCAAGTCGAATCCGCCCCCAGCGCTTCCATCAACCGCTTCGTTTCAGGATCGTTGGCCGTCGCCTCGACGTCGATCCACTGATACGGCACGTGATTGCGCGCCATAAAATCGCGGCAGTCATAACACGGCGGCGCCCACCGCGTCCCCAGCATCCGAATACCTTCATAGGGCGGACGGTAGGACGCCATCCAGTCGTCCAGCATGTCGTCCACCATGGGATAGAGGTGTTCCGACGGCGGATCCCACGGCTTGGTAAAAAAGTAATTCACGCCCACTTGATTGATGGCATTAATGGCAGCATTGGTATCGGCGTAGGCGGTCAGCAGAGCTCGCTTGGCGTCAGGAAAAATCTCCATGGCCTCACCCAGAAAGCCGATGCCATCCATATCTGGCATGCGTTGGTCCGCCAGTAGAAGCGCCACGCTGTCATTGCGAGTTTTTAGTTGCTTAAGTATGTCCAGACCGCTCTTGGGCGATTCCGTGCTCATGACGCGATAGCGAGCACCATAATGTTTACGCAGATCGCGCTCGATCGCTCGCAGTACATCGGGATCGTCGTCAACGGTCAACAGGATTGGCTTAGGCATATACGCCGAACGTTGCCAGGAATAGAAGTTGCATGAACTCCCCGCAACGTGATCTAAAGATGATCGAGGAGAGAAATTCGATTCGCGGCCCTGTGGAAAAGCACCGGAAATAACACCATGAGGTTATTGCCGGACGGCCTGATTGAGACTCGGCTTGACGTTAATCGCCGCCAGACTGGAATCATCCCAGCCGCCGCCGAGCGCTTTCACCAGATAGACCGAGGTGACGAGCCGTTGACCTTCGATCTGCGCTTCCTGCCGTGCATTGGATAGTACCAGCTCCTGGGCCGTGACCACGTCAAGATAGGTGACGAGTCCGCCAGTGTAGCGTGCATTTGCCAGATCGAGGGAGCGCTGCGCATCGTCAACTGCTCGCTTCTGAGAGTCAGAAGCGGAAGCCAGAGCGTTCAATCCTGCCAGCGCGTCTTCTACCTGCTGAAAGGCGACCAGCGCCGATTCGCGATAGTTCGCTACATCTTCTTCATACGTTCCCTTGGCGAAGTCTAGCTGGGCATGCAAGCGTCCTCCAGCGAGCAGTGGTTCAAGAGCGCTCATACCGACGGACCACAAGAAGCTTGGGGCATTGAATAAAGAAGTAATGTCCTGGCTCTGCACGCCACCCTGCCCCTGCAGAAAGATGTCCGGATAAAACGCGGCCCGCGCAATTCCGATCTTTGCGTTGGCTGAGGCAACAACACGCTCAGCTTCCGCAATGTCGGGGCGCCGTTGCAACAAGGCCGTTGGCAAAGTCATAGGAACCGTTGGCGGAGCCACATCCAAAGCTCGCACAGGTGCCTTGAATTGCGATGCTGGAATGCCTTGTAGCAGCGCAATCGCATGTTCGTTCTGCGCGCGCTGTTGTTGCAAAAGATATAACTGAGTCACTGCGGAATCAAGCACGGTTTGCTGTTGCGCGACGTCAAGTCCGGAAACTGCCCCGCCGTTGTGGCGTTTTTCGACCAGATCGAGTCCGTCCTTCTCAAACTTGATGGACTTCTCGACCACCCCAATCTCAAGATCAAGTTCTCGTAATTGAAAATAATCCGCAGCCAGATCGGACGTAATCATCAGTCGCAAATTTTCCAGATCGGCAGCGGAACCTTGCAGCAACGCGTTCGAAGATTCCAAACCCTTTCGCACTCGTCCAAACAAATCCAATTCGTAATTCAAGTTGAATGGAATCGTAAACGCATTCTGCGTCACCGGTGTGAACGGAACCGGCGAACCCGAAAGCGGTCGGTTGCCAGAAAGCCGTTCGCGCAAAGCCGAAGGCGCGAGATCGAGCTCGGGATAGAGCCCCGATGCGCTCGTCCGGGCCGATGCCCGAGCCTCGCTCAACCTAGCGAGCGCAGCCTTGAGGCTCTGATTGTTTTGCAGGGCGGCGTTTTCGTAGCCATTCAGCTCCGCGTCCCCGAAAATCGTCCACCACTTTCCTTTCGGCAGCTTGTCCAGCGGACTGGCCTCATGCCACGGAGCTGGGGTCTGCCAATTCTCTGGGGTGACGACATCCGGCTTCTTGTACTTGGGCCCGACGGCGAACGCCGCAAAACTGCTAAGTAGCGCGGCCGCTCCCAACCAGCGCAGTCTCATGAATGACCACCCGTCTGCGGGGCCACATGAACCACTTGTCCATTCTCGAGCGAATCGGACGGATTCAGCACCAACTGATCGGTAGCATCCAGCCCGCTGAGAATCTCAACCTCCGCACCGTAATCGCGTCCTATCGCCACAGCCTTGAGTTGAACTTTTCCATCCGGCCCGACAACCGCCGCGCGAGTGCCCTCAGCTCGAAACAGCAAAGTGTTGACGGGCACCGACAACCGTGGGGCCTTTACATTCACGGCAAAATGCACCTGCGCGAACGCGCCAGGAAAGAGCAACGCTTTTCCGTTGGGCATATCGATCTCAGTGCGCAGTGTGCGAGTCGTAGGATCGATCGCGTCCGCTGTGCGCACGACTTTCCCGGTAAAACTCTCATCCGTGCGTCCGGCTAACTCCAAACTCGCGGAAACTCCTTTGTGAATGTAGGGCGCATATATCTCCGGTACGTCGATATACACGCGTATAGGATCGATTTGAGCCAGGTCGAACAATTCCTGGTTCATCCCGCCATTGCCGGCATTGATTAGCGCACCAATATCAGTGAGGCGCTTCGTGATCACTCCTGTGAACGGAGCGTACACGTGCTTAAACGATTCGAGCTGTTCTAACCGGCGGACATTGGCCGTGGCCGCCGCGAGATTCGCTTGACCTTGTGCCAAAGTGTTCGTGCGCTCATCCGTCTCCTGCTGCGCGACCGCATCCTGTTTCTGTAACGTCTCCCACCTCTGGGCGGATGTCTTGGCGATCTGCACTTGCGCTACAGCCTGATCGCGTGCGGCGCGCGCCTGCATCAATTCCTGATCCACTTCCGGCGTATCGATGTCCGCCAACAACTCACCCTTCTTTACCTGGCTGCCAATGTCCTTGTACCACTTCGCCAGATACCCATTCGTGCGAGCGTAGATCGGCGACTCCGTGAATGCTTGCAAGGTCGAGGGCAGAACCAACTCCTGCTGCGGCGCTTCCGGCTTGGGACGCACCACCGCGACATTCGGCACCGCCAGTTGTTCCGTCTCTTTAGCCAGCGCATTTTTTTCGCCGACGCGCAGCACGAACGTGATGACCGCGCCAATCGCAAGCAGCGTTAGAAACGCCGCGACCACCCAAAGCGCGCGGCCTGACTTCTTTTCCGGCGCGGAACTCTGGCGAGTGATCCCCGGTTGGACGGTTCGCGTTTCGGTGTTGTCTGGTGCGTCCACTACTTGAGCGTCATTCATAAACATCCCTCAAAAAAGGATTCTTCTAGGATTCTGTTGCCGCAGCCTGGGATTCACCTTTCACCCGACGGCCGTGAAAGATGCTAAACACAACCGGTACGAAGAACAGCGTCGCCACCGTCGCAAACATGAGGCCTCCGATAACAGCCCGGCCCAGGGGTGCATTTTGCTCGCCGCCTTCGCCCAACCCGAGCGCCATGGGCAACATGCCGATGATCATGGCCAGCGCCGTCATGATAACTGGACGCATGCGGGTGTGTCCCGCTTCAAGAGCGGCTTCGATCGGATGCAGCCCCTCCGCCATGCGCTCGCGCGCGAACGAAATCATCAGAATGCTATTCGCCGTCGCCACGCCCATGCACATGACTGCTCCCGTTAAGGCTGGAACATTGAGAGTGGTACGGGTAAGGAAAAGCATCCACAAAATTCCGGCTAACGCGCCTGGGAGCGCGGTGATGATAATGAATGGATCGAGCCACGATTGAAAATTCACCACGATCAGCAAATACACCAAAACGATTGACATCACCAAACCCACGCCCAGGCCGAGGAACGAAGAATTCATGGTCTGAACCTGACCGCGGATGATCATCTGCGTACCGCGCGGCAATTTGCTCCGGAAAGAATCGACTATCTTTTGAGTATCATCCGCCACGCCGCCCAGATCGCGCCCATCTACACTGGCATACACATCGGCGGAAGGAAAGATATTGAAGTGATTCACCACTGCTGGCGTGCTGATTGGTTTCACCGTCGCCAGATTGGCCAGTATTTGCGGATCGGAAGTCCCTGAAGCACTGGTGATCGGCGTATTCATCAACGCTTGCAGGGAATCCATGCGATATTGCGGCGTCATGACCGCGATGTTGTAGCTGACGCCATTATTTGGATTCAACCAAAAAGTCGGCGCGGTCTGGAAGCTGCCGCTCAACGAAATCAGCATGTTGTTGGCCACGTCGCGCTCAGTCATGCCCACTTGCTGCGCCCGGGTTCGATCCACATCGAAGTGCAACGTTGGGTTGTTCATCAGTTGCTGCACATGCACATCTACTGCTCCCGGGACATGGCGCAACTCGTTCGAAATTTGTCCCGCGAGCGCGAAATTCTGCGCGAAATTGTTGCCAATCAATTGCACGTCGATCGGCGCCGGCAAACCGAAATTCAATATCTGGCTAACGATATCGGCAGGCTGGAAGAAAAACTCAACTCCCGGAAAAACATGCGGCAGGTTCGCTCGCAGCTTGTGAATGTACTCGTCCGTCGGGCGATGCCCTTGGTTCAAATTCACCAGAATTTCTGCGTCCGAAGTACCGATCGTGCCCGAGTTGCTGTACGAAGTATTAATGCCGCTGTAAGGCAAACCAATGTTGTCGAGTACGGTGCTGATCTCACTCTTCGGCACCTCGCGGCGAATCTCCTGCTCCACTTCGTCCACCAGTCGGGCAGTTTCCTCGATACGTAAGCCGGCTCTCGCTCTTACGTGGAGCCGCATCTCGCCGGAATCCACGCGGGGAAAGAAATCTCGTCCTAAAAAGAAGATGAGGCAGAAAGAAAAGGCGCAAAATCCGAGGAAGGAGAACACGAACACTTTTCGGTTTCCCATGACCCCTTCGAGCGCGCCGCGATAGCCTTCGCGCAACTTCTCGAAGCGAACCTCGAAACCTTTCTGGAATCGTCCCATGAAGGTCGTCGGCTCTTTGTGCGTATCGAGTTCATGTCCCTTCAACAAATACATCACCAGCGTCGGAATGATGGTTCGCGAGAGCAAGTAGGACGCCAGCATGGCGAACACCACGGCTTCGGCCAGCGGAACGAACAAGTAGCGCGCTACGCCGGTCAGAAAGAACATCGGCACAAACACGATGCAAATCGCCAAAGTTGAAACCAGCGCCGGAACGGCGATCTGCTGCGCGCCGTCCAAGATTGCCTGCTTCAACTCCTTGTGCATGCCGAGATTGCGCTCGATGTTTTCGATTTCCACCGTGGCATCATCGACTAATATTCCGACGGCGAGCGCTAATCCGCCCAGCGTCATGATGTTGAACGTCTCACCCAACGCGCTCAGACAAATCACGGAAACGAGAATCGACAGCGGAATCGAAATCGCAATGATCAGGGTGCTGCGCCAGTTGCCGAGAAATAGCAGAATCATCGCTGCCGTCAAGCACGCTGCGGTCAACGCCTCTTTTACAACGCCTTGAATTGCCGCTCTCACGAACAAAGACTGGTCGAACAGCAGATTCATCTTCAAATCTTCGGGGAGCGTCGAGGCAATCTGCGGCAGCATCGCACGCACATTTTTCACGATGTCGATGGTCGAAGCGCTACCGTTCTTCAGAATAGTAATGAGCGATCCACGCGTCCCGTCCTGGCGGACAATGTTGGTTTGCGGCGAAAATCCGTCGCGCACATGCGCCACGTCGTGAATGTAGATCGTCGCACCGTTCACCGTCTTCACCGGCAGATCGTTTAGCTCGGCGACGGTCTTGGGGCTGGCATTCATCTCGACTAGATATTCCAGGTCGCCGAGTTTTGCCGTGCCCGTGGGCAGAATTAGGTTCTGGGCGCTGATCGCATTGACCACATCCACTGGCGTGAGATGCTTCGCCTGCATCGCGGCGGTATCGATATCGACCTGAATCTGGCGCTGTTTTCCACCGTAAGGCCATGGTATCGCCGCGCCAGGAATCGTAATCAATTGCGTGCGAATGAAGTTGGTCGCGTAGTCGAACAGTTTCTGCTCCGGCTCCGTGGTGCTGCTCAGACCAATCTGCACGATCGGCACGCTAGATGCAGAGTACTGAATGATCAGCGGCGGGGTCGTTCCGGCAGGCAACTGCTTAATCTGCGTCTGCGAAATCGCCGTAACCTGCGCCAGAGCAGTTTGAATATTCGCGTTCGGACGGAAGAAAACTTTGACGACTGCGATGCCATTCAACGACTGCGACTCGATGTGATCGATGTCGTTCACCAGCGTGGTCAGCGCACGCTCGGTGACCGAGGTGATGCGGTCTGACATGTCCTGCGGGGCAAGGCCGGTGTAGTTCCAAACAATGCTGATCACCGGGATATTGATATCCGGAAAGATATCGGTCGGCGTTCGCAGAATTACGATGGGGCTGAGAATCAAAATCAGCAGCGCCATTACGACGAATGTATAAGGCCGGCGTAACGCCAGCGCCACAATCCACATTTAAGGGCACCAACTTCCGGGTAGAATTCCTAAACTTTTCACTTGTGGTCTGTAACTCAAATCATAGATGAAATACGAGCCGTCTCGGATTTTAATTTTCTGATACAGTTAGCCAGTGTCCAAAAACGGCGAAATCACTGAGGTTTTGACCCGCGGCCCCGGCCGCCCCCGCAGCGAGGAAGCCCGCCGCGCCATCCTGGAGACCACCCTTGAGCTGCTTCAGAAGACGGGATTCAACGACTTGTCGATCGAGTCGGTAGCGGCTCAAGCAGAGGTGGGAAAAGCAACGGTTTACCGTTGGTGGCCGAACAAGGCAGCGCTTGTGATGGAAGCGTTCGTTCTGGCGGTCGAATCAGAATTGAAATACGCATCGACCGGATCGGCAGAGGCCGTCATTCGCGACCAAATGCGGCGCTGGACGAAAGTCTTTCGCAGTCCGCTGGGCAAAGTCATCTCCGCCGTAATCGGCGCCGGCCAGTCTGAACCTGAAATGCTCGAAGCCTTCCGCCACTATTACGTGCAACCGCGCCGCGTGGAAGCCCGCAAACTGCTTCGGGAAGCCATGTTGAACGGAGAAATCCGCTCCGACATCGACCCCGACACGATCCTCGACCTGCTCTATGGACCGCTCTATCTGCGCCTGCTGTTGCATCATGCCGAGCTAACGCCCGAGCTGGCGGACTTGGTATTTGATATTGTGATGCCGGGGTTGAAGCCGCGCTAATTGCCGCGGGCATTGCGGACGAGCGAGGAGGCGGGCATGGCGCCAAGGGTTGGGAAGAATTTTACTGCTGGGCGCGAGTTATAACCATAGCGCTGTCGGCAAGATTAATCTCATAATCGCCGACGAGCTGCCCGAAGTCATTCGTACCAAATACGTCCGTATAGTCTGCTGATGGATAGCACAGGACGGTCGGGGTAGTCGCATTTTGGGGCATTGTGAATCCGCAGTCGCCATTGTAATCGCCTACGATGTCGATGTTGTCGTCCAAACCGAAGGCATCCAAGTAATAGTTCGCGTTCGGCGGAAAAAGGATCGGTGTACCGCTCCAAGTTCCGTTGGACGATGGAGACATGCTCTCATCAAAGTAACCCCCGTTGGCGTACGGCCCTGTTATGACAGCGCTCCCGTTAATGCCT
>Ga0181531_10000832_pt1 | contig 20116 bp, 14 predicted proteins | sample PEATcosm2014_Bin_38_FD_119743 | JGI IMG/M metagenome (GOLD analysis project Ga0181531, IMG submission 119743) | Peatland microbial communities from MTU Mesocosm Facility, Houghton, MI, USA - PEATcosm2014_Bin11_10_metaG | ecosystem: Environmental > Terrestrial > Soil > Wetlands > Peat | place... | reverse complement strand
CGCGGGACGTTCTGCTGCTGAGTACGCCCACGTGGTGGAATAGCGAGCACACACTGGAGGTCCTTGGATTCGTGGTGCTGACCTTGGTAGCCATTCTCGGATGGGTCGCTGTCCTCCGCCGCCAAGTTAAAAGCCAGACCGAGGTTATCCGCCGCAGTGAAGAGCGCTTCCGGCACATGGCTGAACACGATGGCCTCACCGGTCTCCCGGTCAGGAGGGTATTGCTGGAACGGCTTGAGCTGGCCTTGAGCGAGATCAAGCGCCAGTCAAATTCGCTGGCGTTGTTGATGGTCGATGTGGATGATTTCAAACATCTCAATGACTCGATGGGCCATGCCGCCGGCGATCGAGTGCTCTGCGCAATTGGTTCTCGCCTGCAAGATTCGTTGCGATCCACCGACATTGTTGCCCGCATGGGGGGAGACGAATTCACCGTGCTGCTCACAGGCCTGCGTCAGGTAGGCGAGGCGGAAACGATTGCTTCGCAGTTGGTATCTACCGTTTGTGCGCCCATCATGGTTGACGGTCATCAAGTGGAAGTCTCGGTGAGCATCGGAATCGCGACATATCCGGGAAGTGGAGCAGATGTGGAGACACTGTTGCGCAATTCCGACTCCGCGCTCTACCAGGCGAAAGCCAGAGGGCGTAACTGCTACCGTTTGCATTCGTACGATGCAACCCGGATAGATCCAGCGGCTGCAGCTCCGGTGTCCCGATAGACTCGTGTTTCAGAATTGATATCCGTGTTGGCCTAGAGCGACTCATGCACGTCCCTTTGAATCACGTACAGTTTCAGCTGATTGTTCTGCTGCGTCGTCGCGGAAGGTGCGAAAAACGCCGTCAGCATACGGTGCCGTCACGCTCAAGGCGGTTCGAGCGGCAACGCGCCGATAAGGGATTTCCTGAGCTCCAAGGGCTAATGCAGCAGAACCACCCGCCTGCCACCTATCGCCGCATGTTCCATTCACTTTAATGGAGGTGTGACCAAAACAGCACATACATTTACAGCCGGGTCCGGCGATTCTCTGAAGAGCCACTTTGCATCTCTGCGATGGCGCGGAGCCATGAATGCCTGGCAAGGAAGACGTCCCGCACATTCACGCAGATCACCAACTACCAGCGCCTCGGCCCTGGTATGGGAGCCGCTGGATTCTCTGGGCAACCGCTCTGGCGATTGCCGTGGTTGTGATCGTTTCCGTCATGGTTCACGATCGCGATGCCAAGGCCGCGGCAGCGAAACATGCGCAAACTGCACCGAAGCCATCTTTGGGCATCACGGCCGCAATCGCAAAGAAAGGCGACCTCGGCATCTACATCGACGCCATCGGCACGGTTACTCCTGTCTACACCTCATCCATCACCGCGCAGGCCAGCGGAGTGCTGACGGCGGTGCATTTCATCGAGGGGCAACTGGTGCGTAAAGGCGAAGCGATGATGGATATCGATCCGCGTTCCTACCAGGCACAATTGCTGCAGGCCGAGGGATCGCTGGACCGCGACACAAGTGTTCTGGCGCAGGCCAGGATGGATCTTGATCGATATCGCACAGCCTGGGCTGGAAATGGGATTTCCAAGCAGCTTCTGGACGATCAGGAAAAAATCGTTCTTCAGGACGAAGGCACGGTTAAGAACGATCAAGGCATCGTCAATTACGACCGCGTGCAGCTGGACTATTGCAGTATCAAGGCCCCGATAGCGGGCCGGGTTGGCCTTCGCCTGGTGGATCCCGGAAACGTGGTGCAGGCAAACGGAGCCACGGTGCTGGCGGTCATTACGCAGATGCAGCCCACGACCGTGATTTTCACGTTGCCCGAAGATGGCCTTGCGCAGGTTCAGGCACGCATGCGGAAGCTGCATACGCTTCCCGTGGAAGCGATGGACCGCTCCCAGACAAAGAAGATAGCCACTGGGAAGTTGTTCACCGTTGATAACCAGATCGACACGACGACGGGCACCGTAAAACTGCGCGCGCTCTTCGAGAACAAGGACGGCGCGCTCTACCCGAATCAGTTTGTCAACACAAGGCTGCTGGTCGACACCCTCGAAGGAGTTACGCTTCTTCCGACGGGGGCGGTACAGCACAACGGGCCGACAGCCTTCGTCTATGTGGTGGCCAACGGAACAACGAGCCTGCGCAAGATCACGACTGGAGTTGCAGACAGCGGATTGACCGCGGTGGAGGGAATTGCCCCCGGGGAAGTTGTTGCGACAAGCAGCTTTGACAAACTGCAAAGTGGAAGCAGAGTCGTGGTGTCGAAGCAGGCGCCTGCTGCAAAAGCCGCTGAGAGTAACACCCCGTGAATCCCTCCGGGCCATTTATCCAGCGCCCTGTTGCAACCTCACTTTTGATGGCTGCAATTCTGCTGGTTGGGATTGTCGCGTATACGCAGTTGCCGGTCTCCGCTTTGCCGGAGGTCGACTACCCGACGATCCAGGTACTTACTTTCTATCCCGGCGCCAGCCCGGACGTAATGGCCACCACCGTCACCGCGCCGCTCGAACGTCAGTTCGGCCAACTTCAGGGCCTGAGCCAAATGACATCGACGAGTTCCGGCGGTTCGTCTGTCATTGTCTTGCAGTTTGCCCTCAGTCTGAACATCGATATCGCGGAAGAGGAAGTGCAGTCGTCTATCAACGCGTCGCAGAGTTTTCTGCCATCGAACCTTCCTTCGCCTCCGGTCTATAGCAAGACAAACCCGGCCGACGCCCCGGTCCTGACGCTGGCCATCACCTCCAGCGCCATGCCGCTGTCGCAGGTCGAGGACCTGGTGGATACGCGCCTGGCGCCCAAGCTCTCCCAGTTGAGCGGGGTGGGTCTTGTGAGCATCAGCGGCGGGCAAAAGCCGGCAGTTCGAATTCAGGCCAATCCCACTGCGCTTTCGTCGTATGGGCTGAATCTCGAGGATCTTCGCACGGCGCTCGTCGAGAACAGCGTGAATGCCGCCAAGGGCAGCTTCGACGGCCTTCACCAGGAATACCAAATCAATGCCAACGATCAGTTGGTGAGCAGCGATGACTATCGGAAGGTGGTAATTGCCTACCGCAACGGCGCGCCCATCATGCTTCGGGATGTTGCGCAGGTTGTGGACGGCATCGAAAACAACAAGCAGGCGGCATGGATGAACGAGACGCCCGCGGTCATCCTGAATATTCAGAGGCAGCCGGGCGCTAACACGATTAGCGTGGTGAAGGCCGTCAAGGCGATTCTTCCTCAATTGGAAGCAAACCTGCCGGCCTCGATCAAGGTTACGGCGCTCACCGATCTGACAACCTCCATCAACGCTTCGGTAGCCGACGTCGAGCTTGAGTTGATGTTGACTGTCGCCCTGGTCGTCATGGTCATTTTTCTTTTCTTGCGCAATCTCTACGCCACCATCATTCCCAGCATCGCCGTGCCGGTATCGCTGGTGGGCACATTCGGTGTGATGTATGCGCTGGGGTATAGTCTCGACAATCTCTCGCTCATGGCGCTTACGATCTCGACGGGATTCGTAGTTGACGATGCGATCGTCATGATCGAGAACATTTCACGGTATCTCGAAGCCGGAGACACGCCGATGCAGGCGGCCATGAAGGGCGCGGAGCAGATCGGCTTCACGATCATCTCTCTTACCGTCTCACTGATCGCAGTGCTGATCCCTTTGCTCTTCATGGGCGACGTTGTCGGCCGCCTCTTTCGCGAATTCGCGGTCACCCTGGCCGTCACCATCATCCTGTCTGCCGTGGTCTCGCTGACGCTTACTCCCATGATGTGCTCCCGCATTCTTCGGCGCACTCCGAAGGAGCAGCAGGGCCGCTTCTACAGGGCTTCAGAGCGCGTATTCGAAAACATGATCGCGTTTTACGGACGGACGCTGAATTTTGTTCTTGGGTACCAGACCATCACGCTGCTGGTGGCGGCAGCCACTCTGGTGCTGACGATTGTCCTCTATATCGTGATCCCCAAAGGATTCTTCCCCACGCAGGACACGGGCGTCATTCAAGGCATCTCGCAGGCACCGGAGACCGTATCGTTTGCTGCCATGGAACAGAAACAGCAGCAACTGGCGGCCATCATCCTTCAGGACCAGGCGGTCGAGAGCCTTTCATCGTTCATCGGCGCTGACGGAACGAACACCACGTTGAACAGCGGGCGAATATCGATCAATCTGAAACCGCTGAATGTACGCAATGTGAGCGCTTCCGACGTGATTCGCAGGCTGCAAGCAAGTTTGCAACAAGTTGAGGGCATCGAGCTCTTCATGCAGCCTGTGCAGAACATTACGGTGGACGACCGTGTGAGCCGCACCCAGTACCAGTACACACTGGAAGATCCCGATGCGGCTGAGTTGAATCTCTGGACCGGCCAGCTTGTGGCCAAAATGAAGCAATTGCCCGAGCTTGCCGATGTGGCAACCGACCAGCAGACCGGAGGCCTGGCTGTATCGCTGGTGATCGATCGCGTCACCGCCTCGCGCCTGGGCATTGCGCCATCCACCATCGACAGCACGCTCTATGACGCTTATGGGCAGCGGCAGATCAGCACGATGTACACGCAGTTGAACCAGTATCATGTGATTCTGGAAACGGCTCCCTCTTCGCAACAAGGCCCCGGCAAGCTGCAGGATCTTTACATCCAGACGAATGCCTCCGCAGGAGGTTCCGGGCCGGGAGCGTCCTCGTCCTTCGCATCCTCGGGGTCTTCATCCGCCGGTTCAAATGCGACGACAACCTCTGTGAAATACACGCCTTCGTCGGAGTCGCTCAGCGCGCCTGCGAACGCGATCGCCTCGAGCGTGGGTGCGAGTGGCGGCGGGTCAACGGCAAACCTTGCGACCGCCACGGCGGCGCCTAATGCAGTGCCTCTGGGCGCTTTCTCACATTTCACGAAGACCATTGAGCCATTGTCGATCAATCATCAGGGGCAGTTTCCCGCGGTAACCGTCTCTTTCAATCTTGCGCCCGGAGCCGCGCTGGGAGGCGCAATCACGGCCATCGAAAAGGCTCAAAAGGGTCTGAATATGCCCCCCAGCGTGCAGGCCGGCTTCCAGGGTACAGCGGCTTCTTTCGAGGGATCGCTTTCCAATGAAGGTCTGCTGATCCTCGCGGCGCTGGCAGCGGTCTATATCGTGCTTGGAGTGCTCTACGAGAGCTTTATTCATCCCATCACGATTCTCTCCACGCTGCCCTCGGCGGGCGTGGGCGCGCTGCTGGCCCTCATCCTGTTCAAGCAAGACCTCAGTGTCGTCGCAATCATCGGCATCATCCTGCTGATCGGCATTGTGAAGAAGAACGGCATCATGATGGTTGACTTCGCGATGGAGGGCGAGCGGGAACGCGGGAAGAACTCACGGGACGCAATTTACGAGGCCTGCCTGCTGCGATTCCGCCCGATCATGATGACGACCATGGCGGCGCTGTTGGCGGGGATTCCGCTGGCTGCTGGACAAGGGATGGGTTCGGAGTTGCGGCGCCCGTTGGGCATTGCCATGGTGGGCGGACTGCTGCTTAGCCAGGTGCTCACTTTATATACCACGCCTGTCATCTACATCTTCTTCGATCGCATCGGGCATCGCTTCAGCCATGCGCCGAAGGCCATCGACGGCGCCGGCGAGCCGCAACCGGCGGAGGGAACATGAATATCTCCGCCCCCTTCATCCGCCGCCCTGTCGCCACCACGCTGCTGACGGCAGGCATCATGCTTGTTGGGGCCATCGCCTTCAAGGTCCTCCCTGTTTCCCCGTTGCCGCAGGTTGATTTTCCCACCATCTCGGTCTCCGCCGGCTTGCCGGGGGGAAGCCCGGACATCGTCGCATCGTCAATTGCGACTCCGCTGGAACGCCAGTTCAGCCACATTGCCGGCGTGACCGAGATGACCTCATCGAGTTCGCTGGGCAGCGCCTCCATCACCATGCAGTTCGATCTGAGCCGGGACATCGATGGCGCGGCGCGCGATGTGGAGGCGGCGATCAATGCCGCGCGCACTTACCTGCCTGCCAACTTGCCTGCTAACCCGTCTTATCGCAAGGTGAACCCCGCGGACTCGCCGATTATTATTCTGGGGCTCACCTCCGATAAATACGACAAGCCCACGCTCTACGATGAAGCCTCTTCGGTCATTGCGCAAAAGCTCTCGCAGATTCAGGGGGTCGGCCAGGTCTCCGTAGGCGGCGGCGCGGGTCCTTCCGTGCGCGTGGAAGTGAATCCAACGCTGCTCAACAGTCGCGGACTCACGATCCAGAATGTCCAATCCGTTCTGAGCCAGCAGAATGCGCACGAACCCGCCGGTCAACTCTCAGACGGAAACACAACTGCCGACATCGTCACCAACGACCAGATATCGCATGCCGACCAGTTCAAGCCGCTGATTGTCGGTTACAAAAAGGGCGCCGCAATCAGGCTCGCGGATGTCGCGGACGTTTCCGATTCAACACAGAACATCCGCACTGCGGGATACCTGAACGGCATACCCTCAATTACCATCATGATTTTCCGCCAACCGGGCGCCAATATTATCGATACCGTCGATCGCATCCAAAGTGAATTGCCATCCATTGAGGCGTCCATTCCGCAGGGCATCAAGACCACCATCGTTCTTGACCGCACCACGACCATTCGCGCCTCGGTCAGCGATGTGGAACGCACGCTGATTCTCTCCATCGTTCTAGTGATTCTTGTCGTCTTCCTGTTCCTGCGCAATTGGCGCGCCACCCTCATCCCGGCCGTGGCCGTACCCGTTTCGCTGGTGGGAACCTTTGCCGTGATGTACCTGTTCGGGTTCAGCATCGACAATCTCTCTTTGATGGCGTTGACCATCTCGACAGGCTTCGTGGTGGACGACGCGATCGTTGTGATGGAAAACATATCGCGCCTGCGCGAAGCAGGCATGGCGCCCTTGAAAGCTGCTTTCGAAGGGGCCAAGGAGATCGGGTTCACCATCTTCTCGATCAGCATGTCGCTGATCGCGGTCTTCATCCCCATCCTTCTCATGGCGGGCATTGTCGGAAGGCTGTTTCGCGAGTTTGCAATTACCTTGTCGACGGCCATTCTCGTGTCAATGATCATCTCCCTCTCCACAACCCCCATGATGTGCGCCTATCTGCTGAAGGACGAGAGGACAATGAAGCACGGCAGCGCCTATCGGGTCACCGAGAGGGGATTTGCGTGGATGATCTCCACCTACAGCCGCTCTTTGGCCTGGGTGCTGAGGCATCCAAGTCCCATGTTGGCTCTTTTGCTGCTCACCATTGCTTTGAATTTCTATCTCATCGTCATCATCCCCAAGGGCTTTTTTCCACAGCAGGATACCGGGGCCATCACCGGAAGCGTGCGGGGTCCACAGGATGCATCGTTCCCGGTAATGAACCACTCGATCATGGAACTTGTGAATGTGATCAAGGCAGATCCGGCCGTCGCGAATGTGATTGCGCATACTGGCGGTGGTGGCGCATCCAACAGCGGGACGATGTACATCGCGCTGAAGCCGCTGAACATCCGCAAGGATGCAGCGCCGGCGATCATCAATCGCCTGCGGCCCAAGCTGAACCGATTGCCGGTGGCATCCGCATTTCTCCAGGCGGCGCAGGATTTGCGCATCGGGGGGCGTTCGAGCAATGCGATGTATCAGTACACAATCCAGTCGGATAACGTGACGGATCTTGCGCATTGGGGCCCCATCTTGCTGGCCGGAATGCAGAAGCTTCCTGGGTTCCAGGATGTGAGCAGCGATGCTCAAAACAGCGGTCTGCAGGAGTTGATCACCTACGACCGTCCGACGGCCGCCAGACTTGGCATCACCCCGCAGTCTTTGGACCAGTCGCTCTATGGCGCGTTTGGCCAGTCGGAAGTCTCCATTATCTATACGCAGCTGAACCAGTACTACGTCGTGTTGGAGGTGGCGCCGCCGTACTGGCAGGGGCCCGACGGCTTGAAGAACATCTACCTCAACACCACGGGCAGCGGCGTCGTTCCGCTCTCTGCCGTGACCTCGGCACGGGCAAGCACCACGCCGCTGATCATCAATCACACCAGTTCCTTTCCTTCCGTCACGGTGTCGTTCAACCTTGCGACAAATATGTCGCTGAGCGATGCCACGCGCATGGTCTCCGAGATGCAGGAGAAGCTGAACATGCCGCCGACCGTCCGCGGATTTTTTGCAGGAACGGCATCGGCCTATCAAACTTCGCTCGACAGCGAACCTCTTCTCATAGGTACCGCACTCCTCGCGGTCTATATCGTTCTTGGCATCCTGTATGAGAGTCTTGTTCACCCTCTCACCATCATCTCCACATTGCCTTCGGCAAGCGTGGGCGCGATGCTGGCGCTCATGTTATTCAAGGTCGACCTGAATGTGATTTCGATTATCGGAATCATCCTGCTCATCGGCATCGTGAAAAAGAACGCGATTATGATGATCGACTTTGCCCTGGTTGCGGAACGCGAGCACGGCAAGACCACGACTGAAGCGATCTTTGAAGCCTGCCAGTTGCGTTTTCGCCCGATCTTGATGACCACGATGGCGGCCTTGTTCGGCGCTCTACCGCTGGCCTTTGGCACCGGCACCGGTTCAGAACTCAGGCGCCCGCTTGGTATCACGATTGTAGGGGGCTTGATCGTGAGCCAGATGCTGACGCTCTACACCACGCCGGTCGTCTATCTGTTCTTCGATCGCGCTCGCCTCCGCTTCCGAGGCAAACAATCGGTTGCTCTGCATCCTGGAACCGCCGAAGCCTCCTAGAAAGGTCAGTTATGGAGCATTGGATATGAAGAAGCCCATCGACCATTTCCGGCGAGCGCCTGCAGCCCGGTGCGCGCTCCTTGCCGCCGTGTTGTGCGCGATGGCGGCTGGATGCAACGTAGGTCCAAAGTACATTCCGCCCGGAATGACCGCGCCTCAGACCTACAAGGAATCGCCGGCGCAATTCAAGGAAACCGAAGGATGGACAGTTGCGCAACCCCAGGATGGGGTTCTCCGCGGGAAGTGGTGGGAAATCTACAACGATCCCGAATTGAACGCGCTTGAAGATCAACTCAACCTCGACAACCAGAACGTCCGGCAGGCATTTGAGAACTTCCTGGAGGCTCGCGCGCTGGTGCGTGAGGCGCGGTCTGCGTATTTCCCAATCGTGAACGTCGGCGGCTCCTACACGAGAGCGCAAGCATCTTCCAATGTCGGGTCTACCGGGGGAACCGGAGCGTCCAGCGGAAAACAGACGCAGGTGTTTTCCTTGCCGGCCGGCGCCTCGTGGGAGCCGGATCTCTGGGGGAAGGTGCGCAACACGGTTCGCGCCAGCCAGTACGCGGCCCAACTGAGCGCTGCGGATCTTGAGAATGTGCGCCTGACCGAACAAGCCAGCCTTGCACAGTTCTTCTTTGAAATCCATGGCCAGGATGTGTTGCAGGATCTCCTCAACCGCACGGTGGAAGCCGACAAGAAAGCACTTGAGATTGCCAAGACACGCTATGACACTGGCGTTGACGACCGGATCTCTGTTGTCGAGGCGCAGACAACTCTGGACGAAGTCCAATCGGCGGCAATCAATATCGGGATCGAACGGGCCCAGTACGAGCATGCTATCGCCACACTCGCCGGCAAGCCCGCCTCCACGTTCTCGATCCCGGTCGATCCCAGGACAAGCGAGCCTCCCTCAATCCCCGTCGGCGTGCCTTCCCAACTGCTTGAACGGCGTCCCGATATCGCCGCGGCAGAGCGTAACATGGCCGCAGCCAATGCGCGGATCGGAGTTGCTTATGCAGCGTTCTATCCATCCCTCACGCTTTCCGCCAGCGGCGGTCTGGAGGGTTCCACCATCAAGCACCTGCTGGATTGGCCCAGCCGCTTCTGGTCGGTCGGGCCGTCGATCTCCGAGACTGTCTACGATGGCGGCTTGCGCAGGGCAACCGTGAATGAGTACGTCGCGGCGTACAACGCAGATCTCGCGGGGTATCGCCAAACCGCTCTGAGTGCGTTCCAGCAAGTGGAGGACTCGCTCGCCGCACTTCGTCTTTTGTCGCGGCAGATTCGACATCAACAGGAGGCTGTCAACTCCGCGCAAACGTTTTTGACGCTTGAAATGGGGCGCTACCAAATGGGGATCGACCCCTACATCGATGTGGTCACGGCACAAACGACCGTGCTGACCAATCAGGAGGCGTTGGCGAACCTGCACGTGCTGGAGATGACAGCGTCAGTGCAACTGGTTGAAGCTCTTGGCGGCGGGTGGGACCAGTCGCAGTTGCCCACTCCGGTCCAGGTAATGCAAAAGCCGTCAAGGACAGACACGACGATCCAGCATTGATCGGCGTAGGTTTCATCTCTTCGCGGGCCGGGAACGCCGGTGGACGACCGACGCCGCGAACGCGCGGCTCACTCGCTGCTCAAGCGTTGATCGCCATTCCCTCGACGGACCCGTAGGCATCCAGCAGCGACTCCGCCAGCGTTGGATGCGCGTGGATGGTATACATCATCTCTTCCACTGTGCCTTCAAGTTCCAGGACGGCAACGGCCTCGGCAATCAGCTCCGTAGCTTGCGGCCCGATAATGTGGACGCCGAGAATCTCGCCGTACTTCGCATCGGAGACGATCTTCACAAAGCCGTCGTGATTGCCGACGATGGTGGCCTTGGCGTTGCCCGCGAAGGGGAACTTGCCCACTTTGACTTCGTGGCCCTTTTCCTTCGCCTGGGCCTCGGTCAGACCAACCGACCCGATCTGCGGCTCGGTATACGTGCAGCCGGGGATGCGGTCGTGGCGAATCGGGCGGAATTTGCGTCCGGCAATCTTGGCCACGGCCACCATGCCGCTCATCGAGCCCACGTGGGCCAGTTGCGGCATCCCGGCCACAATATCGCCGATGGCAAAGACGCCCGGCTCCGCGGTTTCCTGGGCTTCATTGACCTTGACGAGTCCGCGTTCGACCACAACCCGCGTCTTGTCCACGCCGACATTCGTTGTGAGCCCTGCGCGGCCCACGGCCACCAACACCTTTTCGGCTTCCTTGACCTGGGCCTTGCCGTTGGCGTCGGTATATGTCACCTTCACGCCGCCTTCGGTCTTCTCGACCGTCTCGACCTTGGCGCCGGTGTTCACCTCGATGCCGCGTTTCTTGTAGAGCCGCGTCATCTCCTTTGAAATCTCTTCGTCTTCGACGGGAACGACCCGCGGCAAAAACTCCAGGATGCTGACTTCCGTCCCAAATGTGCGGAACAAGGAGGCAAACTCCATCCCCACCGCACCCGCGCCGATGACCACCAGCGACTTGGGCAACTGGTTCAGCGAGAGAATCTCGATGTTCGTCAGGATGCGGTCGTCCGCAACGAGGCCGGGCAGCAGCTTCGCCTCCGACCCCGTGGCCAGAATCACGTTCTTCGCGCTTACCTGGCTCACTTCGCCGCTTGCCGTAGTGACCTCGACGGTGTGCACACCATCCACGGCCGGACCGGTCAGCCGGCCATAGCCCTTTGTGGTCGCGATCTTGTGCTTCCTCATCAGGAATTCCAGGCCTTTGACGTGCTTGGTAATGATGGCGTCCTTGCGCTTCAGCACCGCGGCCCAGTCGAGCGTAGGCGTGCCGATGCCGCCAATGCCGAATTCGGCGGCGTGCTGCAGGTGGTCCCAAATTTCGGCGTTGAACAAGAGCGCCTTGGTGGGGATGCAGCCCACGAGCAGGCAGGTGCCGCCCAGCCTGTCGGACTTGTCAATTAGAGCCACCTTCAGCCCATACTCCGCGCCGCGAATGGCCGCCGTGTAGCCGGCCGGTCCGCCGCCGATAATCGCCACATCAAAAACTGTCTCTGCCAAGGGGAATCTCCATTTCCGGGCGCTCGCCAGTTCCGGGCAGCACCGTCTTGCCACTGCTTAGTCTAAATTGCGGCCGAGCGATCACCGCGCCCGATCCCGATTTGCAGTATGATGACGGCGGCAAAAAGGAGGCTGGAATGCAGCGCACTCTCCTCTTGACCGGGACCTTACTGGGTGTCTTGATGGCTGCCCTGCCTGCCCAGGAGACAACCAACGACGCCAATCCTCTGTACCGCTCCACATCCATTCGCATGGGGACGATCGTTGTGCCGCCAATCGCCGGCGCGCCCTTTTCGGCAACGGCGCTCATCAAGAACCAGCAACTGATGCCCGACGGCTCGGTGGTGACTTCGCGCAACATCAATTTGATCGGCCGCGACTACCGGGGCCGCACTCACGGGGAAATGCGCCCCAGGGTACCGGACTCCTTTCAGGGTGTTCCGTCTCTGTCTGAGGTCCACATCTTCGATCCCCAGACCCGCCTGAAAACCGTCTACTATCCTGCGACCCACATCGCGAGCAGGCAGCCGCAGGCGGTGCAGTCCAAACCCGCCAACTTGTCCGACTCCTCCAATCCACTTGTAAAGGTGGAGGATTTGGGCTCAACAATCATCGACGGCATCGAGGTTAGAGGTACTCGCCGCATAGTCTCAATTCCGGGCCTGACCAACGGGACCGGCGCGCCGCTCACAGTGGTCGATGAGTACTGGTACTCGGAGGATTTGCACCTGAACTTGTTGTTGCTGCACAACGATCCGCGCACCGGCGAGCAGACTGTCGCCCTCACCAACATTAAGCGCGAAGAGCCGCCCCAATCCTTCTTCGAGGTTCCCCCAGATTACAAGATCGTGGATATGACACCACCACCCGGTGCACCTGTAGAGCGTGGCGCGGCTGCCACGGGCAGTCCTAGGCCGTAAAGTTCCGGGAAAGTCCGGCTTGAACTAGATCCACGGCTGCGCGACGCGTTTCCGCTTCGTCGCCGAAACCCTCGATCCAGGACACCTCCGGCTCCCGCCGAAACCAGGTCAACTGCCGCTTGGCGTAGTTGCGATGTCCCTGCTGAGCCGCCGCTACTGCATCTTCGACCGTCCAGGTGTCCCGCAATACGCAGAGCGCCTGCCGGTAGCCCAACGAGTCCAGCGCCTTCACCGGACCAAAGCGGGCCAGCAGGCCCCGCGTCTCCTCGATCAACCCGGCGGCAAACATTTCGGCGGCACGCCGGTCCAGCCGCTCGTAAAGCGCCTTCCGCGGCGGATTGAGCCCGATCCGAAGCAGACGGAAGCCGGTGAGCGGATCCTTAGCCAACTTCTTGTCCCTCAGAACCTGGGATAGCGGCTTGCGCGCCGCCAGGCAAATCTCGATGGCTCGAATCAGCTTGGCCGCGTCGTTGGCGTGAATGCGGGCCGCGGAGGCCGGGTCGAGGCGGCCAAGCAGCCGGTGCAGCCATCCCTCCGAGTGCCGGAGGCGGCTGAGTGCGAGGCGAGCCCGCAACTCCGTCTGCCTTTCCGGTCCGGCGAAGAGGCCCTCCGTGAGCGCACGCAGATAGAGGCCAGTCCCGCCGGTCACAATGGGCAACCGGCCCCGCACAGAAATGTCCTTGATGGCCGCCCGGGCCTGCCTGCTGTACTCGCCGGCGGTAAAAGGCTGGTCCGGCTCAGCCACGTCGATCAGGTGGTGGGTCAGCCGCGCCCGCTCCTCCAGGGTGGGTTTGGCCGTTCCCACGTCCATGCCGCGATAGACGGCGACTGAGTCGCAACTGACGATCTCGCCGGCGAACCGCTGGCCCAGTTCAAGCGAGAGCGCCGTCTTGCCGCTGCCGGTGGGGCCCAGCAGCAAGACCGCCAGCGGGTCAGGTTTTGCGCTCAAGGCCGCCACCACCCCGGCGGGAAGATCCACTTCGGGTTGGTATGGAAGAGCCACCAGAGGAAGATAGCCCCCGCCACCAGCAACAGGCCGAAAACCTGGTTGCGCTGGAAAGCGCGCCGCTGCTCCTCCCGCCGCGCCTTCTCTGCCACTTCCTGGGCATAAGGCTTGATGCGAGTCTGCACCATGGGGCGTCGCTCCTGTGGGCCTTTGCGTTCGTTTCCCGGCTCCCCACGCCTCAGTATAGGGGAGCGGCAGCGCTGCCTATTTCCTTCCTCCGGTTTGACTTCCCTACCCTGGTTTGCTCAGATAACCTGTCGGGGGGACGAGCAACCTCATGAAAGTCTTGATCCTGGGTTCGGGAGGCCGCGAGCATGCGCTGGCCTGGGCGGTAAAACGGAGTGAGCGGGTCACCGAGGTGGTGTGCGCGCCGGGAAACGGCGGCATCGCGCAGATTGCTCGCTGCGTTCCGGTGGACCTGAAGGATCTGAATGCGATGGTTCACCTGGCCGTCCTGGAGCAGCCCGGCCTGACCATCGTGGGACCGGAATTGCCGCTCTCGCTGGGCATTGTGGATGCCTTGAGGGAGCGGGGCTTGCGCGTCTTTGGTCCGACCCGCGCCGCGGCCATGCTGGAAAGCAGCAAGGGCTTCGCCAAGCGCTTTCTGCAGCGCCACAAAATCCCAACCGGCAACTATGCGATATGCACCAACGGGGGCGAGTTGGAGAAAGCCGTCGAGATCTTCCATCCGCCCATCGTGGTCAAGGCAGATGGGCTGGCCGCCGGCAAGGGGGTCATCATCTGCCCATCGCGCCGCACCGCCATCGAGGCCGCTCAGGGCCTGTTCAGCGGAAAGATGCTGGGCGAGGCCGAAAAGCAGGTGATCGTCGAGGAGTTCCTGGAGGGCGACGAGGTCAGCTTTCTCTGCCTGACCGATGGCAGGCATGTGGCCCCGCTCGCCCCCGCCCAGGATCACAAATGCATCGGCGAGGGCGATACTGGTCCCAATACAGGGGGCATGGGGGTCTATTCGACCGATACGATGCTCGATCCCGGGATGAAAGAGTGGATTCTGCGCCACATTGCCGAGCCGACGGTGCGCGGCATGGCCGAAGAAGACGCGCCCTTCACGGGAGTTCTTTACATCGGCCTGATGATGACTGTTCGAGGGCCGCAGGTGCTGGAGTTCAACGCCCGCTTCGGCGATCCTGAGACCCAGGCTATCCTGCGCCGTCTTGAAAGCGACCTGATGCAAGCGCTGGAAGCTACGATCGACGGCCGGCTCGCCGAATCCGAATTGCGCTGGACTCCGGGAGCCTCAGCCTGCGTGGTGGCCAGTTCCGCCGGCTATCCGGGAAGCTACAAGACGGGCTTCCCCATCACGGGCCTGGCCGCCGCCGCGCAGGTTCCGGGTGTGCAGATCTTCCACTCCGGATCAGCGCAAGTGGGCAGCCAACTGTTGACGAGCGGAGGCCGTGTGCTGGGCGTTACCGCCGCGGCGCCCTCGCTCGAAGAGGCCTTGGCCCTCGCCTACCAGGCCATGGCGGAAATTCACTTTGAGGGAATTTACTATCGCCGGGACATCGGCCATCGCGCCCTGAGGAGGAAAAGATGACACCTGCCATTACTTTGGAAGAGCTTCTCGCCTGGAACCATGAATCTGCTGCCTTCTGGAAGGCCCACCTGGAGGCCAACCCCGCTCTGCTGGAGCTCCCCTGTGGCATCGGCGGAACTGCCAATGTGCAGGAATTCTGCCGTCACATCTGGGGGGTGGAGTTGCGCTGGAGCCAGCGAATAGCCGGCCTGCCTCAGATGGCCAGGGAAGACGCGCCTTCCGGTCCGCTGGACGCACTATTCGAAATGCACCTCAAGGCCACCCAAGTCCTACGCACGCTGCTCGACGACCCCGCTCAGAAATGGGATGAGACGCTTATCCTGGATTACCCATGGCTGCCTCCGCATGTGCGGACGGCGTCGCGGCGCAAGGTCATGGCCCACGCGCTCTTTCACAGCCAGCGGCATTGGGCGCAACTGGCCACGCTGGTCCGGGCCGCCGGCTTCCCGTCAGGATTCAAGGGAGACATGCTCTTCAGCTCGGCGCTGAAGTGACATCAGCCGCCGGTTGAGGCTTGATCTGCTGCTTCTGGAAGCAGGAGCGGCACAGTACCGGCCTGCCTTGTGTAGGCTTGAACGGAACCGTGGTTTCCGCACCGCAGTCCGAACAAGTGGTGCGTGTCTCCGGCCGCACCCTGGAGCCCCCGCTGGCGCGCTTCGCCTTGCACTGCTTGCAGCGCTTGGGGTCGTTCTTGAATTGTTTGTCGTTGAAGAAGAGTTGCTCGCCGGCTGTGAAAATGAATTCGGCGCCGCAATCGATGCACTTCAAAACTCTGTCTGCAAAGTCCATGGCCGGCTTCCCCTAGACAGGGAAGAACGCTGAAATCGGCCATGACTCGGAGAACTTGCCGGTCCCGTTTCCCTGTCATCTTACGTGCTTCCACAACAAGGGCCCCGGGCCGCAACAAGTTCAGCGGCAATCACTTTGTCTTCCCGGCGAGCCGGGAGATAGAGAGAAGAACAACCGCGCTACGCGTACACAAGAACAATGACTTCGAATGAAGAAACCGCGACAGGCCGCCCTGAGCCTTTCCGGACTCTTCGGCAATTCCCACTTGCCATTAGCGTGGGAGACCGGGGCGGCGCATGCCTCGATTTGTTTGAAGCTAATCAGCCTCTTTGCGAGCCTTCTTGCGATTCCGCTTGCGCGCCAAAGCTGCCTTGACGCGACGCTTCTCACCGGGCTTCAGGTAATAGGAGTGACGCTTGACTTCCTTGATGATGTCCTCCTGCTGTACCTTCCGCTTGAACCGGCGCAGCGCATTTTCGAGCGGCTCGCCTTCCTGTATGCGAACCTCTGCCAAAAATCCCACCTCCAAACATGCCAAGGGGCCTCTCTAGAATACTCGAAATAAGAAGTTTCAGCCATAAATACTTCCGGGGCGGACCGGCCCGGATTTTGCCTGAGCCGAGTTGCCGCCGCTCCGCGCCGGGGAACCAGCGACGGGAATCGTGGGCAGCATTGGTGCGGGGCGAAATCGCCTACAAGCGTGACCGGGAACACTTTGGGGGTGTTCCGGTGTCTAAGACAATAGAGCGCGTGGGGCATTTGGTCCTTTGCCAGTGGCCCGCTTCCCGCGCACTCCGTGGCAGCATCGGGTTCCCGGCGGCAAATTGAGCCGTTGGGGTGAGTGGCCGCAACGAAGTATGGACGAAAAGGTCCGCCGCGAAATTGGCAGATGCCAAATGTGCGGATGTTGCGTTAATGTGGGAGGAATCTGAGATGCAGGCGGACCTCACCATGGGCAATCTTGCCAGCGCGTTGACGCTTCAATCCGAAGAGGCGTCACTGATCGCGGAACTTCAAGCCGGCTCCGAGGAAGCGTTTGCGTGGCTGATCGCGCGCTTCCATCAACCGATCTACTCCCTGCTGGCGCGGATCGTATACGACCGCGCCGATGCCGCCGACCTGACCCAGGATGTGTTTGTGAAGGTCTTCCGCGGGATCGGCAACTTTCACGGCGAATCGTCGTTGCGGACGTGGATCTACCGGATCGCCCTGCATGAGGCGTCGAACCGGCGGCGCTGGTGGATGCGGCACAAGCAGCAGGAGGTCCCCATCGAGCAGGAGATGTCCGAGGGCGAGTCTGGAGGGGCGTTGCGGCTGAAAGAGATGCTGGTGGACCCTGCCGAGTCGCCGTTTGAGATGGCGGTGCACACGGAAAACCGGATGCGGGTGGAGGCGGCATTGAAGCAGGTGCCGGAACCGTTTCGTACCGCGCTCATCCTGCGTGACATCGAGGGATTTGTTTACGAGGAAGTGGCGGAGATGCAGGGCGTGAACCTGGGGACGGTCAAGTCGCGGCTGGTGCGTGGGCGCGCCTGTTTGAAGGCGATACTGACGGCCGCGGCGCCCGCCCAAAATCATGCCGCGCACGCGGGATTCGAAATGGCCTTGGGAGAGGAGGCACAATGAACGGCTGTGGCGCAGTGCAGGCAAGATTTACTGAATATCTGGATGGCCGGCTTGGCGGACGCGAGATGCAGCGCATCGCCGCGCATCTGGAGTGTTGCCGGGAGTGTGCCGCCGAGTGGGTTTTGCTGCGCCAGACGCAGGCGTCGCTTGCCGAATTGGGTCCGGTGCCGGAGCCGGAAGACCTGTTGCTGCGGATTCGGGTGGCGGTTAGCCAAGAGCGGGCGCGCAGCCGTCGGAGCCCTTTCAACGCCTGGAGTCTGGCCTGGAGAAACACGGTGGGACCTTTTCTGCTGCAGGCCTCAGCCGGATTTGCTAGCGCGGTGCTGCTGATGGGCTCGGTGATCCTTCTGGTCACCATGTTTACCCAGCCGGAGGCAGCGCGGGCCAACCCCGACGAACCTCTGGGTAAGGCCACCGGTCCCCGGTTCCTGTATCTCTCCAGCGTGGTGGGCAACAACCAGATTGGCGAGGTCTCCGGCCCGGTGGTTGTGGAGGCCTATATCAACGGGGCGGGCCAGGTGTACGACTATCGGATCGTCTCTGGGCCCACCGACGAGGCAACCCGAGCACAGGTGGAGAATCTGCTACTGTGGAGCATTTTTGAGCCTGCCCGGCGCTTCGGTCAGCCGGTCCGCGGTCTGGCCGTGCTCTCTTTCGCAGGCGTATCGGTGCGCGGGTAGGGGAGTGGTCAGTTGTCAGCTTTACCCCGCTGGCACGAACAGATGAGACCGAACAGATGAGACCGCTTGAGCAATCTCTTGCCTTGCCGTGGAAGTTGAGGGACATTTGACTGCCCCTGACTCCTGATCACTGATCCCTGATCACTGATCACTGCCCGCCGTTCCAACCTCTCGTTTGACCCTGCCGCTGCGTCTAACTAGACTGGCTGGCAGGGATTCCGATGACATTGCGTCCATTTCGATCGTTCGCCGTCCTTTCGGCGGTTTTGTTTTGCCTGCTGGCGGGGTTCGCGCCCGGCGGGATGCACGCCCAGTCCTCTGGCAGCTCCGCCAAAGGCCAGCAAAGCTCCTCTTCGCAGGGATTCCAGCAGGAGAAGGCGCCGTCGCTGGTGGATCCGGCCGGGCCGACCATCTCGCTGGTCAGCCTGGAGCCGGTGTTCATCATGGCGGCGGCATTGAATGCCTGCGGCTATGACGAGGGTCTGGAGGAGAGCGCGCCGGTGCGCAAACGGGTCCGGGACGAGATCAACCTGGCGCTAGGCAAAAGCGAGGATGCCCGGAACAAACGCGACAAAGTCTGCCTCTATATTGCTCAGCATCGCATGACTGGCTCAGAGCGCGATATCTCACAGTACATCTCGCTTGCCCTTTACTTGACGCCGCCGCCGGAGATGGAGACCTCGGCGGAACTGGCGGAGATGCCGCCCGACTCGACGCAGGTGGTGGAGATTGTGCCTCTGCTCAAGGAATTCGTGGCCGCCGTGGATCTGCACGGAATATGGTTGGCGGTGCACCGCACCTACGACGAAGAGGCCGACCGGCTGCACGATCCGTTGTCGAAGATGATCGTCGAGACCAATCTCTATCTCAAGTTGCCGGCCTCCACCTACGAAGGGCGGCGGTTTATCGTGGTGATCGAGCCGCTGCTCTCGCCGCACACGGTGAATGCCCGCGTCTACGGGACCGACTATGTGGTGGTGGTTTCGCCGGTGGACGGGCAGATTCGCATGGGCGACGTTCGCCACACCTACCTGCATTACCTGATCGAGCCGCTACTTTACGCGCGGGCCAACGCCGTGGACAGGATGCAGCCGATTCTGAAAGAGGTGCGCGAGGCGCCGCTCGAGTTCCGCTATCGCTCCGACTCGGTGCCGCTGACCATCGAGTGCCTGATCAAGGCGATCGAGGCGCGGACCATGGATACAGGGATTCCGGTGTACAAGGCCCCGCCCGGTCTTGAGCGGTCCGACTACCCTCGCGTGGAGCATGAGCGTCAGGTCTACCAACAAAAGGTGGATGCCATCCGGTGGGCCGCGGTGCGGCACGATATGACCCAGGGGTTTGTCCTGACACAGTACTTCTTTGAACAGTTGATCGCGTTTGAGAAAGACCCAGCCAGCCTGCGGGACAGCATCGGCGAGATGGTTTACACCATGGACATGGACCAGCAGGTGCATCGCGCCCGCCAGATCGAGTTTGACAAGGAGGCCGATGGCGACGTGCTGCAGCACAGCCGGCCGCGCAAGCTGACCGGGTTGGATCTGGCCGAGGCGAGACTGGCGGCCGGAGACGTGGCCACGGCCAGCGGCATGGCGCGCCAGGTGCTCACCGTGCATACGGACACGCTTGAATCGACGGCGGATAGCGCCCGCGCCAATTTTATTCTGGCCAGGGCTGCCATTCTGACCGGCCATCCGGACCAGGCAATCGACGGCTTCCAAAAGACGCTGGCGACCAGCAAGGAGCCGCGCCTGCTGGCTTG
>Ga0181531_10000831_pt1 | contig 20120 bp, 19 predicted proteins | sample PEATcosm2014_Bin_38_FD_119743 | JGI IMG/M metagenome (GOLD analysis project Ga0181531, IMG submission 119743) | Peatland microbial communities from MTU Mesocosm Facility, Houghton, MI, USA - PEATcosm2014_Bin11_10_metaG | ecosystem: Environmental > Terrestrial > Soil > Wetlands > Peat | place... | reverse complement strand
GAACAGCACACCCTGTTCGACTTGCCGTGGTCCCATCATCGACTCAGTTCCTGCCTCTCAACAGGACTGAATCAGTGTGCCTTCACCGTTTCAACTGGCGAGTTTTTCAACAAAATCGGCCACTAGCGCACAACTCAAAACCCGAGCCGAATAGAGCCGCCACGGCGGCGCGCTAAGGCGCGCCTCGTGGTTGCTTTGCCGACACGGAGGCGACGATGATCGCGGTGACGACGAGGTTGTTGGCAGTTGCCATCTTGTTGTCGGTCTCGGGGGTCACGCTCGCGCAGTCGCCAGCGGCCGCGGATCAACTGCTCAGCCCTGAACAGCTCGACGCGCTGGTTGCGCCGATCGCGCTTTATCCCGATCCGCTGCTGGCGGAGATCTTCATGGCTTCGACCTATCCGCTGGAAGTGGTCGAAGCCGAACGCTGGGTGCAAGCCAACAAAAATCTCAAAGGCGACGCGCTCAAAGCCGCGGTCGACAAACAGAGCTGGGACGACACCGTCAAATCGCTGGTCGCGACGCCCTCAGTGCTCGACATGATGAGCGCCCAGCTCGATTGGATGCAGGCGCTCGGCAACGCAGTTCTGGCGCAGCAGCCGGACCTCATGGCGGCGGTGCAACGGCTGCGCGTCAAGGCGCAGGCGAACAACAAACTCACGTCGAATCAACAACAGACCGTGACGGTGCAGCACGAGCGGTCCGCCGGACATTCTGATCCAGCCGACGGATCCCGATCTTCTCTACGTGCCGTATTACGATCCGTCGGTGGTGTACGGGGCGTGGCCGTATCCGGCCTATCCGCCATACTATTGGCCGGCTCCTGGCTACATCGCCGGCGGCATTATCGCCACCGGGATCGCCTTCGGCGCCGGCTACGCGCTCGGCCATTGGGCCGGAGGGGGCTATCGCTGGGGCGGCGGATTTGGTTGGGGCGGCAACAACATTTACGTCAACCGCTCCGTCAACATGAACCGGGTCGGCAACAGCTGGACGCATAATCCGGTGCACCGCCAAGGCGTGCGCTACCACAACGCTAATGTGGCCGTGAAATTCGGGAGCGCGAACCTCGGCGGCGCGCAAGGCCGCGCGGATTTCCGCGGCAAGGCAGGCGGCGGATTGCAGGCCGGCGGCGGCAATCTCGGCGCCAACAGGCCCGGCGGCGGCGCAGCTGGCGCCAACAGGCCTGGCGGCGGTGCAGCTGGCGCCAATCGGCCCGCAGGTAGGGGCGCCGCTAACCGCCCCGCTGCGGGCGGCGGCGGTCGACCCGGCGGTAACGCGATAGGCAATGTCAGCTCCGGTCGGAGCGCCAGCATCGAAAGCGCCCGCGGACACGCCAGCCTCGGCGGCGGTGGTGGCCGCGGCGGTGGCGGAGGAGCTGCCCGCGGTGGCGGAGGAGGAGGCGGCGGGCGCGGCGGTGGTGGCGGCCGGCGTTCCGACATCGCGCTCAAGCACGATATCACGCTGCTCGGCCATCTCGACAACGGACTTGGCTTCTACCGCTTTGTCTACAACGGCGGCCACACCGCCTTTGTCGGTGTCATGGCGCAAGAAGTGCAAGCCGTGATGCCCGAAGCGGTGAGCCGCGGCAGCGACGGTTATCTGCGGGTCTATTACGAAAAGCTCGACGTCAAATTCCAGAGCTATGACGAATGGATCGCGTCGGGGGCGCGGGTACCGACCGGCTACGGCCTGGTCGCACAGTGACGGCGAGGAGGATGATATGATCGCAACTCGCTCTCTTCCCCAATTCTGCTCCATGCGATCGCGCAATGCGCTTATCGCACTGGCCGCCGCACTCGCCTTGCTCGCGACCGCCCCGCTCGCGCATGCGCAGCAAGACTATAAGAGGCCGCAGGACGCCGCCACCGCGCTCGTCGCCACCGCGAAAAGCGACGACAGCAAAGCCGCGCTGACCGTTCTCGGCCGCGACGGCGAGGAAATTCTGTTCTCCGGCGACAAGGTGGCGGACGAACGCGCGCGTGCGCGTTTTGTCGCCTCGTATGACGCCAAGCATTCGATCAAAATCGACGGCAACCGAGCGACGCTGATCATCGGCGACAACGATTATCCGTTCCCGATCCCGCTGGTGCGCATCAAAAGCGGCCTGTGGACGTTCGACGCCAACGAGGGCCGCACCGAAATTCTGGCGCGGCGCATCGGCCGCAACGAGCTCAACACCATCCAGGTCTGTCTCGCCTATGTCGACGCGCAGAACGACTATGCCTTAAAGGACCGCACCGGCGCCGGCGCTGGAATCTATGCGCAACGTTTTGTCAGCGCCGAGGGCAAGAAGGACGGTCTCTATTGGCCGTCGGCGCAAGGCGGGGAAGAAAGCCCGCTCGGCGAATTGGTCGCGACGGCGACGAAGCAAGGCTACAGCACCGGGGCGCACGCCCCGTATCACGGCTATTTGTACAAGATCCTGACCAAACAGGGGCCGAGCGCGCCCGGCGGCGCCGTCAATTATGTCGTCAACGGCAAGATGATCGGCGGCTTTGCGCTCGTGGCCTATCCCGCCGAATACCGCAATTCTGGCGTCATGACTTTCATCGTCAGCCACGCCGGCACGGTGTACCAGAAGGATCTCGGGCCGAACACCGACGAGCTCGCCGACAAGATCACCGCATACGATCCCGGCGCGGGGTGGAAAAAGGTCGACGTCATCGAGCCGCTGAAATAAGTCGCGCGAGGCGTGCGCGCCGCAGAGGCTAGAGTTCTCGACCGTCCTGCCGAAACTTACTTCTGATCGAGATGCCACGCGCCGTCCGAGTCGTCCGTCAATTCGGCGGTCTGCAAAACGCGAGACGCTTGAGCAAAGTCAGCGACGGCCCGTCGTCGGGAACGACTTGCAGCGCGGCCTCGAAGGCGTGGGCCGCCCGTATCCGATCCGGTCAATTGTTCAAATTTTGCAGTCCCGTCGCCGCGGCCGCCGCGTTTTGCGGACTTGGGAGCAGGTTTGGTATCCGACTAGCGACGCTATTTGGTCAAAATTGGCGCCGGCGCCGCTGGAGTAGCCGCCGGCGCGAGCCAGAATGTCACCCATGCATTCCAGCCGGAAGGCCGAGCCGCTGCGTCAAATTCCGCGTAGGCTTTTAGATTGACATAGCCTTGCATTTTCCCGACTGGGAAGAGGTATCCGAATTGCGGACCGACGCTAGCTACGCGCGACTCGAAGCAACCGACGCGGTCGCCCGGACCACCGTCGCACGAAATCTCATCGTAGAAATAGCCGACCAGACCAATCTGCACTTGCTGCGTCAAGAACTGGGACGCTCCCCAATCGAAGTGCGTATCGACGCCGTTCTGGTACTGCGTCGAGGGGTTCATCAGATTGTAAGTGAAGCCCAGCGTTCCAGATAATTCGTGTCCAGTTGTCGGATCGAAATAAGTGTAGCCGCCGCCGGCATCGACCGCGCCATGCCCAATGCCGATATTCGCGAGATTGGTGGAGCCGTAGTCACCGACCGGTATGTCGCCGGTGATGTACGTCATGTAGTTGTTGGCGCCGTTGTTCCAGCGCAGCGTGAACTGCGGATACAAATCGCCAACGCCGGTGGTTGAGTTGCTGAGATTGGGAAAAAACGGGCCGAACGGCATTCCGTTGAGCGTGCCCGTCACGGTCCCGCTCAAAGAGGTGCTGGTGTTGCCGTATATCGTCATGAGGCTGAGGGCCGGTTGGCCGCCGAAAACCGGCGTTGCAAACGTGTAGTTCGGGATGAATATGCCAAGGTCACCGGTGCCGCGCACACTGGCATTCGCATTTGCCGACAGATCGGCCGGGATGTTGCCGATCTGGAATTGGCGCGCGAGGGCTACGTCGGCCCCAGCGGAAACTGACGTGTGATAATACATCAGGGCCGCCGACCATCCCGGTTGTTGCGGAACGGCCGCGAGACTTCCGAATATGCCGGGAAGCCAGAAGCTCGCCCCGCTTTCATCGGCGAGTGAAATGCCAGGGCAAGATAGAACGGCCGCGAGTGTCAGAGCGCCGCATATCAAAGCCGATTGCAGTAAACGATTGAGAACCACGTATGCTTGGAAACTTGCTCCTGAAAACCTCGATCCCATCCCGCGCCCCGGGCCAATTAGTCACTCGCGAATACGAAGCGTACTATCCGCACGGGTCGATTGCCCCTATACAATTCGGCATCCAATCCAGATCATCCATCCACACGGGGGCTCTTAATGACGCGTCTTTCTGGTCTGATTCTAGCGACCCTCGCCGCGGGTTTTGTCCTATCGCCGGCATTAGCGGCCGAACCGTTCGGCAAATGGGTGCGGCCATCGACGGGAGCGACCGTCGATTTCTACAATTGCGGCGGAAAACTCTGCGGCAAGATCGTCGCCGTCAAGGATACGAGCCGCGCCAAAGAGGTCGGCACCGTCATTGTGAGCGGCGCCGTCAAAACCGGCGACAACGAATGGAAGGGCAGCCTGCTCGATACCGACAACGGGAAGACCTACACCGGGGTGATAACGCTCGTGGGCGCCGATGGCCTCAATCTGAAAGGCTGCGCGCTCGGAATCATTTGTGAGGGTGAAACCTGGCGCAAAGTGAAATGATTAAAGGGTAACGTCTACTGGGCGATAGCCGAATCCACCCGCGGTCAATTGGGCTTCGGACACCAAATCCGCGGCAGTTAAGCCGCTCACCCGCTGGCGGTGCCGATAATTGACGGTCGCCGCCATCAGTCCCCAGATCACGCCGAGCAACAGGAAGAAGTGGCGCCAATGGTCGGTGTCGACGACGAAGCCTTCGCAGGCTTCGCCGACGAAGCTCGCGTACGCCGCGATCAGATAATCCTGCCACGGCGTCGGCACCAAGGACGCGAAGAGGCCGATCACCAGCGTCACCGCGACGAAGGTCAGATAAGCGGCGCCGCCGAGCCAGCCATAGACCAAAAAGCCCTGCATATAGACGTCATGCTGCTGGGTACCGTAGATGCGGCTGAACTCAAACGGCCCCATGCCGTTCGGATGGTCGAGGATGACCGCGAGCGCCTGCTTCTGTTCCCAGAAGCGGCCCCCGGGGCCGACGTCGTAGGGCTGGATCGCCTTGGCGCGCTCGATGAACAGATCGTGCACCGAGCCGACCATCATCAGGGCGATGAACATCAGCAGCACCGCCACCAGCGCCCCGACAGTGAACAGCATGATGCGGGCGCGCTGGCGTGGATCGGGCGTGGCGACAATCAACACGACAACGGCGGTCGCGGCCGAGATGGCAAAGTGCGCCCAGGCGCCGCGGGAAAAGCTGAGCAACAACCCGCCGAGCAGCAAGAGCGCGACGATCACACCCGATAGGCGGATGCGGTCGAGCATCATCTCGACCAAATACAGCATCAGCGGAAAGATCAGAAACGGTGCGTAGACGTTCGGATCTTTGAAGGTGGCGCTGACGCGGTCATTGGCGAGGAAAATGTCGGAGTGCGGCACCAGGTGAAAGAACCCGATGTAACCGGCGGCGGTCGCAACGAGCGCCGCGATCACGTAACCGCGGCGCAGGATCGCGAGCCGCACCAGACTGCCGTCGCAGAACAAGCACGCGAAAATCACCGCGGCGAGCGCCAGATACACCGAGGTGCCGACATATTGGACGGTCTGCTTCTGGTCGAGTACCGGAATGAGCGCAAAGAACGCGCCGAACAGCCACAGCGCCAACAGCACGACCAGCGGCGCGAGCTTGGCGTCGAAGCGCACTCGCGCGCCGATGCAGGCGGCAAGCAGCACCAGCATCAGCACGTCGTGCGGGGAGGGCTCGATGAAGGCGATCGAGCTGAACACGACGGTGACAAACAAAACGAGGTTGAGCAGCCGTTCGGCCGTTCGCGGGCGTGGCGCGTCAATCGCACCGTTATCGTAAACGGCGGCGTAGGCGGCGGTGCCGTCAAACGCGCTCAATAGGCGTTCTCCGAACGGATCAGCGCGAACGGCGTCCGCGCGACGATGTAGAGGTCGAGCAGGATCGACCAATTTTCGATGTAATAAAGGTCGCACTCGACGCGGCGCTGGATTTTCTCCTGGCTGTCGGTCTCGCCGCGCCAGCCGTGGATTTGCGCCCAGCCGGTCATGCCCGGCTTGACCCGGTGGCGGGCGAAATAGCCGTCGACGGTTTCGTCATAGAGGCGGTTCTCGGCCTTGGCCGTGATCGCGTGCGGGCGCGGACCGACCAGCGACAGATTGCCCTGGAATACCACGTTGAACAGCTGCGGCAGCTCGTCGAGGCTGGTCTTGCGGATGAAGCGACCGACGCGGGTGACGCGCGGATCGTTGCGCGTGACTTGCTTCTTGACGTCGGGATCGGCCTGGTCGTTGTACATCGAGCGGAACTTCAAGATCTCGACCACGTCGTTGTTGAAGCCGTAGCGTTTCTGCCGGAACAGGATCGGCCCGGGGCTGTCGAGCTTCACCGCAATGGCGATCGCCGCCATGAGCGGCAGCGCGCAGACGAGCGCCAGCGAGCCGACGATTTTGTCGAACAGCCACTTCATCACCACGTCCCAGTCGGCGATCGGCTTGTCGAAGACGTCGAGCACCGGCACGTTGCCGACATAGGAATAGGAACGCGGGCGATAGCGCAGCTTGTTGGTGTGCGCCGAGAGGCGGATGTCGACCGGCAGCACCCACAGTTTCTTGAGCATCTGCAGGATGCGGGTCTCCGCCGTGATCGGCAGCGAGAAGATCACGAGATCGACGCGGGTCGAGCGGGCGAATTCGACCAGATCATCGATGCTGCCGAGCTTGGGCACGCCGGCGCAGCTTGCCGGGCTGCGCTCGTCGTTGCGGTCGTCGAACGCGCCGATGATATGCACGTCGGAGTCGCGTTGGCCCTCCAGCGAGCGGATCAGCAATTCGCCGTTGGCGTCGCAGCCGACCACGACGGTGCGGCGATCGAGCCGGCCTCCGCTGGTCCAGCGCCGCACCAGGAGGAAAAGCCCGCGACGGAACGCGATCAGCGCGAACAGCCCGAGTACGTAGAAGGTGCCGAGCCAGGCGCGGGAGAACTGGTCGCCGGCCTTGGCGAAGAACGAGACGCCGATGACGACGAGAAACACCACCGACCACGCCGAGGCGAGCCGCATATACTGCTTCTCGTGGCCGCGGAACGCCTGCACCTGATAGATATCGGCGACCTGGAAGGCGAGCATCGCCAGAAGTGCAATGCCGAAAATCGCGGCGAAGTAATACCAGGCGAAGCCGTGTGCGGGCACCACGTAGACGACGTAAACGACGAAGCCGACGGCGGCGACCAGCGTCACCTCGATCGCGCGCACCATGCCGGCGAGCACGATCGGCGACATCGCGGGTTCGGTGTGGTCGTCGGCGAGCGCGCGCGCCGCCGCCGCCGAGAGCTTCGGCCTTTCGGCCGGCGTCCTATCGTCTGGCGGCAATTCCGCGAAGGCGGAGATCACGGCAGAGCCGGTGTCGAACAGCGCGTTGGGCTCGGGCTTTGACATGGTTTGGCTTCGGCCTTGGCTTTAGGTTTTGGCATTAAGTCTTGGCTTTGGATCTGGCTCGATCTTGAATCTTCGCTTGCGCGTGACGCTTGCGCCGCCGCGGCGCTCAAAGCGTCTGAAGCCCGGCCGCAGCACAGCGCCAATGTAGTAAATAAAGTGCGAAAAATGCCTTAAGCGAATTGTGCCAGTTTGCGGATGGCTATGGCGTCGCGATAGGCAGCAAGCCCGCCTTCGACCATGGCCGAGAGCGAGAATTCGGTGCGCACGCGGTTGCGCACAAGTTCGCCGACGCGCGCGACTTCCGCCGGATCGTCGAGTGCGCCGGCGATGGCGGTGACGAGCGCGCCGACGTCGTTTGGCGCGATCAGGCTTTCGGTCAGCGGGCCGAAAATTTCCGGGACGCCGCCGACGCGGGTGGCGATGATCGGATAGGCGGCGGCGGCCGCTTCCAGCACCACGTAAGGCAGCGATTCGGCGCGCGAGGGGATGACCAGCATGCGCCCCATGGCGAACGCCTCGCGTGCCGGGCGATGGCCGACAAAGCGCACGAGATCGGAAAGCCCAAGGCGCGCGGCTTGCGCCTTGAGCGTGTCGGCGTCAGGGCCTTCGCCGGCGATGGTGGCGCTCACCGGCCGTCCGGACGCTTTGAGCCGCCCAAGAGCCTCGAGCAAAAGATCGAAAGCTTTGACCGGACGCAACTCGCCGAGACAGACGATGTCGGTCGCGTCCGCAAACGGTTTGACCGGCGCGAATTCCGCATTGCCGACGCCGTTTCGTACCACCCGGACCATTGCCGGCGGACGGCCGATCGCGGCGCGGAATAATTCCGCGGCATAGGCGCTTTCGAACAGGAACAAATCGGTGCGCCATTTCAAAAGCCATTCGAGCGAGCGGTAAAAGCCGCCGGAAATCGTACCGGGCTGATAGACCAGCGAGCCGCCGTGTGGCGTATAGACGCGGATCGCCTGCGGCATGCTCGGCGCGAGCCGCGCCAGCGCCGCGCCCTTGGCGCCATGGCCGTGGACGACGTCCGGGGCGACCAGCCGCATCCGCTGCGCGACAAAGCGCACCGCGGCGATGTCGGACGGCCCGAGTTCGCGTGCGATGGCAACGCGATGCAGCCCGAGCTTAAGGTGGGGCGCGAGCTCCTTGAGCGCTGCGTCGGCGCGCGCTCCCCCCGTCGTGGAATCGACAATCAAGCCAACCGAGTGGCCGCGCATGGCTTGGCCCTGGGCCACGTCGATGACATGGCGGAACAAGCCGCCGAGCGGCGCGCGCAGCACATGCAGGATCTTGAGCGGCGCCGCCGGCGCGAGGTCGGGTACCGGCGACGACACAGCCAAGACCGCGCCACCCGGCACGGCGGCGCGCATCGATGCGGCGGCGCGAGCGTCGCTCATCGCTGCGTTTTCCCTAAAAGTCGAAGGCCTAACGTTAACGGTCCAATGTTCTCGTTCATTGAGAGCGCTTTGCGTTAACAAACAGTTGGGGCCGCGGCTTTTACCGGCAAAACCGGCGTGTTTAACCGGATGGCAACCATAATCGTTTGTTATTTCGGGAAGTCTTCCAACCGCCGAGCCCTGAGTCGAATAGTGTTGTTGAAGTCCGTCAGAGTAGGAGCCGCGAAATGAGTTTGGCCTCGCTTACGCCCCGGCCTTCGATGCGAGGGCAATTCATGGACACGGACCTTGATCTGGCCGGTCTCGGCTCGGCGCTGTGGAACAAGCGCTACGCGATCCTGCGCCCGGCGCTGGTGGTGGCGCTCATCACCTTCGCGGTGGTGGTGATGATCCCAGCCAAATATCAAAGCGAGTCGCGCGTGCTCGTCCTCGGCCGCGACAACGTGTTCCTGCGGCCCGACGCCGACAAGGACCTCATCGACCGCGGCGCCGTCGATGCGGAAGCGGTGACCAGCCAGGCGCAGCTTATTCTGTCGCGCGACTTGGCCGCCGAAGTGATCCAAAAACTCAAGCTCAACGACATGCCGGAATTCGATCCGGCGCTCGGCGGCGTGTCGATGATCCGCTCGATCCTCGGCTTCTTCGGCTTCATCAAGAATCCGCTGGCCATGACGCCGGAAGAGCGGGTGCTGGAAGCCTACTACGATCGGCTAACCGTGTTCCCGGTGGAGAAATCGCGCGTGATCGTCATCGATTTCCTCTCCGAAAGCCCCGAACTTGCCGCGCGCGTCGCCAACGCCATTGCGGACGCCTATCTCAAGCGCCAGCAGGAAGCCAAGCAAGACCAGGCCCGCTCGGCGGGAACGTGGCTCTCCGGCGAGATCGAGCAGATCCGCAAGAAGGTCGCCGACGCCGAAGGCAAGGTCGAAGCGTTCCGCGCCAAGTCCAATCTCCTGGTCGGGCCGAACAACACCACGCTGTCGGCGCAACAGCTCGGCGACCTCAACGCGCAACTTGCCGCCGCGCGGACGCTCAAGTCCGATGCCGAGGCCAAGTCGCGGCTCATCCGCGAGATGCTCAAATCCGGCGCCGAAATCGAATCCTCCGACATCCTCAATTCGGAATTGATCCGCCGCCTCTCCGAACAGCGCGTGACGTTACGCGCGCAGCTTGCCGAGCAGTCGTCGTCGCTCCTTGACCTGCATCCGCGCATCAAGGAGCTCAAGGCGCAGATCGCTGACCTCGACGTGCAGATCCGCAAAGAGGCGGAGACCATCGCCCGTTCACTTGAGAACGACTCGAAACTCGCCGACGCCCGCGTCGCCGCGCAGCTTGTCGTGTTCGATCAGCTCAAGAGCCAGGCGGCGACCACCAACGAAGACGACGTGCAGCTGCGCGCGCTCGAGCGCGACGCCAAATCGCAGCGCGATCTTCTGGAATCCTACACCGCCAAATACCGCGAGGCCTCGACCCGCGACACGCTCGGCGCCGCGCCGCCGGACGCGCGCATCATTTCGCGCGCCACGCCTTCGAGCGTGGCGGCCTATCCGAAGAAGCTGCCGACGGTGCTGATCGCGACCTTGGCGACGCTGATGCTGTCCTCGGGCTTCGTGCTCACCCGCGAGCTGATGGCGGCGCCGGGAAGCGCGCCCGGCGTGCCGATGCGGCGCGGGCGGCCGGCGAACGCCGACGATTTCGCCACCGCCGCTGAGCGGGCAAGGGGCGCGGACGATGGCGCGGACCCGAGCGCGCGGTCTTCGCTCGCGGCGCGGCTGCGCGGCGTCGTGAAAGGCGGGGGGTTGGGCGGCATGCTCGGCGGGGCGCCAAGCGGTGTGCCGGTCGGCGCCATCGAGGAATTCGCCAGGAACCTCCACGAAGCCGGCGTCGCCGGCAGTCAGATCACCTTCTTTACCGCGGCGCCCGAACTCGACGCCGATACGGTCGCGATGAAATTCTCCCGCGCGCTCGCTCGCGACGCGCGCGTGGTGCTGGTCGGGCTCGGCGCCGGCGACCTCGTACTCAAAGAAGCGTCCGGCGAGGCAGACGCGCCCGGTCTCGCCGACCTTGCGGCGGGCACCGCGTCCTTCGGCGCCATCATCACCAAGGACAAAGCGTCGGGGTTGAACCTGATCGTCTCGGGCCGTGACGGCGCGAGCCGCACCGCGCTTCTCGCCGCGCCCGGCATGGCCAAGAATTTCGAGGCGCTGGCCTACGCTTACGATCACGTCGTAATCGATGCCGGACTGCTCGGGGAGGCTAAAAAAGAGCTCGCCACGCTCGGGCGGCTCGCCGCGCACGCGATCCTGTTGGTCGACACCGCGTCGGGGCTATTGACGCTGAAAGCGCGCGACGCGCTCCTTGACGCCGGCTTCGACAACGTCACGCTGCTGGTTGCGGCAAAAACCGAAGCCGCGACCGAGGCCAGAACCAAGGGCCCCACGGAACGCCGCAGCGAGCCGAGAATAGAACCGAAGGTCGCCGGCAAAGCCGGCATCAAGCCCGCCGCCAAAGCGGATGCTCCGACGGATACTCAGCCGGGAGTCCTGGCCGACCGCATCGCCAAGGCCACGGCGCCGAAGCCCAAGGCGGCGTAGTTCGCTCCCGACCCCGCGCAGCCTCCCTTTTCCCTCCCCCAACCGGGCCGCGCTTGTCGCGCGCCCGGCTGCAAGCTTGAGGGGGAGGGTAGGGTCCGTTCGCTTGTCACTGGAGGCGCCGCGACGCGGTGTCGCCCAGCCAGCGCGTCGCCAACGACAAAAAGTGCAAGCCGATCGCGGCGCTGCTCAACATGGGAATGCAGTGAGAGACGAGCGCGTGATGATTCTTTCACCCTCCCCTGGAGGGGGAGGGTCGGCGTGCGTAGCACGCCGGGGTGGGGTATACCAGCCCTCGTGCGCCGCGCCGACATCGAGTTTATCTGGTGGCGGGCGCTGACCCTGTTCGCCGTGCTGTTTGCGATTTTCTGTTTCTGCTGGAACTCGAGCGGCTCGGCCGGCGGATGAACGAACAGGCTCGAGGCCAGAATGAAATTGAGCCGCGCCACGAAGAATGCGAGATGCGCGCCCAACAGACTTTTCGGAATCGCCACCTGCGGAAACACTTTGAGCGTCGCGATCCAATACGGCACCTGCAGCAGCAGGACAGCAAAGAGCACGACGGCGAGCAGGTCGGCATCGACCGGCGCGATGTCGCGCCCCGGCAGGAAGCTGCGGTACATCGGCACGCCCTCCGACACAATGATGCCGGCGCCGACGACTTGGAGCGCCAACAGCAGCCAATAGGTGCGCGTCGCGTCGGTCTTGGTGTTGTCTTTCAACTGCGGTCCTTTCCATGGTCTCGCGAAAAGCCGGTGACCCTACAATCCCGTCTGGCTTTGCGCGAGAGGCCAAAGAATCATCGCCCACTCCCTCTGACTTCCCCCCTGGAGGGGGGAGGTCGCCAGCGAAAGCGAGCGGGAGGGCGTGAATTTTCCTCGGCACTGCTCATATGCAAAACATTATCAACCTGGCGTTAGGATAGTGGGAGCATCGAAGGATCGACCGTGAGTGGGCTCAAGCACGCCGTTATCCGCAGCGGATTGGAATCGCTGTATTTTTCCGGTGCGGCGGCGGCATTGAAGCCGCTGCTCGGCGGCGTCGGCGCGATCTTGACGCTCCATCACGTGCGCCCGCCGCGGCCCGACCGCTTCCAGCCGAACCGCCTCCTCGAAGTCACCCCGCGCTTCCTCACCCGCGTGGCGAAGCTTCTGCGCCGCGCCCGCGTCGACGTGATCTCGCTTGACGAGATGCACCGCCGCCTGATCGCCGGCGATTTCAGTCGCCGCTTTGTCTGCCTCACCTTCGACGACGGCTATCGCGACAACCTCGAATACGCCTATCCGATCCTCAAAGAGGCCGGGCTGCCGTTCGCGGTTTACGTGCCGACCAGCTTTCCCGACCGGATCGGCGAATTGTGGTGGCTGGTGCTCGAAGCGGTGATCGCGAAAAACGACCGCATCGGCATGGTGATCGATGGCAAGAACCGCACCTTCGATTGCCGCACGCTCGCTGAGAAGCGCGCGCTCTATGACGAGTTTTACTGGTGGCTGCGCCGGCGCGAGACCGAAGCCGAGATGCGCGCGATCCTGCGCGACCTCGCCGCCTGTTATCACGTCGACGTCGCCGCGTTCTGCAAGGATCTGTGCATGAGCTGGGAGGAGATCGCCGAGCTCGCCGCCGATCCGCTGGTGACGATCGGCGCGCACACCGTCAATCATCCGATGCTGGCGAAGCTGCCGGATAAGACCGTGCGTGCGGAAATGGATATGAGCCGCGCGGTGATCGAGGCGGCTTTGGGCATCCGCCCGGCGCATCTGTCCTATCCTTACGGCGATCCGACGTCGGTCGGCGCGCGCGAATTTAAAATCGCCGCCGAGCTCGGTTTTAAGACCGCGGTGACGACGCGGCCGGGCGTCATTGCGCGGGCGCATGCCCAGCATCTCACCGCGCTGCCGCGCATTTCGCTCAACGGCGAATATCAGCAGCTGCGCTATGTGCGGGTGTTGTTGTCCGGCGCGGCGACCGCGATGTGGAACGGCTTTCGGCGACCGGAGGCGGCGTAAGGGTTATGCTTACGCGGTCTTTGATTACGCGGTCTTGGATTAGGCCGTCTTTGATTAGGCTTGGCGCCGCGACATCCACGTGACGATTGGAATGGCCGGGAGCACCCAGCCGAGCCCTGCGATCACGTAATAGGCGACGGCAAGGTAAGCGTTGTCGTGGATCGTCGGCGCCTGCCCGAGCGCCATGGCAGCGAGCGCCCACACGGTCACCAGGACGAGCAGCGCGATAGTGCCGATGAATTTGCGCAGGCGAAGCGCCATGGAAGTCGGCGTGATGTTGGTTGCAAGCGTTGGCGCCGAGACTATATGGTCCGCGCGCGTTCGACAAAAGATGCGGCCAAAGATGCGGTCAGCGATACGACCATGACGGCGACCGAAACCTCGCACGCGCGCGCGATCAGGTTGTGGCTTTATGCGGTCGCCGCGCTGGTGGTGGTGATGGTGCTGGTGGGGGGCGCCACCCGGCTCACCGAGAGCGGGCTGTCGATCACCGAGTGGAAGCCGGTGATGGGGATCGTGCCGCCGTTGTCCGAGGAAGCGTGGGCGGCGGCGTTCGCAAAGTATCAGGCCATTCCGCAATACCGCCAACTCAACAGCGGCATGAGTCTCGGTGAATTCAAGACCATCTATTGGTGGGAATGGACGCACCGTCTGCTCGGGCGATTGATCGGCGCGGCGTTCCTGTTGCCGTTTCTGTGGTTCCTGGCGCGCGGCGCCGTGGCGCCGGCGTTGCGGCCGCGGCTGTGGTTCATCTTTGCGCTCGGCGCGCTGCAGGGAGGCGTCGGCTGGTGGATGGTGGCCTCGGGCCTCGCCGATCGGGTCGAGGTCTCGCAATATCGCCTTGCGACGCATTTGCTCCTCGCCGGCGTGATCTACGTCGCGCTGCTGTGGACCGCGCGGCAGCTCGGGCAAGCGCCGCGGCCGCAGGTGCCGGGCCGGGTGCGGGTCGGGGCGGCTGTGTTGCTCGTGCTGACGCTTCTCCAGATCTATCTCGGCGCGCTGGTGGCGGGACTGCGCGCCGGCTACGCCTACAACACCTGGCCGCGCATCGACGGCGCGTTTGTGCCCGACGCGGCGCGGCTGTTTTTCGACACGCCGCTGTGGCGCAATTTCTTCGAGAATATTCTCACCGTGCAGTTCGACCACCGCATGCTGGCGTACGTCATCTTTCTGGTTGCGCTGGCGCATGCACTCAATGTCGAGCGGAGTGTCAAAGAGGGACCGGCGCGGGCCGGCGCCTTTGCGCTGTTCGCGGCCATCGCCCTGCAGGTGGCGCTGGGCGTCGCGACTCTGTTGTGGCGCGTGCCGCTGCCGCTGGCGCTCCTGCATCAGGCCGTGGCTGTGCTGGTGCTCACGCTCGCCACGCTGCACGCGGCCGATGTCGCCGCGCCCGTGCCGCGGCGCGACGTGCTGCCGGCAGGCGCGGCGGGGGCGAATTAATCCGCCAGCGCCTGTTCGAGGTCGGCGATGATGTCGTTCTTGTCCTCGATACCGATCGAGAGGCGCACGACGTCCGGACCCGCGCCGGCCTGGATCTTCTGCGCGTCCGTGAGCTGCCGGTGCGTGGTCGAGGCCGGGTGGATAATGAGCGAGCGCGTGTCGCCGATATTGGCGAGATGCGAGAACAGTTTGACGTTGGAGACGAGCTTGACGCCGGCGTCGTAGCCGCCGCGCAAGCCGAAGGTGAACACTGCGCCGGCGCCGTTCGGGCAGTATTTCCTGGCGAGGTTGTGATAGCGGTCGCCGGGCAGTCCGGGATAGCTCACCCACGCCACCTTCGGGTGCTGCGACAGCCACCCCGCAACCGCGAGCGCATTGTCGCAATGCACGCGCATGCGCAGCGGCAGCGTCTCGATGCCGGTGAGAATGAGGAAGGCGTTGAACGGCGCGAGCGCCGGGCCGAGGTCGCGCAGCGACAGCACCCGGCAGGCGATGGCGAAGGCGAAATTGCCGAACGTCTCGTGCAGCACGATGCCGTGATATTCCGGCCTCGGCTCGCTCAGCATCGGATAGCGCCGCTCGCGCGACCAATTGAAGGTGCCGGCGTCGACGATCAGGCCGCCGATGGAATTGCCGTGGCCGCCGAGAAATTTCGTCAGCGAATGGATAACGATATCGGCGCCGTGGTCGATCGGCTTACACAGATACGGCGTGGCCAGCGTGTTGTCGACGATGTACGGCACGCCGGCGCGCTTGGCGACTTGCGCGACCGCCGCCATGTCGGTGATGACGCCGCCCGGATTGGCGATCGACTCGGTGAAGATCGCTTTGGTCTTGGGCGAAACGGCCCGCTCGAACGAGCCGATGTCGTCGGGATCCGCCCAGACCACGTTCCAGCCGAAGTTCTTGAACGCGTGGCTGAACTGATTGATCGAGCCGCCATAGAGCTTTTTCGAGGCGACGAACTCGTCGCCGGGCTGCAGCAAGCAATGAAACGCCAACACCTGCGCCGCGTGTCCCGAGGCCACCGCCAGCCCGGCGGTGCCGCCTTCGAGTGCGGCGACCCGCTCCTCGAGCACCGCGTTCGTCGGATTGCCGATGCGGCTGTAGATGTTGCCGAAGGTTTGCAGGCCGAACAGCGAGGCGGCGTGGTCGACGCTTTCGAACACGTACGACGTGGTCTGGTAGATCGGGGTGGCGCGCGCGCCGGTCGTCGGATCGGGTTGCGCGCCGGCATGGACGGCAAGCGTGGCAAAACCGGGAATACGTTCGCTCATGGTCCGATCCTCGGGCCGATCCGTTGCGCGGGACTAACGAAGCGTTCCCGGTGTATAGGACCGGTAGAGGTCGTCAAGACAGGGCCGAACGGGCGTTACTTGCTCGCCGCGTGTGCACTCACCAGGACGCGGCACGGCTCCGAGATGCGCTCGCGGTTGGCCACGAGACAATCGGCGACGCGCTGGCGATCCGGAATGAACTTGGCGCAGACGGTCAAGGCATCGACCATGCAGGCCTTGCGGCCCTGCTCGTCGTCGGCGGCTCTGGCCGCAACCGACGCAAGAACCAGCCCGCATATTGCCAGCGCCGGCATTGCACTGATCTTCATCTCCCACTCCTGAGATTGCGCGAGCGCGAATGGCGTCGCGACAAACACCGAAGCGGTATTAGCGGCGAGAAAAATGAAAAAGGCTCAAGAAAGTTCCGCCGCATTTTAAGCGATCGGCGTTATTGCGCCGCGCGCGTCTCAAGCGCGCTTTCTTATGCTGCGCCGCCCTCACGCTCCGCGCGCTCGGCGGCGTCCGTCGAGCCGCCGCGCGTTGAGGGGCGCTGCAGCGACAGCCGTTGAATGCCGCCGCTCATGGTCGCCTTGCGCGCGCTGATGGTGCGGGTGTTGACGCCCATCCAGGCGATTTCGGACGACAAGCGCCCATACTCGATCTTCGGACAGCGGTTCATCACGACTTTCATCCCACTGGCTTCGGCGAGCGTGGCCGCTTCGTCGTTGCGGATACCAAGCTGCATCCAAATCACCTGCGGCCGGGGTTTAAGTGCCAGCGCTTCCTGGGCGATGCCGAGCGCATATTGCGCCGCGCGGAAAATATCGATCATGTCGATGGGATCGGGGATATCCGCAAGCCGCGCGTAAATCCGCTGGCCGAGCAGCATGCCGCCGGCGTGTCCCGGGTTGACCGGGATCATCCGATAGCCCCGTTGCAGCAAATATTTGAAAGCGAAATAGCTCGGCCGGATCTCGTTGACCGACGCGCCGACCATCGCGATCGTCTTTACGGTGTTGAGGATGCCGCGGATATAATCGTCGGAATAGGAATCGTGGTTCATTACTCGACCGGCATCAGCGATCTTCCCACTTTGGCGGGCGCTTATCGATAAACGCGTTCATGCCTTCCTCGGCGTCGCGCGCCAACAAATTTTCCAGCATCACGCCGGATATGTATTCGTAAGCCTCCGCGAGCGACATCGGCAACTGGCGGTAGAAGGCTGTCTTTCCGAGCTTGAGCGCGATCGACGATTTCGCCGCGATGATTTTTGCAAGCTTGAGCGCTTCTTCGCGTTCGTGACCCGGCGCAACCACCCGATTGATGAGCCCGATGGCTTCGGCTCGCTCGGCCGAGATCATCTCGCCGGTCAGCAGCATCTCCATCGCGGCCTTGCGCGGCACATTGCGGGACAGCGCGACCATCGGGGTTGAACAAAACAAACCCACGTTGATGCCCGAGGTGGCAAACTTCGCGGTGCGCGAGGCAACGGCGAGATCGCAACTCGCCACCAACTGACAGCCTGCCGCGGTGGCCGTCGCCTGAACCGCGGCGATAACGGGCTGCGGCAAGCCGACAATCTGTTGCATCATGGCGCTGCAAGTCGCGAAGACATGTTTGAAATAGCTGCGGCCCTTGTCCTCATCGGATCGGTGTCGTTGGAGCTCTTTAAGATCGTGTCCGGCCGAGAAGGCCGGCCCATTAGCGGCAAGGATAACGGCGCGCACCGTCCTGTCGTGCGCGATGGCAGTTAGCGCATCACCGAGCGCTTCCAGCATATCCTCCGACAGACTGTTGAGCGTCCGCGGCCGGTTGAGCGTGAGGATGGCGATGTCGCCGACATCTTCGCGCAAGAGGATCAGCGACGAGGCCTCAGTCGCAGCACTGGTTTTGGCGGCGGCTTGAGCATTCATTCGATGGTTCCTCCGTCGTCGAGTCCCGATTGCGAAGCGCGGATTGGCAAGCGCGTCCGTCCATTATATCTGATCCACGATGTGGGGAGGAGGGGCATGAAAAAGAAGACGAAACTCTCGGTGGCGGAGCTTGAGCGCCTGCTCACTGCCGAATTCCCGGAAATGTTCAATCCGCAGGGCGGTTATGCCATCGAAGAGGTCTGGCACGGCGGCGCACGCATCCGAAAGCACTTTAGCGCACAGTCGCTGCGTCCCGGCGGCACGATCGCGGGCACCACGCTGATGACGCTCGCCGACGTTGCCCCCTATATCGCGATCCTCGCGACCATCGGCTGGGTGCCGCTGGCAGTGACGATCAATCTCTCCATCAATTTCCTGCGGAAACCGCCGCAGCGCGACCTCGTCGCCGACGCGCGCTTGATCAAGCTCGGGAAAAGGCTCGCGGTTTCCGAAATCGGCATACGCTCGGACGGGGACGACGATTTGGTCGCCCACGCCACCTCGACCTATTCCATTCCGCCGGCACGGTGAAATAATACCTCCGACCCAAAGCATTGAGATATTGTCAAAAACAACCGCACTTGGTGTTGACTGGCGGCTTTAGTCCGGATAGATAGCGCGCCGGCGCGAGCACTCGTCCAACGCGCCTCCACACGGATACGACGATGAAAACCTTCTCGGCCAAGCCCGCCGAAGTCGACAAGAAATGGGTCGTGATCGATGCCGACGGCTTGGTCGTCGGCCGCCTCGCCTCGATTGTCGCCCTGCGGCTTCGCGGGAAGCATAAAGCGAGCTTCACCCCACATGTCGACTGCGGCGACAATGTCATTGTCATCAACGCCGCCAAGGCCGTGCTGACCGGCCGCAAGGCCGAGCAAAAGGTTTACTACAAGCACACCGGCTTTATCGGCGGCATCAAAGAGCGTTCGGCGAAGTCGATCCTTGCCGGCCGTTTTCCCGAGCGGATTGTCGAAAAGGCGGTGGAGCGCATGCTGCCCCGCGGGCCGCTAGGTCGGCGCCAGCTCGGCAATCTGCGGGTCTATCCGCAGGCCGAGCATCCGCACGCCGCGCAACAGCCGGAACCGATCGACGTTGCCGCCATGAACCGTAAGAACAAGAGGACCGCGTGATGGCCGAGACCATCCAGACGCTTGAGGACCTTTCCGCGCTCAAGCCGGCCGCGGCGCCGCAGCCGCCGAAATACATTCAAAAGCTCGACAAACAGGGCCGCGCCTACGCCACCGGCAAACGCAAGGACGCGGTGGCGCGGGTGTGGGTCAAATTGGGCGGCGGCAAGATCGTCATCAACGACCGGCCGGTGGAAGCTTATTTCGCGCGTCCCGTGCTGCGCATGCTCATTGCGCAGCCGCTGGTCGCCGCCAATCGCCAGGGCCAGTTCGACGTCGTCTGCACGGTGTCCGGCGGCGGGCTCTCAGGCCAGGCCGGCGCGGTGCGTCACGGGCTTTCGAAGGCCCTTATGCGCTATGAGCCGGATTTGCGCGCGGTGCTCAAGCGCGGCGGCTTCCTGACGCGCGACGCGCGCGTGGTCGAGCGCAAGAAGTACGGCCGCGCCAAAGCGCGCCGCAGCTTCCAGTTCTCGAAGCGATAAGTCGTCTACGCATAAGCCCGCTTTGCGAGCTTGACTGAAATCTCCGTTTCGCTCCGGAAGCCGTGCGCGATGGTGGCGCCGAGCGCTAATCACCGACTTCGCTGCCTGCCCATGCTATGAGATGGGTATCCCGAGGAAACCTACTACACGTTTTCCTACAGCCCCATTCCTGATGACGAAGGCAAACCGGGCGGCATCATCTGCGCCAATACAGACGATACGCGGCGCGTTATTGGCGAGCGCCAACTGGGTTTACTGCGGGAATTGGCGGCAGCCGGCAGCGGGTCGAGGACGCTTAGAGCCGGGAAGTTTGGATTCATGATGAGGCGTTTGCAGCAAGGCGCCTGAGCATGATGCGGATCATGGCGAGGCGGACGAAGGCGGCGACGGTCATAGCGTAACGCTCGAAGTCGCGAGCCAAGCG
>Ga0181531_10000830_pt1 | contig 20146 bp, 22 predicted proteins | sample PEATcosm2014_Bin_38_FD_119743 | JGI IMG/M metagenome (GOLD analysis project Ga0181531, IMG submission 119743) | Peatland microbial communities from MTU Mesocosm Facility, Houghton, MI, USA - PEATcosm2014_Bin11_10_metaG | ecosystem: Environmental > Terrestrial > Soil > Wetlands > Peat | place... | reverse complement strand
GGCAATCTGATCGCGCTCGATTCGCGGCCAAACGCCGAGCGCCGCCAGCGTGCCGATCGAGCGCATCGTCAGCGCGATTTCCCGGCCGTCGAACGCGGGCTCGGCGATCGTGCTCGAGGGCAGACGCTCGAGCACGCCGACCTGCATCCCCTGTTTGGCAAGACCGAGCGCACAACAGAGGCCGGCGGGACCGGCGCCGATGATGATCACGTCGAACTGCAGTTCGATTTCGCCGCCGGTTTGCGTGGATTCAAGCACTCAAGAACACCTTGCGCAGGTCCGCGGCGTGCAAAATATGCACGCGCTTGGCTTGCACGCGGATCAATTGGCGGCGCGAGAGCTCGGTGAAGCAGCGGCTCACGGTCTCGCTGCGCAGTCCGAGATAATCGGCGATGTCGTCACGGTTCATCGCGAGCCGGAATTCGCGTCCGCGTGATCCGCTGACCTGCAGGCGGCCCGACACATTCAACAGAAAACCCGAGACGCGTTCGAGCGCCTCCTTGTCGCGGATCAAGGTCAGCAAATCGCGCGCCGCGGTTCCGGCCTTGGCGATCAGCCGAATCAGCTCCGTGGCGATGCGCGGCGTATCTGCGCACAATTGGTTGAATGCGCCCCACTGCACCACACAGATGAACGAGGGCTCGACCGCGATGCTGGTCGTATTGCTGAAGGCGCAACCCAGGCTCTGCAAACTCAGCATCTCCCCCGGCAGCGCGAAATTGATCAGCATTGCGCGACGGCCGCTCGATTCATCCAGTTCTTTGATGCAGCCGCTGCGTATCATGTAGAAGGACTCGACCTTGTCTCCCGACCGATATAAGGCCTTGCCGCGAGGCACTCGCATGCGCCGAATGGATAAGCCGCCGAAGCGCCGCTCGGTCGTGCTCGCCACCCTGCCCGGGAAGCAGATCCTCCAGAGCCCGCAGAGCTCGCACCCCGTGCGCTTGGCTTCAAGCATCGCAGCTTCGACCCGAAAGGACGTCCATAAGTTGATCCAAGTCAGTTATCACAGGACTCACCGGACAGTGGATGCAGAATAGGTGCGGTCGATGCGCCGGCCGTATCCGGGTTTACCGATAGTCGCCTAGGTAAATACAACCGCAGCCGCGCGCAGTTGCGGCCCACGGCCTGAGCCTCACGCGGCCGGGAACGGAATCCAGGATTTGGTCGCGTAGTCGTATAGCTTGCAGGTCCGCACGCAGTCGAAGTAATGCGCGATCGTGAACGGTTCGCGCTTGATAGCCGCGCCGATCTCATAGAGATGTCGCTGTGCCGCTTTGAGGTTGTACAGAGGAATCGTCGAATTCAAATGGTGCGCCGGATGCTCCATGATGTGATGCATCCAGGCGCCGATCGCGGCGGGAACCAGCAGGTGTGCGGTCGCCGAAATCTGCGCGGCACCTTGCAGCCATTCGCGCCGCTCCGCGTACCATTGCACGTCCGGGTGCGTGTGATGCAGGTAGACGACCAGACCGACGGTCCAATTCCATAGCACGAAGGGAATGATGCAGGCGATCGACAGCGTGACCCAGAAGGATCTTGCATGGGTCTCGGCATACCACAGGATCGCGCCGATCCAGATGATTGCCGCGGCTGCCGCGAGCATCGAATCCCGCGTGAATTCCGCGCGCGCCGCAGGCATTTGACGTCGGTTGGGAAAGAACAGCCGTTTCCACCAGATTTCGACGAAGTAATAGAGCCCGGGTCCCAGTGCGCCGCGGTAGATGCGTTCGACGGCGCGCCGCCACCGCGGTAGCGCAAGATACTCTTCGGTCTGTTTCGGTTCCCAGATGAAATCCCGGCCGCGCAAATTATTAAAGCCGTGGTGCACGATATTGTGCCCGGTGCGCCAGAGCGAATAGGGAGTCAAGGAGACCAGGAACGCGATGCGTCCGATCGCATCGTTCAAGGGTTTGCTGCTGGTGAGCGCCTGGTGGCAGGCATCGTGTCCGATCACGAACAGGCGAACGATCGCGGACCAGGTCAGCAACACGCCGAGCGCCACGAGCCAGGGGTTTGCGGCCGCGACGGCCAAGCATTGACCTGCGCCGAATAATGCGAGATCGAACGTCAACAAGCCGAGCGCGTAAGCGTCGCGCTTACGGCAGAACGGTTCCATCGCGCCACGCAGCGCGGCGATCGACAAGTTTTGGCCCGGCAGGGTGGAAGGCGCTTCGGGCGGATCGCGCTCCGGTAATGCTTGTCTGCCCAACATGAATGCCCGCCAATCCGCTGAAACGCGTTAGTCTAAGCTTAGATGCCCGTAGAAAACTGGGATGTATCAGTATTGGCAAGCGCGGGGCCATAACGGCCCCGCGCGCTGCAGCTTTAGCTCCAGTCGTCGCCGCCGCCGCCGAAATCGCCGCCGCCGGATCCAGAACTCGAGTCGTCCCAGGAGTCGGGCTCGTTGACGCCAAAATCCGATCCGCCCATATCCGCGTTGGGCGGCGCTTCCTCGGGCGTCTGCGGCACAGGCGCCGCGCCGGCATGGCGATCGCCGTCGAGGAAATGATGCGCAAGTTCTTCGCCCGCGACCACGCCGGCACCGACCGCGAGGCCTGAGGCGAGTCCGCCGGCGATGCCGGAGCCAATGCCCCCGCCACCCATCGGCATCGTGCCGGGGCCGCCGTAACCGTAGGGTCCCGGCGGTGCGCCGACCGGCATACCACCCGGATATTGGCCCGGGTACTGCATCGGCGGGGCGCTGCGGCGGCGAAACACCATCCAAATCACCGCAATCGCGCCGACCAGTAGCAGAATCGCAGCCCACGGAAACGAATGCGTCTCGCTCGCCGACGACGCCAGTGTGTCGCGCGCGCGCGTGAGGCTAATCTCGGATTTGAGTTCGACGACGGATTCGGGCTTTGCAAACGGCAGGCCCGGATCGATCTGTTCGGCCTGGCTCAATTCGCTGCGCGCGGCGACGAAGTTGCCTTGCCTCGCATCGAGTTCGGCGGCGACATAATGCGCCTTGGCGCTGTGCGGATGATCGCGCAACACTTGTTCGATCATCTGCTGTGCCTGAGCCACGTGCCCCGCTTTGGCAGTGTCATAGATCTGCTGCATGCTGGGATCATTGTCGGCAAACACGGGCGCCGCAAAGGCGACTCCAGCGCAGAGCATCGTCAAAGCAAGTAAATTTCTAGTCACGTCAGACTCCCGATAGGCCGAATGGGTCGGCACCGATTAGATATGGGCGCCGCTGGCGAGTTCAATGCCGCGGGAACTAGCCCGGTTTGGCGTCGGATGGGCGGATCACGGTCCGGAAGACGCGGTCCCAAAGCGAGGTCGTGACACCGAAATTGCCCCTCGCGGGCCAATAGTGGTGGCGCATGTGCCAGGTCCGTAATCCGTTGAAATACGTGCCGGAAGGGGAATTTCGTCGGTGATGAATCAGATGATGCACGAGCCCATACCAGAAATAGCCGGCCATGACGCCAAACGTCAGTCCGGTTGCAATCACGGGATCCCCCAAATACCACGCGGGTGCAAATACGCAGGTTCCCCAGACGACAAAGCTGATCCACGTCGGTGTTCCGACATAGGCCAGCGGCGCGGCATGGTGCACGCCGTGCATCGGCGAAAAATAGGGCATGTAATGCAGCGCGACGCGGTGCAGCAAATATTCCAAGAAGGTCCAGAACACGAATCCGGCGATCGCGCCTGCGAACCAAATCGACGCGGCGTACCAGTCGGCGCGCGCGAGTCCAGTCGCCGCGAGGGCCACGAGAACGGGCGGATATAGGAAGAAATCCGCGTAATAAGTGGCTTTACTGAGTACCATCGACGTTTTCCCACGAGATCAGAAGCATCGTTCTGCACCTGCCGATTTGACCCTGCAGACGGGCGGCCGGTTTCCCCAGTATAAACACAAGCGCCGTTTTACCCACGCATTGCAATATTTACACGATTTGCGGCTATTTCTCCAAGCCCCTCGAGCAAGCGGTCGATTTCCTCGCGCGAACTGTACATCGATATCCCGGTCCGTAGCAGCCCACCCCGTTCGGCGACACCCAATACCTCGACGGCCCTCGCTGCATAGAAATTGCCGTCCCAGACGCAAATGCCGTGCTCGCCGAGCCTTGTGGCGGCCTCCGCGGCACCGCAGTTCGCGAGTGTGACCGAAACGGTCGGCGCGCGCACACGCGTCGCGAACCCGGGCCCCCAAACACGAATTCCGCGTATCCGCTCCACCGCCTCGTGATAATAACGCGCCAATCCGTGTTCATACTCGGAAATCCCGCTGAACGCATCGATCAGCCGCTCGCGCAAGCTCGCGCCGCGTCCCCAACTCGCAAGGTACTCGATCGCCGCGCGCACGCCGTGGATTGCCGCATGGTTCAAGGTGCCGGTCTCGATCCGAAACGGCGCCTCCGGATCTTGCGTGCTTAAGCGGTCGGTCGGCAAGCGATCGAGCGCGCCCGGAGCCGAGTATAAAATTCCCACGTGCGGTCCGTAAAATTTGTAAGCGGAGCACAACAAAAAGTCGGCGCCGAGCGCCTCGACATCGACCGAAAAATGCGGCGCGTAATGAACCGCATCGATGACCAGCAAGGCGCCGACCTGCCGGGTCAGTCGACGTGCCAAGGCGATGTCGTTGACGGTTCCGAGTGCGTTCGACGAGGCGCCCAGCGCGAACACCCGCGTGCGCGGCGTGATCTTGTCCGCCATGTCGGCGAGGTCGAGCAGGCCGGTCGGCAGTAGGCGAACTTCCCGAATCACGATGCCGCGCTCGGCGAGACGCAGCCAGGGTCCGCGATTCGCCTCATGATCGAGCTCCGTGATCAGCACTTCATCGCCGGCCTGCAGCGTGCGGCCGATCGCGGCGCTCAAGGAGTAGTTGAGCGTCGTCATGTTTTGGCCGAACGAGATGCATGCGGGCCCGGCGGCGCCGAGCAGGGTCGCGACGCGGCTCCTTGCATCCTCCACGCGCCGGTCGATCTCGTGCGATGGCGGGAAATTTCCGTGCGCATTGACGTTGCAGGTCGTATAGACGTCGCGGATCGCCTCGATCACTGCCAGCGGCACCTGGCTGCCGCCGGGACCGTCCAAATACGCGAGCGCGGGTCCCTCGCCGGCGCTCTGCAGTGCGGGAAAGTCGCGGCGGGCACGCAGACACTCGGCGGCCGTATAGGGCATGGCGCGTGACTACTTGAGACTGTAGGTGAAATCGTAGCCGGTCGGCTTCGCATCGCGGGGATGCAGCTTCATCGAGCCCTTCGCACCTGCATACTTACCGGTTCCGCCGGTGATCGCAAACGTGGAATCCCCTTCGTCAAAAAAGGGTCCCTCGACCGTGATTTGCCCGTGCGTCAGCTGCAGCGTCCAAATGCACTCCCAGCTCTTGCCGACGATGACGCGCACGCAATATCCCTGATCGGTGCCGATCTGCACCGCGTTGGCGGCATTGAAGATCGGATTCGCAAACGTCAGCAGATCGCCGACCGAGTCGCCTTTCTCGCCGATGTCCACGGTGGTTTCGTTGATCGGGTGCTCGACGACCTTGATGGTTTCGCCGGCCCATGCGGGTCCAATCGCGAAACAGAATGCGGCGCCGGCGGCGAGGGTCGTGATCTTGTTCATATCGAGCTCCCTAGGGTTGATGCAGTCAAAAAATCAGTATCGCGGATTTCGATCAGCGTCGGGCCGGCGATTTTCAACGCGCTGCGAATCGCATTTCCCAGTGCGGGGGGATCCTGCGCGCGCGTCGCGCCGGCGCCATAGGCCTGTGCGAGCGCGAGAAAATCCGGATTGCGGCCGACGACACCGATCGCCGGGATGCGCGCGGCGAGCATGTCGTCGCGGATCTGCCCGAGCGCTGCGTTGTTCCATACGATGATCGGCAAGCTGAGGCCCAGTTCGACCGCGGTGATCAGCTCGTTGATCGTGAATTGCAGCCCGTAATCGCCAACCAGCGCAAGCACCGCACGCGCCGGCGCGGCGATCTTGGCGCCGATCGCGGCGGGCATCGCAAAGCCCAGCGTTCCATAGCCGGAAGGGTGCATCCAGCAGCCGGGCAGATCCGCGGGATAGGCGTAGTTGCCGAGATAGGCGATTTGCGTCATGTCGCTGAAGACGACCCCATCGGCGGGTAGCGCCGCGCGGATCGATAGCAGCGCGGTCCATTGGGCGCGAGCCACGGCGCCGAAGCTGTCGTTGATCGTTGCGCGTGTGCCGGCGGCGCCGCCCAAGCTGCTGCGCCAACCCACGCGTTTGGACAAGCCGCGCGCAATCGCCGCGAGACTTGTCGAAGCGTCGCCCCAGATGGGCAGCTCGGGCGCGTAGTGATCGGTGAGCTTGGCCGCATCGATATCGATGCGAATCAAGCGCCCCGTGAGCGGCAGCCGCAATGCCGAATACACATCGGTTTCCGCAAGTTCCGTGCCCACGGCGACGATCACGTCGGCTTCGGCCGCGAGCGCCTGGGTCGGTGCATAGGGCAGCGAGGCGCCGAGGTTCGCCGCATGCTGCTCCGGCAACAGGCCCTTGCCGGCCGCGGTCGTCACGAGCAGCGCGTCGAGCGTCTCGACGAGCGCACGCAATTCCGCGGCTGCGCCGCGCGCGCCGCCGCCGGCGACGATCAAAGGTCGCTTTGCACGGTCGAGCAGACGTACCGCGGCATCGATTTGCGCCGGGGCCGCGACCGGCGCAGCGGCCGTGCTTGGGAAGCGCTCGGCGCGTAATGCAGTCGTTTCCGCAAGCAAATCGAGCGGAATCCCTAAATAGGCCGGTCGCGGTCGGCCGACACGAAGGGAGGCGAGGCAGGCGCGCAGATGATCGCGAACGTCCTCGGCGGACGCGGCCGTTCGCACGACGCCGAAGACGCCGGCGGCGACGGTTTGCTGAGATTTGGTCTCGTGCAGCACGCCCCACTGTTTGTCCAGGGATTCGCGAACCGGTGTGCTCGCAACCACGAGCAGCGGTACGGAGTCCGAATAGGCCTGGCCCACCGCGGTCAGAATGTTCGTGAGTCCGGGTCCCGAGATCACGAATGCGGCGGCTGCGCGGCCGCCGATGCGCGCAAAACCATCGGCGGCGAAGCCCGCGCCCTGTTCGTGGCGCACGAGCACATGGCGCAGTTTGGCCGCGGCAAGGCCGCGATACAATTCCAGCGTATGCACGCCGGGAATTCCGAACACGGTGTCGATGTCATTCGCTGCCAACAGATCGACGAGATAGCATCCGACAGTTATCGCCATGAGGGCCTTTTCGCAAAACCGCGCCGTGTCAATCTAGGCTAGGATCGAGAAAGTATGCGAGCCTGCCCGGAAACGTGCAAGGCAAGCGAATTTTTCACGGGGGAGTTGCGCCGCATGGAATTTTCAGCGTTGGTCGAACGAATTGCAGGCGAGGGCGCGGATGCGTGGCTCACGCATTACGAGGCGCGGCTCGCGAGCGAGCGTGGCGAAGACGTGATTTTGTTGAGCGTCGGCGATCCGGATCTCGATACGCCGGCGCCGGTGATCGCGCGTGCAATCGAGTCCATGGGCGCCGGCGACACGCACTACACGGCCGCGCCGGGCCGGCAAGCATTGCGTGAGGCGATCGCGGTGCTGCATGCGGCGCGCACCGGCCAGGCCGTCGGCGCCGGCAACGTCGTGTTCATGTCGGGCGCGCAGAATGCCTTGTTTGCGGCATCGCTGTGTCTTGCGGGTCCGGGGGACGAGGTCATCGCGCTCGAACCGGTCTACCCCACGTATCCGGCGACGATCGAAGTCTCGGGCGCGCGCATGGTGCGTGTGGCGATGCCGGCATCCAAACACTTTCGGCTCGATATTGCGGCGCTCGAAGCGGCGATCAGCGCGCGTACGCGGGCGATTTTCTTCGCGACGCCGAATAATCCCAGCGGTGTGATCTTGAGTGAAGCGGAACTCGAGGCGATCGGCACTCTGGCGCAGCGTCACTCGCTGTGGATCGTCGCCGACGAAGTCTATGCCGGCATTGCGCCCGGCGGCTGTGTGCCGAGCCTCGCTTCCCGCATGCCGGATCGCGTGGTCACGATCAGCAGCCTGTCCAAATCCCACGCGATGACGGGCTGGCGCTGCGGCTGGATTGTCGGACCGCGCGAACTCGCGATCCACGTCGAATCCCTGATCATGTGCATGCTGTTCGGGCTGCCCGGCTTCATCCAGGAAGCTGCGCTGGCGGCGTTCGAGATCCAATCGGATGCTGAAGAGGCGATGCGCGATTATTGCGCGGCCCGCCGCGATCTCCTTCTCGCCGGATTACAGGGGATCCCAGCGCTCGAGTGTTATGTGCCCGACGCCGGCATGTTCATGCTCGTCGATGTGCGGCGCACGGGTCTGTCGGGTTACGAGTTCATGCGCGGGCTGTATGGGGCCGAGCGCGTTTCGGTGCTCGACGGCGGCGCGTTCGGAGCCGAAACGCGCGGCTTCGTTCGGGTCTTCTTCGGCGCCGATCCGCAAGTTCTCGAGGAAGCCTGCGTGCGCATCCACCGGTATGTCGCGTCGCTGCCGGCCTTGCGAGCGTGAGCGCTCGACCGATCGCGGCGCATGGTTGGCGCAAGCCGGTCGTTGCCCTAAACTGTGCCGATCGCGATTCTTCACCGGCGGGTATTTAAGTCTATGTCCGTACAACCACAACGACCGGCATTCGGCACGGTCCTCACTTCGCACATGGCCGTGTCGAACTACCAGGATGGGCGTTGGAGCGAGCCGGAAATCAAACCGGTCGGCTCGATCGAAATCAGCCCGGCCGCGCACGTGTTGCATTATGCCAGCACCTGCTTCGAGGGCTTCAAGGCCTTCCGCTGGAAAGACGGCTCGGTGCACGTATTCCGGATGGACCGGCACATTGCGAGAATGCGCAATAGTGCGCGTCAACTCGTGCTGCCCGAGCCGGACGCTGCGCAGCTTGCGACAATGGTCAAGGCGGTCATCGCGCGCTGCCGCGAAGCCGTGCCCGAGGCGCCCGGAGCGCTCTATTTGCGGCCGCTACTCTTCGGTACGACCGCCAACATCGGCGCCGCGGCGACGCCGCCCGCGGACGCCTCGCTGATCGTGCTCGCGAGCCCCGTCTGGGATTATTTCGCGGGCGGCATGAAGCCGCTGCGCATTCTCATCGATGCCGAAAATACGCGCTGCGCGGCGCATCTCGGCATGGTCAAGACCGGCGGCAACTACGCCGCGGCGATGGGCCCGACGCTTGCAGCCCGCGCCAAGTACCAGGTCGACCAAGTGTTGTTCTGCCCGGGTGGTGAGGTGCAAGAGACCGGTGCCGCGAACTTCCTGTTGATTCGCGACGGGCAACTATTGACGCGAGGCCTCGATACGACATTTCTGCATGGCGTGACCCGCGACTCGATCCTGACGCTCGCGCGCGATTTGGGCTATGCGGTCTCCGAGCGCATCTTCGACGTCCCCGAGATGCTCGAGTGGGTCAAGACCGGCGAGGCGACGCTGTCGGGCACCGCAGCCGTGCTTGCGGGTGTCGGGACGCTGATCTACCGCGGCAAGGAACACGCCGTCGGCGACGGTACGGTGGGGCCGCTGACGCGCGCATTGCGCGCGCAGCTCGTTTCGATTCAACAGGGCGAGAGCGAAGACCGTCACGGCTGGCTAGAGCGCGTCTAAAGGCGCAACGGAACAACGCCGGCGCGCCGCCTATCGAGGGGTGCGCCGGAGCCTTTAGCGGCGCTCGCGCTCAGTACTCTTCGCGGTCCTCTTCGGCGTCGTCGTCGAGGTCGTCGTCATCGTCATCCTCGTCGTCTTCATCGTCGTCATCCCAATCGTCGTCGTCGTCCTCGGCGTCTTTTTCCGCCTTGGAACCGGACCAGCCTTCAGGCTCCTCGCTGAGTTCGAGGTCGAGCTCGGCCCAGCCGTCGACATCCAATTCTTCGACGTCGCCGTCCAGGTGCTGTATTTCGACGATTTCGCGATCTTCGTCCACTTTGAGCACCTGGAACGTCTCCTCGTTCTCCAGGTCCTCATACCATTGTCCGACGGTCGGTTCGTACTCTCTGCCCACGGCGTTCGTCCTTTTATAAATATGCTTCGCAGTATCGAGACGCGAATATTAGGGGAGGCTGCCAACGCAAGTAAATGGCCGCGACCAATGTATTGCGCAGGCGCTACTATTGCCCGGGTATGAACATTGCCGACCGGAAAACCACCGCAAGACCCCTGACGGCCGCGAAACGCGTCGTCGTCAAGGTCGGTTCGGCCTTGCTGGTCGATGCCGACAAGGGTCGCATGAACCGCGCTTGGCTGGAAAGCTTCGCCGCGGACGTCGCGCGCCTGCACAAACGCGGCCAAGAAGTAATTTTGGTCTCCTCCGGGGCGATTGCGCTCGGCCGTCGTCACTTGGGACTGCATGCCGGCAAACTGAAGCTCGAGGAGAGCCAGGCCGCGGCCGCCGTCGGCCAGATCCGGCTCGCCCATGCGTACAAGGAGCTGCTCGAGGCCCATTCGATCACGGTCGCTCAGGTGCTGCTGACGCTCGGCGACACGGAACAGCGCCGCCGCTACTTGAATGCCCGCGGCACCCTCAATACCTTGCTGTCGCTGGGAGCGGTGCCGGTCATCAACGAGAACGATACGGTCGCGACCGCCGAAATCCGCTATGGCGACAACGACCGTCTGGCCGCGCGCGTCGCACAGATGGCCGGCGCCGATTGCCTGGTGCTGCTCTCGGACATCGACGGCCTCTACACTGCCAATCCGAATGAGGATCCCGAGGCGCGCTTCATCCCGCAAGTGCTGGAAATTACGCCGGAAATCGAGGCCATGGCGGGCGGTGCCGGCAGCCCCATGGGTTCGGGCGGCATGCAAACCAAGATTGCCGCTGCTAAGATCGCGGTCGGCGCCGGCTGCCATCTGTGCATCTCCAAAGGGGCGCATCAGCATCCGCTCAAGCGCATCGAAGAGGGTGCTCGCTGCACCTGGTTCGTGCCCACATCGACGCCGCTGGCCACGCGCAAACAATGGATCGCGGGTGCGCTCCAGCCGGCCGGCGAGATCGCGATCGACGAGGGGGCCGTGCGTGCGCTGCTGCGCGGCAAGAGTCTATTGCCCGCCGGCGTGGTGCGTGCCGCGGGACGCTTCGAGCGCGGTGATGCGGTCAGCATCGTCGGCCCCGATGGCGCCGAGGTCGCGCGCGGCATCTGCGCGTATTCGGATGGCGATGCGGCGCGGATCATGGGGCGCAAATCCGCGGACATCGAAAAAGTACTTGGATTTCGTGGGCGGGACGAAATCGTGCACCGGGATGATCTCGTATTGGTGAAGAGTCTATGAGCATCGATGAAACAGCGGCGACCCAGCAGCGCGGCACTGCCGAAAGGCCCGTCGCCGAGCTCATGCGCGAGATCGGCCAAGCCGCGCGTGCAGCCGCGCTACCCCTTAGCCTAGCGCCGGGCGAACTGAAGAATCGGGCCTTGCTCGCGGCCGCGGCCGCCCTGCGGGCACACCGCCACCGGATTCTCGCGGCCAACCAAAACGATCTACGCGAGGCGGCCGGCGCGACCGGCGCGGCGCTGTCGGGACCGCTGCTCGATCGCTTGCGACTCGATGACAAGCGCGTACTCGCGATGGCCGACGGCCTCGAGGAAATCGCGCGGCTCGCCGATCCGATCGGCACCGTGCTCGCCGAATGGACGCGTCCGAACGGTCTTCAGATTCAGCGTCGCCGCGTGCCGCTCGGCGTCGTCGGGCTCATCTACGAGAGTCGCCCCAATGTGACTGCGGATGCGGGCGGCCTGTGCTTGAAATCCGGCAATGCCGTGATCTTGCGCGGCGGGTCGGAAAGCATGCGCTCGAACCTCGCGATCCACGCGAGCCTCGAGCAAGGACTCGAAGCCGTGGGTCTGCCGCGCCAGTGCATTCAGCTCGTGCCGACCACGGATCGCGCGGCGGTCGGATGCATGCTCGCCGACATGACCGACAGCATCGATGTGCTCGTGCCGCGCGGTGGACGGGGGCTCATCGAGCGGGTCAAGCGCGAGGCGCGCGTGCCGGTCATCGGGCACCTCGACGGCGTCTGCCACGTCTACGTCGATGGCGATGCGGACCCCGAGATGGCGAAGCGCATCGTATTGAACGCAAAAATGCGGCGCACCGGCGTTTGCGGCGCCGCTGAAACGCTGTTGGTGGACAGCGCTGCCCAAGCGCAGCTCGCGCCGCTGATCGCGGCCTTGCTCGATGCCGGTTGCGAGGTGCGCGGCGACGAGGCGACGCAGCGAACCGATGCGCGCGTCAAGCCGGCGAGCGAACAAGATTGGACCACCGAGTACCTCGATGCCATCATCGCGGTGCGCGTCGTCGACGGCGTCGATGCCGCGATTGCGCACATCGAGCGCTACGGCTCGCACCACACCGATTCCATCGTGACCGCCAATGCGGCGACCGCGGCGCGCTTTCTCGATCGCGTCGACAGCGCGATCGTGTTGCATAACGCCTCGACGCAATTCGCAGACGGCGGAGAGTTCGGCATGGGCGCTGAAATCGGCATCAGCACCGACAAGTTTCATGCGCGCGGGCCTGTTGGGGTCGAACAGCTGACCAGTTACAAATACGTCGTGCGCGGCAGCGGGCAGACGCGGGACTAGACATGATCAAACTCTTGCAAGGCGTCAATCCACTGCTGTTGCTGCTGATCGCGACGACGCTCGAGGTCAGCGGAGATGCGGTGCTGCGCATGGCGATCTTCCAGCATGGTGGCTTGGTGCGCCTTGGGCTGTTTTTTGCGGGTGCGGCGCTGCTCTGCGGCTATGGGACGTTTCTGAATCTGGCGCCGCTGGAATTCGGGCGCGTCGTCGGACTGTATCTGGCGACCCTGTTCGTCGTCTGGCAGGTCATCAATTTCATCGCGTTTCGCGCGCTGCCGACCCTGCCGATCCTGGTTGGCGGGGCGTTCGTGCTCGCGGGCGGCGCGATCATCACGTTTTGGAAGCCGGTTTAGCGCCGATAGATCAGCGCTGCGCCTTGAATGCCGCGAGTCGCTGCGCGGCCGCCTGTATAGTCTCGTCGCGCTTCGCAACGCAGATTCGCAGCAGCGTCATGCGCGGGACTTGGTGATAAAAAGGCGACAGCGGGATCGTCGCGATCTTCGCCTCGCGGATCAGCTGGTCGGCGAACTCGACGTCGGGCTTGCGGCTCAACTCGCCGTAGTCGACCAGTTGGAAATAGGTGCCGGCAGCTTTGATCGGACGAAAGCCGGAACCGCGCAGCCATTCGATCAGTAAATTGCGTTTCGCCTCAAAAAACGCGGATAAGCCCTGCCAGCTCTCGGGGCAGCTCGCGACGTAGCGCGCAATCGCATATTGCAACGGCGCAACGATGCTGAACGTATTGAACTGATGGACCTTGCGCAACTCGAGCGTCATCTCGGCCGGAGCGACGCAATAGCCGGTGCGCCAGCCGGTGGCGTGCAACGTCTTGCCGAACGAGAACACCACGAAGCTGCGCCGGCGAAGTTCTACGTGTGCGAGCACCGAGGCGTGTAGGCGTCCATCGAAGATCACGTGCTCGTAGACCTCGTCCGCGAGAATCGTGATCGGCCGGTCGCGCACCAAGTCCGCGAGCGCGTCGAGGTCCGCGCTACTCGCGACCGTGCAACTCGGATTGTGTGGGTTATTGATGATGATCAGCCGCGTGCGCGGACTCAGCGCCTCGCGCACCCGGTCCCAATCGTAAGCGAACGCCGGCGGCTCCAACGGCACGCGAATGCAGCGCCCGCCCGCAAGCCGCACCGCGGGCTCGTAGGAGTCATACGCCGGATCGAAAATGATCGCCTCGTCGCCCGCGCCGATCACCGCCTGAATCGCGTCATATAGCGCCTCCGTGCCGCCGCAGGTGATCGTGATTTCCTGGATCGGATCGAATTCGGCGCCATAGCAGGCTTTGAGCTTGGCCGCGATCTGCGAGCGCAGCTCGATGACGCCCTCCATCGGCGCGTATTGATTGTGTCCGGCGTCGATCGCCTCTTGCACGAATCCGGCCAGGCGCGGATCGATCGGATAGTCCGGAAACCCCTGGCCGATGTTGAGCGCGCCCTCTTCGAGGGCGCGGCGCGACATCACCGTGAAGATCGTGGTGCCGACGTCCGGCAATTTACTTTTAAACAGCATCAGCGCTAGGACTCCAGACTTTGCAGGCCACCTGCCAGTGATTTGACCGAATAGCCGCGCGTACTGAGTTCGCGCGCGGTCGCGGCGCTGCGCTTGCCCGAGGCGCAGACCAAGAGGTAATTCTTGGTCGTCGACAGTGCGGTGGGATCGGCGAGCAACGCGGCCATCGCGATGTGGCGCGCCTCGACGGGGCGCACCGCGACCTCGTCGGCATTGCGAATATCGATGATCTCGAAACCCAGCGCCTCGGCGCCGCCCAAGGAGCGCAGGCGAATCTCGATGTTCGGGATCTCGCGCGCCGGAGCACGCACCACGCTGCAGGCCGGTGCGCCGCATGCCGCGCGCCTCGGCGCCTTGAGGCTCAGCTGCGTGAAGTTCATGAAATTGATGAGCAGCATTTCGCCGCCGAGTTGGCCGGGGATATCGATCAGAATCTTCAACGCGAGCAAGGCCTGCATCGCGCCGAACGCACCCGGTACCGGCCCGAGCACGCCGGCCTCGGCGCAGTTCCCGACGATACCGTCGGCTGTTGCATCCGGCCATAGGCAGCGCAGGCAGGCGTGTGCGGCATCGGGCTTGTAGACTTGCAATTGTCCTTCGTACTGATAGACGCTCGCGAACACCGCGGGTTTGCGCGCGAGCACCGCGGCGTCGTTGACGAGGAACTTGGTGCGAAAATTGTCGCTGCAGTCGATCACGAGGTCGTAGGCCGCGACGAGTTCGACTGCGTTGTCGGCGTCGAATCGAACCTCGTGCGTCTCGACGCGCACCGTTGGATTGAGCCGTGCGACCGCAGCCTTGGCGAGCGCCGCCTTCGGTCGGCCGACATCGGCGAGACAGTAGAGGGGTTGGCGGTGCAAATTGCTCGCATCGAGCACATCGGCGTCGACGATGCCGATGCAGCCGACGCCGGCGCCCGCGAGATATTGCAACACGGGGCTGCCGAGACCACCCGCGCCAACCACGAGTACACGGCTCGATGCCAGCCGCGCCTGTCCCGCGGCACCGATTTCTTTGAGGGATTGCTGTCGTGAATAGTCAGGCAGCATCGACGGTCTTCGTTAGACGACGTGGTCGTGATCGTGGTCGTGGTCGTGGTCGTGGGAGCGCCGCGGCGCCGTTGCGCAGCGCTCGCAGTTGACCCAGCCCGAGTCGCCGTTGACGTAATGTTCCTTCTTCCAAATCGGTACGCGGTGTTTGACCTCGTCGATGATGTAGCGGCACGCATCGAATGCTTCACCGCGATGCGCCGAGCTCACGCCGACCCAGACCGCGATGTCGCCGATCGCGAGCGTACCCAGCCGGTGTACACAGAGTGCGTGCTTGATCGGAAAGCGCCGCAACGCCTCGACGATGATGCGCTCTCCCTCCTTGACCGCGAGCGCTTCGAAGGCTTCATATTCGAGCCGGCTCACGGCGAGCCCTTCGTTGTGGTCGCGCACCCAGCCTTCGAAACTCGCATAGCCGCCCGCACTTGCGTCGAGCAATTCTGCGCGCGCGCTGAGCGTGTCGATTGCCGAGAGCGTGAAGCGGAACTGCATCAGCCGCCCGCCACCGGGGGGATGAACACGATCGCATCGCCCGCGCGTAACGGGCGTGTCCAGTCGGAAAATTCGCTGTTGACGGCGACTTTCAGTTGCTCGCGCGCGAGTGTAAAGCCGTGGCGCGCCGACAGCTCGAGGTAGAGCGCCGCGGGCGTCGGCGCGTAAGTTTCGATGGTTTCGTCGGAGCGACCGGCTTGTTCGCGCATCAACGCGTAATACTGAATCTTCAGATGCATAGGGTCCTGCCGCGTCTCGGATGCCAGCGCCGCCAGCGCCTCGGCATATTCCTCCGGCGTATTGATGTTGTCGAGTGCGCGCCGATCGCGGGGCTCGACGAGCTTGGCGTGGTTGCGGATCAGAAATTTGCGCGGACAGGTCTGGCCGGCCGCTTGTGCCTGCGCGAGCACGGCGGCGGCCGCCGGCTCCCAGATCGCGCAGAGCGGCTCCGGCAGCCCGTCGTGCGCACTGCGATAGGCGGTCGCGAGCGCCGTCGGATCGCGCTCCTCGAGCAACTGCGCGAGCGCCGCATCGGTCAGGAACGGCAGGTCGCAGGCGAGCACGAGCCAGGCGACCTCGGGAAAACGCGCGAATGCCGAACGAATCCCGGCGATCGGGCCTGCGGCCTCGAAGCTATCGACGATCAAGGGTTTGTCCGCGCGCGTCGGCTCGGCAGCCTGGTCGGCGCGAACCGAGACGAACACCGGCGAGACATGGCGATGCGCGAGAGCGAAGCTGCGATCCAGCTGACTCTGGCCGAGATATTCGAGGCTCGCCTTGTCGCGCTGCATGCGCGAGCTCTGGCCGCCTGCGAGAATCAAGCCGTAGACCGGGGCAGGCGTCGTCATCGGGGCGCTCGAGCGTTCATGTCGCGGTTTGCAGGCCGAAGTCGCTCTTTCCGCCTTCCTTCGAGAGCAATCGCGTTTCGCTGATCACGATTTCGTGCGAGAGCGCCTTGCACATATCGTAGATCGTCAGGGCGGCGATGCTCGCCCCCGTGAGCGCCTCCATTTCGACGCCGGTCTTGTGGTGCACCGTGACGCTGCAGCGGATCACGGCCGCATCGCCGACCAGCTCGATCACGATCTTGCAGCTCTCCAACCCCAGCGGATGGCAAAACGGAATCAGTTCATGCGTACGCTTGGCGCCCATGACGCCCGCAACGATCGCGGTATCGAAGACCGGACCCTTCGCGGAGCGCAAGCCGGATTCGCGCAAGGCGTCCGCGACTTTCTTCGGGAAGCGCACGGTCGTCTCCGCAACCGCGGTGCGCTGCCCGGCGGTCTTTTCGCTGACATCGACCATCGTCGGACGGCGCTCGGAATCCAAATGAGAAAATGGCATGGCCTCAACCGCCGATATAATACATTTCGATCTTTTTCGCCCCGTGCTCGCTGCGGCGCAGCTCGTCGCGCTGTTCGCTATAGCGATCGGCGCGACGGACCCAGGCGGCGCGCACCTGCTTCGAGAGCTCGGCGTCATCGGCGCCGCTGCGCAGTACGGTCCGCAGATCCAAGCCTTCGGTTGCGAACAAGCAAGTATAAAACTTTCCCTCCGACGAGAGTCGCGCTCGGCTGCAGGCTGCGCAAAACGGTTGAGAAACCGAGGAGATGAAGCCGATTTCGCCGAGCCCGTCGTCGAATCGCCAGCGCTCCGCGACTTCTCCGCGGTAATTCTCCGATATCGCATGCATCGGCCAGCGCGCCTGAATACGCGCCACGAGTTCGCGCGAGGGTACGACCATTTCCGGGCGCCAGTCGTTGCGATTGCCGACGTCCATGAATTCGATGAAACGCACGATGACCGGCAGCTTGCGGAACCGCTCGACGAGATCGAACACACCGTGTTCGTTGACGCCTCGTTCGATGACCGCGTTGATCTTGATCGGTGCGAGCCCCGCCTCGATCGCGGCATCGATACCGTGTAATACTTGATCCAGCGCGCCGAATCCGCCGCTCATGCGCTTGAAAACTTCGGGGTCGAGCGTGTCGAGGCTCACGGTCACGCGTTTCAAGCCATTCGCGTAAAGATCGACCGCGTGCTGACTCAGTAAAACGCCATTGGTCGTCAGCGCGATATCCTCGATGCCCGGAATGCCCGTGAGGTCGCCGACCAAATCCGCAAGGTTCGCGCGCAGCAGCGGCTCGCCGCCCGTCAGACGCAGCTTGCGCACGCCGAGTCCAGCGAAGATGCGCGCGAGCCGCGTGATTTCCGCGAACGACAGGCGTTCGGATGAGTTCAGGAACTTGTAGGCATCGTGAAACTTGTCCTTCGGCATGCAATAGGGGCAGCGGAAGTTGCAGCGGTCCATGACCGAAATACGCAGATCGTGCAGCGGTCTGCACAAGCGATCGAGCGGATTGGTCGTGCCGCGGATATCGTGAATGCTCGTAGTCACGGTGATTCCCGTTACCAGCGGTAGACGCTGGTCACGAAGCCCTTCGGATAGGTGTTGGGCCCGGGCGGCAACTCGACGAATCCGTCGGTGTTCGCAAGGCTCAGGAAATCGCCCGACCCATTGGTCGGGTTCGGATGCACCCAAGGCCGGCCCCAATCATCATGCTCGATCGTCACCGGCAAAAAATACGTCAGCGGCGTCTCATACTCGACCGGTGCGGCGAGTGCATATCGTTCGGCAACCTCGCGCTTGGTTCCCATCGCGGCGGCGATCGCGGGGATCACGTAGCGGATCAGGCAGACGAGCGTCGAGACGGGATTGCCGGGTAGGCCGAATATCGCCTGGCCCTGCGGACCGATCCCGAACCACATCGGCTTGCCCGGACGCTGTGCGATTTTGTGAAAAACTTCCTGAACGCCCAACTGCATCAACACTTTTGGCACGAGATCGAATTTCCCCATCGACACGCCGCCACTCAAGATCAAGACCTCATGAGTGGTCAGATGCAGGGTCAGGCGCTCGCGCAATTCGTCGGCGTCGTCGCGCACATGGTCATCGCCAATGCGTGCAAATCCGCGCTTGCGAAGCGTGGCTTCGACTGCATAGGCATTGGAGCGGCGCACCTGGTAATCGGCGATCGGATCGCCAGGCTCGACGAGTTCATCGCCGGTGGAGATCACCATCACGGCCGGCTGGCTCGATACACGTACGCGTGCCATGCCCGCGGATGCGGCTACCGCGATTTCCGGTGCGCGCAGCAGCGTGCCCGATTCCAGCAGCAGCGCGCCTTGGCGGCCGTCGCTGCCGCGGCGGTGCACGTTGCGAAACGCGCCGATGTGCGCATTGACCTTGAGATTCGCGACCCCTTCGGCCACGTCGATCTGCTCGACCGGAATCACGCAGTCGGAGCCCAGCGGCAGTATCGCGCCCGTCATGACCTCGATTGCGTTTTCGCTCGATGTGAGCCGCAGAGCCGGCGAGCCGGCTGCCTGGGTCGCCTGGATGCGGTATCGGCGCAAGCCCTGGCGCGCCGCGACGCTGTCGATCGCGATGCCATCCATTGCGACCCGATCGAACGGCGGCTGATCGCGCTCTGCATAAATGTTCTCGCGCAGCGTGCCGCCCACACACTGTGTCAATGGGAGCGATTCGATGGGCAAACACGTCAACCGAGAGTTGATCGCCTCTTCGGCCAGACGTGGCGTAATGAGCGTGCCGGCCTGCATATGCGGGGAGAGGACGGCGGAGAGGGACTCCGCCGTACATCCATCCTAGGACTTTTGCTGCTTAGCTTTGAAAATCTTCAATTGCTCATTGAAGCGCCCAACGGCGGCCTGGAGCTCATCCACCGCGGCATTGCTCTTTTGGACGAGAATTTTCTGCTGGTCGTCCAGCTTCTTCTTCTCGTCGGGACTGAGCTTCGAGGGGTCCTTCGGTATGAGCGCATCGCTCGCGGCCTTGAGGCAATCGAGGTACCCGTTCATCTCGGTGTTGTACCGGCCGTAGTCTTTGTTCGCCGCAATCATCTGGTCCTTTGTCGCCGTCGCACCATCGGGCGGCGTGACCGGGGCGGCAGGGTAGGTGCAGGACGACTGCGCGTGAACCGCAGTACTTAGAGCAAAAGCCAAAGTCAGTGGTATCCAAGCCTTCATCGGGAATCCTCTAGTTATCGGTGTCGGTAGGATATTACGGCCATAAGGCCTCGGACGGCCAGCATTGCGCCGTCGGTGTGTAAGTATCTGATTTCCAGGCCTAGTTTGACGCATAGTCGAAGGCATGGTTCCCCTGGTGGTCGGGCAGTCGGCGCACTGAAGCCGTTATCCCCGCATCGTGGGTGGCCCCATGTCCGGGACTGCGCGGCAACACCGCTTGCAGCACTCTATATAATACTGTGGACTGTTGGCGCCGTTCGGGGCTACCGGCGTTCGGGACGACCACCTGTGACCCGATCTAAGGCCGAAATCGGCCTCGTGTTTCCGCTAAACTTCCCGGCCTGCGCCCGTAGCTCAGCTGGATAGAGCACCTGGCTTCGAACCAGGGGGTCGGCGGTTCGAATCCGTCCGGGCGCGCCAAAATCAACGACTTAGGCGTGATTTTTTTCGAGCTGTGCTATTGAATGCG
>Ga0181531_10000828_pt1 | contig 20180 bp, 21 predicted proteins | sample PEATcosm2014_Bin_38_FD_119743 | JGI IMG/M metagenome (GOLD analysis project Ga0181531, IMG submission 119743) | Peatland microbial communities from MTU Mesocosm Facility, Houghton, MI, USA - PEATcosm2014_Bin11_10_metaG | ecosystem: Environmental > Terrestrial > Soil > Wetlands > Peat | place... | reverse complement strand
GCGATCGACTCAGATTCGCGCCGGCGGCTCCGTGCCAGATCATCCCCGAACTGCTGCGCCTGGACTTCGATTGGGACGCGCGTGCTGGAGGCTACCCCTAAGGGTAGGGGCCGCCGGTGGTGCGAATCAGTCGGCGAAGAAATTCAGCTCCAGCAGCACGCCGTTGGGGTCTTGAGTGAAAATCTGCCGGAGGCCGATGGCCTGCACGAGGTTGAGGCGGTAGTCGAGGCCACGGGCATTTAGTCGCGCGATGGTGTCGTCATAACCGCGACAGTTGAAGGCGACGTGATGCAGCGCGCCGGTCGGGCCGGGTGTGACGTCGCGTTCGTAGGCTCGCGGACAATCAAGGCTGTTGATATGCACGATGGCTCGGCCGCCGGCGTCGTACATCCATTGGGCGTTATCGGCCGTCAGCGGCGGCGGTGGGTTGCGTCTTTCCAGGTCGAATAGCTCGGCATAGAAGCGCGTCGTGCCGGGCAGATCGGCCGTGATGATGTTGACGTGGTCGAGTGCGTTAACCGGCATGGTTTAGGGTACCTTCAGTCCCAGTCGCTGGCGCCGATAACTCTCGCGCCGGGTCTTCTCGAACCCGGTCCGCTGATCGAATCCGGGGTCCTGCGGATAGTCGCGGAAGTCCGCCAGAATCTCGTCGAATAGTTCCCGCAATTCCTCCTTGAACTCCGGATGCGTGAAGATGTGGTAGCGATCTTCGCGGATTGCCTCGAGCACGCGGGCAGCAATCACATCCGGTTCCATGCCGAACTCATGGAGGCCGGCCAGGCGCTCTACATTCTTGCGATCGACCGGCTTGGCGTCTCGCTTGAGCCGGTCGGGACGAATATCGTCGCTGGCGTAAATGTAAGACTTCACCAGCCCCGGGCACAGTACGGAGACGCCGATGCCGTGCGGTGCGAGACTGGCGCGCAGCGATCCGGACATGCCGTGCAATGCAAATTTTGTAGTGTTGTAGATTCCGGGCGCGCCGGCCGCCAGCAGCGCGGCCATCGAGGCGGTGTTGACGATGTAGCCACCCTTGCCCGCGGCAATCATGCGCGGCACAAAGGTCTTCACGCCGTTGATGGGCCCGTGCAGGTTGACCCCCATAACCCAGTCCCAGTCATCGTAGCTTGAATCCTCGATCGTCTGGAACAGGTTGACGCCGGCGTTGTTGAACAGCAGGCTCACGGGTCCGAATCTCGCCTCCACTTCATCGGCGGCCCGCGCCATCGCATTGCGAGAGGCGACATCGACTTCCACTCCCATCAGCAGCGGATTGTTCAGAGCGCTCAGCGCCCGGTCGATGGCGTCTTTGCGAATGTCGGCGAGAGCCACCTTGCAACTTTGCGCCAGCAGTGCGCGCACCAGGCCGATGCCGATTCCGTGGGCGCCGCCGGTGACGAAGGCCGTGCGGCCTGCAAAGTCCTTCATGACTTCAATCCTTTCTGTCGCGCGACTTCAGCCGCGTGGATGGGGTTGCGAAACAGCACGCTGAAGGTGCGCTTGTACTCCTCGTTCTCGGGCAGGTCAGGCACCGCCGTTCGAATCGCCTGGACGCGATCCTCGAGGCCCTGGCGGAATTCACTGTGGGTCATGATATAGAGCTCGTCGTTGAGAATGCCTCGCAGCACCCGTTCGCCGACTTCCTCTTTGGTCTGATAGAGGTGAAAGAACTGCTGGCCGAGCGAGCGGCGCTTGTCGGACTCGCCGTAGCCGGTCTCTGCCAGATCAGCGGGCCGGGTCTTGGCGGCCTCCGCGATATTCGATTGCACGGCACCGGGGCAGAAGGCCGAACAGATGATCCCCTGCGGCTCGAGCTCGGCGCGCATGCATTCCATCATCGAGACGATGGCACCCTTGGAGGTGCCGTAGATAGTCGCGCCGGGATGCGGCAGCAGGCCGGACATGGAAGCGGTGCTGACGATATGGCCGCCTTCGCCGTGCTTCTGGATGCGCGGCAGTATGGTGACGATGCCGTTGATCGTGCCGCCAAGATTGACGCCCATGACCCAGTCCCAGTCGGCATAGGTTGCGAGTACGGTTGGGCCAACTACCGCCACACCGGCATTGTTGCAGAGAATATGGAGCTTGCCGAAACGCGCCTCCGCGGCGTCCGCTGCTAGCGCATAGTCGGTCCGATTGGTGATGTCGAGCTTGATCGCGAGGATGCGATCCGCCGAGCCCAACTCCGCATGTGCGGACTGCAGATGATCGTCGCGAATGTCGGCGATGACGACGCGCATACCGGCGCCGAGCAATGCCTTGGCAATGCCAAGCCCGATGCCACTGGCACCGCCGGTCACGAACGCAGTCTTGCCGTTAAGATTCTGCATGGAGTCTTAACCCTCAAGCCAGCGGATGGCCGGACAAAAGGCTGGACAAGCCGCGGCAATTGCGATTTTATCTAATGCATAACAAAGCCTAGCAGAGCCGCGGGGGATTGAATCAACTATGAGTGCAACCTTGTCTGCGCTCGAGCCGCAACCTGGCCGACAGCCCTGGCCATCGAACCGCGCTGCTTATTACGGGCTCGCCGTCATCATTCTCGCGACCATGCTGAACTTCTTCGATGCGCAGGTGTTCGGCATGATGTCGCAGCGGATCAAGGTCGATCTGCATCTGAGCGACGAGCAATTAGGGTTTCTGATCGGCCCGGCCAACGTCATTTTCTATGTATTGGTCGGCATCCCGATGGCGCGCCTGGTGGACGTCTACTCGCGCAAGATCGTACTGGCGTGTGGCATCGCGGCCATCGGCGGCATCACCGCGCTCGGCGGGGTGGCACAGAGCTTCAGGCAGCTGTTCGCGAGCCGCATGCTGGTGGGCGCCGGTGGTTCGGCGCATGCACCGGGCGCCTATTCGATGCTGTCAGACTATTTCCCGCCCGAGCGTCTGCCGCGCGCGATCGGGATTCTGCAGCTTGGCTTCATAGGCGGCAATGCGCTCGGCATTTTCCTGGGCGGGCACCTCATCAGCGCGGCGGCCGCGTGGCCCATCAGCCAGTGGATGGGACTGACCATGCATGGCTGGCAGTGGATCCTGATGATGGTCGGTGCGCCGGGACTCCTGATCAGTGTCTTGCTGTTGCTGGCAAAGGAGCCTCCACGGCGCGGAACCACCGGGCCTGCGAAGTCATTGCCGGTATCGGAAGTGCTGCGTGAGATCTGGGCGCGCAGGGCCATCTATCTGCCCCTGTTTATCGGGCTGGCGCTCAGCGCCACGCAGGCGATCGGTATGGGCCCTTGGCGTGCGCCGTTTCTGATCCGCACCTACGGCTGGAGCGAAGCGCGCATCGGCAACTGGTTCGGCGCCATATTCCTGATCGCATCGCTGCTGGGTGCGGCATTTGGGACGGTGCTGGTGGAGTGGCTGGGCAAGCGCTACAGGGACGCCCATGTGCGGGCGGCTACCATCCTGTTCGCGGTAGCGGCTCCGTTCGAAATCATCGCACCGCTGATGCCGAACGGGGAACTGTCATTACTGTGCATCGGTGTGGCGCTGTTGTGCGGCATCGCCTCTGCGGTGCCTCAGAATTCCGCCATCCAGCGCATTACGCCCAACCGGATGCGGGGGCAGATCACGGCCATTTATCTTTTTATGTTCATCGTCTTTGGTGCGCTCGGCAGCCAGCTGATCGGGTCCATTACGCAAAGAGTGTTTGGCTCGGACGCGGATCTGTGGAAGACCATCGTGCTGACGGCCTCGGTGCTCATGCCGCTCGCTGCCTTCGCGATTTCGCGCGGCATCAAACCCTATGGCCGGGAGGTCGAACGCCTCGAGGCCATCGAGGCCCAGGAAGCCCGCACGGGTTGAGCAGCGCTAAGCGGTGGCTCGCAGTCCGATGTCTCCTGCGTCGGCCCAGTTGCCGTGCAATCCAAAGCGCATGCGGAAGGGAATTTTGATCGATGCGATCGGGCCCTCGGCAATCTGCAGCGCTTCGAAAATGAGAAGTTCGCTGCTGTGCTCCTCGAGTCGGTTGCAGATCTGAACCACCCAGCCATCCCCCTCGGGCGCACGCTTGTGGCGCGGAATGAAGCAGGCCTCCTGCAGGCTCGAGACTGGCCCGCACCACCAGTGCTGTTCTTCGCCGGTAGCGAGGTCTTTGTGGAACAGACAGTTCATGAGCAGTCCGCCGGCACTGCCGCCGCGCAGTTCAACCGGGCGGCGCAGATCCATCTCGAGCAGCCAGCCATGCCGATGGCGCAGCCCTGCAAAGCGATCATCCATGCGCGGAAACTCGGCAGCCGTGTCGGTCAAACGCTCGACGCTCTTGAATTCTTCGGAGTTTGAGGCCAGGTCGACTGTCCAACGCGTGAGGTGGCTCATGGCCTCCTGGCCGTTGAACGGTGCGCCATGTACGTCGGGGAAGAACGGGAACATGTTGTTCTTGGCTTCCGGGGTGTCGAAATGAATCGTCTTGCCTTCCTGGAAGGCATTGAGCACGTGGCTGGCGAAGCAATTGCCACGCTTGAACCAGCGGATGTCCTGGGCGCGGGCGCCTTCGCGCCGCGGCAGGACTCCCAAATACACCGGCAGTGTGGTGTCGAAACCAAAATGCGGCAAACCTTTCCGCAAGCGCTCCCAGCTGCCGATCGACGGCACGATGTGGAACAGAGCGTAGTCTTCGGTGATCGCCCAGTCGTGCATCATGCAGTAGTAGGGCACCTTGAACCAAAGCTCGCGAATCAGATCGCCCTGAGGCGTTACCTCGTAAAATGTGACGTCGTCGGTGCATAGCCCCGACGCCGCATACCCGAACGCCATCATGTTGCCGGTCCTGGGGTCCACTTTGGGGTGGGCCGTAAACGTTTGGCCAGTCATCTTGCCGTTGAACCGGGTGTAGCCCTCCGTTTGCATCGTGACGGGATCCATCACCAGCGCCGGCGAGTCCTCTTTGAGCGCATAGAGCTTGCCGCCGTGGATCCAGGCATTGGTGTTGGCCGTGCCGCGGATCCTGTCTTTGACCACCTCATCGTCGGTCAGCGGATTGCGATAAGCGCCGAACAACGCCTTGCCGGCCGCGTGTTCGAGCTTCCACTTATCGGTGCGCGCCCAGCGCTGCCGGAAATCGCACTGACCATCATGAAAGTGGAAGCGCGTGATCATGCCATCGCCGTTGAACGAGATGTCATCACCGAGCCGAGGGGGAAATTGAGGATCCGGCTGCACCCGATAGAACGCGCCATTGAGCTCCGGTGGGATTGTTCCCTCGTGCACCAGGTCAAAGACATCGGCCTCGACGCGGGAGGGGGTGTTGAAGCCGGTGAAACTGAGTGACTGAGGGAAGTGGGCCATGTCGCTGATCTCCGCACGCGGCCTTGAGTTTGCTCGGGTAATTATATCAAGCTTACGCGACATGCCACGCAGTGGCTGTCGGCTGCGCCGCGGAGAGGTAGCAGGTCTATGAATTCATCGCACCAGAATTCGGCCGCAGCAGGTGGCGGAGGCGCGCGCGTAACGCGGGCACCGATTGCCTACGTCGATCGCAGTGTCGCGCGTCCCCGCTATTACGCCAACGATCATAGTCGCGATCAGGTCCCGATCGCGGCGGTTGAGATGGATATCATCGATGGCAGGGGCGGTCGCACGACGCTCGATGGGGCGGGCTTCACACTGCTGCCGCACCAAAGCTCGGTCACAGACTTCACGGATCGGGCAGCGATCGAGGCGGTTCATCGCGGCGAGATCGTCGAGCTTGTCGAGGCGTTGTGTGGCGCCGATGTGGTGCTGGTCAACAGTCCGGGCGTGCTTCGTTTTAGCGAAAAATCGGCCAAATCCGGCGCGCTGGACAATTCGCGGCCGGCGCGGTTCGCGCATGTCGATATCAGCGATGCCACCGCGCTGGCCTTCGCGCAGCGGGCCTCGCCGCCTGGCCGCCGGTTGGCGCGCTTCGCGCATTTCAATGTCTGGCGAGCAATCTCCAGCCCTCCCCAGGACGTGCCACTGGCGGTCTGTGATGCGCGCAGTGTTTCGGCGCGAGACCTGATCCTGGCCGATGCCGTATTCGACACGCCGGGTAAACCGGAGTGGTCCTTTGAAGGACTGGTGCTGGCGCACAGTCCATCGCATCGCTGGCACTGGTTCTCCGATATGGGACGTGACGAGGCGCTTGTGTTCAAGACCCATGACAGCGATCCGTCGCGCGCGCACTGCGTGCCGCACGTAGCCTTCGATGATCCGAACTGCAGCCGCGACGCAGCGCCACGCGCGAGTATCGAGATGCGTGCCGTCGCGCTCTGGTTCGACTGAGTTGGCTTGCCAAGGCGCCATCGCAGGCGCATGATATTACTAACAATTGTTAGGATTAGCGGAGGCCCATGAGCGGCTTTCCGAATACCCCCGAATACTCCGGCCTGAATGCGCCGATTGGCCGGGAATACGAGCTCCGCGATCTGAGCGTCGAGGGCCGGATTCCGGCCGAAGTTGAGGGAACCTTTTTTCGTGCCGTACCGGATCCGGCGTTTCCGCCGTTCATCGAAGACGGCGGCGCGGTCCTGTCCGGCGATGGCATGGTCTCCGCCATTCGTTTCACGGCTGGCAAGGTCCACTTTGCCATCCGCTACGTGCAGACCGTACGGCATGCGGCCGAGGTGGCGGCCGGGCGCGCGCTTTTTGGCAAATACCGCAATCCCTTCACCGACCGCCCAGCGGCAGCGGGACTGGATCGGACCGTCTCGAACACCACTCCAGTCTGGCACGCGGGAAAATTGCTGATGACCAAGGAGGATGGGCGCCCCTATCGCGTCGATCCGCATACCCTCGAGACTGTGGGAAGACACGATTTCGACGGCCAACTCAAATCGCAAACCGTGACGGCGCATGTGCGCATCGATCCGGACTCGGGCGAGATGTTCTTCTACGGCTACGAAGCCGATGCGCTGGGCTCTACGAAGGTCGCTTACTGCATCGCCGACCGCCACGGTCGATTGGCCCGCGAACAATGGTTCGATGCGCCCTATTGCGCGATGATGCATGACTTCGCGATCACGCAGAATCATGCGTTGTTTCCGATCTATCCCACCACCTGCGATCCCGTGCGGGTCGCCGCGGGTGGCGATCACTGGGTGCATGAATTGGATCGCGACAGCTGGCTGGGTGTGATGCCGCGCTACGGCTCGGTCTCGCAGATGCGCTGGTTTCGCGGTTCCAAGGGCGTGTCCTGCTATCACATGATGAACGCGTTCGAGGACGCGAAGGGCGGGATCCATCTCGATCAGTGCCTGTCGAACGTGAATGCCTTTCCGTTCATTCAACGCGCATCGGGATTGAATCCGCCGCCGGAACTGGGCGGCCGCCTGGCGCGCTGGTCGGTCGATCTCAACGAGGGCAGCGATGTGGTTACCGAAACGGTGGTCGGCCCACCCGGCGACTTGCCGATCATTGCGGCCGCCGATCAGGGGCGTCCCTACACGCGAGCCTGGATGCTCACCATGAATTCGCAGATGCAGGGGCCGCCGGTGGCTGGCGGTCCGGTGGGCGCGATGTTCAATGTGCTGCTACGGCTCGACATGACGGGCCAGCCGCCGCGGGGATTGGCCCTGCCACCGGGGCAGTGCTTCAGTGAGCCGGCTCACGTCCCTTCATCGCAGCCATCGCACGACGGATGGTTGCTCACGGTGGTGGATCAGCAAACCGGGCCGGCTGATTTCAGCCACGCCCTCTGGATTATCGCTGCGCGCGATCCCGCTGCAGGACCGGTGGCCAAAGTCGCCATTCCGCATCGCCTGCGGCCGCAAGTCCACGGCTGGTGGGTGAGCGCCGCTCAGCTCGAGAAGTAGGCTATCCCACGAAATTCCATCGATCGGCGCGGCTTGGCATTGGGCTGACTGTGGTCGCGAAAGGCGGTATGCGGACAGCGCCAGGCCTTGCTGTGATCGGAATCGTAGAATTTGATCAGCACCACTTCATCCGGCGTCATATCGCGGAAGTACCACCAGCGATGGTCGGGCGAGTAATGAAAGATCGTTGCGGCAGTCATATCCGCCTCCCCCTTGATGGGTGCAAAAAGAGCTTCCCCCGTTGGAATCTGATCCACATCGATCTTGGTGTTGTGCGTACCTTCATCATCGCGCACCGAGCGGCCCTCACACAGCGCGAGCGGCATATCCTGCGGCGGTGGGGATAGCGCGCGCCAGAGACTGAAGGCCAGGAAACGACGATAACCGCCCCCTTGGGGACGCTCCCGTCGATACAGCCTTTCGGCGATGCGTTCCGCCGATCGCTGCGTGAAGTCCACGTGCGCCTCCGCCGCTGGTGGCTGCACCGAGCTGCTGGTCTGGCGCGAGTCGCGCATCATGCCGCCCATCGGCACGACCAGATCGGCACCGGTCAGTTTCATGGCCGCCTGGCAGACCTCTGCCGCGTAAGGGCTATCCGCCCGGTAGTTCTGCTGCCATTCGCTGATCTGCGTGTTGTGCCGTGACAGGCAGAAGCCGTGTTCGTCGAGCAGGAAGGGCCCGGCCTGCCGCGCATTGCGTATGGTGACTTCGTAAGCGGCATACGTGCCGGTATTCATTTCCTTGCCGGGCGCCCAGAAGCGGCGATTGACGCGCGACGTCGGCACCAGGTAGTCGATCATGGTACGAACCGCGTCGACGCCAGCCTCAGCCATTGGGGAAACCCTCGCGCGCGCGACTGTTGTCGAGCACGATCGGCTTTCCGGTCACCGGGTGCGGATAGTGGAATGCCACGGTATCCGTCGCCGGCCACAGGCGCGGCTGCGGTTCGATGAGGGCGTCGGGGCCGAGCGGATCTTCCGGAAACAAGGTCTTGGCCATGGGGATGAAGTCGATCGGCGTCTTCGCCCAACCGTCGGCAAAGCTGCCGTGCCAAAATGGGAAATATCGCAGAGCCTTGATTTTCCATACTCCGTGTTCGCGCACGTAGTCGTTCTCATAGAGTCCGCCTTCCCACCAGGCCCGCTGCACGCCCTTGGCCGTCTGGTGCAGCCCCGCCTGCATCGTCGATCGACCGCGCACCTGGGCACTGCCGCGGTGGGGTGCCACATCGATGACCATCTGCAGCTGCGGGTGATCCAGCAGCCAGCCGTAGCGCGGTCCGTTGTGACCCTGCGTGAACTGCGTCTGGAAGCGCTCGATATAGAGACGCCGCACCCCGGCCTTGCCTTTGTAGATTCCGCCCAGGAACCAGACCTCGCCTTGGTCGGAGAACAGATCGACCACCTCGTTGTACTGGGACTTGTCTATGAAATAGCCGTAGGTGTATTGAATGCGGCGAATCTGATGGATGTCCTGCTGCACGGCGAGCTCGTGTTCGAGCTTTGCGATCCGTGCCTCGAGAGCGGCGATATCGGCCATGGCGTTCTCCTGTGCGTGCCGTCGGGCTACATGCGAGCTGCCAGCTATCATAGCAAGCTAACAATTGTTAGATTACAACACTGATCTGCAAGGAGAAATATATGCAACTGCGCCTCCGATACGCGCTGCTGGTCACGGCTCTCGCTTTGGCGGCTACGCAGTCCGGCGCCGACACGGCCAAGTGCCGGCTCAATCCCAAGCAGATCGTTACGCGGTTCATGACCACGCTCTATATCGACAAGCAGGTGCGCACGGCATTCGAGACCTGGGTCGATCCGGGCTACATCCAGCACAATCCGATGGCGCAGACCGGACGGCAGGCCGCCATCGATTTCCTGGAGCCATTCTTCGCGCAGCACCCTGATATCCGCTATTCGATCAAACGCGTCATGGCCGACGGCAACCTGGTTGCCGTGCATTCTCACGGCAGCCTCTCCGCTGAGGATCGCGGCATCGCCGTGGTCGACATACTGCGCGTCGAGGGGTGCAAGGTCGCCGAGCACTGGGACGTGGTGCAACCGGTGCCGGAACAGGCCGCCAATTCCAACGGGATGTTCTGAAGGAGGCTGCTATGGCCGATCTCGAGATACGGCTCGCCGCCCTGGAGCATCGCGTCGGCGAGCTCGAGGACATCAACGCCATTCGTCGGCTGCACTGGGCCTATGGCTACTACATCGATTTCAACCGCGCCGAGGACGTGGTGCAGCTATTCGCCCGCGACGGCGCCGTCGTGTTCCTCTCGGGAGAGTATCGCGGGCATGAAGGCGTGCGCAGGCTCTATGGAACATGGTTTCAGAATTTCTTCACCAAGGGGGTCAATGGCCCGGTTTATGGATTCCTGCTCGATCATTTCCAGATGCAGGACATCATCACCGTCGCACCGGATCGACAGACCGCCAAGGGCCGGTTCAGGGGATTGCTGATGGGGGGTAGCCATGAATCCCGTGACTACAAGCCCGAGGGTCTGCCATCGCAGTTCTACGAGGCCGGCATCTACGAAAACGACTACGTGCGCGAAGAGGGCGCCTGGAAGATCAAGCGGCTCGATTACATGATGCAATGGCAGGCTGATTTTGAGCGCGGCTGGTCTAAAACCGTGGCGCACCTGCAGCCCGCCACGCGGGTCTATCCCGAGAATCCGCTAGGTCCGGATGTGTTGCTGCCGGCGGGCCAGGTTCGGCAGACCTGGCCGCATCGTCAGGATGTACCCATGCACTTTGCGCACCCGCGCTTCGGAGCAGTGCTGGCGAAGCCCTGAGCGGTGGACTGGCAATGGCCTCGGCGGTTCAGGCCCGGGGTACGTGCGGACGACGCACGCGAGGCTGCCACTGCAGCACCCTGGCATCGAGCTTCATCAGCAGATTGCCCAGGCTGGCGCGTTCGCGCTCCGACAGGATGCCGAACAGATAACTTGCCACCTGGGCGATGTCCGGCTTCATGGATGTATAGGTGGTCGCGCCGCGGCGGCTGATGCGATAGGGCTTGCGGCGGCGGTTGAGCGAATTCTCGACCGGCTCGACCAAGCCCATGGCAGACAGGGAGGCGAGGGCGCGACTGACGTTCATGGCCTGCATGCCCATCAATTCAGCCAGGTCGTGTCCGGCCGATTCGCCGCGATCCGACAGCGCCATCAGGATGCGCAGCTCGTTCGAGCTGAAGCCGGCCAGATCCGCGACACCATCCCGCATCGGACGGCTGATCAGCGATGCGAATCGCAACATCGCCACCAGCAATCGGATCTGCCGGTCCATGGGTTTGGAGTTGGGTTTGGTGTTGGGTTTGGTCTTTGTCTTTCGAGTCGTCATCGTTCTGGTACCTGTCGTGTCTCTGCCGAATAGTCACGTAATCTGGACAAAAGATCCGCTGCGGTAGACGCTAACATTTGTTTGCGTTCGCCGATTGTGCTTGTTTTACTTATGAAAATCGGAATGCTGCGTGGCGAGTACTCATAGGCCGGTGGCATTCGGACACATAAGTCCGGGATCAAGCCGGTCAAGGATTGGGGTGCCCGTTGTGGCTTTTAGGCTTCGATTTATCGGCGTCGCTCGACTTTTTGTTCACGATTGGGAGAGTTTACCGGTTGGATGCGACTAGGCTTATGCGAATGCGCGCGGCTGTGGCGGAAACGCATCAACCCGCGCACGACGACGACTGAAGAATCCAGAACATATCAAGGGCCATTCGGGGGGCGATTCTCATGAGCTCGAGAGTTCAAGCGGGTGTGTATCGGTTATCAAAGCCCTGGCTGTTATCGGGGCTGGCCGTCATCGCGATGACCGGGCGGGCGGTGGCAGCCGATCAGAGCACCGCGGCTGATCAGGGGACGAGCGGCAATACTCTCGAGGAAGTCATCGTCACCGCGCAGTTCCGGCAGCAGAATCTCCAGGACACGCCGGTCGCCATCACCGCGGTTACCGCCGACATGATGGAGCAGCGCGGCCAGACCTCGCTGCATGATCTGGCGCAGCAGGCTCCCGGCGCCACCTTGGTGGAAACCGGTGGCGCCTTCGGTCCCGGCATGACCGCGACGATTCGCGGCATCGGACAGGCCGACTTCGACCCGGCCTTCGCGCCTGGTGTTGGCCTCTATATCGACGATGTGTACTACACCAGTCTCACGGGCTCCAATTTCAACCTGCTGGACCTCGATCGGGTCGAGATCCTGCGCGGACCGCAGGGCACTCTGTCCGGCGCGAATTCCGAGGGCGGTTCGATCAAGCTCTACTCGGTCAAACCGCAGGGCGATAACACCGGCTCGTTCCAGGCCAGCTACGGCGAACGCAATCTGCTCGAATTCAAGGGCATGGCCGATGTGTCGATCATCAATGACTATCTGTTCATGCGCGTGTCGGCCGTCTCCCATCAGCAGGATGGCTATGTGACACGAATCGATTACGGCTGCGCATTTCCGACATCCGGCGTCCCGTCGGTCGGCGCACTGCAAACCGACTGCAAGGCCGGTACCGAGGGCGGTAAGGACTACCATGGCGGGCGCGTGGCATTCCGCTGGGTACCGTCCGAGAATTTCGAAGCCAACCTGGCCGCCGATATCACGATCGACACCTCCGAGACTGCAGCGGTCACGCTGTTCGGCGTTAACCCTGCAGCGGGCGGCTCAATCGCCACCAACATCAATACCGGCTTCCCGGGTGTCGCGTACGACGATCGATTCGTACCCAGTAATCCCTACGTCAGCTATGCCTCCTTCTGCGCCAAGGGTCTGGCCGGCAATACCTATTGCTACTCGACCGACACCTACAACAAGAACTGGGGCACGAACCTGACCCTGGATTGGAAGCTGGCGCCGGATCTGGCGATCAAGTCGATCACCGGCTTCCGCGAATTCAACACCCAATGGACCGAGGACAACGATGTCTCGCCGATGTACGGATCCCTCGGCGCGGAGCATCTGCTCAACCACACGCTGACCCAGGAACTGCGCCTGAACGGCAAGGTGGGCAGCCTGATCGACTATACGGTTGGTGGTTTCTACCTCAATCAGACCACGACCTATCCGACGCATCAAATTCTGGACTATGTAATTCCCGGTCTTGATTTCGAGTTCCTCGGCAATGACCCGGTGCAGGAGACCGACTACGCGGCCTTTGCCAATGCCACCTGGCATATCCTCGAGGGCCTCGATTTCAACGGCGGCGTGCGCTACACACACCAGGAAAAGACTTACACCTACAATCGGTACAACCCGCCAACCATTCAGCCCGGCAGTCCGTTCTATGTGCCCGGCGGCGGCAGCTTCTTCTTCCCCCCTGGCTTCTCCGGCACGGAAGGTACGTTCTCCGGCGGCAAGACCGACTACCGCGCCAACCTGGAGTACCGCTGGAATCCGGAACTCATGACCTATGTCAGCGTTTCGACGGGTTTCAAGGGCGGCGGCACCAACCCGCGTCCCTTCATCGCCTCGCAGGTGGTCCCATTTGGAGATGAAACACTGACGGCTTACGAGATCGGTGCCAAGACCGACCTGTTCGACCACAGCCTGCGCTTCAACTTGTCCGGGTTCTATAACAAGTACAAAGACATCCAGGTCGTGCTGCTGACCTGCCCGCAGTTCTCCGGCGGCAGTACCACGGAGCCCTGCGCGGCGCCGGTCAATGGCGGCAATGCCAACATCTACGGTATCGAGGCGGAAAGTCAGTATCGGATCGGAGGCCTGTCTCTCGAGGCCAGCGGCAGCTGGCAGCACTTCGAGTACACCTCCATCGTCGCGGCTTCCGGCATCCCGATCGGCGCACCGGAACCGGGCTTCCAGCCACTCAAGTGGAGTTTCGCGGCGCAGTACGAGATCCATGTGCCGAACGGCGCCACGCTGACGCCGCGGCTCGATTTCATCTATTCGGGCGGATACCAGACCGTGGCGATTCCGGATGCCAATAGCTATCTTCCCGGCTATCACGATACGAACGCCCGCCTCACTTACAGGCCTGAATCGAAGGGCTGGGAGGCGGCGGTGGTCGGCTCGAACCTGGCGAACAGGCTCTGGTACACCCAGATATTCGACCTGTCCAATCAATCGGGCGCCGATTACGGCATCCCGTCCGAGCCGCGCACGGTCTGGGTGCAGTTCAAGAAGAAGTTTTAGACCCGCGAGACCGCTTGGGAGTGGCCGCTCGTGCCATGCCGCGCGTCATGCGCGCCGTGGCACGGCACCCCATCATCGAACTGCGTCAGGGCCTGCAAGGTGCTATGATACTCGCGGATCGTCGACGTCCCTGTGCCAATCCTGTGTCATTTGATGCAAGCGAGGTTGGACCGAGCCACCTGCGATCAGGTGACAGGATTTCGGTTTGATGTCTCGCGAGACGATCTCTCCCTGACTTCATCGCTGTGCCTGCCGTGTAGAGCGGCTCTCTGGCCACTTATGTCTCCGCCAGGAGCGCCGTTCCAGTTAATGGAGTCTTTTTCAGTCATGGCTAAAATTTACGTTGGGAATCTGCCGTTTTCCGCTACGGATGCGGAGATTCGCACCCTTTTCTCAGAATTCGGCACCGTCGAACTCGTCACCCTGCCGATCGACCGCGATAGCGGCCGTCCGCGCGGATTCGGTTTCGTGGAAATGAACCAGGCCGATGCGGCACGCGCCATCCAGAGCCTCAATGGCAAGGATATGGGCGGTCGTCCGTTGCGCGTCAACGAGGCGCAGGATAAGCCCCGCACCGGCGGCGGCGGTGGTCGTCCGGGCGGCGGTGGCGGTGGCGGTGGCGGATACCGCGGCGGTGGCGGCGGTGGCGGTGGTGGTGGCGGGCGCTATTGAACGCCACTGAACTAAGGAGCTGCGGTGCACGATAAATCAGCCGATGGCGTCGGGTACGCCCTTTCGCTGCATATCGGTGAGAGCACCGCGGATCGCCGCGAACGCATGGCGCGCCTCCAGACGGAGGCGCTCGAGCGACGCCAGCAGTTGTTGCGCGACCAGTCATCGCCGCTCAACACGCCGGCGGCGCGAATCAAGCTATGGGAAAATCTGCACCAGCTGGAGCTGCCGCGTAACCCCGACCATCGATTGATCGCGGTTATTGCGGAAAACACGAGCCTGAGCCTCGAAGAGGTGCGTGCAGAGCAGCGGCTACGGGGCGAGTCGCCTGGCGCCTCGCTCGCCGCGGAGCCCTCGTTGTGAGGATGGCTGCGCGCAAGAATCCGGGCGTCAGCTTGCTGCGTCGCGATCAGATGCTGCGCGAACGCATGCAGACGCCGGCGCTGCGGCAGGTGTTTCCCGACGTGGGGCATGTGCGCATCGAGTTGGTGTTCGATGATCCGAATGCACACAAGCCTTCGCCCCAGCAGCACACACTGTTTCCGGCGGCGGCGGCGTTCTTCCGCTTCGTCTGTCCCTGTACGGACTGCGACGGCGATTTTGATCTCAAGCCGGCCGTGACGGCGCTGCTGAAGAATGCTACCTGGCGCAAGCAGGACAGTATCAGCTCAACCGGAAAGCTCTCCTGCGATGGGGTGCGGATCCGGGATCGGGCCACCGAGCACAAGGCCTGTTCCGTACAACTTAATTTCAGGCTGATCGCGACGCCGCCGGCTGCTTAAGGCTTCTTCAGCGCGTCGCGCTGCTCAATCGTCCGCTTCCAGGTGCGCAGTCTCATTCATGCGCAGCAGCGTGGCGCCGTCTTCGCCGATCGTGAATTCGCTGATGTTGCAGGGAGTCTGCTGCAGGCGCCAATAGGCCGAGAGCGGCAGGCCCATCACATGCAGCAGCAGGCTGCGATTGCCGCTGTCGTGACCGACCATGACGATGGTCTCGTCGGGATGCGTTGCGACCACGTAGCGCAGCGCATCGGCGACACGCATGGCCACATCCTGGAGCGAAATCCCGCCCGGAAAGCGCATCAGGTGCGGCTGCGTCTTCCACAGGCGGTACTGCGACGGATGCGCGGCGCGAATTTCCTCGTGCGTGCGGTCGGTCCACTCGCCGTAGTCCAGATCGAACAGATCATCGAGCACGCGGGCCGGTGCGGCGCATTGCTCCGCGATGAAGCGCCCGGTATCGATGCATCGCTGCCGCGGGCTCGTATAGACCATCACGGGACGCCAATGCCGCGCAATGCGGTGCGCAGTGCGCCGCGCTTCCTCGATCCCACGCTCGGTAAGCTGAAATGTCGAGCCGCCTCGAAATCGTTCGGGTTCTATGCCGGGGACGCTGCCATGTCGGACCAGAACGATACGAAGCATGATGCCTGTGTGTGCCTCAGCCGGCGTGCTCGGGATCGGCCTTGAGCACTTCGCCCCTGATGCGGAAGTCGGCAAACGTCACTTCATGCGGCGTGCAGGTGGTGCTGTAGTCGAGCGCGCGCAGGCTGAAGTTGGCCGTCAGCATGGGCTTCATGGCCTCGATGAGCTCGCAATCGCCCGCGTCCATGAAGAACGGACGTTGCGCGGTCAGCCTGAACTCAGTCCATTGGGCAGGCACCAGCTCAGCGCTCGCCGCTCCGGCAGGCGCGGGCGCCAGCGTGTCGAATTCCAGCGTGACCCAAACCAGATGCGAGGGGGAGTTCGACCCGCGGGGACAGCCGCTGGCGTTGACCGTCATATCCTTGCGGGCACCCAGGAATTGCATGATTTCCCGGACTTTCCCTTCCATTCCGTCGCAGGTATAGGCGGAGGTGAAGCCGCTGTAATTGAACTTTGCACTGTGATGTTGCCACGCGGTGGCCTCCGGAGTCGTGGTCGAAGTCGGAGTCGGCGCCGCACCGGCGGCGGTGCAAGCCAGCGAGGCGGCGACCGCGGTGGCGGCAATCCATTTCAGGGTGTGTTTCATACAGGTAGCCTCATCGGTTAGGAGGGGACGACATAATCGCGGATCGATCTGAGCACAACGCGGGAAACACCCGGATAGAGTACGCCAGCAGGTCAAACAATCAATCGGCCGGTCGCGGCGGTCGCGGCGGTCGCGGCGGGCGCGGTGGTTGGGGTAGGCTCTGCCCGCCGGAATCGGCACATCACTTAAGGAATGAGGGAGTTTTAGAATGCCGTTAAGTCGCGTTGCGGGGAAATGCATGGCGGCCCTGGTAGCCGCTGGCCTGGCCGGGATGGTGCAGGCCGACATTACGATCGAACAGCAGATCAGCACCGATGGGTTCGGGCCCAGCAAGTTCGGCGCCATGGAGGGTCGCTCGAGCACTGCCATTTCCGGAAACAAGTCGCGCACCGAGCAGCAGAATCAATTCAAGTCGCGGCTACTGCGCGCGCTCGCCAAGAGCGCCAACACCAATACGGTCCGCATCGTCCGGCTGGATGCGGAAGTGATCGACGAGATCGACGTCGCCAACAAGCAGTACAGCGAAATGACGTTCCAGCAGATGCGCGATGCCACCGCCAAGGCGCTGCAGGAGGCGCAGTCGCAGCCGGCGAGGCAGCAGCAGGAAGCGCCTTCCGGAGCGCCGGTCGATGACAGCAAATGCCAATGGTCGCCCGCGCGCGCCGAGCTCAAGCAGAGCGGCGAGCACGCCAGCATCGCGGGCACGGATACCAGCCGCGCAACCATCACCGTGACGACCACCTGCACCGATCCCACCAAGGGCACCAGCTGCGACTTCGTCTTTGTGATGGATGAGTGGCTGGCAGCCGATGTGCCCGGCACCGCGGAAACGCGCGAGTTCTGGCACAACTACGCCAGGAAACTCAATCTCACCGGTGAATTCAACGGCCTGCAGGGCGGCGGCTCCCAGCCGGTGTTCGACCGCTACAAGAATGGCTGGGGCGAGGCCGCGAAGCAGGCCGCCAGTCTCAAGGGCTTCCCGCTCAAGACGATCGCGGCCATGCAATTCGGTGGCCCGCAATGCAAGGATGACAGCAGCGCCGGCAGCAGCGGTGGTGCCGGCAGCGATTCCTCGAGCGCCAGCAGCGTGCCGACTTCGCCCAGTGCCGCGATCGGCAGCGCCGCGCTGGGACTGTTCAGCAAGCTGCACAAGAAGGACGACTCGCAGCAGACCGCGGCAGCCGCGCCGGTCGCTCCGGGCATGGTGCAGATGTTCCAGATGGTCACCGAGACCGTCGCGATCCGCACCGATCCGATCCCGGGCGGCAGCTTTGAAGTGCCCGCCGGATTCAAGCGGGTCGACAAGACGCCCTAGACGTTGCTGATGATCTTGGCCTTCAGGGCCTCGTACTCGGCATCGGTGATGAGGCCCGATTCGAGCATCGATTTGGCGCTGCGCAGGCGGCTGGCGGCATCGCCGTCGGCCGCCGACGGCGCGGACGAGGCGCCGCCGGCACCGAGCTGAATGCCGCCCGAGCGCGCGCGCAGTTCTTCCAGGTCCCGCACGCGTCGCTTTTCGCGCCAGGCCTGATCGTGCGCCTGGCAGATCCGATATAGCGCCTGAGCCTGGTCCTTGCACAACCCCTCGTAGAGCAAGGTGCGAGTCGGACCCGCGGCAGATGCCAGATCGGAACCCACCAGCGCGGTCAGTTGCAGGCTGGCGCCCAGAATGCCGACGCGCAGGTGGACCTCCTTGAGGTCCTGCCAGCGCACATCGGCCAGATCGAAACCGCCAAACAGGGGTCGCGTCACCGCCAGGAACCGGCCGCTGGTGGCACCCAGGGCCACCCGCCGGTGGTTCAGCGCGAACAGACGCCGCTGGATGGCCCATGCCTCGAGCTTCTCATCGGCCGTCAGTACCGACTGGAGGTTCTGCAGCGCGGCTTGGCTGCCGCGGTCGTCAGTCGCCGCCTGGTCCATGGGCGGATGATGGCATAACGAGGCAGGCCGGACATCCCGCATTACATCCCGCTTTCGGGGTCAAAAATGCGATCTGGAAGGGCAAGTTCGGCCGCGGCCGTGACACGGCCATGACACAGCCGGATCCCGGATCGCTAGCCTTGGGAACCATGGATTTGCGCCTCCTGAACATCCTGCACTCGCGGGTCGCCCCAGCCGCAGCGACCCCTGGATTCGAGATCCGCACCTGCCAGCGCAGTGTCGTCATCCTGAACGGCTTCGAGGCGCTCGCGGCGGCCCGCGCGCAGTTTCCGGACGATGGGGCGCTCGAGCAGTTCGAGGGAGCCGCCGCCTATGCGTTCCTGCTGCGAATCTGCTGCGGGCTCGAGAGCAAGCTGGTTGCCGAGACCGAAATTTTTGGGCAGATCAAGCAGGCCTGGCGGGATTTCTCCTCCGGCGGCTCGCGCCTGGCCCAACAGCTGTCCCCCTGGATGCAGCACCTGTTTTGCGATGCCAAGGAAATCCGTGCGCACTATCTCGGTAGCCTTGGCAGCGCATCCTATGGATCCCAGGTGCGCCGACTGCTGGGCGAGGATGCGGCCGCGGGGCCGACCCTGCTGATCGGCGCGGGTCAACTCGCGCAGGCGGTCGCGCCCTGGCTGACGGGATCGGAATTGTGGCTCTCCAATCGGACCGCGGCCCGGGCACGCGAACTCGCGCGCGAACTGGGCAAGCGCAGCCCCGAACGCCCGGTGCGCGTGCTCGAGGACGGCGTCGAGGGCGAACTGGCGGGCTGGCGCGGCGCGCGTCAGATCGTGATCTGCGTGCCCCCGGAAGCGGAGTCGGATCGATTGCGGATTGCCGCCTGGCGCGAACGCACCGGCAGCGGCGGCAGAATCATTCATCTGGGCGCGGGCGCCGAGGCCACGGCACCCTGGAAGGACCTGCCCGAATTCGTCAGTCTCGGCGCCCTGTTCGATATGCTGCAGGCGCACTCGGACGTGCGGCGGCGTCAGATCGAGCGTGCGCGCGCGGCGTGCCGCGAGAAGGCGCTGCTGCGGGGACTCGGCGCCAATGCCTCCCACCCCCATAGCTGGGAAGATCTGGCGGCTTTCAACGTCGCCTGACGAATGGCCGTTTGACGCATGCCGCCGCGTGTGGTGAAACTCGGCACGCGCCGCTCCGCGCTCGCCCGTGCACAAAGCGCCGCCGTTGCGCGCCATCTCGAACGGCTGCACGCCGGTGCAGGCCTCAGCGTCGAACTGGTTGGTATCGAGACCCGCGGCGATCGCATCCAGGATCGGCCGCTGTCCTCGGTCGACGGCAAGGAATTCTTTACCGCTGAAATAGATCGTGCGCTGCTCGAAGGCCAGATCGATTTTACGGTCCACTCCTACAAGGATCTGAGTCTCGATCGCACGCCGCGCCTGAAGCTCGCCGCCGTACCCCCTCGCGAGCAGCCGCACGACATCGCCATCTTCGCGCGCGATGTCCCCGAGCGGCTGGCCGCCGGACTGCCGTTGACGATCGGCACTTCATCCCCGCGACGCATGAGCCTGGTGCCGGATTTTCTGCGCCAGGCCTTGCCGGCGGGCCAGCGCAGCGATGGTGCCGACATCCGCCTCGCCGAACTGCGCGGCAACGTCGACTCGCGACTGCGGCGGCTGCACGAACCGCGCGGCGCG